>Ga0180432_10011473_pt1 | contig 10426 bp, 10 predicted proteins | sample SS_ome_10_FD_132414 | JGI IMG/M metagenome (GOLD analysis project Ga0180432, IMG submission 132414) | Hypersaline lake sediment archaeal communities from the Salton Sea, California, USA - SS_1_MS_2 metaG | ecosystem: Environmental > Aquatic > Non-marine Saline and Alkaline > Hypersaline >...
GGGAACTTACGCGTTTCCTCTATAAGGGCAAGATTAACCTGCGGCGGGAAGTAATCGTTAAAGAAGGGGCAGTCAAAAAACGGTAACATTTGCATAAATGTAATTTCCCTTGCCAAGGTGTGAGTTCTTGACATGACCGCCATAGCCAAGTTAGTCTTAGGGGATAACCCGTACATCGTTGCAGGCTCAGGATGAATAAGGGTATCGAAGGTCAGGAGCCCAGCAAGTAGTCCCATCTTGAAAGACTTACCTGTTCCCCAAGCTGAGATATCTATTGCCTCAGTAATCCTACCTTCCCGCCACCAATTAAATACATCCGACACCTCTTCAAAGTGAATGGGATAAATTTGCCCTTCCAATCCGAAGAAGTAGTCTGAAAGGATTAATTCCTCAACAGGTATATCCCTATATTTCTTATACAAATCTTCCGTCCATTGGAAGCGCGCATGCTGGACAGCCGCGGTTGACCGTCTCTGGAAATCATTAGACCACTTTGTAAATTGTTTACACAGTTCCTGATAACAAGGGGATGCGCCCAAGTTGATATCTTCATCTTCCGAATTCTTCATTAAGGAAAGGATATCGAAGCGGGGAGTGTTCATTCACTTTCCTGAGCTTGCATGTACCAAGGGTGTCTTGCATAATCCAATTCGCCAATACTTCGCATATGCCCTACAAATAAACTTTTGAACATTTTAGTAAATTCCTGTCTCGCCTTATCCGGCGACCACCCTTCTATAATGAAGCCAGGGATTAGTTGGTCCAATGTATACCAATCCCCTTCCCAGCACGGATGTAATAATTGGTCCGCCTCTGTAGCTAAAAGTCGTGATTCCAAGTTCGCAAGCTCACAGGTGTACTCGGGATTGTCAACTGGTAGGCACAAGTGTTCCAAAATAACCGATTGTAAGGCTTTTTCCACTTCCCGTAACTGCGGTACAAGGCTCTTTAAAGGGGATGGTAGGTCGCCCGTATACGCTTCGCTTGCATCGTGTAATAATACACACAATAGAAAGCTATAGTCCTCCGAAAAAACGGATTCGTACGCTTGCCCTACTAAATTAACCGAATGTTCTGCGACTGAATAGAATTTATGGGTCTGACCTACAAACCGGCAAATATGGGATAATGCATTTACAACATCCTGAAAAGACATACAGTAACTACGCGGATGCTCGTAATCTATTACAGATCCCGAATTCGCATGTAACCAATAATTCATTTCACCTCCATTAAAAGACTACCCTGCGCTTCCTGAATTGAGGTACGCGAGCTTGCATTGATTGGGCCAGTGCTTCCAAATTAAACAACGCAAGATCATCGTTCGATTCCCTTAAGGTTATAAAATCTATTTTCAGATGGTCAGCAATCCTTGCGACAAAATCTGACCTATCCTTACTTGAAAAAAAGCTATCTACCTGCTCCTGTGAAGCGGGATTGGTTAAGTGCGCCTTACCTATATCCACCCACGGGAACCCATGAAACGGAGTCCACATCTTCCCCCTGCTTGCTAAGTAAAACCACACAGTCGAGTCTGCAAAGTCTACAGGGATATCCTCCAAAGCCCATAAGGAGCCAACCCCCAAAGCATGAGTCTTAATACCTGCTTCCTGGCAATAGGTAACTCCTGTTCTTAAAAAATCCTGCCGCTTTTTCATACTGCCCTTCGTTACCCCACCCAAGCCTATTAAATACGGCTTCAAGTCTATATACTCCCGCAACAAGTCTAACCCAGAAAATGTATGCCATACAGGTACCACCCGAACAGTTGTCCCCGCAAATCTCTCTTTCAACCATAGGTAATTTTTCATAGACGCGCGGCAATCCCCTATAACATCTAAGTTAAACACCCAGTCAAAGCATTCAGCCCATTTGATACAAAAGTCTGCATATTCATTTATGTCCGGATCATACCCTTTAGTCCACGCAGAGTAAGCACCCGAATCCAAAACGAACCGTATTCCTTTTAAGTCTTCCCCTATATAATCTATTTGCTGCTCAAAGAATAATGGCCAAATGTCATTAGTAAAGAAAGCATGAGACACTAAAATATGACTAATGGACGTGTTATAAATCCCAAGTGAAAGGGATGCGTGATGCACGGGTATAAATACCTTATCTTCCCTCAAAAGACTACCCTTCGCTTCCAGGATTGTCGTTGCATATTTTGCATTGCCAATGTCTGCGACTGAAGGTTAAAAAGGATGAGCGCGTAATTATCTATGAACAGATCAGAGAAGGTCACGGGGATATCTTTTAAGACTTGCTCCACAAATTCCATTCTTTCATGACAACTAAAAAATTGCTCAACTTGCATTTCCGATTGAGGATTTGCCCTGAGTTGGGAACTCATATCCAACAAATGGAATCCCGTAAAGGGCGTCATCATCCTACCTCTACCCCCATTGTATGCCCAGCTATTAGAATCACAGAAGTCGGCGTTCACTCGCCTCATAATCTTAACAGACCCCATCCCCAGAGCGTGAGTCTTAATTCCGGCTTCATGGCAATAAGTAACTCCTGTTCTAATAAAAGATAACCTACAATCGACGGATGCAGACACCAGCCCGCCTAATCCTATAATGCTTGGACCATAACTTATCAATTTTTGTAGGCTATCTAAGGGGGAATATATATGCCAAACAGGTATCAGCTTTGCAAATAGGTGCGGCACCTCCAAAAGCATCCGCTCGTAGTTCGCTTGTGTTTGCAAGTGATCCCCTATAACATCCAATATAAAAATACGGTCAAAGTAGGTATGGTACTGATGAAGGAAATTGATGTAGGAAGTTAAGTCTATAGGCTCACCCTGAGACTTGGCACTGAATGCACCTGAGTCTAAGACTAACCGGACACCCCAACTAAGGTACTCCTTAAGGGATTCCTCCATTTTAGACTTATCTACGGATTGTAAGAAATAGTAGGATAAAAGGAGATGACTTGAGGAAGATTCCCTAACCGCGCGCTCAAACCATTTGCGACGAAATGCACCTACAGGTACATAAATTGTGTCTTTCCTTACCATTAAAAGACTACTCGACGTTTCCACTTCTTTGGTTGGCGCGTTTCTAATAAATAAATAAGCGCTTCCAGATTAAACAGAGCCACCGCTTCGTTGCTAACAAATATGTCCCCAAAGTCTATATCTAACCTACTCAACACCATCTCCACATATTCTGCCCTTCTCGTATCTGCAAAAAAGGCGTCAATCCTTTCATTATTTAAAGGATCATTCAGCCGAGTCTGAGTAGAGACCTTCAAGATATTATAGCCTTCAAAGGGAGTCCAAATCTTTCCATAACGACTAAAAACATGCCAACTCGTAGAGTCAGCAAAATCTATAGGCAACCCCGAAAGCATCTCTAAGGAACCCACCCCCAAAGCATGAGTCAGGATATCCCTTTCTTGGCAATAAGTAACACCTGTACGTATAAAGTTGGTTCGTGAATTTCCCGGCGCGTGAGTGATGCCCCCAAGACCTATCAAGGTAGGATTAAAATCAAATAAGCGAGTCAATGCCTCCAAGGGGGAGAAAACATGCCAAACCGGTGCAAAAGAAAGCTCAGGATAATATTCACATAAATAAGCGTGATTAACCTGACTTCCTATATGATCTCCAATGACATCAAGTGAAAATGCGTAATCTATATATTTTTCATATTTTTTATAAAACAACGCAAAGTCATCTAAGTCTATAACCACACCTTGAGTCCAAGCTGAATACGCACCTGAGTCTAAGACTACCCGCATGCCCGCATCTACGAAGGTGCGGAAATACTGCTCCACGCGCTCTTCATTTGTACCCTTCAGCATCCAATAGGAAATAAGGGTATGGCTGGCGGATGAGCGGATAATCATATTTTCCATACCTACTCCGCCGGCAGGCATAAACAAATGTTTAGGTCTTTTGGTCGTCGAGTTCACGAATGACATCCTTAGTTACGAGTTGCTTTCTATCCCCTAAAGGTAATACGACGTTGTTCATAATTCGGTCAATCACCTCTACCCTATCGTCCCTTTTAATATACGGTAATATTACATCCATGAGCCCGTTTATGAATACCCAGATGCTCAGTGGGTCTAAGACTAACTTGGATCTCACCTCTGCGTCAGTTTTAATTAAATCCCTAATCCCCGCAATAGTCTTACGAAGCTCTGAGAGGTCAGTCTTACTAAACTCGTACTTCATTTCGGCGCCGCACGCCCCGCAAGTAGTGACCTCCCCACCTTCCTGTAATTGGTTATCCAAAATAGTGTACAACACCCTAAGCGGGGTGGAGATATCGAACAGCTCACCTGTGGCCATCTTATGGATGCGCCTTAAGCTGTTCGCTAAAGAATGTCCATCCTGCTGAAGGAAGGCTTGAAAAAAATGGGTTTGCATATCCCCCCCGTTACCGAGAGGATTTTGTGCCGTTCCTAAATGACAACGACACCTACCATAACCCGAGTGCGACGTACCCCATCCTGCTTGATGGGTGCATAATGCTTCAGGATTAGTCTTTTTGTGTGCACCACAAATCTTCATATCCGGCTTTGAATCCCTCCGCCACCATATCTCGCAGAACTCATCTACATAGACGTCGATCGGTTGACCCAAAGCCCCTACAAACTGTTTCCAAGCCCCATTATTAGTTACAACATTCACAACTTGGTTACGAGCTCTAATCCTTTTCTCGTCAGGATTAAGCATCGCATATGGGCGCTTGTCTAAAGGATCCACCGCCAGCTTAAGGGTATCTAATCCCCCGTCCAGGTGACGTACGTGCTTATGAAGGAATAACGCCGCAGCAGTTTGACCTACATAATTACAAATGTCACACGGGTATTCTTCCTGGCCCGCCATAGTCTAAAAGAAGTACTTTATAACGGAATGGTGCTTAAATTCTCGGAGCAATGACCCTACATTAACCGTGTGCCAGCCCCTGCCCCGCCTAATGGTAGCCAAGGCTTTTCCTGGAGTCACCTTCGACCGGATTTCATATTCCTGGTTCGCATTATTTATATTGACTACGTGTAACCCGCTATTTTTTCCGTACGTAGAATTTTTGCAAAAATCCTTAACCCAATATAGAAGGGTCGGGAACTGTTCAACTAACGGCTTCCCTTTCTGAAAAGTAGGAGCAACCGTCTTCTTCTTCTTTCCACCCGCAGATTTTGCTACCGGAGGCTTGGGTTTAGCTTCCGACTTATCTACCGCCTGCAAGATAGCGTCAATAGTCTCACTACCTTTATTTGCCATCAGAACTCCTCACCATGTATTTAAAAGGATGAAATTCGTTCGCTTCTATGAAATCCCCTAAAAGGAAAATGCTAATATTTTCCTTTGAGAACTCCCGTTCTACAGTCAAATATAGCCTATTCTTAGGCATTACCGTATCACGACCGTATAAATGAAACAGCGCATGATCCACTGCAACAAAATCGTGAGTAGTCGCAGGCTTGTTGATCACTAAAGTAGGAATAGCTGTTTCCTTAAAGTCTTTGGCTTGTCTAACAGTCTGATCCCATTGGGAAAAGAACCCGCTTTTCTTTGCAGTCAAAAGTGCTTCAGGCTTAAAAGAGTCCTTGGTATCCTTAACCTCAATAACAAAAGGGAAGTCTTCAAGATGAGTTAGTCGCCCTTCCCGTATCCATAATCCATTCGGAACAACATCCCCAGGTCGTATGCAAGACTGGTGCGCACCAGACGCGGCTGCCCTACATAAAGGGCAATCCCTATCTATCCGAGCACCTTTAGGCTTTGTAACCCCAAAGAAAAGGTAGCCCAGCCTCTCACATATCCTTTTCTCATATTCCTTCCAATTACTGCGACTCATTCTTAAAACCTAAAAATGGTTGAACGAAAAAGCGGCGTATAAGACGAAACTATATCTCGATCAATAGTAAACTACCGACCGAAAATACGGTGTATCTTATACGGAACCTATAAAGCGGTTATAACAAGACTTTGCAAACCCATCAACAGTTTTATATTGCCCAAAATGGGATATCGAATTTAATATACAGTGTTTGTCACTCAAAAGCAAGATTAAGCCAAAGAAAAAGATGAAATGCCACCTTGTCGAGTAACTATTAAGGATTGGTCAACTAAGTTGTTTGCCTGACCGTGGGTGATTAAAAAGTACTGACCGGGCAATTGAGATAACCTATTTATGAGGTAGTCTAAACCTTGAGCATCGAGACCATCTATCACTTCATCCATCATCATAAAGTTCAATTGAAATCCCCCCGACGACTGCGTCAACTCACGTTGAGCAAGCGCACACGCCAAGGCTATCCTCTGCCTCTCGCCTCCAGAGTAGGTGCCATAATTTCTCCAAACCCCATCTGGGTCGCACACCTTAATATGGAAGTCAGTTTTATTAGCAGTCGCTTTAATCTCGAAGCGAACCCTTAACTCAGAGCCAGCTTCGCTTAAATTCTGGTTAACTAAACTTTCCAACAGTGGAATGGAAGACTGTAGCTCATGTGCTCTAAAAGCGGGCAGTAAGTCTAAAGCGGATTTGTACTTCAAATATTCCTTTTCCTTATTATCTAATAATTCATGTAATTGAGCGATACGAGTCGAAGTATGATCATTGCTTTCCTTTTCAGTTTGAAGGGAAGCCTTAAGACTGTTTGCAGAATCTATGCATTGGCGTGCATTATCCAGCTTTGACTGGATATCTTTACGAGCCTTAGTGACCGAAGCAATATTGACGGTAGATAGGATTCTTTGCAATTCTTCTTCTACAGGCTTCCTTAACCCGTCCAGCTCTTGCGCAAGCACCGCACCTTGATCATCAATAGTCTCTAATTTGGATTCTAAAGCTTCCGCCGCCTCAATCTGAGCTCGCTTGTTAAGGATATCCTGCCGGACAACCTTATTTTCCTGAATAAGTAAGTCTAACCTCTCCACCTCGCGCTTTGCTTCTAATTCCGCATTTATTTCTATATTCAGAGACTTGTTCAAGTTTGCTAAGGCTTGCTCCTGCTGCGCAATATTAGCGTTATGCGACTCCGCATCAAAAACAACCAATAACCCCGCCTCGAGTCCTACCGCGGTTGAGCATTTAGGGCATCTCCAATTACTAACTCGCCGCAAGGAATCCAGATTATTACTAAGGGCGCTTTTCTCAGATATAAGTTGGAGTTTCCTGTTTGAGTGGTCATTCTGAACTCCCTTCGCCTCTGTTCTTGCTGACTCTAAGTCTTCTTGGTTATCCATACTTTCCAACTTTTGTAGATCTGCCTTTAAAGCAGGTAGAGTCTCCAACTGGGTCATAATACTGTCATATTGCTGTTGCAGAGGCACCAACTCCTCCTGGTAGCGGGTGTTGATAGTTTGAAGCCTACTATTTAATTGAATCTGCCTTGCGGCATACTCGCCAATTTCAGGTAAATTACCCAATTGAGCATTTAACAACTCAATAGACTTTTGATGCTCCCTAATAATCTCTTCCTGGCTTCGGATAAGCCCAAGGTAGTCTTTAGACTTGAGCAACTTGGTTAACTCATCAATGGATCCCTTAACCGTAGTGACTTGCCCCTTCGCGGACGCAACTTGCTTTCTCAAATCTATTAAAGCAAGATTAATCCTATCGAGCAGAAGAAACTTAGTCATCAAATTAACCCTATCCCCTGAAGTAGTGTCTATGTCAGCAAATCCCTTTACAAAATCAAAAGTAAGGAAAATGACATTAAGGAAAGCGGAAAAAGATTCCTTACTCGCGTCAGGTATGCCTAAAAGGGTGTTGAGCTGTTCCTGAGGCTTCTTTACACCCTGACCACTCATTTCCAATTCTTTTCCATTCTTCTTAAGGATGAGCTTAGAAGCAGACTTGGTCACCTCCCGCCTGACCTTAAGGGTGTGCCCCGAATCGTGCGTTAAAGTTACCTCCGCATACGACTTCTGCACCTTCTTACCTAAAGGTATTATGACAGATTCCTTCCCAGGGATATTTCCAGTCAGCGCCCAGGAAATGGCATTAAAAACACCGGTCTTGCCCGCGCCATTACTATTGGCTTCAACCGAGTCTAAATTCCTTCCCATCACTAACCACATCCCATTAGGGGATAACTCAATTTCAGAGTTCTTAAACCTCTGCAAATTGGAAACTTTAATTTTAGATAACCTGTACATATTACCTCAAATAGTTTGAAACAAGGTTAATCGAATCAATGGGCAACCCCTTATCTGTAGCAAACCCCACCCACCGGTCTTCAAGTGATCCCCTATAGACTTTAGCAGTCACCTCATCGGTGTCTACAGATTTCCGTTTCCGAATAACCTTAACTGCACCCAAATCAATTAGGTATTTTTTCAAGGCAGTATAAGCTATTTGGTCTAACCAAGTAGTATGCCCGACAAAAGTTAACTCCACAATTTTAGGGGATAGCCCCGACAAGTGGGACTCTAAATGAGCTTGGATATCGGTAGGATCGGGGATAGTACCTTCATCCAAAGACAACCTACTAATTTCCCAATCATCTACCGTAACCCTTGTCGCACTCAAGTCTCCTTCCTCTGGGCATACAATATCTAAAAATCCAGGTTCAATATCCCCGTCATCAATATTAATACGGGACAGCGAGCCAGGATAGACTACGAAGCCTTCGGCACCCTTCGATTTCGGAAGCGGTATGACCTGACCCTTATGAATATCACCTAACACAAAATACGCGAAGTCAGATAACCCGTCAGTGGAATAACCTACGTTGTCCAGTTGCCTACAACTTCCCTTGCCGATATCAGCCCCTTCTACGAAGAAGTGCCCAAAAACTAACCGGATATTCTTAGTCAAATAATCCGGTAATTTTGATGTATGCTTCCACGGCAAAAACAAAGTTGAAATACCGTTTAAGACTATATGTGTGGGCTCACCAATATAATGGAAACCGCAAGATAAGTCTTTTATTCGGTCAGCGCCTGACCTCGCTAAAATACCTTCAGACTCAAAAGCACCTACCTGACAATCATCGTGGTTGCCAGGTACATAAATAATAGGTATTTTTGAAACATACTTGGAAAAGACTTGCGCGACGAGCACCCTTAATTTAGATTGTGGATGTGCACTGTCGAACAAATCCCCTAAGTAAATAAAGAAGTCCACCTTCTGCTCCACCGCATAGCTTATAGCTTTGTCCAAGTGTCGCAACTTTTCTTCCGTACGTAAGTTCAGTCCCGTCTTAGGATTAAGATGCCCTAAAGGTTCCGAATTCTTAAAATGACTATCCGCCGCAGCTACAAACCGCATTAACGATCCCCCCTTCCTAATAAAGTAGCAGTGCCAATGACATATTTGAAAGCATTAGCAAGGATGCTTCGGCTTAGAGGAGTCAACGACTCCTTCCGACCTGAGCGGAAATGCGCTAACTTGGTTAAAGATATATAAACTGTTTCGGCGAGCTCAAGCTCTTCCTTAGTCAAGTCTAAATCCTCTAAGACTACTTGTAGTGATTGCATCGATAGTTAACCTTGGTTCTTTTGAACAATATTTAACAAATTCTGACACTTGATATCATCTGAAGAAGAAGCTGTCGTACCGGTGTCACCCCCATAAGTTAATACGGGATTCTTTACCGCGTCCATTTCCAGCCTATTCTCAAACACCTCCGGATGGGTAGCCAAATAATCAGATACAGCTTTTTTGCCCCTAATCTTTTCAGGTGCGCCCGGAATCGTGTAATATCCCCCTGGTAAGGAATTTATATAACCTAACGCCACCCCCAAATCAAATAGACTTTCGGCTGGTTCTTTCCACCCACCATCAAATCCTAAAATATAGTCACTTTGTCTGAAAGGTACACCTACCTTATTCTTCACAACCTTAATCCGTATCTGTTGGAAAAGGGGATCACCCGCATCATTCTTTTCCTTAGATACCCCGCGCTTGCTAAATTGTAATCGGAGCGATGCCATATGTTTTAAGGCTTGGCCTCCAGGCGTAGAATTATCTACGTTGACCCAAGTGTCCTCTAAATTTGCCCGAACTTGATTTATTAAATATACGATAGTCTTTGACTGACTCAGTTTATACCGCGTAGCATCTTTCCCGAAAGTGAAACCTGCGTTCATCATTTGAGGCATAAACCTCTGACTGATCCACTTAGGTAAGGATAAAACTAAATTCATCTTGCGTACGCCATCTAAAGACCTATTGGGACCAGTAACTGCTTTTCGCTCATCATCATCCACGCTCTTCAATTGTAGGGACGCTATTGAATCCCATACAACTAAATCTATATTATTAACAATCGCCCACTTGGTGAATTCCAGATAATCCTCTGCAAAGACATAGTCATCTGGGGGGAAGATAGTACGGGATAAGTCTTGCCCCATTTTCTCCGCCCATGTAGGCTCAAAGCACCCTTCCGCATCGATCCACGCAACCGTAAAATTCGGATCACGAGCTTTGCCCCATGCACACAGCGCATGTGCAAA
>Ga0180432_10011474_pt1 | contig 10425 bp, 9 predicted proteins | sample SS_ome_10_FD_132414 | JGI IMG/M metagenome (GOLD analysis project Ga0180432, IMG submission 132414) | Hypersaline lake sediment archaeal communities from the Salton Sea, California, USA - SS_1_MS_2 metaG | ecosystem: Environmental > Aquatic > Non-marine Saline and Alkaline > Hypersaline >...
AAATATCTGTTCTAAAAATTTTGTTGGCGTTTGAGCTTCGGTTACGATTGGATTATCAACCGGAGTAGAATAGGCCATAGGCTGCATAAGTTTATGTGGGGCATGATGACCTCGTTAAGGAGAACTATATGTCGAAGAGATAGCTTTTGTTGTTTATACTTTTCTGTTACAATTCGAGTTGCTGGAACTGAATTTTAATCCGGGTATCAATAGTAATGAGAGCGGTTATACAACGTGTTTTGCAGGCGAAGGTTCAGGTCGCCGACCGAACGGTCGGCAAAATCGATAAAGGTCTGCTTGTTTACATCAGCATCGGCAAAGGCGATACGCCCCGGGAAGCCGAGTTTATAGCCGAAAAGCTGGTCGGGCTTCGTATATTCTCAGATGAGGCAGGCAAAATGAATCGGTCTGTTGGTGATGTGGGCGGAGCTATTCTTTTGGTGAGCAATTTTACACTTCACGGCAATTGCCGAAAGGGGCGCAGACCTGGTTTTGATGCAGCAGCCGAGCCGGCCCTGGCACAACAGCTATACGAGAAAACAATCGAATTCATCGCTGAAAGGAAAATCACCGTTGAAAAAGGGATTTTTGGTGAGCATATGCACGTCAGCAGTATCAACGATGGGCCGGTTACCTTTATAATTGATTATCAAAAGGACGGCACCAACGGGAATAATGGCAGGTAGCCTCTGCACGCTTTTCCCCACCTCAAAAAAGGCAAATAGCTATTGCATTGTGCCTTTCAAAAATGATGTCGATTTGTACGCTCAACTCCGGCCATATACCTTAAATTTATATTACTTTGCTATATACACCGGCGCATTTTTACTATTTAAGTCACCCTTTAGATGTTGCTTTTATTCACAGGAGTGTTGTTTTTTATAAACACCTGATAAATCACTTTGTTTTTCAATGACTTATGGTCCGATAAATGTAAAATTAGGATAGTTACAGGAGATTGGTGTTGCAAAAAAACAACGTGTTGTTAAAATGCGTTATTTTGGCCTTCGCCGAATCAAAACATATTCAACAACATAACTGTTGTTGCAGTGGATTGTTAAGCCAAAGACAAAAGGCCGTTTGGCTAATTTGTTATTTCTGGCATATTTTTTGCTCATAATTCTCTTTCGGCTTAAATTACCGAAGAGTTATTGGGCGGACGTCCTAAAAGCGTAATCGGAGGAGGATGAGTCCGCCCGATTTCGAAAAAGTCAAAATCAGTATTGGCTTTTAGCTTTTCAAACGAGTTAATGGCAGTGTTGATTTTGTTCACCATATTAAGCTGGGCCGTTTCAGAGGAGGTAACGGCCCGTTTTTTTTGCGAAATCTCGCCGTTTTTTCGCCAGACAGCTTCACCAAAATTCACTTTTTCTCTCTGTCCTGTTTCAATTTTCACTACTAAACACAGCCCAAAGCTTATATAATCAGAGCCGTTATGGAGCGTTCGATTTACAGAATTATCGATGCCAATTTCAACCGTGCCCGTGAGGCGATTCGTGTAATCGAGGAGTTTTGCAGGTTTGCCTTAAACTGCGCCCCCTTGACCGAACGCGCAAAACACTTTCGCCACGAGCTTTCTGCCGCCATCAGCAAGCTCGACCCTGTCAGATTAATCTCATCCAGAGATACCCCCGGCGATGTCGGAGTGGGAATAACGGTTGCTGAACAGCTTTCCCGCGGTAATCTAAAGGACAGCTTCACCGCCGGCTGCAAAAGACTTACAGAGGCATTACGAACCCTTGCCGAAACCACCCAAACACTAAATCCTCACGTTGCAAAAACTCTCGAAAAACTCCGCTACGCCGCTTACACGCTCGAAAAAGACATCGTTCTTTTCAGCGATGCCTTCGAAAGATTCAAAAATGTGAAATTGTACATAGTAATTACCAGCTCTCTGCCGGCCGATGTGCTTTCTTTGTTATGTTACTGTGTTACCGGCGGAGCAGACTGCATCCAGCTTCGGGCAAAAAGCATCGAGGACGATAAGCTCCTGGCACTTGCCGAGGAATTCGTTCGGATTTGCAAATCGGCCAAAGTCCTCAGCATCATAAACGACCGGGTCGATATCGCCGTTGCGGCGGGTGCTGACGGCGTACATCTCGGCCAGAACGACATACCCGTTGAGCAGGCCCGCAGGCTGCAGCTAACGCCGTTAATCATCGGAAAGAGCACCCATTCAATCGACCAGCTAAAATCCGCCTGCCGTGAAATGCCGACTTATGTAGGACTCGGCCCTGTTTACCCTACCCCGACAAAGCCCACCGCAGCGCCTGTCGGGCTTGACTATGTCAAACAGGCCACCAATATTTTAACCGATACCGGTATCGCACACGTAGCTATCGGCGGGATAACGCTGGACAATCTCGAAGAAGTTTTAACTGCCGGCGCCGAGGCTATTGCCGTCTGCTCTGCGGTAACCGAAGCCGGCGACCCCACTGCCGCCTGCCGAATGTTAAAGAAAAAAATCGCCGCCTTCAAAAAAATCTGACTGCTGCCGACAATACAAAACCCTCTCCCGCCCACTTTCAAAGCAAAGATTCTCAACTTCGTAACTCGAAAATCATTATTCGATATTCCTCCCGTGTCCCGGCACTTTTGTGGCTCAAAAATCCGTGCAAATCAACGTTCACCCCGTTAAAAGCAAGTCGCCTTCAGTAGTTATTGCGCCCTCGGTGCAGACTTCTAACGGGGTTAATCCGTGTCTAATCATTTGGTTGCGGCTATGCTGCGCCAGGCGAATTCGTGGCTGAATTATTTTTGATATTTCTTTGCATTTTTGCACTTTGATTTTTGATATTTGTTCTCTCTGTCTTGTGTCTTTGTCTTGCGTCTTTTGTCTTGTGTTTTTCGGGGGGTTTGTTATAATAACTTGCTTATGGTCAGGAAAATCGCTATTTTGGGCTCGACAGGCTCGATAGGTAGAAACGCACTGCGGGTAATCGATGCGCTTGGGCCGGAGTATAGAATAGTCGCATTAAGCGCACACAGCAATGTCGAGCTTTTGGCTGAGCAGGTGGGAAAGTATAAGCCGAAAGTTATCGCAGTTACAGCAGTTGATTATGTTATGCCGATGCGTGATTTGGTGGGCAGCTTAGGGGTTGAGATTTTAGGCGGGCTGGGAGGGTTGAAAGAGATAGCAGAGCTTGAAGAGATTGATATTGTTCTTACGGCGGTCGTTGGAGCGGCGGGATTAGAGGCGGTGCTTGCGGCAGCTAAAAAAGGTAAACATCTGGCAATCGCCAATAAAGAGCCGTTCGTTATTGCGGGCGAACTTCTTATGAAAGCGGCAAAAGAAAACAATGCAACTGTTCTGCCGGTGGATAGTGAACATTCTGCGATTTTTCAGGCGATGCTGTCAGGCAATCGGAATGAAGTGCATAAAATTGTTCTGACCGCATCGGGCGGACCTTTTCGGGAACTTGGGCCGCAAGAACTCCAGAATGTTACGCTTGAGCAGGCGCTTTCGCATCCGGTCTGGGATATGGGGCCTAAAATCACCATCGATTCGGCAACAATGATGAATAAGGCGCTTGAGGTTATCGAGGCCCACTGGATTTTCGATATGCCTGTCGAGAAAATAGAAGTTCTGATTCATCCGGAGTCGATAGTTCATTCTTTTGTGGAGTTCGTCGACGGCTCGGTGATAGCACAGCTTGGCAGAGCTGATATGTGTCTTCCGATTCAGTATGCGTTGACGTATCCTGTGCGTGTTGGCGGTATTGCGAGGCGTTTGAAGTTTGAAGAGCTGGGGAGGCTTACGTTTTCGCGGCCCGATATGGAGACATTTCGTGCGCTGTCACTTGGTTTTGATGTTGCCCGGGCTGGTGGTACGGCGGCGGTCGTTTTCAATGCGGCCAACGAGGCGGCTGTCAAAGAGTTCCTTGAGGGAAGGATTAAATTTGTTAGAATAGTCGAACTCGTTGAGCAATGTCTAATTAAACACAATGTTAAAACAAAAGTGTCGCTGGAAGAGCTGCTTGAGGCCGATGCCTGGGCGAGAAGAGAAGTTTCCCAGTTATTGTGCAGCGTATAATCTTCGGTGTTTAATCCGTCCGTTGATTTTGGAGGCGTTTTTTAATGTCTGAACCAAATAAGTTATTGGGTAAGAATTTTCGAGTGTTTTTCTGGATAGCTGTCATTTTCGCGGCTATTTTTTTGATTGTGCGCAACATCGGTATATTCGGGAATATACTGCTCGTAATGATTGGTTTTGGGGCGGTTATTCTTGTTCACGAGTTCGGGCATTTTATCGCGGCAAAACTGTCAGGGATAAAAGTTGAGGCGTTTTCGATTGGTTTTCCGCCGATTTTGCTTGGTGTTTTAAGGACGGAGAGAGGCTGGCGAATTCGTATACTGCCGCAGTTTTTCAAAAAAGGAAATGATGAATCCTGCGATGGCGGCCTGAGTTTTACTATCGGCAAAAAGACCAAGGCGGGCGAGACCGAATATCGAATTGGTCTTATCCCGCTTGGGGGGTTTGTCAAGATGTTAGGTCAGGAAGACGTTGGCCAGGTTGAAAAAAGCGATGACCCGCGTTCGTATGCCAATAAGTCGGTCGGTGCGCGGATGGCCGTCATAGCTTCAGGGGTTTTATTTAACGCCATCAGCGCCATTATAGTTTTTGTAGCGGTTTTTCTTGTGGGCATAGAGCTTCCGCCTGCCGTGGTAGGGGGGGTAATTGCGAATTCGCCGGCGGCACGGGCGGGTCTGACGGCCGGTGATAAGATAATCGAGATTAACGGCAAAAACGATGATTTGGATTTTAGCAGTATCTCCCTGGCGGCAGCACTGTCAGATGTGAATGAAACGGTTAAGCTGAAAGTAGAGCATAAGGACGGCTCGGTGGAAGAGCTTGGGCTTGTGGCTGAGCAGTTGTCGGGCTCGAAGATGAGACTTTTTGGGGTTATGATACCAATGAGTCTGACAGTCGGCAAAGTCAGCGATGCCAATGCGCTGTTTGAAAGAATAGGATTACTTCCGGGCGATAAGGTCAGGTCTGTTAACGGCCAGGATGTTCAGGCACACTGGGAGTTTGAAGAGATAGTTGAGAATTCGCTTGTGCCGGAAGTGGCGGTCCTGGCGGAGCGGGAGAGAGAAGACGGCAGTATTGAAAAGGTTGAGACCCAATTGCGGCTGGAGATGAGCTTTGCCGACAGCTACGCTGTCGAAAACGAATCCGAGCTTTTTCATATATGTTCGATGGTGCCGCGTTTGCGAATAACGGCATATTTGCCGCCTTCGCAAAACAAGCTCGCTGCTGTGTTCGATGAGATTAAGTCTTTTCTGAATAAAACGGGGACAGGCAAAGCAGCACCGGAAACAGGACCGGCCCTTAAAAGCGGTGACGTTGTCCTTGCGATTGGGGATGTTGAAAATCCCACTTATAAGGAGATGCGCGATGTTATTACCAGACATAAGGAACTGGGCGATTTTGTCAGAAGATATACATTCAAAGGGCTGATTGATTTGGTCGCCGATTATAAAGAGAGAGACCCCTGTAACATTAGTCGCAGATACAGGAAGATAGACAGTCTTGTAAAAAGCTATGAAGAGATGCGTGCCGTTGTTGCCGATTTTAATGAGCAGGCGATGCACAGTTTTGTTGCAAGATATGAAGATGAGGATTTGTCTTTGAAGGTATTGCGTGCGGACGGCAACGGGCTTGAAAGGCCGATTACGGTTTCGGTTACGCCCAGACGTCTCCACGGCAGGGTGGTTATTGGAGTGCTTGTTGAACTGGATGTCGAACATCCGATTGTTGCCAGGAGCATAGAAACTGAGAACGGGCCGGAGAAACTGGGGATTCCACGAGGCGCTGTGATAACGAAATTTAACGAGGTCGGCGTGTCCAGCTTTTATGATTTGATAAGAGAGATTCGCAGCAGTACCGGCCGGCAGGTTACTATTGATTATCGTCTCGGCAAGGAGACATTCGGCGACGTTGTTCTGGATTTGAGCGGGGACAAGGAGCTTGTAACGGTCAAATCCACCCTGGCTGAATTTATTCCGTTTGAAGGGCTGGAGAAATGTTATAAAGCGGACAATCCTTTTGAAGCAATGGTGATGGGTTACCGAAAGACCATAATGTTCATTGTCCAGACTTACCTGACTATCAAGCGTTTGATTAGCAGGGCCGTTGACATCAGGGCGCTTTCGGGTCCTGTTGGGATTATAACGATGAGCTATCGTATTGTTGCATATCGGCCGCCGGTATATTACGTTTACTTTCTCGGGCTGATAAGCGCCTGCATAGCAGTGTTCAACTTTTTGCCTTTGCTGCCTCTTGACGGCGGGCATATTGTGCTTCTGTTGATTGAGAAGGTCAAGGGCTCGGCGCTGAACGTGCGTGCTCAGGAGTTTATGGCTTATGCAGGGTGGGTGCTTATCGGCGCCCTTTTTCTTTACATAACGTTTAATGATGTTGTGACGAATTTTTTTGCTAAGTGATTGGGGGGCGGATTTTGCGGTGAGTGGTTTTTCAGAAAACGATTCGAAAGGCTTCTGAAATTTTAATCTTCCACGAATATTATGCTGCGATTAATCAGAGAGGAACTTAAGCAGGGCAAAACGCTGCTGCAGTTCGGTTTTTTAAAGGGGCTCGGCCAGGGGCTTGGCATGCTCGCACCTCTGGTGATTGCCAAGTTTTTTACTGAAGAGGAGCTGTACGGCAGTTATTCTCTTGCCAAGACGGTGGTTTTTTTCTTCACAATGATATTAATCTCTTCAGCACAAGTGCCGTTTATCGTTTTTGCAAATCAGGAGAAGGAGAAAACCGGCAAGATAAACAAGGCATTTTCCATTCAGAGCACGTTTTTAATTTTGAGCTTTTGTATATTCCTTGCGATAACATTGTCACTGAGTAAATATATCGTGAAATTTGCGCAGATAGAAAGGGGGGATTTTTTGTTTGTCCTGTCGGCCTTTTTTGGAATTGCGCTAAAGACTTTTATATGCAATCTGTTTATGGCGATGGGGCAGAGGGTGAAAAACGCCCTTGTGGAATTTACTTTTGGTTTTTTCAGTTTGGCTTTAATTTTCGTACTTTATTTTCTCGACTGGATAAACCTGCGGACTGTTTTTTCGGTTTATCCGATTTCGGCCGGCGTTGTGCTCATCATTTTTATTCGGCTGGTTGATTTTAAGCAGTTGTTTCCTTTTGAGCTTGAGAGGGAATATTTTGGAAGGATGTTTGATTTTGCCAAATGGATGTTTCTCGGGACAACGGCGATTTATTTCATCAACTGGGGCGATAATCTGGTGCTTAGGTATTTCGGGTCTGTTGTCTCTACGGCGGACATCGGTGTTTACAACGTCGGATACCAGATTTTTAAGGGGCTTGTAACATTGACGACTGTTGTGGGCTTTTACTTTTTGCCTTTTATCAGTCAGAACATTGGGAGGCCTGAGAAGATAAGAGATTATCTATGGCGGAAAAGGCCGATGATTTTGGCGCCGGCGATAGTTTGTGCTGTGGTTTTATTTATTCTGCTGCCTTATATATTCAGGTTTGTATTCGGCGATACGTACCGGGGCGCCGTTGGCGTGCTGAGGGTTTTATTGGGCGGCAGTGTATTGTATTTGTACAGCACTTTTTATCATGCCATCTACAACGCCGCCAACCGTTACAAGATTCTTCAGGTCTTTAATGTTGTTCAGGCAGTTGTTAAGGTCGGACTCAGCTTGCTTTTTATTCCGGCGATGGGACTGATGGGGGCCGCAGCGGCAACAGTTATTTCTTATTTTGCCAAGGTGCTTGTACTTGAATTGCATTTTCAGATAAGCATTAAGCGGCAACTAAAATTATAAGAATAGGGCGTTTAACTGATGGGCTGCAGATTGTAACCAACAGGGCATACGTCAATTGTCATTATACTTATTATCGCCTGTTCCATACCGACATACGTAATAGAATTGACAGGATACTGGAATTTAACGAAAAAGATGTTAATTTGCCTGAAGGAGAGCAGGAGGAACAAGCCCTTCCGGGATGTACGAAATGTCGCAAAAGCGGTTATTACAAATATATGCTCAGCAGATATTTGTATTGCCTTAAGTATATAAAGAACAAAACCGTGTTGGATTGTGCCTCAGGCCTGGGTTGGGGTAGCTTTTTAATATCAGACTATCCTGAAAAGCTTTTGTCAATTGACATCAACGACGATGCTCTGGATTTTGCCAGTACGAAATGGAAAAATGACAAACTTAACTTTACGCAGCATTCAGTACTTGATTTAGAGAGTCTGAACCAGAAGTTTGACGTTATCCTTGGTTACGAATTGATAGAACACCTTGGGCTAAGTGACGGCAGATTATTTATTGAGCAAACGGCCTCGGCTTTGAATAAAGGCGGCTTACTTGTTCTTTCTTCTTTTTTCCCGGTTAGGCCTGAAAAAGCACGAAAAGCAGAGAAGGCAAATAAATATCATTTGCATATTTATACGCGGGATGAGATGAAGAGTTTCCTCGACAAAAGTGGATTTTCAAAAGTCCGCTTTTTGGGGGATTTTATGCTTGTTGCGAGAAAGACTTAACAACCATTAGCCTACCGCTATGAATGAAATTGTAGATTGGCTTTATTCGATAAGTTTTTTTCCGGTAAGTCTTTTTTTGGCGTACCATTTGATAAGCTCCAGGGGGTTGTTATGGTTGCTGTATGTCAAATCCGAATCACCGCAGGGGCCGTTTTGATATATGCACTCGCCGCGGTCTATTTCGCCTAAAATTCTTTGCCTGTCGGGGTTGTTCCAGATTTCTTCGAAGCTTTTTTTTCTTATGTTTCCGTAGATTCTGTCATCGCTCAGTTTAAAGTTGCAGGGATAAATGTCGCCTTCCGGGGCGAGGTGGAAAAACTGTCTTGCGGCGTAACACTGCATAAACTTTTCTTTGATAAAGTTGTCATAGAGATATGACATACAGAGTCTGAAAGCAAAGTCTCTGTCATTTAGATAATCTCTTAAATAGTCTTTTATTCCTTCCCGGAAGAAATTTAAGTCTTTTTCCGGTACATCGAATCGGTCATTCATTACCGTCCAGCACAGATAGGCCTCTGAGCCTAATTCTTTGGCATAATCCTGTACCCAGCGGAATTGTTCAATATTGTATGGCAGGAAGGTAAAACTAAATCTTACAGGGACGACATCTTTGATGAGGTGGTAAGTCTCAATGGCCTTATCGAATGAGCCGGGCACACCCCTTGATTTATCGTGGATTTCCTTTGGGCCGTTTAAGCTGATGCCGATATTTTTAATGTCAATGTCCGGATTGTCCTTTACGATTTGCCTTATCATTTGTTCGGTTCTATTCGGCAATAAGCCGTTAAGGGTAATGCCGAAATAGGCACCGGGCAGATTTTTATGCATCACCGAGACCATGTCCGGGAAGTCGTCCCTTAAAGTCGGCTCTCCGCCGCTGAGGATAATCCTTCGGACGTATTTCAGAAGAGGGGATTTGCACAGTTCTTCAACTTCCTGTACGGTTAAATCATTTTCGCTTGTGACTTTGTTCCAGATATCACAGGATTCGCACCTGGAATTGCAGCGCCAGGTAACCGAGTACCTGATACAGCCGATACGGTCTCGATTTGTAATTCTTCTGAGATTGTTATCCAGTGCGTAAATATAACGACCAATTTTATTCATAATTTCTCTTTGTTAAAATTAATATGATAGTTTTATTAAAAATAGTTTCTATTACCTTTGCCAAAGGACCATTCTTTTCTTTAACGGTATAGGCAATATCAAAACCGCTATTATAACATAATTCGGCCAGGAATTTATGATTAAAAGTATGAATATGCCTGGGGTCTCTGAGTAATTTCGGCATTCTGCCCAGCAGGCAATATATTCGGTATTTCCAGTAACCGAAATTTGGGGTCGTAACGATGGCTTTTCCGCCCGGCTTAAGGAGCCTTTTTATCTCATTCAGGCAGTGGTCAACATCGTAAATATGCTCTATAACCTCGGCACAAACGACCATATCAAAGAAAGCATCCTGTTCAGGGACATCCTGCTTGTCGAGGTCTAAACAATAGACTTTGTCGTATGATTGTGCCTGTGTGACGGCGTGCTCGGAGACGTCGAAGCCGTTAATAAGTACGTTATTATCAAGTTTTTTGATTAAATGCCCCAGATATCCTGAGCCACATCCGATATCCAGGATTTTTTTTGGGCTGATTCTCTTGAAGAATTCTGTTAGCAAAGCCATCCTTTGCGAAATATCTTTGTCATCTTTTAGAAAGGCATAATCTTTCTTCAGGTTTCTCCAGTCATCTTCGTGCAGGATTTTCGGTGTTTTTATAGTCATCTGTACTTTCCAAAAAGAAAAACGCTAAGCAACAAGCTTTAGCAGCTTATAAAACTGTTTATGAATTTTGTTAATCTCATGGCTTTTATCAGAACTAACAAAAAATGTCTGCTTCAAAACCTC
>Ga0180432_10011475_pt1 | contig 10425 bp, 9 predicted proteins | sample SS_ome_10_FD_132414 | JGI IMG/M metagenome (GOLD analysis project Ga0180432, IMG submission 132414) | Hypersaline lake sediment archaeal communities from the Salton Sea, California, USA - SS_1_MS_2 metaG | ecosystem: Environmental > Aquatic > Non-marine Saline and Alkaline > Hypersaline >...
GAGGCTTGCTTCACGGAAAACGCCGACTTCCTGTCGGCTTTTCCTTGGGTCCTTTTTGGCGACATCCTGTCGCCGGGTGGCAGCGGGCGGATGCCTCTGCTTGAGGCAACGCGGCGAATGATCTCGCCGCAAACACGCTGCCGGCCCTGCCCGCCTCCGCTTCCGGCCTCCACGTCGCTTCACCATCGACGAGCGAGGGGGAGGACGTGCCCACGAGCGAGCTCCGGAAGCAAGCGAAGCCCGGAGGGCGAAAGCGCAGCGGACGGGCAGTGAACGAAGGCCCGGATGGCCTGAGTGAACGTCTAGCGAGGGGCACGGCCTCACCCGAGCGGTAACAGACACGAGGCCCTGCAAAAAACAACGACGGCTCGCTTCACGGAAAACGCCGACGTCCTGTCGGCTTTTCCTTGGGTCCTTTTTGGCGACATCCTGTCGCCGGGTGGCAGCGGGCGGATGCCTCTGCTTGAAGCGGCGCGGCGAATGATCTCGCCGCAAACACGCTGCCGGCCCTGCCCGCCTCCGCTTCCGGGCTGCAAGACACGGCCCGTTGCCTGACTTACACTTGCGGCGAACGCATTTTCCCCAAGGAGCCTGCCGATGTTTCGCGCCTTCGCCGTCCTCGCCCTCACCGCTGCCGCCAGCCTCGCCATCGCCGCCGAACCGGCAACCTTTCCCCGGACGACGATCGACCTTGGCACCGTCGTCAGCGACCTCGATGCGTCGGTCCGCTTTTACACCGAAGGAATCGGCTTTCAGCAACTCGACGGCTTCGAAGTTTCAGCCGATCTCGCGACGTCTGCCGGCCTGACCGACAACAAACCGCTTTCAATCCGTGTGCTCGTCCTCGGTTCAGGGCCGACCGCCACCAAGCTGAAGCTGATGCAGGTTGCCGGCAGCGACCCGCGGAGCGGTGACAACGCCTTCATCCACTCGCACCTTGGCTTCCGCTACCTCACCATCATGGTTGCCGATACCGCCGCAGCCTTAAAACGACTCGAAAAGCTCGGCATCGAACCGCTCGCCAAGTCCCCCGTCAGTCTGCCGGCCGAACTCGCCCCCGGCATGTCCCTGACCTGCGTCAAAGACCCCGATGGCAACCTCGTCGAACTCATCGGGCCGACCCCCTGACCGGCATCGGCGGCTCAGGACGCTGCCGGCGGGATGATCCCGGCCTGCTCCAGCCGGGTGATCACCCGGCTGGCAAGTTCTTCCGGTGAACCGGCGGTCGAGTCGACAACAAGTTCCGCCGCGGTCGGTTCCTCGTAGGGATCGTCGATGCCGGTAAATCCCCGGATCTCACCTGCCCTGGCCTTCTTGTACAGGCCCTTGGGATCGCGGCCCTCACAGACCGCGAGCGGCGCCCTGACATAGACCTCGACGAAATCACCCGCCGGCAGCATCGCCCGCACGGCGTCCCGGTCGCGGCGGTAGGGACTGATGAAGGCCGTCAGGGTAATGATGCCGGCCTGGGAAAAAAGCTCCGCCACCGAACCGATCCGCCGGATGTTTTCCATACGGTCCTCGGGGCCGAAGCCAAGTCCGAAGCGGGTGGCGAAGGCCGCCCCGTAGCGAGGCTCGAGCAGCGCCGGGGAGGCGGCGAGACCGTGCCGCACATTGTCGCCGTCGAGAACGAAACTGCGGTGGCCTCGGGCGTGCAGCCGGCTGTCGACGGCATTGGCAAGCGTGCTCTTCCCGCAGCCCGAGAGGCCGGTGAACCAGACCACGCAGCCGCGGTGGCCGGCCTGGGCTTCGCGATCGGCCCGGCTGACCGTGGCGGCGTGCCAGCGGACATCGACGGGCCCCGGTCGAGCCGACGGAGTCGGAAGGTCAGTCGGCATGCAAAATCCTTTCAGTCGGCGGTGCCGCGGCAGTCCTCCGGGGTTACCAGCCGCCGAGTTCAACTGTGCGCCGAAATCTGGCGGCGGTACCGTCAAGCTGGGGCCGTTCGATCAGCAGTTCCACCTGTTCACCCGGTCCATGCCGGCCGATCAGTTCAGTGCAGGTATTGAAGTCGGGCACCGGCTGGCCGTCGATCTCCACGACGACATCCCGCGGTCGCAGCCCGGCTTTGTCGGCCGCGGAACCATTCTGGACAACGCTGATGAGGCACTGGCCCGGAATCGGAGCCCCGGCGATACCAAGCTTGCCCCCCTTCCGGACATCGATTTCAGTCTCGGGCAATCGCTGCCGCAATGCCGCCACCGCCTCATCCGCAAAGCCGACCCCGAACAGGTCGATCCGTTCGACCCAACGCAGCCGGCTGAGCGTGGCGACGTCCCGCTCCTCAAGCCGAACGCCATGAACGCTGACCCAGGTCAGCTGCCGGAGCCGGATGAGCAGCCGCAGGGCCCGGCTGTCACCCTTCCAGGCTTCAGCGATCTAAACCCGCACACCGAGCGGGCCCGACGAGTCGAAGGTGGCGCCAAGTTGTTCGAGCAGCCGGCGGGCCGGAACCGCCAGAGCCGCATCGTGGAAATCGAGTGCGGCTTCGGCTTGCTGAGCGATCGCCACCTCGTTCTCCGCAGCAATCGCCTCCAGCCCGGCCTCCGCGGCGGCGGAAAGATCGGCATCCTCGTCGGCAAGCAGCTGCCGGAGAATGTCGACCGCCCGCAGGGCGATTTCCGGATCAGCGGCAGCCGCGGCCGCAACCAGCGGCGGGACCGCCTGCGGTCCTGCCGCCACCAGCTGGCGGGACGCGGCCTCGCGGGCGGCGAACTGCTCGGCCCCGAGTTGCGCAACGGCCGCCGCGACATCCGCGGCCGGTTCGCCGCCGGCGACCGGCGTGACCGCGGCCAGCAGGCCGAAGGACATCAGCAGCCGAACACCGCCGGCAACGACCGGTCGCGGGCCTCGACGCTGTGGCTGGCAAAACATCATGGGTCTGGTCGACGACTGGGGACAGAACCGAAGCTGTTCGGGAGCCGTCCGGATCGCGAGCTCCCGCCGGCGCCGGAGAAATCCCAAAACCCCTCGAAGGATTGGGGGTGCTGTCGCCGCCGATGCCGCGACCGGCGTGGTTCCCGAACGCTCACAGCACTATACCACCCGGGGGCCAGTCGCCCGCTGCCAGTTTTGGCGGGCTACACTCTTGAGTGGAGCCTTCATTTCACGACGTCTCCGCCAGCCGCCCCCCACTCTTTCGGCCTCGATGCAACTGCCGATTCTCCACCGCACGCCGCCGAGCAATCCGCCGCTGCCGCTGCACCCAGACGACCTTGCTGCCCGCGGCTGGGACGCGGTTGACATCGTGTTTGTGACCGGCGACGCCTATGTCGACCACCCCAGCTTTGCCAACGGCCTGCTGGCGAGGCTGCTGGAGTCGGCCGGCTTCCGGGTGGCGGTGCTCTCCCAGCCCGACTGGCGAAGCTGTGCTGCCTGGCGGCAGTTCGGCCGGCCGCGGCTCTGCTTCGCCGTTTCGGCCGGCAACATGGACTCGATGATCAATCACTACACCGCCAACCGGAAGGTCCGTAACGATGACGCCTACTCTCCGGACGGGCAGATGGGACGCCGGCCCGACCGGGCCACGCTGGCATATTGTCAGCGGGCCCGCGAGGCCTACCCCGGCACGCCGGTGGTGGCCGGCGGCGTCGAGGCCAGCCTGCGGCGAATCGCTCACTACGACTACTGGAGCGACACGGTGCGGCGGTCGATCCTGCTCGATGCCAAGGCCGACCTCGTCGCCTTCGGCATGGGGGAGCGGACGATTCTCGACATCACCCGCGGCCTCGCCGCGGGCAAAACCGTCCGCGACCTCCGCGGTCTCCGCGGCGTTGCCTATCGGCTTGGGGCCAGCGAGCCGGTGCCGGCCGATGACCAGACCCGCGAGCTGCCCAGCTTTGAGCAGGTGAAGACCGACCCGCGGGCCTTCTGCGAGATGACCCGCGTCGCCCATCTCGAAACCAATCCCCACAACGCCAAGCGGCTCATCCAGCGGCATGGCCTCGAGGCGGTCGTCGTCAATCCGCCCGCCCTGCCGCTCGCCGAACCAGAGATGGACCGGGTCTATGCCCTCCCATTCACCCGCCGGCCGCATCCCCGCTATGGCACAGCCCGCATTCCCGCCTACGAAGTGGTCCGCGACAGCGTGCAGATCATGCGGGGCTGCTTTGGCGGCTGCACGTTCTGTTCAATCACCGCCCACGAGGGCCGGATCATCCAGAGCCGCTCGCGGGAATCAATCGTCGCTGAGGTTGAGCAGCTCGCCGCCGAGCCGGGGTTCAAGGGGACCGTTTCAGACATCGGCGGGCCGACGGCCAACATGTATCAGATGCGGTGCAGCCGGCCGGAGATTGAGGCCAAGTGCCGGCGGCTCTCCTGCGTTCACCCCACCATTTGCAAGCTGCTCGAGACCGATCATGGGCCGCTGAAGCAGGTGATGCGGGAGACTCGGGCCGTCCCCGGGGTGAAACGGGTGCTCGTCGCCAGCGGTGTGCGGATGGACCTCGCCCGCCGCGATCCGGAATATCTCGCCGAACTCGCTGAGCACCATGTCGGCGGCCACCTCAAAGTGGCCCCGGAGCATACCGACCCCGGGGTGCTCGAGCTGATGAAAAAACCGTCGGCCAACGACTATCTCGCGTTCGACAAGGCCTTCAAGAAGGCCAGCCGCCGGGTCGGGAAGCGGCAATACACCGTGCCCTACTTCATCGCCAGCCATCCCGGCAGCGGCATCGGCGAGATGATCGACCTGGCGGTGTTCCTCAAGCGAAACGGCTACCGCCCCGATCAGGTTCAGGACTTTATTCCCAGTCCCTTCGATATCGCCGCGTGCATGTATCACACCGGACTCGACCCCCTGACCGGCAAGCCGGTGACGATCACCAAGAGCCTCCGCGACCGCCGGATGCAGCGGGCGTTGCTGCAATTCTTCAAGCCGGAAAACTATTTTGAAGTCCGCCGGGCCCTCGAGCAGGCAGGCCGGCAGGATCTGATCGGCTCGGGCTGCGACTGCCTGATCCCGCAGCGACCACCGCGGGAGGCCCTTGACCGCAAGCGACGGGAAGCGACCCGGATGCTTACCGAGCAGACCTCAGGGGACCACATCCGTGGCGGTCGGACCGGCCGCGGGAACCGCCGAGCCAAAGTGTCCCGCGAGCGGAAGAGCATCGGCTATCGGCCCAAGCGGGCAGGCCGGAAGTGAGCGACGACTCCGGCCCGCTTCGTGGCAATCAGTCGAGCATGGAGTCAAGCGCACGCAGCGAGCGGCCGCGGGCCGGTCTGCGGCCGGCTGACGGAACACCCGCCGGGCGGCTCGAGGCCGGGAACCGCCTGGCGGTGGAAAATCGCAGCGGACACCGCCGACCCTTGGCGAAAAAACCACACGATCCGGTTGATTCTGCCTCCCAAACAAGCGAGGGTAGATTGGGCGGCGGTGGGCCGCTGCGACCGAGATGACTCGACTGACGGAGGATGTCCGATGAACCGCATCATGATTTTGTTGACGCTGACTGCTGGAATGCTGCTGACCGTTCCGCGTTCCGCTGAGGCGGTCAGTCCGCGGAACCCTTACCGCACCTTCAACCTCGGCGGGGTCAACTATGGGTCGATGCGGTGGGAGCGAGCCCAGCGTCAGGGCCGTCGCGTCTGGCCGTACTATGGTCGCTATTCCCGTTCCTCGCGGCGGTCGGGACCGACGATGACCTTCGGGGGCGTCAGTGGCGTCGGCGGCGGGACGATCGTTCGGCAGAGCGGCCGCACGACGACCAGCACCACGACGGGCACCGTCACCCGCAGCCAGCAGACGACCCGCTAGCCGGCGGCCGGCGGCGGGTCGTCCTGGTAGATCCGGTACTTCTTGGTGACCAGTGCCCCGCCCCGTTCCAGCGTCCGTTTGGAGAGATGGTTGCTCTCGAGGACCCAAGAAAACTCGACTTCTTTCATGCCCCAGTCATAGAGCCGGGGCACCAAGGCCGCGTGCAGCACCAGGCCGACACCCCAGGCCTGGTACTCGGGGATGACGTTGGTGCTGATCGCCCGCATCCGCTTGATGGCCCGTTTGTTCCAGAGCAGTTTCAAAAAGCCGAACGGAAACAGTCGGCCGTCGATTGCTTTGATCCGCGGATTGTAGTCGAGCAGACAGAAGACGGTGCCGATCGGCTTGCCCTCGACCTCGGCGACCAGCGAGAGTTCCGGCACGATCAGGTGCTTGAGGCTGGCAGCCATATGATCAACCTCACCGGCTGAGAGCGGGACGAAGCCCCAGGTGCCGGCGAGGCTGGCGTTGTAGATCTCGAGAAACATCTTCACTTCTGCGGCAAATCGCGACCGGTCGAGCGAACGCACCGACACCCCGAACCGCTCCTTGACCCCCTCGACCATGACGCCGAGTTTCGAGTCGATCCCTTCGAGCATCGACATCTCGCCCCAGAACGCATAGAGATCCTCGACCTTGCCGAATCCACAGCCCTCAATCAGCCGCCCGTAGAAAGGCCGGTTGTGGGTCATCATGAAAAACGGCGAGGTGTCGAAGCCCTCGATCAACAGGCCGCACTCGTAGTTGAGCGACGGATTCACCGGGCCGCGAATCGCGGTCATGCCCTGCCCGGTCAGCCAACTGCGGGCGGCCGAAAACAACGCCCCGGCAATGTCGGGGTCGTCATCGGTCTCAAAAAAACCGAAGAACCCCCGGTTTTCCTGATACCGCTCGACATGGCCGCGGTTGACGAGGGCAGTGATCCGGCCGACGTCGCGGCCGCCGCGGACGGCAAGGAATGATTGGCTGCGGTTCTGTTCGTAGAACGGGTGCGGACGGAACCCGAGCAATTCTTCCTGCGACAGTCGTAACGGTGGCACCCAGCAGGGATCGTCGGCGTAGATTCGCCAGGGGAGATCGACGAACCGCCGCTGCTGGCCGCGGCTGACAACTTCTTCGATGGCGACGTCTGGCACGCGGCGACTCCTGGCAACCCGTTGATGCAACCCTGAGGTTTCCTCGGTCGCAGCCGGGGAGCGATCGCCTTCACCTGCCACCGAGCTGATTCTCTTTTGCAGTCGGGAAAACCGTCAATGCCGGCACCCCTCTGTCGGGGCGGCCCTGATAAAAGTTGCGAGGGGTGAATTTCCGATTACACGAGAAGGAGGCGGCGCGGTGCTGTCTCTGGGGCGACCGGACGGAGGCGGCCGGCGGTTGCGTTGACCAGTTGGCCTGGGAGTGTGCTCAGTTGATCGCCATGAATTCACCTCAAGCCGGTCAGGTCGCCGCCGCCCGGGGCACCTGCCTCGTCACCGGTGGCACCGGCCTGGTCGGCAACAACGTCGTCCGTCGCTTGCTTGAGCAGGGCTGGCGGGTTCGGGTCCTCATGCGGCCCCGCCAAGAAGGCATCGACCGCTCACTGGCCGACCTGCCGGTCGACGTCTGGGCGGGCCGACTGGAAGACACGGCGAGCCTGGAGCAGGCTGTCGCCGGCACCGACCTGGTGATTCATTCCGCTGCGGTTGTCCACTGCGGCTGGCGGCAGCGTGCGGCGATGCACCGCGTGAACGTCGAAGGAACGGCTCGGCTCGCTCTCGCCACCCGCAGGGCCGGAGCCCGGCTGGTGCATGTCTCGAGTGTCGACGCCCTCGGCCTGCGGGCCGATGGCCGGCCCGCCGACGAGGAGACACCGCCGGGCGGCATGGTGGAGTGCCCCTATGTTGTCACCAAGCGAGACGCCGAGGCGGCGGTCCTCGCCGAGGTCGATCGCGGTCTCGACGCCGTGATCGTCAACCCCGTCTACATGATCGGCCCGTGGGACTGGAAACCCTCAAGTGGCCGGATGCTGCTGGAGGTTGGCAGCGGCAAGGGGCTGCTGGCACCACCCGGGGCCAACGACTTTGTCGACGTCCGCGATGTCGTCGCCGGCATCGAATCGGCGGCGGCCCGTGGGCAGGCCGGCCGCCGCTACATCCTCGGCGGGCACCCGCTGACGTACCTTGAAGCCTGGCAGATCTTTGCCGAAGTGACCGGCCGCAGGCCGCCGCTGGGCAACGCCCCGCCGCTGGCGGTTCGCACAGCCGGCTGGTTCGGCGACCTCGCCGCCGCCGTGCTCCGCCGCGAACCGCCGGTCAACTCCGCCGCCGCGGGCATGTCGATGCTGAAGCACAACTTCTCCTGCCAGCGGGCGATCCGGGAGCTTGGTTACCAGTTCCGGCCCTTTGCCGAGACCGTGGCTGACGCCTGGGTCTGGTTCTGTAACCATGGCTACGTTGGCGGCTGCTCTGAGCGGTACAATTCCACGTCGTCATGCCGCACATCCTGCTCGTCGAAGACGAGAGCCATCTCGCCATCGGCATCAAGTACAACCTGACCTCCGAGGGCTTCACTGTCACGGCAGTGGCCGAAGGACCCGAGGCGTTGGCTGTCCTTGACCGCAACGAGCCCGAGGTCGACCTGGTGGTCCTCGACCTGATGCTGCCGGGAATGAGCGGCTACACCGTCTGCGAGACGTTGCGATCACGCGGCAGCCTGGTGCCGGTGGTGATGCTGACTGCCCGAACCCTTGTCGAGGACCGGATCCGCGGTTTTGACGCGGGAGCCGATGTCTATCTGCAGAAGCCGTTCGATCTTGACGAGCTCCTCTCGGTGATTCGCAGCCTGCTCAGTCGCCGGAGCAACAGCGGCACTGAAACTCTGGCCCGCGTCGACAACACCTTCGCATTCGGTGGGATCGAGGTGAATTTCGACACCTGGGAGGTTCGTCGCGACGGCGAACTGGTCCGGCTGACGGCCCTTGAAATGAAACTGCTCCGCTATCTGATTGAGCACGAGGGGATGGTGGTATCGCGGGCGGAGTTACTGAAAAACGTTTGGGGCATGGAGCGGGCTCCGGCGACCCGAACGGTCGATACGTTCATGCTTAATCTCCGTCGGGCCTTTGAGGCTGACCCGTCGAAGCCGCAGCATTTCCTCTCCGTTCGCGGTGCCGGTTACCGCTTCGTCAGCGACCCGCCCGAGTCCTAGCCGGCGGTGAAGAACCTCCCGCCGCAGGCAGAATGCGACGATCGGCAGCCCCGCCCGCGGCTGCCGGCCCTGCCTTTGGCAGAAACGACGAAGGCAGTCAGTCGGTAACTGCGGCGGGTGCCGGTCAGGATTGCCGGGGATGGCCGTTTCGCGAGTTGTCAGCAGGCAGCCGTGCGGTTGAGCAGCGCAGCGGCGGCGGCGGCCGGATCAGGGCTCGCCAGCAGCGACTCGCCAACGAGCATTGCTTCGATGCCCGCCGCCTCCAACCGTTCGACATCGGCCCGTCGGCGAATGCCGCTCTCGGCCACCAGCACGCACTCCGGCGGCACCCGATCCCGCAGGCGGAGCACATGGCCGATGTCGGTGGTCATGGTCCGTAGGTCGCGGTTGTTGATGCCGATCAGGGTGGCCCCGAGGTCGAGGACTCGCGGCAATTGTTCCGCATCGTGCAGTTCGACGAGCGGTGTCATCCCAAGGTCGAGGACTTGTCGGTAGAGACTTCGCAGGAGGCAATCATCGAGGCACTCTGCGATCAGCAGCACGGCGTCGGCCCCGGAGACCCGAGCCTCGACCACCTGGTAGGGATCGACGATGAACTCCTTCCGCAACACCGGAAGTGAGACTGCCCCGCGGGCGGTGACGAGATCGCTGAGGCACCCGCCAAAGCCTGCACCATCGGTCAGTACCGAGAGAGCCGCAGCGCCGGCTGCGGCGTAGGCCCGGGCAATCTCGGCGGGCTCGGCCCCGGGCCGGATTTCGCCGGCTGAGGGGCTACACCGTTTGAATTCGGCGATTAGGCGGATGCTGCCGGGAGCGGCGACGGCGGCGAAAAAGTCGCGCGGCGACGCCGCGGTGGCGAGGCGTGCTTCCAGTTTGGCGAGTGGCTCCGCGGCCCGGGCAGCTGCCACTTCCTGCCGTTTGCGGTTGACGATGGTGTCAAGAACCGAAGCCATCGAGCCTCTGCGGAACGAGGAGTGTTGTGTCGTGAGTGTAGCAACGAAAAACCAGGAAAGGCGACGGCCGGCAGGTTGGCAGCGCGGGCGGGTCGCAAAAGCGACTGGCAAACCGGGAGAAGCGGTGACGGTCTTCCCCACCGACGCCCTTCCCGGCGGCAGGATGTCGCCAATGGGGACCTGCGGAGCTATGAAAACCTCGGCTTTTCATGGTTCCGCCCAAGGAAAAGCCGACAGGATGTCGGCGTTTTCCGGAAAGCCAGCCGTCGGCGTTCTGCTTAAGGCCAGCAGCCACCCGGCGACAGGATGTCGCCAATGGGGACCTGCGGAGCTATGAAAACCTCGGCTTTTCATAGCTCCGCCCAAGGAAAAGCCGACAGGATGTCGGCGTTTTCCGGAAAGCCAGCAGTCGGCGTTTTCCGGAAAGCTAGTGCCGGAAGTGCCGCCTTGAGGTAAAGACCATGGGCAGATCGGCGGCGTCGGCAGCGGCGATCACCTCGGGGTCTCGTTTCGAACCGCCCGGTTGGATCA
>Ga0180432_10011478_pt1 | contig 10421 bp, 13 predicted proteins | sample SS_ome_10_FD_132414 | JGI IMG/M metagenome (GOLD analysis project Ga0180432, IMG submission 132414) | Hypersaline lake sediment archaeal communities from the Salton Sea, California, USA - SS_1_MS_2 metaG | ecosystem: Environmental > Aquatic > Non-marine Saline and Alkaline > Hypersaline >...
AAGCTATCATCAGGCATACACTCAACAATTGACCCCGCCGGCCAAACTTCATAAAACCGTTGCCCCTCGCGGCCCCGGTCACACGAAATATCAAAACCCAGGCCGTTCGGCCACGGTCTGGCGCACCAAACGGCGCCGCCCCTTTCGACTTCAACTTTTTCGCCCCTGGCGGCCGGTTCTGATCGTTTCATAGCTTGCACCATTTAGCCCCCTTTTCAGGGCCCCCCTTAGGTAGTATCTTGAAAACCAGAGTGTCTACTTGCGTTTACTTGCCCGTTTTTTGGTTTTTGTCACGTTGCTTGCGTTTCAGGCCGTTTTCTGCCATCTTGCCCACAAGCCCCCCTGCGCTCGCCTGGCGCGTCGGCCGGCATCTTGGCCTACCATGCCGCCCCCTTGCCAAGCGCTCGCCCAGCGAGCCCCTGCGAGGTCTGGCGAACCGTTTTCGCCAACCGGCCCCCGCCGGCCCCCGCCGGCCCGTCAAGCGACTTCTCGCAAGATGGCATCGGGTAGGTCAAGCGAATATTGCCGTTCAAGCGCTTCGGCTTGCGTCGTGAAGTTCTCACGCCTCAAATAGGCTGCGAGCCCCCGCACGGTGAACAGCCGAATTCGGCCGGCCCACCGGCGCCCCGCCGGCCCCGATTCTTCATGCTGCACGCGCACAAGTGCCCCGTCGCCCATAATCGGCGTTTCACCAAAACCCTCGAGGTCGTTGCGCCAAACTTCAAACTGAGTTTCGGCCCACCCCCACGCGTCGGCCATCGTGCCAAGCAATGGGTCGACAGGCCGATTGAACGTGTGCGCTATCGTGACGAAGTACATTTTCAACCCCTTTTGTGTAAATTGCCAAACTCACGTACATTGCCAAATTGCCATCATGCGAAAACGTCGATTGGGGCGAATAGCCCCTCGAGCCCCGCGAGGTCTGCGCCGGCTTCAACCGGTTTCGGCGCCGCCGGCTTTGGCGCTGGTTTCGGTGCCGCCGGCTTCGGCCTTGCCGCCGCCGGCTTCGGCGCCGGTTTCGGTGCCGGTTTCGGCGCCGCCGGCTTCGGCCTTGCCGCCACCGGCTTTGGCGCCGCCGGCTTCACTTCGGCGCCGCCGGCCCCACCGCCGGTTTCGGCTTCAGTCAGAATAAGTGCCACGGCATCGCACGCCCGGTTTAGCGTGCGCTCGATGGCCTTGAACACGTCGACCCCGCCGTGTTCGGCCCACGACTTGCAGTATTGCCAGGCCCCCCCACGGTCGCTATCAGTTGTGAAGCCTAGCGCCTCAAGTAAGATTGCGCCGCCAAGTTCGGCTACGCATTCACTTTGCCACGTATCAGACCTACCTTGCCACGGCTTTAGCTTGCCGTTGCGATCGTCGGCCGCATGGCAAAGTTCGTGAGCCCACGTTGCCAAATTCATGACGCCCAGCGCGATAGCTCGCTTCGGCTTATAGTAGCCTAGCGGCCCGCTGGCCTTGCCATCGTAGGTCGACACGGCTAGGCCCCAGCGTTCGGCGACTTCACGCAGCGGCAAGTTCTCAAGCCATCGATCGGTTTCAGGGTCACCTTGCGGCAAGGGGTCACCCTCGGTCTGATCGTAGCCGAAAACGGGCACGCCGCGAAAACCGAACAATACAAACCGTTCTCTATCTTGGCCTTGCTCGTCAGTCTCGATAAACCGTTTTTTCATCGGCGCCAAGATGTAGAACGCCCGCTCACCCTTCTTAACCTTGCGGCCCACGGCTTGCCATTGCCGAAAACCTCGTGCATCGGTATGGCCCGAAAGCGCGGTGATAAGCTGATTTGAAAACGACCATGCCCGGCAGGGCACATTGTCACGGCGATGAATAAAGATCGGCGCCAGTGCCGCCGGTAGGTCGGCCCGTTCAAACGCGCCGATAATCTTGCCCGTTGCGGTTTTCACTTGTTCGTTCACGGCTTTCGCGGCCATTTTGCACCCCCTTTGCTTTCAGTAGGTTTCAGTAGGTTTCAGTAGGTTTCAGTAGGTTTGCACGTCGCGGCCCATGGCCAACGCAGCCAGGGCAATCGTCGACACGCCGCGCAGGTGCCGATAAAACCGTTCTTCATCGATACCGAATTCAATGAAGAGCGCGCCGTTCTCTTCGTGTTTTCTCACGTCGCTTGTCGTGAATTCGTGAGCCCAACCTGGCGTGGTAAAAGTGCGCACGCAGCGGGCCAAGCGCTCGCAAAGGTCGATTGCGTCATAGTGAGCCATCGACCATTCACCTTCACTGTCAAGTTCATACCCCAGCGCCGACAGCAAGTGCGCCGCGCTAGCGTTCGAAATATTGAATTCGGGCCAAGCGGCCCCGTTCTTCAATACTTCGTTCGGCTTGCGAATTGGTGAAAAGCTAACTGACATTTTGCACCCCCTTTTCAAAGTGCCATCGGCTGATCGGCAACCGTTGCTGATCGGCCGATGGCCGGTTTCGGTTCAGTGGTCACCCGCCGGCCCCTTACGGTAGCCGTCAGCTTGAACACGGTACGTACTCAGGCCGTCGCCATTGGCTCTCTTCAGTACGGCCTTGTCGACGATTCTTAGCTTCGTGCCAGTGTAGAATTCGACGGCTGCGCTAGTGACCAAAAACATCGCTTCGGTCACCCAAGCATCGATCGGGTTTCGCCAGTCGTCATAATCTTCGACGTGTTCAAAAGCTCTCTTCAGTTCTTCGACCGTGAAGCCAGCATAGCGAGGTTCGGCTTGCCCCTTGCGGCCTTTTCGGGTTTTTCTTGTCGTGGTCATTTTCGACCCCCTTTCAAATTGGTTTTGATTGACTTGTCTTTACCCTTCACTTTCATTATAGACAATAGTCAAGTGGGGGCAAGCGAAAAAATCGGCCCGGTTTCGCGGCCGGTCAATCGGCCGGTTTCGCGGCCGGTCAATCGTCGATTTTCACGATGCAAACCGGCCCGATATGCCAGAAGCCATTATGGTGAAATTCAGACTTCACGAAACGGCTAGCGCCGCCGGCGCCGCAATAATACTTCTCTTCGTCAGCCAGTCGACCTGCGTCGGCAACCGGCCCACCTGGCAAGTGGCCCAACCGATCACAATAACCAGCGGCCGGTATAATCGGTGAGACACGGTCACCCTCTGGCGTTTCAAACCAGAATGATTCGACCCACGTCAGACCGTGGTCTGATCGTTCAAAAACGTCGCGGTGTAACCGATAGGTAAGATCGTTTCTCGTTGCAGTGGCCATTAGAAAACCCCTTTTCAAACTTGGCCCTAGGTTTCGCCCCTTCTACCCTCGAGAATTCTAGGCTGAAGGCGAACCGAAACAAGAGCCACGAAACAAGGGGCTGAGAATTCGACCCAGGTAAACCGCGATAGCTTCACTTAGCCGAATAGCCGAATAGTACAATAGCCGAATAGTACAATAGGTGAATAGCCGTATAGGTAAACAGCCGTATAGGTGAACAGAAAACTGGCTATTCCACCCCCCCGGCACCGCCGGCACCGCCGGCATCGCCAGATTTAGCCTCAGCGGCACCGCCGGATTTAGCCTCAGCAGCATCGGCGGGCCCGGCAGGTGCAGCGGAAGGCTCGCCCTCAGGCTCGGCGATAGTCCGCACTTCGCCCTCATTCACTGCACCCACCTCACCCACCGTTCCCTCACTAACCACCTCTGACCCCTCGGCCCCCTCGGACCCCTCGGACCCACCAGGCCAGTCTTCCTCCAACGACCTGTCAGCTATCATCTGCTTGCTTCGCTCGTCCTTGCCCCACTTGGAAGGCACCAACCCCCTCGATACGCCCTTCCTCGGCGGTAACGGACGATAACTGCCGTCACTGTTCAATATCAACTCGACTTCTCGACCTATCGCGTTCTGGATGCCCCGGTCGGCTACATGCTTTCGCACCGCTAATAGGACCGTCGAAATCAACTTAATCGCCTGCTCAGCCGTCAATATCTGCGCCAACTCCTTCTGCCGCGTGTTCTCTCGGGCCGCAATTCGAGTCTTGTCCTCAATGGCCTGCGATAACTCACGCCAGACCTTCTCTTGCTTGTTGCCCTGCCGAATTATCTTGCCTATGTCCGATAACAAAAAAGCAACCACATCCACGTCGCCCTTCGCAAACGACGCCTCTAACTTGCTGTACGTCTCCAATAGCTTCTTCCATAGCGCCCCCGATTCGCCAGACCGGAGCCGACGCACTACCTCTTGTATCCGAACCTGCAATAACGCCGATTCAGACCGCGCCGATAATAGGTCGGGATCGTTCATCGCATGCTCGAACCTCGACGCCAGCCGGGGCGGTAAATGCGCAGAATAACCCGCACCCTTAAAAGCATGGTTCGACATTCCTATTAGGGCATTGCCACCATGGTACTTGCACCGCCACCGGCCAGCCATCGGATGAGCATTGCACAAGAAACCCGACTTCGTCTTGGCACCGCATATCAGCTTCTCGCAACCGCACTCGCAGACCCGGAGCCGCATCTTAGACTTGGGGTCGAAGTATAGCTTGCCCCCCAGTGATCCACACTCTTTGCACGGCTTGAATGTGTAGCCGTCGGGCACCTCCTGCTCGACGGCCCGCGATGGCTCGAATGTGTCGAAAAGTGCGGCACTGCAACTCTTGCTCGGATGTAATGCCAGCGCTTCGTGCTTCACGGCGTTGAGCTTAGGACTGAGCTTAGGGGAGAGAGGCGTTGCCATATCGAATTTACCTAGATTGAATTTACCTAGATTGAAAATGCTCGGATGCTGATTTGCCGCCGGCCTAATTACCGCCGGCCGGCTTGGTCACCGGTTGGTCATTAGAAGGGCGTCGGTCCACCTTCGGCTGGCGGGGGTACGTTGGTTACGTTGGCCACGACGGGCGGCCGAGGGCGTTCCTAAAATACAAAGTCGGCGAAAGGGTCGGTCGTGCGGGTACGGCACTGGCGATTTTGGATCACGCATTTGGTTTTCGATTTCTGGCAATTTCCGTGAAAACGGTTGAATTTAGTTGAAAGCGGTTCAAGACGGCTTGAATCAGGGTACAACATGGAGTGTAAGTTGGAGTTTAGGGCTAGTTCAATGGATGTTGTGTGATTTGTGATTTGTGATTTGTGATTTGTGATTTGTGATTTGTTGTGGAAGTATACCCGTGTGGTCGGGGGAATGAAGGAGAAGGAGTCGGGCGATGGTAGAGGTAGCCGGGTCGGTTGAGGTGGTTGAGGAGTTGAAGGGGGAGCAGGTGCAGGGGCAGGGGCCGGTGCAAGGGCCAGAGTCGGGGCAGGGGCAGGAGATAGGGCAGGTGCAGGCGAAGATACGGGACCGGGTGGTAGCGTTACGTCGGATACGGGCGCGGGACATTGAGCCGCATCCGAGGAATGCTCGGTTACATCCTCGGCGGCAGCAGCGGGCGGTACGTCGGATGTTGGAGCGGTTGGGGTATGTTGACGCGTGTTTAGCGCGTCAGTTACCGGACGGTCGGTATCAGATGTTGGACGGTCATTTACGGCGTGATTTAACGCCGGACAATGAGGTTCCGGTGTTGATCGTTGATTTGGATGACGGCGAGGCGGCGGAGATGTTGGCGACGTTGGACCGGACGACGGAGATGGCAGAGTGGGACGAGGAGATGTTGGTGGCGTTATGTGGGGTGGCGAAGTTTGGGGCTGACGATTCGAGGGATTTATATGACAAGGGTTTTTTGAAGCGGTTGGTGGAGGCGGGGGTATTGCGTGCGGGGGACGAGTTGAAAAGGGAGAATGGTCCGCAGCGTCGGGTTGAAGATGCTGATTTAGTTAGTGCTGGAGCTGGCGAGGGAGTTGGTGAGGGAGTTGGTGCCGGCGGTGCTGGAGCTGGCGAGGGTGTTGGTGTCAGTGCTGGCGGGGGCAGTTGGCGTGAGGCGTGGGAGGGCGGTGCTGGGGGTGCGGGCGCGGGCGTGGAGGGTAGCGCGGGCGTGGAGGGTACCGCAGGTGGCGTGGAGGGTTTTGCTGGCGTTGGTGAAGAGGAGGGTTCTGGTCGGGTGGGGATACCGGCGGGTCTTGAGCAGTCGTGTTCTGAGGGATTTCGGCCGCGGGACTTAGACGACCCATCGCAGTTTGTGTTGGAGACAGTGTCGCCGATTGCGATAACGAGCGAGGCGATATTTGCGTCCTCGAACAAGTGGGGCATACCTGACTTGTTGGTTGAGGAGTTAGCTGGCGAGGAGTCGATACCTGACCGGGTGTGGCACAACGTGCCGGTTGATCCTAGTGATGAGGCGCCGAACGCGGGGTCGTTGATGACATACGGGAATTTCCCGAAGAAGGTGAACTGCAAGGGTGCGGTTTTATGTTTCTACATTGACGACAAGAGTTTTGTGGAGATATGGGACAAGCCGGGCGAGACGACGATGGAGATGTTAGGGCAGGGTTGGCGTGCGGTGATGGTTCCGGACTTTTCGATTTTCATGAAAGACCCGTTGATATTGCAGTTATGGGATGTTTACAAGGCTCGGTGGTGTGCTCGGTACTGGCAGGAGTGTGGGTTGAAGGTATTGCCGCACATAACGTGGACGGACGAGCGGACGTGGGACGTATCGTTTTCGACGATACCGCGTGGTGCTCCTGTGATAGCGACTCAATGTCGATCGCAGGGGGGCAGTCGGCATGTACGGTGGAACTGTGAGCAGAACAAGAAGGAGCGTTGGTGGTTTTTTGAGGGGTTAAGGCGGGGGATAGAGGTGATCCAGCCGAAACATGTCTTGCTTTACGGCGGCGCGGAGCATTACACTTGGTTAAAGGACGAGGTACCGACGGGGCCGGAGTATCACTACTACTTCAGTTTTCGGACTTTGATTTCGAATGCTCGGGACGGGCAGCTTGACAAGTATCTTCACAAGCCGGGAGTTCACCAGTCGGATTTGCAGGTGAGGGCGTGAAAGTGAATACAGGCCGGATCGAATGTCGGGGTGGCGGATCGAGGGCCAAGCGGGAGCGGAGGCTTGGCGCGGGCACGGTGATAGCGGGGCGTGGGATTGGTGGTCGTGGTGTGGCGCGGACCACTGGTCGGACGGCTCGTGTGCGGCGTGAGCCTGCGTTGATGCCGCGTAGTCCTTCGGGGCGTGGTGAGTGGGTACGGCCCAGCAGCCGGTCGATTGCCGGGAGTTTTGGTGTGGCGAGTGCGCGGGCGTACTAATTGCGAGCTGAGTGCAGGAATTCAGGAATATTCGTCATAGGCCGGATCGAATGTCGTGGCGGCGGCAAGGGGCGTAGTGGCGGGCGTGGAGCGGGCGCCAGGTCGCGTAGCCAGAGGGTTGGCGGCGGTCGGACTGGTCGTGGTGGAGCTGGCCGGTCTGGTCGAACTGGTCGCGGGGCTGGGACATCGCGGGGCACAACTCGGACGAGTGCGGCGTCATCGAGGCCGGGGCTCCTACGGCGGGCGTTAGCTGCGCTTGGCCGTATGGGGCGGGAGGCGATCGAGGGCGTTGCGGCGTCCATGCGGTAGGCAGGCAAAACTGGTAGATAATCGGCAACAGTTACAAATTTTGGCCAAAGTTTTTCACAGAAGGAGTAAGGTCATGCGAAATCGCATTGAGTGCCGTGGTGGCGGATCGAAAGCCAAGCGGGCGGCTCGCAAGCTTGGCGCGGGCGTTGTAATTGCGGGGCGTGGAGTCGGCCGGCGTGGCGTGGCGCGGACTCTCTAATCTTCGATCTTCTTAGAGGATTTGAGGCCGCATAACAAGCGCATGAGAGCGGGACCGGGTTGTCTTTATGGCAGCCCGGTCCCGTTTGTTTTTACTTTCGATGAATTTCAGCTTTCGATAAGTCGGTCGGCGATGGCGGCGGCGTAGAGGTATGCCTGGTTGGCTAGGATTTCGGGCTGCGTCAATTCCTTGCCGGCCGAGGGGTCATGGCGGCCGAGGTCTTCGGCGAGGAGCATTGAGAAGAAGTGGCTGGTGAGCGATGAGAGGGGATGCAGGGCGGCGGGGGCGAGTCGTTCGCGGATATGTTGAATGCGGTCTTGGTTTTGTTGGTGTTTCGAGTTTCTTCTTTTCTCATTTTCCCGTCTTTTGATGGCGTTTTGCAGTCTGTCGAGCACTTCGTTTTTTTCAAGGGATTCATCGGCGGTGGCGGGGAATCCTAGCAGGGACGACAGCAGCTCGTGGTCATTTTCGGCTGTTGCAGCGGGTTTGGCTGCGCTCCCGGTGACGATTTGGGCGGCTCGCAGGCCGTCATTCATAGCATCGGCGACGGCACGGCCGCGGGCCCGGCAGGCGCGAAAGACGAGGATTGCGATATTGGCTATTCGGCAGTCGGGTAGTACGGCGAGCAGGTAGCGGACGGCTTCTGATTCGTTGAATTCATTTGCGTTTGTGCTGCCGTTCCTACTATTGGTGTTTTCTGTGGTCATTTTAGCGCACACTTCTCCCTTCAGTTTGCCCACCAGGGGAGGGCTTTACTATTTTCCTTGGCGGCTTTGAGTGCCCGGCAGATTTGGCATGGTTTCAGGTCCACGACACAGTTGCAGCCGGAGCATTCATACGGTTTGACGGTCAGTGGTTCCTTGGGCGTGGGCAGGCGTTGTTCATCGCTTAGCCGGCGTCGGCCTGGTTGTGTGCGTCGGCGTTCTTTATCTCGGGGGAGTGGTCGGCTGGTGCGCAACGACGGCGCGGGCCTGCTCCGCAGCCGGTTCAACTTCTTCAGTTTTTTTATGGCTGCGACCAATCACTTCTCCGTGGCGTCTGTTACCGGCGGGCGCTGGTACTTGTTTGTTTGTCCTGGGAAGCAGCGTTTCCAGGCAGCGCGTCGGTGCTTAGGCATAGGGATGATGCCGGATTTGCAAGAGAGGTCTTCGCAGACCAATCCTGACGGCGTCATAATGAGGTTTCGTTTGCATCGGCTGCACACCGGCTTCAGCAGTGTTTGGGAGAACCGTTGTTGTGCTCGACGTGCTACAAGGTCCGTGCTCATGCTACACCCCTTTTTTCCTGTTCTATGGTTTTGGTTCCGGTTTGCGTGGCGCTCTGCGCGGTTACTTGCGCGGTCGCTTGCGCGGTTACTTGCGCGGTCGCTTGCGCGGCCCGTTCCTTTCCTTCCGTCCAGATTTCGTGCCAGCTTTGCCAGCCCTTCATCCTGGCTCTGATTTCGCTGGCGATTTCTCCGGTCATTTGTCGTATTCGTTCCTTGCTGACGCCCAGGGTGTCGCCAGTTGCTTTCAGGGTATTGCCGTCGCATCGCATATTCAGGGCGTGCCATTTCCTGGGGCAGAGTAACGGCACGACTTTTTCGATCATTTCCATTTTGATCGATTCATCGGCGCAGTCCTCGGGTGGTTTATTTGGCGATAGCGCCAAATCTTCCGTACCCTGTGGCACTCCATCGTGGGTTTTGATTGGCAGGTCTGAATAGTGGGTGGTTCTGCTTCGTCTTTTGGCATTGGACCGGAACCATATCATGACTTGTTTCTTGACGTACCACCAAGTTATGGTGGACAAGCGGCCTTTTTGGGGGTCGAATCGCGAAACAGCTTCAAGGGTGCCGAGCATTGCTTCGCTCAGAATATCCTCGCGCTCGTGGGTTTCGGTGGTTTCAAGGATGTAGCGGTTAGCGCAAGTGAGGGTCCAGGGCAAGACTGACAGGATAAGTTTCTCGCGTGCGGCCTGTGCGGCTTCTTTGTCGTCGGAGTGCATTATTTCGTAGAGTGCCGTTTCCTCTCCTTTTGAGAATCGCGGGCAGTGTATTTGATAGAGTTTTGTTCCGAGGTGAGAATCCAGGGATTTCCGGCGGTAGTTTCTGCGTGCTGTACGTAGGGTTGTCGCCACGATAGAGGTTCCCCTTTTCTTTTTTTCTTTACTGGTTTTGCCCTGCCCGATCCTACCGTCCCCCGCCGCCTCCCGCCGGCCTTATTTGGCTTTCGGCAGGAATTCGAGGTCACGTGCGCCTGCTGAGGTTGTTCCGTACAGTTCCGTGGAAGAACAAAGGTGGGCCTTTCTTTCTTCTTCGAGATGCCCGATGGCCGCGATAAGTTCCTCTCGGCTCAATTCGTTTTCGGGTACATTGAAGAACCGAAACCCCTTGGCGTTGTTGTACCATTTACGGATGTCTGGACAGTGTAGCAGCGAGTACCGCGGCAGGAGGTTGGTCTTTTCTTTCACTTCTCGGTTTGGTTCCCGATTTCGCCACCAAGCCACGAACCGGTCGTAATCTTCGCGAGTATTGATTGCGCACGGGCGCTCTCCCACCCCGGCCTTCAACGGCAACACCATAACTTCTTGCGGTTCCATGGTCGTCGTCAGGAATCGCATCTGCTCTAGTGACTCAGCCTGTTCGACGCTGGACCGGCGGTCGCGGTAGGCGAAAAACGCCTGGAGCGCAGAACGGTGCAGGGCGTAGATGCCGACGTGTCCCCAGTAGCAGGCGGCGCCATGCGGCACCTTGGCGCGGCTAAAATACAAGGCGCGACGGCCATGTCCCTCGCAGCGCTGGCACAATAC
>Ga0180432_10011481_pt1 | contig 10419 bp, 10 predicted proteins | sample SS_ome_10_FD_132414 | JGI IMG/M metagenome (GOLD analysis project Ga0180432, IMG submission 132414) | Hypersaline lake sediment archaeal communities from the Salton Sea, California, USA - SS_1_MS_2 metaG | ecosystem: Environmental > Aquatic > Non-marine Saline and Alkaline > Hypersaline >...
CGGGCCTCCCACCCCCCGATCGGCTACCTTTGACCAGCAATGATCGACCGGCTTGGGGCAGAGCTGGACGGGCGCTGCGTGCGTGGTTGTCGGACAGCACCACCGAGGACGTAGACGAAACGGGGTCTCGAAACCGCACCACGACATGGCATCGCCTCCCGGTGTCCAAGGGGATCGAACTACACCTGCAACACGATCATCCGCTTGCGCAGATGGGAGACCGCGACGGAGATCTGGCTGATGCCGTGAGGTTGGCAGTAACGCGCATAATGGGAATGACGCCCGACCAACTGTCGCCACGCGATGGGTTGACACAACCCGAACCGAATTCCGAGCATCGTTATTAGCACACGCTCTTGCGGGACGTTCGAGGTATCCCAAGTTTTCAGCTAACCCAACCAACAAGGTGAACTCATGTTTGGAACCGTAGTGCTCCTGATAGTCGTGGCAGTGGTCATCGGATGGGTCATCTCGGCATACAACAAGCTGATTGCACTCAAAGGGCAGACAGAAAACGCATGGAAACAGATAGACGTGCAGCTGAAGCGACGTCACGATCTGATTCCCAATCTCGTTGAGTCGGTAAAGGGTGCGATGGAGTTCGAGAAAGAGACATTGGAGGCCGTGATCGAAGCTCGCAACCAGGCGGTGAACATTCAGGCTGGCGCTATGCCTACCGGTGGTGTGCAGCAGCTGGCAGCGGCTGAAGCGGCGCTTTCATCAGCGCTGTCTCGCCTGAACGTTGTGGTCGAACGTTATCCCGACCTGAAAGCGACAACCAACGTCGGGCAGTTGCAGGAAGAACTGACGTCCACCGAAAACCGCGTTTCCTTCGCGCGTCAGCTCTATAACGACACCGCTACTACATACAATATCAAGCAGCAACAGTTTCCGTGGAATTTGGTAGCCGGCATGGCTAAAGCTGAAGTGGTCGAACTCTGGGAGATCACTGACGAGAGTGAGCGTGCGGTACCAAAAGTCGATCTTTCGATGAAGTAGCCGCGGTGAGCGACTCAAACCTCTTCGAGCAGCAAGCATCCAACCGTCGCCGTTCAGCGATCCTGGTGGCGGTGTTTTTAGCGTTTTTCGCGTGGATCGGCTTCGGTGGCGATCTCATCTTTTACCTACAGACCACGTCTGAGCCCTCGGGCACCGGTTATCGCCACGTATTCCCATGGTTCGGAATCGCGGCGACACTCATCGCAGCTGGCATGGCTTGGTACAGTTGGCGTAAAGGCCCCAAGGAAATCTTGTGGGCAACCGGTGCTTGGGAGCTAATTGAGCCGTCGAAGCCCGAAGAAATGGTGTACGTGAACGTGGTGGAAGAGATGGCGATTGCCTCCGGGCTACCGCGCCCATCCATCTGGGTAGTGCCGGACAAAGATCCGAACGCATTTGCGACCGGGACCGACGAAAAGAGCGCACATGTGGCGGTCACCGAAGGCCTGCTGACCACGCTCAACCGAGATGAGTTACAGGCAGTTGTAGCCCACGAGATGGCACACATTAGGAATCACGATGTCAAGCTCATGACCCTGCTGGCGGCGCTCGTGGGTGTATTGGCTTTGATAGCGGAAGGAACGTGGCGCGTGCTCTGGTTCGGTGGCGGGCGACGTGGCAGGGCCAGCGGTGGTGGCGGCGGTGGAAAGAAAGGCGGCGGGGGCGCCGCTCCTCTTGTTGCCATTCTGCTGGTACTTTGGGTGATCAGCATAATACTGGCTCCGATAGTCTCCAGGCTGCTGGCGCTGGCCGTGAGCCGCAAACGCGAATTTCTCGCCGACGCAACCGCCGCCCAGTTCACGCGAAACCCGGCGGCGCTCGCATCAGCACTCCGCACGATCGAGGATGTGGTCGCTCCCACCAAGTCGATCAAGAGAGGCACGGCTCATCTGTGTATCGCCGATCCGCTGGGTCGCCGGCTCACACACAAACAAGGAGTCATTGCCAACCTTTTCGGCACCCACCCCCCCATGGGAGTACGTATAGCGAGGCTCAAGGCGATGGCGTACGCACAAGAGAAAACGGGTTCGATTCCCGAGGAGATCTAAACCTGACGGCAGGCGGCTGGATTCTCCTGTGCAGTGGTATCGGTCTTCTTGGGGTCCTTTGTATCTGGACGTTCTTCGGAGCTAGATCGCTTGTCAGAAAACGACTCTCCCGCGCTGCCATCAGAGTCGTCCATCGATTCAATGTCCACCTAAATCGCCACGCGCTCACCGACAAAGAAGAAGTCTACGCCCAGCTCTTGAATGACTCCGTAGTTCGGGCGGCAATCGCCGAGCACTGCAGAACCAAATCTGTTAGTGAAGCGGACACGGTGAGGTCGGTGGAAGAGTATGTGCACGAAATAGTGCCCGTATTCAACGTGCTGTCGTACTACAAGTTCGGTTACAACGTCGCTCGGGCGTTCGTGAAGCTCCTGTTCCGAGTAACGTCCGAATATCAGGACCACGAAGCTCTGAACGCGATACCGCGGGACGACGTGGTCTTGTACCTCATGAATCATAGGTCTAATGCCGACTACATCGTGGTGACGTATGTACTCGCGCATGGCGTGAGCATCAGCTATGCGGTCGGGGAATGGGCACGCGTGTGGCCCTTGGAACGCGTGTTCAAGTCGTTCGGTGCATATTTCGTCAGACGCGGGTTTCGTGAGCCTCTGTACCACACCGTGCTCGAACGTTATGTGCAGCTGATCACGCGGCACGGTGTGACACAGGGCATCTTCATCGAAGGAGGGTTGACGAGAACGGGGAAGCTGCGCCCGGCAAAGGTCGGGTTGCTGGACTACTGTCTCCGCACGATTTGCGACCCAGAATTCCAACGCGACATTTGGCTGGTACCTGTCGCGATCAACTACGATCGCGTGCTAGAAGACCGCACGTTGATTCGAGAACGCACAAACGTGAACGATCGCCCGAGTCGTTTTCAACAGCTTTCAACCGTGCTGCACTACATATTGTTCAATATGGTTCGTCTACTCACCGCCAATCTGAAACGGTACGGGCGCGCCGCTGTGAACTTCGGGACACCAATATCTGCAAGGGAGTGGGCTGACTCGAACCCGGGCATTCTCGCAATGCCTCGGGAAGAACGTGCACCGAAGCTGGCTGCGTTCGCTGAAATGGTAATCGGCAGCATGACCGAAATGATGCCCGTTACTCCAGTTCCGCTGGTGGCCGCGGCCTTGCTCTCCTTTCAGGAGACACTAGTCCGGAAGAAAGATCTTTTGGAGCGACTCGACGAATACCGAGAGCACCTGCTGGCCAATAGTCGCAGCATGTCACCTCAGGACGTGGATTCGTTGGGAATTTTCGAGAGAGCATGGCGCATGCTCGCAATGCGGCGCCTGGCAGTATTGGAGGGAGATGCGATAGTAGTGATGCCGAAACAGCGTCCATTGCTCGAATTCTACGCGAATTCCGTCATCCACCTCTTACCCAGCCATTCGCGAGAACCGGCCATGACGCCCGCCCAGGATCCCGACGAATCCTTGCCTCGTCTTTGACCTCTGCCCCTGGCGCCAACAATCGTCTAGCTTGCGACATGCCTTCAATCGACATTCCGGCCACTCGGGTCGGCGACGCCGTGCAAGACACTTTCTTGGTGCTCGAGGTTGATACACGAACCCTCGACTCAGGAGATCCGTACACGTTTCTCACTCTCGGCAATAGATCTGGGGAGATCGCTACAGAGCCATTCTGGCCGACGCGCCAGAAGGAGGTGACCGGTATCCGCAAGGGCCATCCCGTGCAGGTGGTCGGTGAGGTTCAACTCTATCGCAAGCGGAAGCAGCTCAAAGTCACTTCTATACGCGTCCTTCCAGAGGATGCCGTGCAGCTTGCGGACCTATTGCCGTCGGTTGGACTTGTGGATCGCTACTGGGAGATCATTGACGGGTGGCGCAAGGAAATACAGAAACCGCGCCTCAAGAAGGTTTTAGAGCTCTTCTTCGACGACGATGAGTTCAGGATGGCGTACGAGCGTTGTCCGGCTAGCACGCGTGGACATCATGCACAACTCGGCGGATTGTTGAAACACACAACGGAAGTGGCTGCAATAGCGCGTGCGATTGCTCGATCTTGCGGCGCGGATATCGATCTCGTCTTTGCCGGGGTGTTGCTCCACGACATCGGCAAGCTCGAGAGTTACTCCTGGCATGGAGCTTTCGACTTCACCGTTGCCGGGTCGTTGGTTGGGCATGTGGCGCTTGGCGCTCTGATGCTAGACCGACGACTCGATGAGGAAGAAGAACCGCCCTGCACCGAAGAAGAGCGACAAGTCCTGATCCACATGATTCTGTCCCATCACGGGAAACTCGAGTTTGGCAGTCCGGTAACGCCGATGACCCTCGAGGCAGAGGTACTGCATTGGGCTGACAACGCGAGCGCAAAGACAGCGAGCGTGGTGGACACGCTCTCATCTGACGACAATTTTCCAGATGGCCCGATTTCCAAGCCGCAATGGTCGCTCGACCACCGTCGGGTTTGCCGAACGGAATGTGATTGGGGGGCTAGGAGGGAAAGCTGAGACGGCGGGCACGCTCCGATGGAGCGGCCCGCCGTCTACGCACTGGTTACCCGGAGCCAGGGGATTTACTCCCGCTGTTCTTCTTCCCGCAGCCGCCGCATGGGCTGTTGCGCCCGCGGTAGGGCCTATTGGGAGCTCCGGCTTCCATCCCCAAGCGGCCTGGCCAGACCACTAGGTTCGCCAGCGCTAGCGCTACAAGTCAGTCGAGTCGCGGATCGACCTCTTGCACTGCACACCGAGGCGCCAAATCGGTGTGGGCATGGCACGCGACTGGCCCTGCCAACCCCAGTCGAGGTGATCACCCGGATCGCCGGACGCCTGAGCCCTTGATTGCATCGGCGGCCTTCCCGGAATTCCCGCTGGGCGTACCTTTCGGGGCGTAGTCGCAACGCCGGGGTTTTGACCCTTCCCCCGAGAGGTGATCGTTAATGTAGGAGCGGGCAAGATCGCCGCAAGCGCCGATTTTTCTTCGGCGCTACAGTTGAAATGTGCACTCCATGTGGAAGATTTGATGGCTTCGTTACACTATAGAGCGGATTATTTTCCACGAAATGTGGAACTGTGCAAACGGGTTTTCCAGAGAGATTCCACAGCGGAATTGCCCAACGAATCCGGGCAAAATAGGCGCTCTTATCCCGTCAGCATCACCTCTTGGTAGACGAAAGGCCCACTTCCCGGTCGAGGAACGAACAGCATGCCTCCACCGCTGGTGGCAAACCAACCCGCAAGCAGCATGTTTGACGTGTCTGGTTCGGGAGCCTGAAAGAGCGCGCTCAGCCAGCGGCGCACATGTCTCAGCTCGGGGGCTCGGCGAGACAACATCGAGATCACACTCCCGACACCTTGTGTAGCTCTCAGAAAATGCGCTACGGCATGTACCCGTTGAGCAAACTCGTACGCGCGTACCCCTGGTTCGTCATATAACAGCGAACCCTCGTACGGATCTGCCGGTGGTGCGTCCATACGTGGGCCCATATACACGAAGATCCTCTGATTGTCACGTACACGTTCCACTACTGTTGCCGCGGCCTCCCCGCTCAATCGTGCAGCGTGCATGAGGTCTGAGTCGTTCAGAATCCCGACGCCGGTCGTCCACTCTAGTGTCGCAAGAGCGTTGTGGAGGGGGCAACCCAACTCCTCATCGTAGGCAAGGAACCGCGGAGCCTCACCTGCGCGCTGGAAGAAGTGACCCAAGGCCTCAGCGCGATCGGTGAAGGTGGAGGTTGCGCGTCCGACGTTTGATTCAGACATGGGCACAAGATAACCGGCTCACGCAACCTCCCATAGGTGTAGGACAAATAGGTCTTGTATGGTTTGGCATTGCGAAGACAAAGGGAGCACCGCAAGTTTTTGCATGGAGGTTTCTTTCTTGAATAGTCGAAGTGTATTTCGTTCGTTAGCTGGAATCTCGATTCCGATCATGGTTGCGAGCCTTCTTGCGTCGGCGGGTGTGGATGCACAGCAGTCGGCGGCGGATACGGTTACGCGCACGTGGAGGGACTCGCTGCAAACCCGTTGGGTAGGAACCCACCTGGGCAGGCCACTCCACATCGACTTCTATGCCGATACAATGGTCGTAGTACAGGACCGGTTTGTATGTGACTACGAAGCGACAAGGGACTCGATAATCATCTTCGGAGACACCACTTTTTCGGTCCACTACAGGTTCGCCCTGGATCGTATGATCGTACGGACCGACTCGGGTGCTGTCATCACGATGTCTGCTCAAGGGGCACTCGCCCGCCCACTCAGAGGGAATTGGTTTGGATCTCCAAGCCGCATGAGAGACTCGCTGATCGAACTCCAAATGATTGCCAGTGGCGCTGCATACTGGCGAACGCTTCCTAGAGGCCGGTGGATAGAGGGCGAGTGGGACCGGTTCAGCCGCGAGATAACGTTCACCTGGTTGCCCGATTCCGCGGAAGGTAGGCCCGACTCCACGGAGTGGGTTGGGATGTACAACCCGGCCAGGAGCCAGTTGTTGTTCGACTCGACCTTTGTTCAGAGTGGTGTCACAATCCTGAGGCGCTTCTTCCGCCGGCCGCGTCGCGACTAGGAAACCGAGTTGCCAGCAAATCGCGCATTTCTCGCATGTTTGGCCACGACTGTGTTCGCTGGCTGCATGCAATCCGACAATCCCATCACCTTCGGGTTGGCCGGCCCCTTCGCACAACCCATCGGGCGATCGATGCGGCTCGGCGCAGAACTAGCTGTTTCGGAAATCAACGGGCGGGGTGGCGTGCGTGGCCGCAGGTTGGAACTGCTCGCCTTGGACGATCGCGGACAGAACGCGACGGCTGTCCAGATGGCGCGGCGATTCCTCGATAACAGCGAGGTCCTCGCGGTGATTGGTCACGCCCAAAGCACCACGACTATCGCTGCCGCGCCCGTATACGATTCGGGGCCGGACCCGATCGTTGCAGTTTCACCTTCAGCGTCTTCCGTGGAATTGGGCAGTGCCGGCGCTACCGTCTTCAGGGTCTGCCCAGACGATGTTGCCCACGCCGAAGCTCTGGCAGAATGGGCGCGGGCGGAGGCCGGCATCACGAGGATTGCCACTCTCTACCACAACGATCGAGACTCCCGCACATCCGCAGCGGCTTTCCGTAGTGCATTCACCGATCGTGGAGGCGCTATCCTCGCTGAGGATCCGTTTTCTCAGGCGCTTCCCAGCTTTGAACCCTACATCGCACGCGCGGCACGGCGGGGCAGACTGGATGCGCTGTTGGTGGCGGGCGGCGAAACGAGCATCGGACCCATTCTTGCCGCGATTGATAGCGTCGGATCCAGCTCGACGACTGTCTTGGGCAGGATTGATCTGTTGCGATTCGCTCAGGCGGCTGGCAGCGATCTAGAGGGTGCGATACTCTCCGCTGCATACCTCTGGGACCGAGGCGGCCCTACAAACGAGGCATTCGTCACTGCGTATTTACAGGCGCATGGGGGACAGCGCCCCGACTATATGGCTGCTGGCGCATATGACATCGTTCACCTCATCGCGAATGCAATTGAGAACCGTGGGCCAACGAGATCCGGAATTCGCACCTATCTGTCAAGCGTCGGAAGTGAAATAGCAGCGTTCGAGGGAGCCACCGGGACTATTGCTTTCGACGACCACGGCGGCCTGCAGCGGTTTTCCGTCGAGGTCGGCGTAGTCAGCGAAGGCGCGGTAGTGCTGTTCGGCGAACACTGACCATGAAACTCGCCTTCAATACGCTGTGGATGCGGATCGCCCTGAGCGAGGCAGCGCTCGTTGCGGGCCTCGTGGTCGTAGCCCTGATTGGAATTTCTGCTCTCAGTACGGTTCAGGACACGGTTAGTACGGAATTGGCTGCTCTCACTACGGTATCGGAGGAAACCAACGAATTCACCGCCGCTGTCTTCGAGGAGATGCTCGCTGCTGAGCAATATCTCGTAGACGGTTCAACAGAGGCACGAGATCGGTTCCTCGCGAACGGCGAAATCGCCTATATATCACAGTTCCGGCTAGCCGAACTTCCCGAGCTGACCGTTGCCGACCAGGCTTCAATCCAGCGAATCGCCACACTTCAGAGCGAGACCGAGGTGCTCTACAGCTATGCGCACGCGGAGAGGGACCTCGGCCGTCGGACCCGAGCCGAGGCCAGTGCGGTTGTAGCACGCGCCCGAGCAACCGAATTGATGCGCCTAGTGCGACAGTTCTCACGTACCCAGGTCAGCCGCGCTAGAACTACATCTGGCTCATTGCAGCAGACAGCCTCCGATCGCAAGCTGTTGGTGTGGGCTGTTTTGGTCGCCTCAATCTGTGTTGGCACGGCAATTGGAGTTGCGACACTTCGCTCGGTAGAGCTTCCGTTGGCCCGATTGGCTGCCGCCGCTGACCGGTTTGGAGACGGCGACCTCAGAACGGTGTCGATAGGCCGACTGCCTGAAGAATTAGCCGGGCTCGGCGGCGCGATGGACAAGCTGGGAAACACCTTGCGAGGGCTCGTCGCCGAAGTGATCGCTGCCGCCGAATCCATTGCCACGACGGCAGACGAACTCTCCACCGGTAGCGGGCAACTCGCTGCCAGCGCCGGAGAAGTGTCGGTGTCCGTGCTAGATATCTCGGAAGGTGCGCGTGGTCAGGTCGAAAGCCTGGAGAAGAGCACGACCGCTGCCGAGCAGCTGGTCGGAACTGTGAGCGCATCTGGTGAAGCGTCGAGCCGAGTAGTGAGCCTGGGTGGCGACATTCACCGCCTTGCCGAGACCTATGGTCGCGATGTCTCCGCTTCAAGAGAGTCTCTACTTGCACTCGGCGATATTGTCCAGGAAGCGGCACGCCAAGTTGACGAACTCGACCAACTCTCCGAGCCGATCTACGACTTCATAGACTTGATCAAGCGGATCTCATCTCAAACCAATCTCCTGGCTTTGAACGCGGCCATAGAAGCAGCGAGGGCTGGCGAACGGGGAGTGGGTTTTTCTGTGGTTGCTGAGGAAGTGCGCCAGCTTGCGGAGTCTAGCGCGCGAGCAGCGGAGGAGGTGTCCGGGACAATCCAGACCATCAGAGACCATGTAGCCGAAATGGCTTCGACGATGTACAGAGGACGCTCGCAGGTCCGGGGCATCGGATCGGTGTCCGAGGGAGCGGCGAAAGCCTTGGAACAGATCGTACAGGCTGTGCGCGAAGTGGAATCTCAGGCTAATAGGGTTGCCGGCGATGCATCGAACAACCTCAAAGCAGTCGAGGGAATAAAAAAGGAGCTGCGGAGCGCGTCGGACGCGGCCCATTCGCACGCATTCGCAAGCCAGGAAGTGGCTGCGACAGTCGAGCAGCAAGGGGTGTCAACTCAGGAAGTGGCCGCTCGTGCCGCCGAACTAAGCGAAGTGGCGGAGCGGCTACGGAAACTCGTAGCGGCTTTGAGAACCTAGCGTTTAACTTCTGCCTTCTTCTTCACGGCTTTCTTCGCAGTTTTCTTGGCGGCTTGCTTCTTCGCGGATTTCGCTTTCTTCGCAACTGCCTTCTTAACAGTCTTCTTCTTCACGGCCTTTTTCTTGGCCGCCGCCTTTTTCACTGCCTTTTTCTGAGTAGTCTTCGTCGTCGTCTTTTTCTTGGCGGCTGCGGCCTTCGCCCGGCCCTTTTTTGGCGCGCCCTTAACTTCTTCGAGCAGCCTCGCACCTTCACCTGATGGGATCAGCCCCCTGCGTGTGGCGTACTGCACCAGTTCCTTGGCGTCATTGATATCGAAATCGCGCAAGCCAGCTCCGGCACGCACCATATTAACGATCGCATCAGCAACCGGGCTCCTCAACACGCTCGCAAGCCCGGGAACCGTCTCAAGCAGTGACGAGAGCTGTGACTTACCTAGATCGCCCAACATAGGAAGTGTTCCCTTCAACGGAAAATGGGAGCGGCAAACTAGTAGGTGTGCGCGCCCGCGTCAAGCCGGGCATATTTCTAGCGAACAACGCTTAAGTCGTTTATAGACAAGATCTTATGCTACATTCACTGATTTTGAATCCACATTTCCAACACTAGCAGACTGTCGATTAAGTTGGATTCAGGCGTTCAAGACTTCGATGATCTCCGATGACGCAGAGCGGCGGCGCGTCTCAGTGACGTGGGCGCTCTGCGGAACACCTTGAACTCAGACTGCGCGAGTATTTCTCCCAGCACTGCTTGAGTATTCTGGTCGACTGGATAGCCCAGTCGCATTTCTATTCGGTATTCTGCTCTATCTGCCCCACGACCCACGAGAACAAAACCAGATCTTTCCGGGCGTACAGCATTTACCTCAATATCCGAAACCGGTAAGAAGTCATTTCCGGTATCCTTTTCTGGGCTCATTTGACGCTCCTTTGCCATTCTCCGCTGGATATAACCCCATATGGAATTCCGTCAAGGGTTGTTCGATTTGCCAGACTGCA
>Ga0180432_10011482_pt1 | contig 10417 bp, 10 predicted proteins | sample SS_ome_10_FD_132414 | JGI IMG/M metagenome (GOLD analysis project Ga0180432, IMG submission 132414) | Hypersaline lake sediment archaeal communities from the Salton Sea, California, USA - SS_1_MS_2 metaG | ecosystem: Environmental > Aquatic > Non-marine Saline and Alkaline > Hypersaline >...
CTATAGCCATGATATCTCCCCTTTCATAATGATCCGTTGGTTTCTTGCTTCAAAGCTTGTCCAGCCTTCTTTCCTATGATATTACAAATAACAGTGGATTGTCAAAACTATGTTATCGGATAAAAAGTATGATAAAATGTGGATGTTCCCTGATACACCCGGGCAAAAAAATTAAGGAAGGAGATAATAAAGGGATATGTTATCTTTAGAGGAGAAGATCGAAAAGCATAAATGCTTTTTAAGTTCAAGCAGCACACACAGGCCGCTTTGCGGCTGCAGCATAGGCGGTTGGGAAAACATGGGCAGGTACTGGAGGGGATCTGACGGGATATTCGAGCCTGGAGAGATCGATATCGCCAAGATAGATGTGGATAAATTTACTGATATGTATAAAAGGTATATAAGCAATTTCTTTTACGATAATGACGACCTGATCAGAAGCGTCGAACCTTTTCAATCGATACCGTGGACCGAAGCCTCCCTGGGATGCCCTGTGCAATTTACCGGCACTAATATGTGGGCAGGCAGGATCGATAAAAAAAAGGCAGTATCAATGAGAGAAGAAGAAAATCCTGTCATAGGAAAATACATCGAGTTCATGGATATGCTGAAAAATAACTTTGGTGACAGTTATCCTACCGGTCAGTCCATATTCAGGGGACCGATCGATATGGCGTCTGCAGCTATCGGCGAGAATGATTTTATACTTGACCTTATCGATGATCCTGAAGGTATGAAAGAATTTATTTCCGGATGCACGGATATGTTTATAGGGTTTTTATCCGCACACATCAAGAACACAGAAAAATATCTCGGAGGTAATGTGATAGGTCAGTATCACATATGGACCCCGGGAACATGTGCAAGGCTTCAGGAAGATGCGATGTCGATATTATCACCGGATCTGTTTTCTGAATTTGCCCTGGATCCCTTCGGGAAGGTCTCAGGCATTGCCCAATACAATCTATTTCATATCCATGCTTCGGCATTGTTCCTTATCGATCATGTCATAGATAACAGGAATATCCATATCGTGCAGGTAAGCAAGGACAAAGAGGAGGATGATCTGGAAAATATGACAGACGTATTGAAAAAGATACAGTCATCAGGAAAATGCCTGCTGTTAAAAGGCAGATTGAGAGCTGATGATATAAAGCTCATCGGGAATAAACTTGACAGAGCCGGACTTTGCATACAGGTCGTTGTAGACGATAAAAACCAGGCCGATAAGATGATGGATATATTCAATGCGGTCTATCAATAACAGAAAGGATAGTTAAAAATCAAATGGATATACATGGGATAATACCTCCGGTGATAACACCGGTAAAAGAAAACGAGGATGTCGATGAGGGTGCCTTCAGGGACTTGCTGAGCTACTGTGTGGAAAAGGGATTCCATGCACTGTTTGTTGCCGGGTCAAACGGCGAAGCCATGAGCATGACTCAGGCTCAAAGGAACAAGGCTATAGAGATAGCACTCGATGAGGTCGGCGACAGGATACCTGTATTGTGCGGAGTAATGGACACCAGCACCGGAAGGGTCATCGAAAATATAAAGGTAATGGAGAATGCCGGTGGAAGGTATGCCGTTGCTACTCCTGCCTTTTATGTGAGGAACAGCTGCAGGAGCGAGGTGATCCGGCATTTTGAGGAGATCGCAAAAAATACATCTGCGGATATAATAGTATATAATATCCCGAAGTTTACCCAGGTCAATATTGATGCCAGGGCGATCTCAGCTATTTCCAGTATAGACAAGGTGATCGGCTTAAAAGACAGCAGCAGTGATATACTGCAGTTCCAGGATATATTGAATGATTTCAAAGGCTCGGGATTCAAGGTCTTCCAGGGCATCACAAACATCGCAGGGATGAGCATACTGATGGGAGCAGACGGCATGATACCGGTTCTTGCACCTCTTTTCCCTAAAATATTCTTCAAGCTCTACGAAGCAGCATCAGCAGGTGATGTCCAAAAGACCATTGCCATGCAAAAGACCGTCAACATGACGGGCAGGATATTGGGTATGGCTGTAAATCCCTTAAGCGCAGCTAAATTTGCCATAAGCAAACTCGGACTGACCCACAAAAGGGTCATAAGACCCTGTGAGCCGCTTACGGCTGAAGAAGAATGCAGCATAAGCAGATATATCGATGAGATGCTTGAAAGGTTTGAGGGGATCTGATGATCCCTATCGAACATATCTTCTTCTGAGTTATCTCCCGGGTTTGACAATGACAGTATAAAAATATAAAATGTCGGTAAAACAAAAAGTATATCAAGAGTTCTGATCAAAAGGGGATGTGACCAGAAAATCCAACAAAAGCCTGCCTTGTCCATATACACTCAAGATCAGGATATAATTCAGATGATAGGATCGTTTGACGGAGGATCTTTATGAAAAAAATAGCATTCGCAGGATTCAGACATGAACATATATATGGAGCATACAAGAGGGCTTGCAGCGATCCCGATATCAGGGTCGCTGCAGTATATGAAGCAGATGAAAATGCAAAAAGGAAGGCTGCAAAAGATATCGGTGCTGTATTCACTCATGACGACTACAAAGATATCCTTGCCCAAAAAGATATCGATATCGTTGCTATAGGTGATTATTACGGGATAAGGGGCCAGATGGCGATCGCAGCCTTGAAGGCCGGAAAGCATGTTTATCTGGATAAGCCTATCTGCACCTCTCTTGCAGAACTTGATGAGATCGAAAAGATTTCCGGCAGAAAGAACCTCAAGGTCGGTGAGATGCTCGATCTGAGGTTCAACGCTGTCATAAATGAAGCCCGCCGTATTATAACGAGCGGAAAACTCGGTTCGATACATGCTGTTTTTTTCAGTGGACAGCACCGTCTCATGTACGGCACAAGGCCTGCCTGGTATTTTGAAGAAGGCAAACACGGCGGCACTATCAATGATATCGCAATACATGGTGTCGATGCAGTGGACTATATGACGGGACTATCTTTAAAAAGAGTTGTCAGTGCGCGCTGCTGGAATGCTTTTGCCCGGGAAGCCCCGTTATTCAAGGACTGTGCCCAGTTTATGGCAGAATTGTCAAATGGAGCGGGACTGATGGGCGACGTATCCTATTCAGCCCCGAACAGTCTTGGATCCTCACTGCCTTCCTATTGGCGGTTCACTATATGGGGTGATAAAGGCATAGTGGAGTTCAACCTTGGTTCAAAGGAGATATTGATAGCACTTGATGGAAACTCCCAGATCGAGTTCATCAAAGTTCCTGATATCAGAACAGGAGACAGCCTTGGCACATTCATAGATGAAGTGAACGGAAAAGAAGTTATTATCGATACGGCATCGGTAATAAAGTCCAGCAGGAACACTTTGCTGATCCAGGAAGCCGCAGACAGATGACCCTCTTTTTTCCTGGATCATAACGGCTCTTCAATAGAATGTCGATGATTTAAGATCCATATAGGAGGTGGAAATAAATGGGGCGAAAATTATTTTTTTACGATGATACGGATATCAAGACAAAGCACGGACTGCATCATGTGTGTGGACCCGTGAAAAAGAATGGAGTTATTGACTGGCCACGGCCAAAATGGGATCTTGAAAGGATTCGTGTTTTTGCCGGAACGATCATTCAGATCCCCGGTGGAGGACTGCGGATGTATTACTCGGGGTTCACACCCGAGGCAAAGCATTTATCAGGTCTGGCTGTAGCCGAGTCAGCTGACGGTATCGAATGGACAAAGCCGCTGCTGGGCCAGGTGATGATAGATGGCAATGATACCAACAGGATATTACCGGAGGGCATGCCCGGACATGGATTCCTTACGCAGCCGCAGGTCGTGGTCATGCCGGACGGTACATGGCTGATGTGGACATGGTGGCATGCAAAGGATGTAGGCGTCGTCCGCTATATCTGTGCAGAGAGCAAAGACGGCATCAAGTGGCGTATCACTGATGCAGACAAACCTGCGATCCTGCATCCTGCTGACCGGGAACTTGGGCAGAATGCAATGGTAGCAGGTTTGACCGACTCCTTTGAAGAGGATAGATTTGCAGATCTCCGTCTGATGCAATGGCTGGAGGCAAAACGGCTCAGATCGAATGATGCCACATATATCTATTACAATAATAAAGCCGGCTGCCTTGATATGTATTCTGTATGGCTGCTGCCGGTAGATGAGAGCACTCACCGCATGACACCTCATGATAACGCACCCAGGGTAATACGCACGATACATAAGCGGCAGAGCAGTGACGGATATATATGGTCAGATCCTGAGATGCTCATCATGCCCGATGAAAACGACCCTCTGCACCAGCAGTTCTATTACCTCGCAGTACACAGGGATACCGGGAGCAGCTGGAATATAGGAATGCTCGGCAATTACCGCTGCTGGGAGCAGTCCATGGATATCGAACTTTGTTTTTCCCGGGATACTCACCAGTGGATACGTCCATTGAGAGGCGGCTGGATACCTCGGGGAGATATCGGCGATATCGACCATATGATGGTCCATGCACCCAACAGTCTGATCGATCTGGGAGACAGATGGCGCATAATATATTCAGGAACCAACATCATGCACAATAAACAAATGCCTGAGGGTATAGAAACAGCCCGCAGCGATACTATGACAGCGGATATCCCAAAAGGACGTTTTGCAGGACTATCGACCACAAACCGCGTCCTTGGTACACTGACTCTTAAAGATTTCAATCTTTCCTCAGACATCATTACAGTAGATGCAGATATACAGGGGCGTTTTCAGGCAGAATTACGCGATCCATACAATCGTCCTCTGCCCGGCTTTGAATTGAACCGCTCTATCCCTGTAAAAGGAGACTCGCAGTGCCATGTGCTCAGGTGGCAGGGTGAAAAGACCTCTGATCAGTATCGTTATGATACCATTTGCATGAGGATCGAGATGGAAAACGGCATAATCTATTCGGTAAGCATTTAGAGGTGGTGGGATGATCTTGAAAAATGATCCGAAACAAATACTTTTTATCCCCGGTGAGATCGGCAGCAGATACAATTGCTTTGACCGGATAGAACCTTTTTCGAAGCATGAGGGCAATCCTGTACTATCTGCGGACAAACCATGGGAAGGAGGCGTCCACTGGCCGAGTTTCCTCTATTCCCCGAAAGACAAGCTGTTTAAGATCTGGTATGAGACGATAGATCATAATATCGGGAAGATGACAAAGGATGGTACAGGACGTTTCAAGTCATTCATATGCTATGCATATTCGGAGGACGGCGTAAATTGGATCAAGCCTCCGGTAGAAAGGTTCTATAAAGAGCAATATCCCGGCAACAATATCGTGATGGAAGATTCCGGATGGCTGGGAGGTGTAGCAAGCATCATAGAAGACTTGGATGATCCTGATCATAGCCGCCGGTACAAGATGCTTATATATGATAATGAAGGCAACAGCGAATACCATAAACTAAAGGGAACAGAAGGCGCAAGGACAGCGGTGTCCTCTGACGGCATCGACTGGAGATTCATCGGGAGATTTCCAGTACTTCCTTCCCAGGACACTCCAAGCCTTTGGTTTGACAGAAACAGAAGAAGATACGTTGCTTTTTTAAAAAGCAGGTTCGATAATCTAAGGGCACGGATGATCTCATACAGTGATGACTTTGAAAACTGGTCAGAACCGGCATTATGCTTAATCCCTGATCCAGGTGATCCTAAAACGCTTAATTTTTACGGACAGTCCGCTTTTCACCATTTCGGCAGCGATCTCGGGCTGCTTAGCTGCTATGATGCTTCGACACAGCTTGCATATATCGAACTTATATCAGCACCCCAGGGGATAGATTGGAGAAGGCTGCCTACAAAGCCAAGGGTGCTTTCTCCCGGAGATCCCGGGAGCTGGGATTCAGGAGGTGTTTATCCGGGGATAGGCGAACCTTTGTCCGATGGCGAAAAATGCTGGATCTACTATACGGGCGAAAGCAAAAGACACGACGGATCACCTACCCGTCATGATAAAAAAAGCTGTATTTCTCCTGCCGGCGTCGGGATAGCTTCATTTGCTCCGGGAAGGCTAGTCGGTCAGCAGTTCGAGGGAGACGGATGGTTCAGGAGCAAACCGGTACTGTGCTGCGGAGGAGAGCTTACCCTTGATGGCATAGCTAAAAACCCTGTTAAAGCGGGCATATGCAGTGCTGGTTACGGAGGTCAGATAAGCGGTTATACCATTGAAGATTGCATCCCGGTCGAAGGAGACTCAGGGAGTCATAAAATAAAGTGGAAAACAAGATCTGATCTGAATGATCTAAGAGGCAGGTATGTCGAGATCATTATATACGGCACGAAATCAATGGTTTACGGCGCCTGTTTTTCAGGAGATAACAAAGACTGGACAAAATGATAAAAATCTGTTTTACGGAGGATCCATAAAATGAAAAAGGTAGTAATAATCCATACGAGTTTTGTTTCTGTTAACGAACTGAAGGATCTTTTCAAAGAGATCATGCCTTCGGTAAACCTCTTCAATATCGTCGATGACAGTTTGCTCGATGAAATAATCAAGAATGGAGGGATAACAGAAAATGTGATAAAAAGGATCTGCTCTTATGCTGTCAATGCAGAACAGATCGGTGCAGATCTTATCCTCAACCAATGCTCTTCTGCGGGAGAAGCCGTTGACATTGCAAGAAGGCTTGTCAAGCCCCCATTCGTAAAGATCGACGAAGCCATGGCCAAAAAAGCTGTTGATATCGGAGGCAGGATATCGGTCATCGCAACATTGGGGACCACATTGGGACCAAGCGTCAGATTGATCGAAAGCATATCAGCTGAAAAAGGAAAGCCTGTTGATATTGCACCGTGTCTTGTAGAAGGTGCTTTTGATGTGCTGTTCTATCAAAACAACAAGGAGAAGCATAATGAGATGGTCCTTCAAAGGATAGAGGAAGAAGCGCACAGATCAGACGCGATCGTTCTGGCTCAAGGCAGTATGGTAGTTTTGCTGCCCAGGCTGGATCATATAAAAGTCCCGGTCTTAACAAGCCCAAGATCCGGTGTGCTGCGAGAAAAAGAAATATTGGGGCTGTAGAAAAAAATTCATAACACACCACATATCTTATATAAAAGATCCATGATCTTATTCTGTCAGGAAGGATCCGTTTAAGCTCCGGAAGAAAACAGAGCTCATTCAGATACTGTCTTCTTATGGTATTTGTATTCACATTACCGGTCTTTTGATTTTTCATTTCAAAATATTAAATTTTTGAAAAACGATTGACTTATATGTCGTTTAGCGATATAATACGTTTATCGACATATCGTTTTACGACATAAAGGAGGCGATGATTATGCCGGAGAGCAGTGAAAGAGGCGCATTGACAGAAGCAGTTTTTTTCATATTATTGACACTTCATGAGCCTGCACACGGATACGGAATAATGAAACATATCAAGGACATCAGCAATGGAAGGGTAGTCCTCGGTTCAGGAACTTTATACGGCGCACTAAATACCCTAATTGACAAGGGCTGGATAAAAATTTCCAACCAAAAGAGTGAAGATCAGAAAAAAGAGTATATCATTACTGAAGAGGGCCGGAAGAATTTTCAAAATGAACTGGAGAGACTGAGAGAATTGATCCAGCATGCTGTTGACCTGAAAAGGAGGTCTTGATGATGATATATAAAGTAAATAAACTGCTGTTCATGGATCTGGAAAAGGAAGAAGCATGGCTGAATGAGATGGCATCAAAAGGCTACAACTTTATCTATAACTATTTATGGACATATCTTTTCGAGAAGGGTACTCCAAGAGAATACGTTTACAGGATAGAGCTCCTGGAACACAAAGCTTCAAGTATCGAGACACAGTCCTATATCGATTTTCTGGAGGAAACAGGAGTGGAGCTGGTTTCAACAAGCGGCAGATGGGCATATTTCAGAAAGAAGGCAGATGAGTGCCCGTTTGAGCTCTATACAGACTCTGAAGCAAGGATCAGCCATTACAGGCGCAACATCTCCTTTCTTGGATTCATACTCGCCATTAATCTGAGTATCCTTACTCTGAATACTCTGATCTTCATCAAATCCGGCAATCCTGGAAATATCGCAGCAGGCGGCGGTACTTTGTTTTTTGCTATACTGCTAATCAGAAAAATATTCGACATCTGGAAAAAAATAAAAAAACTAACCAGTGAAAAGCAAATACATGAATGAATAGTAATTCATGAACTGCATTTTGTTCTGAATGATATCAGGGAATCCTGAAGCTTCCAATAGTAAATTCTAAAAATCCGTTCTTTTCTCAGCAACCAGGGCATATATAAAGGTGCCAAACAACATCCCGAGAAAAGTAAAGAGCCCTAAAATCTTTCCCTCACCTATCTGAGCTAGAACAGTACCCGGACAGGCTCCGGAAACGGCCCAGCCGGTACCGAAAACGATCCCTCCGATCACTGTATATCTGTTGAACGGTTTTCTGCTGGTTTTGATCGTTTTCCCGGTTATATCCTTGTTCCCGAATGATTTCAATATGGTAATACCGATCATACCGACAACAATAGCAGTACCAATCAAAAGGGCAAGCTTAAGATCTTCGCCGGTAAACATCCTGTAAATATAGTTATAGTCCGAAGCGCCTGAGCGGCTCAATGTAAAACCAAAGACTGCACCGGCAGCCAAATAGCCGATTTTCTTAATCATTTCAGCCACCTCCGAGTATAAAAAGCCTTATGATATATGTGGTGATAGTACCAAAAACAAGGAAGAATACAGTTGCGATAATGCTTGATCTCTGGAGCGTGGCAATCCCATGGATACTGTGTCCCGACGTGCAACCGCCTGCTAGGCGGGCACCAAAGCCGAGCAAAGTGCCACCGGCAAAAAACCAGAAGATATACAAAATGAAGGACCAGCTCAATTTTTCTGTAAAAAGCCCCATTCCCTCTGTCAAAAAAGGCATTCCGGATACCCTGGCTGATATAAATCCTCCAATTATCATACCGATAATGAATATGAAGCGCCAGTTGAACCTGTCTTTATACGTTTCCGAATTCAGCCATTTCAACTTTGCTGACGGGGCAATGATCTTCAGGAAGTTGCCGTATCCTGTGGATACGCCCAAAGCCGTATTAAATAAATAATACATCAAAGGTACCAAAAGACCTATAACTATTCCTCCAAGCCACCATGGCCATAGATCAACGAACAGGGATCTCACAACTCTCATCTCCTCCCGTAACTGTAGGATGACCAAGCGCCTGCCATGCTGTAGTACCTCCTATCACATTGATGATATTTTTCATGCCTGTCTTGTTAAGCATCAGACTTGCTGCAAGCAAGGATCTGTTTCCCGAGTTGCATATAAATGCCACAGGCTTATCTCCGATAAGTTCATTATATCTTTTTTTTACATCAGGAGCCGGTATATGGACAGTACATTTTATGTGTCCACGGTCCCATTCGCTTTTTAGTCTTGTATCAACAAGAAGTATCTCACCATTATCATAACGTTCCTTTGCTTCAGTAACTGAAATGCTTTCAAATCTGGCAGTTTCAAGACCGCTTGCCGCATAGGCTGCCATACCGCCTTCAAGATAACCCACAACATCATCAAGACCAACACTGTAGAGGGCCTTAAGGATCAAAGGCATTTCCTTCATATCATCGATCACAAGAAGTATAGGCTTATCAGGAGGCACGACCCAGCCTGAAAAAGTAGCAAAATTTCCTTTGGTGCTAAGACCATAGGCTCCGGGTATATGAGCTGCTCCAAATGCCAGCTGGTCACGGGTATCAACAACGGTATAACCATTCTGGCTGAGTTTTAAAAATTCATCAGGTGGATACCCGACCGGCTTTTTGATCCTTGCTACCGAAGGTGCACCTCTTCTGTTTATCTCTGAACAGCGGGAAAAGTGATCCGGTGCCTCAGGCATATCCTCGAGGAAACTCTTTACGAATTCTTCCTCAGGGTGTTTTATCATAGCCGTATTATGCATCTTTTCCGTTCCGATCGTAGAAGAGAGTTTGGATGAAAGAGATTTACCGCACAGAGAACCGGCACCATGTGCCGGATACATCTCGATGTTATCTCCAAGTTTTTCAAGCTTCCGTAAACTTCCATATAGCAGCGAGGCCAGCTTTTCCTTGATCTCCGGAAACAGATCGGGCCTTCCCGCATCTCCCACCAGGAGTGTATCTCCTGAGAAAATCAAAACAGGCTCCACTCCTCTCTCAAGATCTGAAACTATATATACCGAAGATTCAGGAGTATGCCCCGGTGTGTCAAGCATCCTGAAGAGAAGAGTGTCTATTTTGATCTCTTCCCCATCTTTGACTGCATAATGGTCAAATCCTGCATTCGCTTTTTCAGTGATGTATATCCCGGCACCTGTAAGCTCACTCAATTCTATATGTCCGGACACAAAATCTGCATGCAGGTGTGTTTC
>Ga0180432_10011483_pt1 | contig 10416 bp, 4 predicted proteins | sample SS_ome_10_FD_132414 | JGI IMG/M metagenome (GOLD analysis project Ga0180432, IMG submission 132414) | Hypersaline lake sediment archaeal communities from the Salton Sea, California, USA - SS_1_MS_2 metaG | ecosystem: Environmental > Aquatic > Non-marine Saline and Alkaline > Hypersaline >...
CCGCGGGCCCTCATCACCGCTTGCCGGATGGCCGATTGCGAGGTGCGCTACGGAGGCTATGGGAGCAGCGGGATGGTCGAGGCCTATCAGACCGATCCGACCTTCGTGCGATGCGTCTTCACGAAGAGCTCGTCGGCGGCGCTGTGGGCGCACGGCGAGTACGCCCGTCCGTCGCTCTGGTTCTGCACGCTGGCGGAGAGTGAGCACGGCCTGCGCACGAACGCCGGCTATCCGCACCTTCTCGACTGCTGCTTCGAGGATAACGAGGCTTACGGGCTGTGGGCGGAGAACTTCGATCCCGAAAGCCCGCCCGTGATGGCCGAGGGCTGCTGGTGGGGCGCGACCGACGGACCGGCGGGCGCGGGACCGGGATCGGGAGACTCGGTGAGCACACACGTCGACTTCGAACCCTGGGCGGACCAGGACATTTGCATCGAGCCTTTGGCGGATCTGGTTTGGGATCCGGTGGCCTCGGCTACATTCCAGATGCAGCGGCCGCAGCCCAACCCATTCGGACCAGCAACGCTCTTGCGCTTCGCGCTGCCGCGGGCGAGTGCGGCGAGGGTGGAGGTTTTCGGTGTCGACGGACGGCGGGTGGCCACGTTGCTTGATGAAGAGAAGGCGGCGGGCTGGCACGAGGTCCTCTGGCGCGGGACCGATGATCGTGGGCATGCCGTGGGCGCGGGTGTCTACTTCTGCCGGATTCAAGTGGGGAGAGAGACCCGAAGCCGCAGAGTGACGCTCGTGAGATAGCCCCGAACCCTCGAGAAGACGCTCGCCCCCTAGGTGTGCCGTTCCGGCGGTCCGTGTCGGCGCGCTCCCGCATTGATCGCTGGACGCCGCCGCCCCTCCGGCTGTACGATATCCCACCACAGCGCCCCCATGCGTTGTGATTCACATCGTGCAATTCGCGTCTCTAGATCGGACGCCTTTCCCGGGAGCCACGCCGCTCCGGCGGGGAGAGGTCGCACCACAGCCTGCCAACGGGGGAATCCACCATGAAGAAGTCAGCCTTTGTGTTCGCCTTCATCGCCGCGTTCATCTCGCCGGCGTTGGCAAGCCAAGAGGACGGACCCCAGCTCGACGCTCGCTCTGAAGCCTGGGCCCGTGCCGAAGCCTTGCTGGGGCCGGAAGCCGCCGCCCGCCTGCGCGCCCATCCACCGGCGGATCTGGAGGCCTATCTCGACCGCCTGCTCCCGCCCGAGCCGGCGATTACGCCGGGGATCCCCAGCCTCGGGGCCGTGGCGATCGAGACGCGTACGCCGGACTACGAGATCGTTCTCCGCTCGCGGCGTTTCGTGCCCGAGGTGGGCGTCCATTCGGCGCTGCCCGAGCGGTCCGGAGGACGCCACGTCATCCTTCAGTGCTGGGACATCCCATCGGAGGGAGCGATCGGTGGAGGGGTGGAACTCCTGCGTTACCTGCCCCGCTTTGCATATCAGGCCTGGGTGCCGGCCGGTGGGTTCGAGGCGCTGGCGGGTCATCCACTCGTCCGGTCGGTGGTTCCGTTCCAGCCGAATGACAAGATCAGCCCGCCCATCCGCTCGCGGGGGGTGAGCGAGTTCTTGCGCAATGAGGACGGCACCGTCCGTCTCCTCGTGCTTCTTTTCGATGATGTCGATCGCCTCGCGGGTGAGGACCTGCTATCCGAATACGGACGTGTGGCCGGGGTTTCGACTCGTAAGAACATGGTCGCGCTCGATGCGCTCGAGTCACGGATCGCGGAGCTGGCGGGTGAAGACGCGGTGCAGTGGATCGAGGAGCGGCACGCCGAGCGTGAGATGCATCTCGACCAGGCGCGCGGCACGGTCCACGTCAACGAGGTCCAGGAGACACCCTACGACCTGGATGGCAACGGCGTGACCGTGGCCATCTGGGACGGCGGCTGGGTGGACATCAACCATGACGACTTCGCCGGCCGGCTCACCATCGGCGATAGCGGAGCGGCGACCCACTACCACTCGACGCACGTCGGGGGGATCATGGCCGGCAGCGGCTTCTTGAGCGGCGGCACGCTGCGCGGGTTCGCGACCGATGCCGATATCCGCACCTACGATTGGCCCGACTTCGACGACATCAACAACCTTGATGACGAGACTTCCGACGCCATCACCCACGGCGCCATCCTCTCGCAGAACTCCTGGTCCCTGGCGGTCGATGCCTATCCGCATGACAATTGCGACATCCACGGGGAATACGACGCGTGGTCGGAACGCTACGATGAGATCGTCAACGGGACTCTGGGCGATGAGATCCTGGTCATCTGTTCATCGGCCAACGAGGAGAACGACGGCGATTGTGGTCCCTATCCCTGGGATCAGCTCAATCCACCGATGGCGACGGCCAAGAACCCGATCTGCGTGGGAGCGGTCTACTCGGATACGCAGGAACACACCTGCTTCTCCAGCCGCGGGCCGACCGACGACGGCCGGCTCAAGCCCGATCTGGTCGCCCCCGGCGATGAGGCCCTGGATGATCCGGAGCCCTGTCTCGAGGGGGACATGATCCGCTCGACCTTCCCCGGCGACATGTACGAAGAGCTGGCCGGCACCTCCATGTCAACACCGATGGTCTCGGGCACGGTGGGTCTGTTGCGCCAGCAGTTCGACCAGCTGGGCTATGGTGAGATCAAGCCTCACACCTACAAAGCAATCCTGACCCAGACGGCGGAGGATCTCGGCAATCCGGGGCCTGACTACACACACGGCCACGGCCTGCTCAACACGCTGGCCGCCGTGGAGCTGGTCGATCGGAACTACCCCAACAACGAGCTCATCCGGACCAGCACCGTGGCGGATGACGAAACCGATATCTACTACATGTCCGTCCCCGAAGGCGTGGGCACCCTGCGCGTCACACTGGCTTGGGACGATCTGGAGGGCACGCCGGGGGCCGGAACGCAATTGGTCAATGACCTCGATCTCTATCTCACGAGCCCGAGCGGCCCCAACTACTACGCCTACCGGTTGGATCCCGGCAATCCAGGTGACAACGCCACGACCGGGTGGAATTCGCGCGACAACCTCGAAGTGGTCGAGGTCGTCGATCCCGAACCCGGCCGCTGGACGGTCCGCGTCTGGGGTTGGATCATCCCCCTGGGATTGGAGCAGTACACGGTCGTGATGCCGTATGAGGATGTGCAGTGCGGTGACGTGCTCTATCACGATACCGTGCTGGCCGAGGATCTCGACTGCTCGACCAACGGCTTGCGGCTGGGGGCCGATGGGATCTGTCTCGACTGTGCCGATCATGCGATCTCGGGCTTGATCGGAACCGACAACTACGGTGTCTACATGAACGGGGTGGAGAAGGCGACCGTGCGCAACTGCGATATCAGTGGCTTCGCCCGCGGCCTCTGGATGATCAATGCCGACAGCTGCACCATCGGCGCCTACAATCGGTTTCACGACAACACGACGGGCATCACCCTGGATCCCGGCTCTGACGGCAGCGTCATCGGTATGAACTGGGTGAACGACAATACCCAGCGCGGGATCGAGATGTATACCGCTGACTACAACACGGTTGGGATCTGGAACGACATTTACAACAACAAGCGCTCCATCGTGATCGAAGACGGATCCCATCACAACCACATCTTGGGCAATGGGATCCACGACAATGACTTCTACGGCGTCCTCATGGGAGGCCCTTCAACGGCCGACAACGTGGTCGAGTCGAACTCGATCTACGGAAACAACTTCGGTGTTCGGTACTGGGAGACCGGATCGGGCAACGCGATCAGCGAGAACGACATTGCCAACAACAGCTACGGTGTCTACATCCATGGCACCTCGGATCACGAGGTATCGGAAAATACAATTCAGACCAACACGACGTCGGGCGTCGAGCTCACCACAGGAACGGCCGACATCCGCCTGGAGAACAACACCGTCTGCGGCAACGCGGTCGACATCATCGACGGGGCGGCCAACACGGGCGACGGCAATCGCTGCAGCCTGGTCACCGGCTGGGCCGACGACGGGCAGGCCTCGGGATGCGATTGGCAGTGCGGCGGATGCCGGCAACCGGAGGACGATCTGGAAGTGGCGGCGGACATGACCCTCTGCGCGGGGACCTACGCGCTGCCCGACGCGGGGGCGACCGGTGTCATCACATTTGGGGCGGACAACGTCGCCCTCGACGGAGGGGGGGCGACCCTCGTCGGAAGCGACGGGGGGACGGGGCTTCTCTGTAGTCATGACGGTGTGGCGGTCACCAACCTGAACCTTCAAGACTACCAATTCGGGATCAAGTTCCAGAACGCCGACGGTTGCACGCTCAGCAACGCGACGAGCCGCGGCAACGTCGCGAACGGGGTCTTCCTCACTGGTTGCGGTGACCTGGCGTTGAGTGACTGCGAGGTCACTGGCAACGGAGGCTACGGCTTGAGCATTGCCTCGACAAGCTACGCCAACGTGGTGGGACTGAGCGCGGTCGCCAACGGTACGGGAATCTACATGACCGGCGCGACCCATGTCACGGTGCGCGATGCGGACCTGAGTGAGAACAACTACGGCATCCACCTCTTCAACTCGACGGACAACCTCGTCTGGGACAGCCGTCTCTTCGACAACACGACGAACGCCTACGAAGATGCCAGCTCGAACGGTAACGCGTGGAACGATCTTGTCGGCAACTACTGGGACGACTTCGCCGATAATGCCGGTTACCCCTACCACTACTACATCGACGGCCCGGGCGACGGGATCGATTGGCGTCCGGTGGGAGCGGTGATCGTCGTCAAGCCGGACGGCACCGGGCACTATCCGACGATACAGGAGGCGATCAACGCCGCGGCGGATCTGAACATCATCGAGCTCACGAACGGCGTTTTCACCGGGCCCGGGAACCGCGATTTGAACTACCTGGGCAAGGCGATCTGGGTGCGCTCGGCGAGCGGTGATCCCGACTCCTGCGTCATCGACTGCGAGGGGACGCCGGCCAACATGCACTTCGGTGTCATCTTCAACTCCGGCGAGACGACCAGCTCGATCCTGGAAGGCGTTACGATACGAAACGGGTACGTCACGGTGGGCGCCTATGGCGCGGGCGTGCTGTGCCTCGATTCACCCGGTCCGCTCGTCCGCAACTGCGCGTTTCGAGACAACGAGGCGATGTCCGGGGGTGCTGTGTCATGCATCGCCTCCTCACCGCGGTTCGAGGAATGCATCTTCCGGGGCAACTACGCGCAGAACCACGGCGGGGCGGTCCAAGTGCGGGAGGGGAGCGAGCCGTCCTTCGCATACGTCACCTTCGTCGAGAACGACGCGGCCGGGCTTGGCGGCGCCATGCTGATCGCGAGCGGCAGCCAAGTCCAGCTTCAGAACTGCACGTTCCACGAGAATGGCGCCCCGAGTGGGGGCGGCATCTACATCGACGGCGGCAGTTCCTATGCCGAGATCGTCAACACGATCATCGGCTCCTCGGCCGTGGGCGGAGCCGTGGTGTGCAACGGCGGGGCCGCCGCCGACCTGGCCTGCTGCAATGTCGCGGGCAATCTCGGGGGAGATTGGGTCGGTTGCCTGGCGGGCCAGCTCGGGGTTGATGGCAACATCTCGCTCGATCCGCTCTACTGCCCCGATGCGCTGACGATCCAGGACGATTCGCCCTGCGCGCCCTACAGCCCGCCCAACCCGGAGTGCGCGCTGATCGGCGCCTGGCCGGTCGACTGCACGGGGCTGTCGGCGGCGGATGAGCCGGCCCTGGCGCCGGCGGAGATCTTCCTCGCCGCCTGCCGGCCCAATCCGGCCGTCGCCGGGGCCCGGATCTCTTACGGCATCAGCGCCCGTGCGGGCGAAACGGCGGTGTCGCTGAAAGTCTACGATGCGGCCGGGCACCTCGTGCGCACGCTGGTTGATGGACCACAGCCGCAGGGCTATTACACCGTCAGCTGGCGGGGCGATGACGAGCGGGGCCTTCGGGTGGCGAGCGGTGTCTACTTCTACAATCTGAGACTGGACGGCCAGAGGTTCTCGCGGCGGATGATCTTCTTGAACTAACGCGAAGGCGGGGAACGGGGGAACGGTCAGTCGCATCCCCGTTCCCATGCATCCCACAGCCGCCGGATATGGGGGATCGTGATCGATCCGCCCACGACGAGTCCGATGTGAACCGCCTCTTCCAGTTCCTCGGCCGTCACCCCCTGCTCGCGGCACTGCCCCAGGTGATAGCGGATGCAGTCGTCGCAACGGAGGACGAGCGAGGCGACGAGGCCGAGGAGCTCCTTGGTCTTCTGAGGCAGTGCGCCGTCCCGGTAGGCGTTCCAATCGAGATTGTAGAAGCGCTTGGTGCCGGTGCCGGCATACTTCATCACCAGGCCGTTCAAGCGCTCGCGCTCGGCGGCGAAATCCTGCGGCATTACCGGCCTCCCTCCAGGATGTGGTCGAACATGAACGTGTAGGCGCGCGCCATCGAGCGGGCGATATCGCTCTTGCGGGCGGTACCGTGACCCGCCTCGACTTCCTCATAATAGAGGACATCCTTGCCCAGCTCGTCCAGCACGTGGGCGAAGCGGCGGGGTCCGGAGGCGGGAACGCGGGGGTCGTTGAAACCGGCTGTCACATAGAGCGGCCGGCGCACGGCATCGGCGAAGAAGATCGGAGAGAGCCGGTGGGTGAGGTCGCTGCCGAGCGCTCCCATCTCGCGCTCCCAACCCTCGAGAAACGTCTGGTCTGAGTGTTCGTTGCACCAGTCGACATCGGCCACCCCGACATCCGAGACCCCGCAGGCGAACTTCTCGGGCGCTTGGACGGCGAGGTAGTTCACGGTATAGCCGCCGTACGAGGCGCCCCAGATTGCGGTCCGCTCGGGCCGCGTCCACCCTTCTTCCACGAGATAATCGAGCGCCGCCTCGGCATCGGCCAGTGCCTGGAATCGTCCTTCCAGGTTGTCCGCCCTCTCCCAGGCGGGGCCGTAGCCGGTCGAGCCGCGGACGTTGGGGAAGAAGTAGACGAGGCCGCGCGAGAGACCAAAGGCGATGTTGCGCTGGAAGTAGGGCCGGCTCTGCGCGGGGGGGCCGCCGTGATACTCGACGATGCAGGGGTTCGAGGCGTCACGCGCCGCGCCCGGCGGGACATAGAGGAGCGCGGGGATGAGGACGCCGTCGGTGCTCGGATAGCGCACGACCTCGACCCGGGTTTGGGAGAAGTCATATCCGAAGGTCGAGATCGCCCCCACGGTCGTCATTCCCCGCCTGCCGATCTTGTGATAGGTGAGCATGGGCGGGGTCGAGGGGCTGTTGAAACCGATGACGAGCTCACCGTTCGCGTTGATCGCCACCTCCTCGCTGATGCCGACGCCCGGCATCGGGACCGACCGCGTCTTGCCCTTGAGGTTGAGGGCAACCAGTTCGGTGTAGCCGTCCCGGTTGAGCGCCACGCAGGCGACACCGCGCTCGCGGCTGAACGTGAACCCGTCGATCTCGGCCCCCGGATCGAAGAGAAGCTCGGTCTCGCCGGTGGCGGGATCGAGGAGGGCGAGCTTCATGAACTCCTCCTCCTTCGAGAGGGCGTCGGTGAGAAGTAGGATGCGCCCGTCCTTCGTGTAGTCGGCGCCCCAAATGAGCTGGACTCCGGTCACGTCGCGGGTCTGGGCGGTGAGAGGATCGAATTCGAAGAGCTGGTGCTCCGAGAAGGAGATGAAACGAACGCAGAGGATCTTGCCGTCGCGGGCATCGACCGGGTAGAAGGCACCCGGTTCGGTATAGAGCGTATCGACCTCTCCCGAGGCGATCGAGTAGTGGCCGATCCAGATCTGCTGGCGGTTGTCGATCGAGAAGTAGAAGGAGTCATCGTCGATGATGTGCGGAATCCCATAGGAGACGCTGCGATCCTCGAGCAACCGGCGGTAGCTTCCGTCGCGCTCGAAGCGGTAGAGATCCCAGTTCTCGTCACCGTGCTTCATGACGCGCAGGTAGAAGTACTCGCCGTCGGGTTCGAGACGGTAGGCGCCGATCTCCAGCCCCTCGTCTCCCCAGGCGTTGGGGGTCACCTGCACCGGCCATCCCCAGGGCTCGTCGACATAGAAGAGCGCTTCCTTCTCGCCGGTGATCCGCATGTGGAAGTAGATGCGCCCGGTGTTGTCGATATCGGGATAGGCGAGGAAATCGATCCCCAAGAGGTCACCCAGCTCATCGAGCGTCGGCTTCCAGTGGGGCGAGAACTCGAGCCGTTCAACGGTGCGCTGGTTGTGCCCCTCGATGAACGCCATCACCCGGGCCGTGTCGTCCACCACCCAGGGGTCGATGCCCTCCAGGATCTCGCGGATGCGCGCATCGGACGCCGCAGCCGGCAACACGCCGGCGGTCAAGGCCAGAAACAGCATGAGACAACGCACGGGTCACCTCCGTTCTTCCGCGGTGAAATGCTCGGTCAAGATCTTGATCATCATCGCCTGGTCCTCCGCGCCCCCGGTTTCGCGGATCGAGTGCATCGAGAGCATCGGGTTGCCGACGTCGATCGTGGGGACGCCGAGACGGGTGGCGGTCATCGGACCGATGGTCGAGCCGCACGGGAGATCGGTCCGCTGTACGTAGTACTGCAGCGGCACGCCCGCGCGATCGGCGCAGTGCTCGAACCAATGTCCGCTGCGGGGGGTCGTGGCGTATCGCTGCTGGGCGTTCACCTTGATGACCGGCCCCGCGTTCAGGTGCGGCTGGTGATGGGGATCGTGGACGTCGGCGTAGTTGGGATGGATGGCGTGGGCGCCGTCGACGGAGATCAGGACCGAGCGGGCCCGCGCCCGATGCCAAGCCTCCCGCGAGGCGTCGGTGGCCGACGTGATGCGCTCGAGCACGGCATCGAGGAAGAACGATCCGGCCCCGGCGGAGGTCTGAGAGCCGATCTCCTCGCTGTCGAAGAGCGCGATCGCGCGGGTGAAGGGGAGCCCATCGGTGCTGTGCCTGAGAGATTCGAGAATCGCGTGCGACCCGGCGAGGTTGTCGATGTGGGGGGCGAAGTAGAGCTCCTCTCGGAGTCCGCCGAGGACCGGCGGCTGGGTATCGATCACCTCCAGATCGGCGGCAACGATCTCCTCACGCGCCACCTGCGCCTCTTGGGCGACGAACTGGAGAAGCGGTTCCGCTTCCAAGGCATCCTCATCCCCCAGACCATAGATGGGGGGCAGGTGCTTCTGCTTGTCCAAGATCAACCCCTTGGTGTTGACCTCGCGGTTGAAGTGGATCGCCACCTGCGGAATGCGGCAGACAGGGCGTTCGAGGCGAACCAGCCGGACACGCGGGGGGGCACCCGGTTGACGGAGGAAGAGCTTGCCCGCGAGCGTGAGGTCGCGATCGGTCCAGGTGCCGAGGAGCGGCCCGCCGTAGATCTCGACGCCCATCTGCAAGTACCCCTTTTCGGCATAGTGGGCGTTGGGCTTCAGGCGGAGCCCCGGGGCATCGGTGTGGGCCCCGGCGAGTCGGAAGCCCGCCTCGGCCGGGGGAGCGTCGCCGATGACGCCGGCGACCAGGGCGTGGTGGCCTCGAATCACGTAGAAACGATCACCCGCCGACAGTTTCCAGCGGTCCGCCTCTAGCAGCTCCACGAAGCCCGCCGCATCGAGCCGCCCGCGGGTGGTCTCGATGGCGTGGGCCGCCGTCGGGCTGGCGGCAATATACTGCAGTAAATCGAGCGTCGTCTCTCGCCCGTGCGCATCGCTCATGGTCACCTCCATATCTGGCGGCCCTCCAAGATCCCGGCGAGCATAGTCGACCCGCCGGCCCGGAGGAAGGGGGGGCTGGGCCCTATCTAATGTAGGCCATCGGGGAGCGTCTCCGGTGGTCCGGGGTGGGGGGCGGACTCCACCGTCCCGCCCGCCAACGGCTAGTGGCTTATTATGATGTGTGATAGGAAGTTAGGGAGATCCTCAGTGGCTGAAACCAGCCACAATCCACCCTCTCGAAGGTTCCCCGGAGTGTAAAACGGGGGTTGGCAGGCAGGGGGGCCTGTGGTATCATTGCTTTGGCTCGGAAGAGGGCCGGATGGCATCAAGTGAGGGTTGTCCAAGTGGGCACCCAACTCGCATCCGGAAGCAGAACCAAAAGGTACGAGGAGGAAAAGGAAATGCGTCATTTGCTAGTGGCTATCCTCATGCTCGGTCTGGCCGGCTACGCCGTTGCCCTTCCTCAGACTGGCAACATGCTGGACCTCAGCAACAAGGGTGTTGGTGGAGAGCCTGCCTATGACGGGCGCGAAGGTGGCGAGACCATCGATGATGCGTTCGCTATCACCGCTATCCCCTTCAGTGACACCGGCGCCACCTGTGACAACGTGAACGACTACGACGAAGTCTGCCCCTACTCGGGCTCGACTGCGCCGGACGTTGTTTACGTGTGGACGGCTGATGCCGACATCGCGATCGACGTCGACCTTTGCGACTCGATGTACGACACCAAGGTCTACGTCTATGACTTCGACG
>Ga0180432_10011485_pt1 | contig 10416 bp, 6 predicted proteins | sample SS_ome_10_FD_132414 | JGI IMG/M metagenome (GOLD analysis project Ga0180432, IMG submission 132414) | Hypersaline lake sediment archaeal communities from the Salton Sea, California, USA - SS_1_MS_2 metaG | ecosystem: Environmental > Aquatic > Non-marine Saline and Alkaline > Hypersaline >...
ACGCTCAACTACTGGCAGTTCAATCTCGGCGCCAACTACGGGCTGGGGGGGGTGCACGACAAGACTACGCGGGGCGGACCATTGATGGAAAACCCACGTGATTGGTCAGTGAACGGATTCCTGGGAAGCGATTTCCGGAAGCCGGTCTCAGTGGGCACGTTCGGGTTCTACTCGCGCGACGAGTACGGTGGGTGGAACGGCGAGCTTGGTATGAACCTCAACATCCGCCCTACGGCGGCGGTGACCATGAACGTCGGACCATCCTACAACAAATCAAACGCAACAGCCTTTTATGTGACACAACAGTCCGACCCTACAGCCACAACCACCTTCGGAAGTAGGTATTTGTTCAGCAACCTCGAGCGGAACAGCGTCAACGCCAGGATTAGAGTGAATGTGGCGCTCACACCGGATCTCTCGATCCAACTCTACGCGCAACCATACATTGCGGCCGGCGACTACGAGGAGTTCAAGGAACTTGCCGCCCCGGGCACGTATGATTTCCTCAACTACGGAATAGACAACAGCTCCACACTCGTCTTCAATGGCGAGGACAACGAGTACACCGTCGACCCCGACGGCGCCGGCCCAGCAGAGGAGATGGTGTTCGGCAACCCCGACTTCCGTTTCCGATCGCTCCGCAGCAACCTCGTGGTGCGGTGGGAGTACATGCCCGGGTCGACGCTCTTCCTCGTTTGGAACCACGGCCAGTCGGGCAACGCCAGCGATCCGACATTCCGGGTGTGGGACGAGTTCGGCAACCTGATGCGCGACGATCAACAGAATACGTTTTTGGTCAAAGTGAATTACTGGTTGAGTAGGTGAACGGGCGGTACGGCGGTACGGTGATGTGCTGGGATGGGTACCGCCGGGTGGTGGGATGAAGTGAAGGGTACCGCCCTCCTGATTACATTCCCCCATGCCCCAATTAGACACTTACCTCTTCGACCTCGACGGGACTTTGCTCGATTCGCTGGAGCTGATTCTCGATTCATACCGGCACACACTCATGGTTCATCGCGGAGAGGCTCCCGCGGATGAGGTGTGGATCGCCGGGATCGGGACACCCCTGCGCACGCAGCTGGCGCCTTTCGTGGAAAACGACGAGGAACTGGAGCGGTTCGTAGACACGTATAGGGAACACAACTTCGCGCATCACGATGCAATGATGAAGGCGTTTCCGGGCATTCGAGATGTGGTCGAGTCGATCAGATCAAATGGCAAACGGCTTGGCATCGTCACAAGCAAAGCGCGAAAAGGAACCGCCAAAGGGCTCAAGATCGGCGGCCTGGAAGGGCTGTTCCAGGCCATCGTGGCCGCGGATGACGTGGAGAGACACAAACCCGACCCCACACCCGTGCTGAAGGCCCTCGATCTGCTGAACGCGGATGCCGAGCGCACCGTCTTCATTGGGGACTCACCACACGACATGGCCGCCGGCCGGTCTGCGGGAGTGCTCACCGCCGCTGCCCTCTGGGGCCCATTCGACCGAGACACACTGGCTTTGTTTTCGCCCGACTACTGGCTTTCGGAGCCATCCGACGTTCTGTCTCTAGACGGCCGCTTATCCGAAACGAAGCGGTTGTCCAAGCCGTAGTATCTGTCGCAGCGCCAAAGCTCGTTTCGTGGTTCAACGATTTGGGCATTCGGCGTATCTAACCGTGTGAAAAGTTGAATACACTCGGTAGGAGACAGGTCAATGATTCGGAGCGATACACAAACCCGTCGAACCTTGGCTGCAATCACAGCGGCCATTGCATTCTCGGCTTTCTCAATCACACTCACGCAGGCGCAGAGCTACGAGCTGTCAGGCCGTCATGTGGCCATTTACAACTTGGTCGGCCAAGTGAACGTGCAGCCGGCACGCGGATCGGCCGTGACGGTTGACGTCAATATCGGCGGTCCGGACGGTGGCGAGTTGGCGATCGAGACCGGCGGCATCGGAAACGCCGAGACACTTCGCGTCATCTACCCTGACGATCGGATCACTTTTTCCGAATGGGGCAGAAACTCTCGCACAGAACTCAGAGTCCGAGACGACGGCACGTTTGGAGACGGCGACTGGCGCGGGCGGATTCGCGGCGATCGGGTGACGATCTCCAGCCGCGGAGGCGGTCTCGAGGCTTATGCGGACCTGACCATTGCCGTCCCTTCCGGGCAGCGCGTGTCCGTGTACCTGGCGGTGGGTGAGGCAATAGTCGAGAACGTCGACGGCGAGATCCGTATAGACACACACTCGGCTCCGGTGTACGCCTCCGGGACGAGGGGAAGCTTATACGTGGATGTGGGCTCTGGAGAAGTCGAAGTACGTGACGCCGAGGGGGAAGTGGATTTGGACACGGGGTCGGGCTCGGTGGATGCAATGAACGTCTCCGGCAATCTACTGCACATCGACACGGGGTCTGGGACCGTCACAGCCGACGCCGTAACGGTGGATGAGCTACACATCGACACCGGTTCCGGCGGCATCACCGCGGAGCGTATTTCCGCACCCAACATCCTGCTCGATACGGGCAGCGGCTCGGTTGAGCTCGAGGTAACCGACAACGCGGAAAACATCGAGATCGACACCGGGTCTGGTGGGGTCAGGGTGACGGTTCCGGAATCGTTCGGCGCACGAGTCGACATCGACACCGGTAGTGGCGGCATCGAGATGGACATGCCGATCACGATGCGGCGCTGGCAGCGCGACCACGTGCAGGGAACGATTGGGGATGGAGGCGGTCGCCTACTCGTCGATACCGGCTCGGGAAGTATCAGGATTCTGTCCGGCGGGTAAGGCTACAGAAACGAGAGACCGAAACCGCTCGGGTGGAATTCCGCCACCCGGGCGGTTTCACGTTTCGGGTTTTATTGGATTCGCCGCGGAGGGTCGAGAAACAACGCGGATCTGTTGGCTAGGTTGGGTGGGGAACTCAAATATCGCTGCTATCCGCGTCCTTCCGCGTTTTTCCGCGGCCAACATCAAATGTTACAACCCGTAAATCAGCTCCACCAACCCACACACCATGAATGACATCCACTCGCGCAACATGTACCTTAATGCAAACCATCAAACTGGAGGCCCAGTGACGTTCATTCCATTCGAACTGGAACGCTGGCAGAGTGAGTGGGAGCACTACGTCGATCACAATCTCTCCGAAAGCGGTGTGCACCCTCTCAAGGTTAGCGAGCTTCTCGAACTCGCCGGTGCCAGTCAGGATTCACTTCAAAATATCGGGCTCGGCTACTCGCAAGCCGACGGCACGGTGGAGTTGCGGGAGGCAATCGCGGGCATTTATCCGGGCGCGACTCTGGACAACGTGATCGTAACGGTCGGCAGCAGCGAAGCGAACTTCATTTCCAGTTGGACGCTCATCGAGCCAGGAGATCATATTGCGACTCTGGTTCCCATGTACCGCCAGGCCTGGGGGCTCGCCAAGACGTTCGGCGCCAATGTGGCAGAATTCGCCCTCAAACGGGAACTCGAATGGGAGCCCGACCCTGACGAAATCAAGGCTGCCATTCCCGAGCATACAAAACTGGTCGTTGTCACGAACCCGAATAACCCGACCGGGCATGTTCTCTCCAAGGAATCGCGTGACATCATTGTAGAGCGAGCACGAGCCGCCGGTGCGTGGCTGCTCGCCGATGAGGTCTATCTCGGTGCAGAACGCGAGGGTGACATGACCGAGACGTTTTGGGGAAGCTACGAGCGTGTGATTGTCGTCAGTGGCCTCTCCAAAGCGTACGGACTCCCGGGTTTGCGGATCGGCTGGGCCGTGTGTCCACCTGACTTCAGGCAGGCAGTCTACGCACGTCACGATTACACCGTCATCTGCCCGACGCCCCTCAGCGATTTCCTGGCGCTTTGCGCCATCCGAGTGCGAGACAAGGTGCTGTCGCGGACTCGTCGGATTTTGAACGAGAACTATCCGATCCTGACTGACTGGCTTGCTCAATTCGGCGACGGCTTCGATTGGGTAGATCCAGACTGCGGCGCAATCTGCTTTGCTGGCTACAAGAGCGGTATCTCCGCCATGGAGTTGGCAGAGAAAGTGAGGCTCGCGCACAGCGTTCTCATACAACCCGGCGACCACTTCGGGTTCGAGCGTCACCTGCGACTCGGGTTCGGCAACGAACCCGCCACTTTCAAGGCAGCACTAGAGGCAATGGAACCCACAATGAAAGAGCATTTGGCGGTCTAGCAGCGACATGGGCGTGCTGCTGATGCTGGTAGGTCTGCTAACGCTCCTGTCAGGCGCGGCGAAGCTGAGAGGACGTATCAGGTCGACGGTGGGCTACACTCCTATTGCAGTCGCCGAAACACTGTGCGGGCTGGCCGTGCTCCTCGGCTCGGGAATGGGGCTTGCCCGCATGAGGCCGCTGGCTTGGGCGTTGGTCGTGGCTTTATTGGGTTTGATGCTACTGTCCACGTGGATACAGATCCGCAGGATCGCTGACAGGCGTAGGAAGCGAGAGCTATCGGAGGAATGGCGGTTGAAGGCCTATATGCTGGATGAATCCTCAGGGTCGAACGCCGAGTCTTAGAATATCCAATATCCAACAAGGATTGTCCAATGTCCAAGTGTTAAGCATCGGTCACTTGAACATTGGATATTGGCTATTGGATACTGGACATTCTATAGCTTCCTCTTCAGCCACTCCGTGAACAACTCATACTGGTTCAGCCGAGTTGCGGTACCCCGGAATCCGTGCCGCTGCCCGGGATATATGCGCATGTCGAACTGTTTGCCTGCCTGCTCGAGAGCATGCACCAACTGCACAGTGTTCTGGAAGTGAACATTATCATCGCTGGTGCCGTGCACTACCAACAAGTTCCCGGTGAGCTTGTCGACGTGTTTGAGAGGCGCACCGTTGTCGTAGCCGCGCGCATTTTCTCGAGGAGTCCTCATGTAACGTTCGGTGTAGATCGTGTCGTACAACCGCCAGTCAGTTACTGGAGCTCCCGATATGGCGGCTTTGAACACCCCCTGACCCAGAAACATCGACATTAGCGACATGTATCCGCCGTAGCTCCAACCCCAAATACCGATACGGTCAGCGTTTATGAATGGCTGAGAGCCGAACGACCGAGCCGCTGCGATCTGGTCCGCGGCCTCCAGCTCTCCCAGGCGCTGATAGGTCATCTTCTTGAAGTCTCTTCCGCGAGCGCCAGTTCCACGGTTGTCGACACTCGCCACCAGGTACCCTTCGCTGGCGAGCAACTGGTGCCAAAGGTACCGGTCACCACCCCAAGAGTCGCGTACGGTTTGAGATCCCGGGCCTCCATACACATACATCAGGAGCGGGTACCGCCGACCCGGATTGAAATCCGCCGGCCTGATGATGTAGGCATTCAGAGGAATGCCGTCGGCTCCGGGCACAGTGATGAACTCGGGTACCTGAAGGCTCAGAGACTGCACGCGTTCGGCAAGCTGCCGGTTGTCGGCAATAGTCCTGAGCACTTGCCCATCCGGCGTATGGAGGGTCTGCATGGGCGGTACTCCCGCTGCGGAGTAATTGTCAACGTAGAGGGAGTAGTTCGAATTGAAGGCAACGTCGTGCGAACCGTTGCCTGTGGAGACCCGCGCGAAGTTCTGCCCGTTCAGTTCCACCCTGTAGAGGGGCCTCTTTGTCGGACCGTCACCGGCGCCCGTGAAGTACAGGATTTCGCGCTCTTCGTCCACACCGTAGACATCTAGAACATCCCATTCGCCGGGAGTGACCCGATTGATCATCGAGCCATCGCGATCGCACAGGTACACCTGGTTGAATCCGCTGCGTTCGCTTTCGAACAGGAACTCCCTGCCACCCTTGATCCACCTCGGTGCAGTGTTAGCTACCCAAGCGTCGTCGGAATCGGTGAAGACAATGCGGGATTCACCCGTGCGGACATCTGCAAGCAACAAATCGAGCCGGTTCTGGTGCCGGTTGAGCCGGGTTAGCCAAATTTCGTCAGAAGAATTCGCAAAATCCATTCGCGCAATGTAGATGTCTGAATCTTCTCCGATATCGACCCAAGTTGTGTTGCCGGAGGATATCTCCACGACACCAATACGCACCTCCGAGTTCTGTTCTCCTGCCTTGGGGTAGCGTACCGGCAGCAACTCCGGGTAGAGCGGCAATGCGTCGATCATGTGAAAAGTCTTGGTGGCCGTTTGGTCGAACCGCCAGAAGGCGAGTCGGTCACCGTCGGGGCTGAATCGAAACGCATCTCTGAGGCCCAGCTCTTCCTCGTAGACCCAGTCTGTTGCACCGTTGATGATGTTATCGTTGCCATCGAAGGTGAGTTGTGTCTCCCTGCCGGACCTGATATCGGTAACGAAGAGGTTGTTGTCCCTTACAAAGCCGACGAGGCGACCGTTCGACGAGAACTCTGCGAACTGCTGCAGCCCCGGTTGAGTGCTGACCGGCGTGAGACGCCGACGACCGAAATCCCACACATAGAACTCACCCTTCGTGTTTTGGCGCCAGACCTGAACCGAGTTGGTGAAGATGAGCAGCTTCGATCCGTCCGCGGAGAACTCGTATGACTCGATCTCTATCGGCTGCTGCTGCCCAGGAGGAACCAGGTCTCCGCCGCGCAACACCAGTTCACGCTCGCCAGAACGTGCATCTACACGATAGATATCGACGAGACCATCGGTGTTCTCTTCCGTAGCGGTGAAGTACCGAGGTTCTCTCGACCACTGCACCGGCACCAAGTCGCTGGCGAAATAGTCCGTGCCGAAGATGGACTCCACCGAGAGCCTCGGCACCTGTGCCGTGAGCGGTGGTACGACAAATTGGGCAACAACAGCAAAAATGAGGATACGAGTTTTCATTGTTGACGTTTCGCTATGGTGAGATAAGAGTTACAGAATGTGGTTTCTCATTTGCCGAGCGCGTCTACCAGCGCATCTTGAGATCCCTTGCCAGGCTCGTTGCGTCTTTCGTACGACTCATCAGCACACAGCTCCCAGGCATGAGGGTCGTTGATCTGTATCTCGAGTATTTCGTCGATGCGGCGCTGGCAGCGAGGATCTAGCACAGGTGTTACTACCTCGACCCGCCTACGCAGGTTCCTAGTACGCCAATCTGCCGACCCTATGTAGTACTCGTCTTCTCCGGCATTGCCGAAGTGGTATATGCGCGAATGTTCCAAGAACCTGCCGAGGATGCATACCACGCGAATGTTCTCGGAGAGCCCGGGGACCTGTGGGCAAAGCGAACAGATGCCGCGCACGATGAGATCGATCTTCACGCCGGCCTGAGAAGCTTCGTACAGCGCAGCAAGCAATTCGGGATCGCCAAGCCCATTCACCTTGACCCTAATGCGGCCTCCGCGTCCCTCCCTGGCATGTTCGATCTCACGTTTGATCATATCCATGAAGCGCGGGAACATGGTCACCGGTGCGACCAGGATTTTCCGGTAGTCCGGATGTACCGAATTGCCCGAGACCACGTTGAACAGGTCACTCACATCCGCACATAGGTCTGGATGCTTGGTGAACAACCCGAGATCGGTGTATCCCTTGGCCGTCACCGCATTCAAGTTACCGGTGCCTATGTAGACGTAACGTTGTACCTCGTCGCCTTCCCTACGGGCGATCAATGCGGCTTTGGCGTGGGTTTTGAGGCCGAACAAACCGTACATGACATGAATGCCGGCATGTTCGAGTTCTTTTGCCCATTCCGCATTGCGCTCTTCTTCAAACCGGGCCTTGAGTTCTATGAGGACGGACACCTGCTTTCCGAGGGATGCAGCCCGCGCCAGGGTATTGACGATCTGGGAGTCGTCGTTGGTGCGGTACAGTGCAACCTTGATCGCCAGTACATCCGGATCGTCGGTAGCCTCGGCGAAGAACCGCTCCACCGTCGATTCGAAGGAGTCGTACGGGAAATGCACCAGTATATCTTCCCGCGCAATTGCTTCCATCATCGAAACCGCAGGATCCAGCGGCTCCAAAGCAGTGAACGGCTCGTAGTGCAACTCGGGGCGATCGAGCTTGGCGATTTCACTCAACCCATTGAAGTCCAACGTTCCCTCAACCAAATAGAGATCCGACTCGCGGAGCGTGCTGACCTGATCGGGGTTTTCGAAGCGAAATTCCTGCACCAGCAGCTCCCGCATTGCCTGTGGCATGGTGCTATCGATCTCGAGACGGACCACCGGACCGTAGGGACGCTTCTCCACTTCCTCAACGATCGCCTGCAACAGATCCTGCGAGCTCCATTCATCCACCTTCACATCACTGCTCCGCGTAACTCTGAACCAGTGGGCCAGGATGACATCGAGCCCAGGGAACAGCGAATCGACGTGTCGAGTAATCACGTCGACGGTGGAAATGAAGGAGGTTTCTCCTTCACACTGGAGATAGCGTTGCAATGTGTCGGGAATAGGTACCGCCGCAAAGTGCTCGACACCGGTTTCCGGGTTCCTCACCATCGTGGCGATGGCCGTGGTGAAGTTCGGAATATGTGGGAAGGGGTGGCTTGGACTCGCCGCCATCGGCGTGAGCGCAGGGAACAACATCTCTTCGAAACAGGTCGTGACGTATGACCGCTGGGCCTCGTCCAACTCATCCCAGCGTAGAATTTTGATTCCCTCCGCCTCCATGTCCGGGGTGAGACGATCCCGAAGACAGGAGTGCGCCCTCTCCATGAGCCGTCTTGACCTAATCGCTACGGCGTCCAAGCGCTCTGCGGCAGTCAAGCCGTCTATACTCTTCTTGGCCTTGCCTGACGCGACAGCCCGTTTCAACCAGCCAACCCTGACCATGAACACCTCGTCCATGGTAGCGTTGAAGATCGACAAGAACCGCACGCGCGCCAGCAACGGCAACCGTTCGTCCTCAGCGAGTTCCAGGACACGCGTATTGAACGCCAGCTGGCTGAAGTCCCTATTGATGAACCGGTCGAGGGCCTTTATCGGCTGCAATATCGGCTGAGCACCACCCTGCAGATCAGCAATGCTGTACGTGTCTGAAGCATCCATCGCCATTGACGGGCGGACTGGAGCTCGCAGCGCCCAGACTGGTCGTTCGCGCATCAAGTCGGAACGAGCGGTAACATGAAGTGCAGCCAGAGTTCGCGTATCTCGGATTGCCGGAGAACCGACTAATTGAACAACATCGGCGGGGAGCAACCACTCTAGCGGCCGTTCCGTCTTGAGGTTGGTCGGTATGCGGCGTACGAGATACACTTCCAATTCGGAGTGACTCTCCGACGCAGGTGCCCTGCCGAGAAGACGCATTTGCGCCTGAGAACTCCCGAACCAATCTTTGAGCACCTGGCGAGCCGCTTCCTCACCTCCACCCGGTCCGGCGAGAACGGTAAGAGAGCCATCCTGGAACCTCAGTCCCATTCGATCCTCATCATACGGCACTATCGCTACTTCATGAGCCGGCCGCACGCCGCGCTCGAGTCGTTCGAGCTCAATACCGTCGAGCAAAGCTCTGGCTCTGGCCAGTCGGTCGCCGAGTGTGAGACTAAACCCATGTTCCTCGCGAATTGCATCGGCAATCCGCTCTATCGGAGGACCGCCCGGTCGAACTTGTTTGATCGTCAAGTCGTAGAAAGTCTCAGACAGTTCTTTTGCGCGGGCGTGAACGGTGTCGTAGCAGAACTCATACTGAGGGTATAAGAGCACCCGGTGACGACCAACCCGCTCAAGACTGTCGGTTTCCAAATCGATACTCGGGCTCAGTCTGCCGGGATCGATTATGGCCCGGAGCACGCGTGCCGGCTCCAGAGTTTCATCGAACATGTCAGCGTCAGGGTCGGGGAGAAACGCCTCGAAGACGTTGTGAGAGAGCCTCCCTGTACCATCCTTCTTGGTTCCTTTGATCTTCACTTCCAAACTTCGAGCACCCTTCATTGGGATCCGCAAACGGCACGACACCGATTTGTGATCGAGGTCCCGATCCAGAGTGTCGTAGTAGACATCGCGAAAGAAGCGGTGAGTCAGATTGCTGCCACGCAGGCCAAATGGAAGCGGGGACGCACTCAACTCCATGAGTGTGTCCTTTGTCGGCACCGCAAGGCGTACCACGGCTTCAGTTGGCATCAAGACCTCGAACGACCATCAGTGCGCTCACTCGGCAGATCATCATTCTACGCCGGGTAGTTCCCGGTACTCGACCCCGAGAACATAAGGTGCGCACTGTGCCTCCAACTTGTCCAAGAGCGTGGCTGTGGGAACCGGTTTCTTTTTCCGAATCATATATTCGAGTGTCACCTCGTTCTCTTCATCATCCGTTGTATCGACCAGCTGCCACACCTTGGTGTCAGGCTCGATGACAGCCTCGATCATGGGTTGTGCGGCCTCCGCGTCAGAGACCCGAACGGTCAAGATCGCATTGGGCCTCTTACCCTTCGGCAACCCCTTCGTAGCGTCGAGGTGTTCTCGGACCTTCTCGGATCCACCAGCCAGCATGTCGACGTCACCCGGTG
>Ga0180432_10011486_pt1 | contig 10415 bp, 11 predicted proteins | sample SS_ome_10_FD_132414 | JGI IMG/M metagenome (GOLD analysis project Ga0180432, IMG submission 132414) | Hypersaline lake sediment archaeal communities from the Salton Sea, California, USA - SS_1_MS_2 metaG | ecosystem: Environmental > Aquatic > Non-marine Saline and Alkaline > Hypersaline >...
GGACGGCAAGCAGCGTTGAGACAAGCTGCCAGATGGCCACGAAGGCAGCAAGACTGAGCAGCCACTCCCACCCTTGCAAACGTGGCGGTAACCGATGGGGAGAAGGATCATCGTCAACTTGATAGGCCCGATTGGGTTTTGTCCGCATCTTTGCCCCGTTCATCTTTCCGAAATACAGCCGGCGCTGGAACGGTTCCGGAGGCGCTGTCTATCCTGATGGACGACCAATAGCAGGCCTTTCTCGATGTGGATCTGTACAGGCACAGACGATACCACGTTGGACACCCCGCGCGAGGACGATCGAGTCAGCGATTCGTGCTCCAAGGAGAATCGCAGACCCTTTGTCTGGACTCCCTCGACCACTTCGGAGATAGGAAGAAGGGAGACGAGGTCACCTTTTTCTGCTTCTTCCAGGCAAAGCCGGTCGTTGACCACGAAAACACGCTCCTCCCCGTTTTCGATTTCAATAAAGACACCGGCTCGAGCGGCCTTCTCCAATAGCAGGGTATTTACGAGGGTGTGGTCGAGGCGATTACCAAGGGCTCCTACAATGACCACTCTTGTCGTTCGTAGTGAGAGAGCGTAGTCAAGGGCGATCTCTAGGTCGGTTTTGTCCTTCTCTCTTGGATAGACAAGCGTTTTCGTTCCGCTCGCGCGAAGAGCGGTGAGGTCCTTTGCTCTCAGGGAATCTAAGTCTCCCACGACGAGATCGACCGGAATCTGATATATCCGCGCCTTTGCCCAGCCTCCGTTTGCAGCGATAATGAAATCGGCTTCCTGTAACACACTTGTCGAAGGCCCGGCCTGCGGCCAATGTCCGTTTGCGAGGATGAGCACGAGCTTAGGCGGCATGCTCCCACCCCTGATTGGCCAAGGGGATCTCCCCCTCGGCTGTGCACAACGAAACCCCGCTGTTGATCACTCTGCCGATTACTTTGCCCGACTCCGTTCGGAGCCGCTCCTTAGAGACGGTGTAGAGAAGCTCGTAATCCTCACCTCCGAAAAGGACCGCGTCGAGGCGCTCGGCCGAAGTGAAATGCCTCAAGAGCTCCGGATGGATCGGCAAGGCGCTTGACGTAACGACGAACCCAACCTTGCTCGCTTGTGCCAACAGATGGAGCGAACGGGCCAGGCCATCGGAGATGTCGATCATGCTGGTGGCAAGGCCGGCTAGTTGCTGTCCCCAGGTAGTACGAGGAGGGAAACGGAACAGATCGTTCGCCCGTTCTGTGGATCCCGTGGCAAAGCAACGCAACGCCGCCTGGGTACGGCCGAGTTCGCCGGTGACGCAGAGAAGATCCCCAACCTTCGCCCCATACCGCAAAACAGGATCCCGCGTGTGTCCGATCGCTGTACTCACCAAGGTCAACTCCTGATGACGGTCGAGATCTCCTCCGAGAAGACGGGTCCCTGCGGCTTCGCAGCATGTAGATGCCCCCTCCAACACCTCCATTACAGATGATTCATCGAGAGCCGGATCGCCGAATGCGAGGAGTACACCGAGTGGCTGTGCCCCCATGGCTGCCAAGTCGGACAAGGAAACGGCGACACTCCGCCATCCGATGGTCCTTGGTGTGGTTTGTTCCGGGAAGTCGGTTTTGCGATGGAGCATGTCTGTGGTGAAGACAAGGTTTGTATCCCGGAACGGTACGATGGCAGCATCATCCCCGGCTTCGGGAATACGTGCCCGAATGATTTGGAGAATCTGCGATTCCCGCATCTCGTGTACGACCCGTTGTCCGTTCTTGGCCGCCAGGGATCATTCCGATATCCCTCCGCTGGCATTACCCAGATCAGGTTCGAAGGGTCGAGGCCTAACCTCCTCTCAGCCCAATGCAATTGAGCTCCCCTAGAAACTAGACTATACGGAGATCGTCAGGGCAGATCAAGCTGCACTGGGACAAGTGGATTGCGCTTGCGGGCTCTAGAAGACACAAGGGTGATTCGAGGCCAGGCTCTGCGTTTCGGCCAAAGATGTTCCCGCGCTACGAAGGAAGGAAGTTCGTTTCTGGATCGATCTTTGTGACGGTGTGCGCAATTAATTTGGAAGTGTTCTCTAGGTCGGTCAAATGCACGATCTCACAGGGGGAGTGCATGTAGCGGTTGGGAACAGAGAGCAGTCCAGTTGCTACACCGGCGCGGGTGAGTTGAATTGCATTGGCATCGGTTCCGGTACCACGTGGGGTACCTTCAATTTGATACGGAATCTTCTTTTCTTTTGCTGTCTCCACGAACAGTGAGAATAGCGGCGGATTGATATTCGGACCGCGCGCGACAAGTGGGCCCTTCCCCACTGCAGCTTCACCCACCTTCTTCTTCTCGGACTCCATTCCCGGTGTGTCTGTGGCAAATCCAACATCTACGGCGATTCCGACTAGCGGGTCGATCCCAAATGCGCTGGTCTTCGCCCCGCGTAGGCCGATTTCTTCCTGCACAGTCGCCACTGCATAGACGGCAGCCTTCGGGCTCATCGTTGCCAGAAGGCGTGCGGCCTCCAGAACCACGAATGCTCCAACGCGGTCGTCAAGGCCGCGCGCGACGACAAGGTCGTTGCGCAGATCTGCGAACCCATAGTCGAGCACGGCAGGATCACCGATTTCAACGAGGGTAGCGGCCTCCTCCTTGTCCTTTGCCCCGATGTCTATCCATAGGTCTTCCATCTTGACGACTTTCTTTCGTTCTTCCTCCTGCAGGAGATGGATGGGTTTGCGGCCGATAACCCCAAGGACCGGTCTGCCTTTCCCTCGGATACGAACTCTCTGACCGGGGAGTACCTGCGGATCCCAACCGCCGATTCCGATGAACGAAAGGTAGCCTTTCTCATCGACGTAGGTGATCATCAGGCCGATTTCATCGGCGTGTCCAGCAAGCATTATCCGCGGGGTTCCACCTTCATTAACCAACGCGAACGAGTTTCCATGCATGTCCACCCACGTGCGGTCGGCGAATCGATCGGCTTGGTTGCGCCAAAGAAGGGATGCCTCCTCTTCGAACCCAGACGGGCTAGTTGACTCCATATAGCGGCGCAGAAACGCAAGGCTCTCTTTCTTCATTTCTCCCCTTGTTGTCGATCATGCAACCGTAACAAACAGAGTCTAACCGTCTGTGGATAAACTGTCCAGGCTTCAGTCATCATTGACACAGATGCCTCCACTCACAACAGGCAGGGAATCCAGAGAGTCCTTTACGTTGATCGGCGGGTAGTCCGTAACTGTGTTGTCGCGGAGCATTGCAGCCGCCCACGAAGCTTGACAGGTGAAATTTCTTCAGTATAGCACAAGCATGTACCGCGACGAGATCGGTCGTAGCATTCGTACGCTACGGCAGAAGAAGGGAGGAACCCTGGGAGAGCTATCCTCTCGTTGCGGACTGTCTATGAGCCTCCCTTCCCGGGTGGAGAGGAGTCTGTCCTCGCTTTCCATCTCCTTTCTTGGGACCATCTGCACCGCACTCGGTGTACCGCTAACTCATTTCTTTACGCCCCCTGTTAATGGCCCGCTGGTGACAAGACAGATCAGCCGCGCATGCGGATCAAGATCGTGGATTCACAGGTTGCCTGCGATCTGCTCTCAGGGTCGATCCCGAACCGAGAGATCGAGGTGCTAATCTCGAAGTATCCTCCTCATTACGACCCTCCACTCGTTAGGCACATGGGGGAGGAGTTCCCGGTGAACTGATCCGCACCGACATCGTCTGTTACGGATGCCGCGGCACGCTGTGGATGCTCATCGCGTCTTCGTGTTCGCTCGGATTGTACCGAGAGGGCTTTGTGTTACCATTTGTCCGATTGGGGACGGCTCCGCCTGTTGCACCACGTCAGTCACTCTCGGGGTGTCCCTATTGAAACGGGCTTACAGACGGGAGAGGAATCGTCCTTATCGCCAGCTGCAGTGCGAATCTCGTTGGAAAGGAGTTGCACGATTAATATGCGGATAGAACAACATCCCATCTTACCGATTGAGCCGCGGCAGGACATCACGTTCTATTGGAAAGGGCAGGCGCTGTCTGCAAGCAAAGGAGAAACCATCTCCTCGGCCCTGTTTGCCAACGGTGTCCGGATCTTCGGCCATCATCCCAAGGACGGCGCACCGCAAGGGATCTTCTGTGCCAACGGCCAATGCGCCCAGTGCCTTGTTATCGCCGACGGCAAGCCGGTGAAATCGTGCATGACGCTGGTGAAACCGAACATGCGTGTGGAGCCGGTCGACGGGTTGCCGTTATTGCCCGAAGTGGAAACCGCACCCGAGATGGCGGGGACGAAGACGCTCGAGATCCCGGTGCTGATCATCGGCGGCGGGCCGGCAGGCATGTCAGCGGCGATCCAGCTCGGACAGCGGGGGATCCAGACGCTGCTTGTCGACGACAAGCACCGCCCCGGCGGCAAGCTGGTGCTGCAGACGCACCGTTTCTTCGGCTCAACCAACGCCGTCTACGCGGGGACCCGCGGGATCGACATCGCCACCCGCTTGGAGAACGAAGTTCGTGCGTTCGACTGCGTTGATATCTGGCTCGACAGCACAGCGCTGGCCGTGTTCAGCGATCAGCGGGTGGGCATTCTCCGCAACGGTGAGACCTACACGCTGATCAAGCCCCACGTGCTGCTTGTGGCGACGGGCGCACGGGAGAAGTCGCTCGTGTTCAAGGGGAACACCCTGCCCGGAGTGTACGGCGCGGGCGCGTTCCAGACGCTCGTCAACCGCGACTTGGTCAAGGCGGCCGACCGACTGTTTATCATCGGTGGAGGAAACGTCGGACTGATCGCCGGCTATCACGCGCTTCAGGCCGGCATCGACGTGGTCGGCCTGGTGGAGGCACTGCCGGAGTGCGGTGGCTACAAGGTCCACAAGGATAAATTGGTGCGGATGGGCGTACCCATCTATACCTCCCACACGATCACAAGCGCCAACGGCGAGACTGAGGTGGAATCGGTCACCATTGCTCAGGTTGATGACCGATTCCAGCCGATTCCCGGGTCGGAGAAGTCCTTTGCCTGCGACACGGCGCTCATCGCAGTAGGGCTGGATTCCGTGAACGAGTTTGTCCACAAGGGCAAAGAGTACGGCATCCCCACGTTCGCCGCGGGCGACGCGCAGGAGGTCGCCGAGGCCTCGGCGGCGATGTTCACCGGCAAGATCACCGGCCTGGAGGTCGCAAGGGCGTTGGGGGTCGAAACCGGCGAGATTCCCGAAGATTGGTATCGCACCGCAGAGATCCTGAAGAGCCATCCCGGCACGACCGTCGAAGAGGAGATCCCGGCGAATGACGAGGGCGTGTTTCCGATCTTTCACTGCACGCAGGAGATTCCGTGCAACCCCTGCACCTCTGTCTGTCCGCAAGGGTTGATTCACATCGACGAGGACGACATTCGTCAGCTTCCCGAATTCCTGGCTCAGCACACCGAGAAGGAGTGCATCGGCTGCGAGCGGTGCGTCACTATATGCCCGGGGTTGGCGGTCACGCTGGTCGACTATCGGAAGGACGCCGAGACGCCCGTCGTGACCATCGCCTACGAATTCTCCAAGGAGAGCCTCAAGGAAAGGGACACGGTCACCGTCCTCGATGTCGATGGCGAAGTGCTCGGCGATGTGCGGGTAGAAAGTGTTCGCGCAATCGAGCGAAATGACCGCACCGTTATCGTCAAAGTCAAAGCACCCAAGGAAGTTGCCAAGAAGATCGCCGGCATCCGAGTACAGGAGCCGTGGGTGTCGCAAGCGCTGCCCGAGGCGCTGGAGAGGCTGACCGACGACACCATCGTCTGCCGCTGTGAGCGGGTGACCGCCGGCGAGATTCGCGAGCTGATCCGCGAAGGCTATCGCGACATGAACGAGATCAAGGCCGTAACGCGCGCCGGGATGGGCGCCTGCGGCGGCAAGACGTGCGCCGTGCTGATCCAGCGGCTGTTCCGCGAGGAAGGGATCGATCTTGAGAAGGTCACCGAGAACGTACCCCGGCCGCTGTTCGTCGAGGTGCCGCTCGGTGTCTTCGCCGGCGTCAAGGAGGTGGGCGATGACTAGCCGATCGACCTACGACGTCATCATCATCGGTGCCGGTAGCGTCGGCGTTCCTGCAGCCATGGCAATGGCCCAGGCCGGGGTGAAGGTGCTCATCCTCGATCAGTTCGCCAGCTCGGGTCAGGGCTCGAATAAGGCAGCGATCGGCGGTATCCGCGCCACCCACTCCGACCCGGCCAAGATCCGCCTTACCCTAAAAACGCTCGAGATCGTGAAAACCTGGCCGAAGACCCACGGCCACAACATCGAGTGGACCACCGGCGGATATTCCTTCGTCGCCTACCGCGAGCAGGAGGAAAAGACGCTGAAAGGGTTACTGGAGGTGCAGCATGCCTACGGCCTGAATATCGATTGGCTCGACAAGGACGAGCTGCTGGAGGTCATTCCCGATCTCAACCGAGACGGCCTCATCGGCGGCACCTTCTCCCCGCAGGACGGCCACTGCTCCACACTGCTATTGGGCCACGCTCTGTACGATGCGGCCAAGGCCGCCGGAGCGACGTTCCGGTTTAGCGAGCCGGTCACCGGCATCTGCGTCAACAACGGTCGAGTGGCGGGGGTCAAGAGCGCCAAAGAGAACTACGATGCACCGGTGGTAATCAACGCCGCCGGGCCGTGGGCCAGGCAGGTCGGCGGGCTTCTCGGCTTCGATCATCCGGTACGTCCGGATTCGCATGAAGGCGGGATCACCGAGCCGGTCGCCCATTTCTTGAATCCGATGGTTGTTGACATCCGCCCCGCACCGGGATCGGCCAACTACTACTTCTTCCAGCTTGGCACGGGCCAGGTCGTCTTCTGCATCACGCCGAGTCCCAACATCTGGGGTGACGACCGTCGCGAAACGAGCAACTTTCTGCCGATGGTCGCCCGCCGCATGGTCGATCTCATGCCGCGGCTTGAAAACATCCGCGTGCGCCGCACCTGGCGCGGTCTCTATCCGATGAGCCCGGACGGATCGCCGCTTGTCGGCTGGTCGCGCGAGATCGAAGGGTACTTGATGGCGATTGGCATGTGCGGACAGGGGTTCATGCTCGGCCCCGGCCTGGGGGAGCTGCTCGCTCGTGTGGTCACCCAAGACGAGCTGGACGAAAAGGACCAAGAAGTCCTCGACATCCTCTCCCCGTACCGCGAGTTTGCCGGCATGGAGGCGCTGAAGTAGGCAACTTGTATCCCATGATACCAACCTGCTGGCCACGGACGTTGTCGACCTCCTAAACCAGTAGAAACCCAGGAGTTCAGGAAAGAAAACAGATCCCGCTTCGTTGTGTCATCTGGATGATTCTGGAACCTCTTTCATGCAATCTCTCCAAACGCCTCTTTCAGGATTGACTTGGCCTGCTTGGCCGGGATGCTCTTGGGCCCAAAGGTGAACAGGTGCTTGCCGAATGTTGTCTTGACGATTAATCGATCCGGCCCGCCGGAGACTTCGATGTCGCCGCCGCTGCCCCTCTCAACGCGAATCCGCTTGATCTCATCAGCGGGGATGGCAAAATTGCCTTGCGTTTCTGCGAGAATCGCATCCGCCGTCATCCCGCGATACTTCTGATCAAGCGGAATATCGCCCAAGGATTTGCGCAGTTCCTTTGTCATGATGGCGACAATCAGCCTGCTGGCGGTGACGATCACGTTGCACGATTCGTACTTCAAGAGCCCCTTCTTGTGCTTCAGGTCCGGGATGATCCCCACGATCTGTTCGGATCCCATAGCCCCTACCTCCTTGAATGGCGGTCAGTCGATATTATCTTAACCCCGTGAGAAGAAGAAGGCTCTTCGTCATTCGGTGATAGGTAACTCGTCAAGAAACGACGGCTCGCCAACCATTAGAAAGCCAGGAGACCAGGAAATAGACCAATCTCCCGCAACCCGAAGTCAAGAATTTGGTTCTGTGTCACTCCAGGATTCCTGGTTTCCTCATAAGAGATTTCGATTGTCCGCTCAAGAGAGGAAGGAGCTTGATAAGTAGTGAAGGCTGGTGTGGGCTTGTCTTGGCAGCTACGATCTTTCCTACGATGGCGTTGCACCTGGCTGTAGAAGAACCACTCTTCTCGGGGATCACGCGGCGTGATGACACGCTGTCACGTCGATTTTGGACGAGCCGGCAGGCCTGCCGGATTCTCCGTCGGGCCGGTTTTCGGTGGTTGAGCTACACCTGATGATCGAGGGATACTACGGCATTCGGGGGGAACTCGGCAACTGGGGTTCCTACGACTGCGAAGCTGCGGGAACTATCGTTGGAGGATTAGATGGACGAGCTTTGGGTTTCGGTCGATCGAGTCGAAGGGGCCTGTTCGGGTCCGGTTCCGATGTCACCCGGAACGGGATTTCTCGTCCGCACCGGGCGGCTGTTTCTTCCTGGCGGCAGGCCAATCTGCATGTACGCCCTGCAGAGCGTGATTCCGCTGCTGCCGGCGAAGGAACGGGCCATTGACGAGGACAAAAAGGCCGATTGGCTGTGGCGGGGCGATGAGGTTCAGTGTCCCGATCCCAAGGGAGGCGTCGTGTTGCGCATCGAAAAACGCCCGTTGGGAAGTACCGAGATATCCTTCAGTGCAGCACCCGAGGCAACCGGCGGCGATCTTCGTATCGTGGTGCAGAGGGTGCTTGGAACATGCACTTCAGGCATGGCCCCCGGGCACGAGCTTCTGCTGCGGGGAAGCAGCATGTACCTTGCGCAGCCTTTCTGTCTCTATGCCCTACAAGCCGTTTTGCCGCTCCTTCCTGCCTTCCAGCGCAGCCTCGCACCGGACGACTGGATGGCCAAGGAGAACCTCATTGTCTGTCCCGACCCGGCAGGAAACGTCCTGCTACGGGTCGACCGCCTATAGATCTACTCTTCTTGTGCCCAGTCGCGAATCTTGTGCTTGATCTTCTCCTCGATTTTCTGGCCCAGGTTGTTCCAATCCATGTCGCTGTCCGCACCGACCCAGCGGGAGAACCCATCCTTTATCTTCGTTTCAATCTTTTCGCCAACCTCGTCCCAATCGCGTTTCTTTCGCCGCCAGATGAAAAAGCCGCGGTTCGCGCCGATTCCTACCCAGGCGAACAGCAGAATGATGAGGAACCACAGGCCCGCGGCCTGTAGATAGGTAAGTGGTTTGACCAACCCCAGATGCCAGACCAAAATGTGGTTCCACAGCCGCATGATCACCCAGCTGAAGAAAAAGAATGCAGCAATGCCTCCCCCGCTGATGAGCTTTGTGAATAGACGCATTTCACACGCACCTCCTATAGATGATTCGGCCATTGTACCATGATTGCCGGTGCAAAAGTCAAATCGATGTACCCCAGAGCACTTTGCAAAAGAAACCTCCTGCACTACCCGATCGTTCGGCTGTGTGCACGTCCTGCTTTTGTTCTGCTACTATGAAACCAGAATTCCGCCAGTGTGTAGGTCAAGAGAGGTGATGCACATGCGTGCCGGTACTGCGGTCAGTTTAGTTCTTCTTGGGCTGATGATGCTCTTTGTTGGGGCAGTGGGTGCTGCGCAATTCCAGAGCAGCGCCTCTGCCGTTGCCTCTTCAGGAGAACCGATTCGCTCTATGGTGGGGACGTTCGTGTTTGAGCAAGGGAGCAGCATCGGCCTGACAATCGAACGCCGGGAGCCGTGTCCCTGCCTTTGCGAGCCGCTGTCGGTCACCGGAATGCACGTCCTCGACGAACAGGACAATCCAGTTTTTGTGGCTGAACAAGAGGGCCCGGCAGGATTGCCTACTCCTTACGAGGCGTGGATCGGTCGATGGAACCTCGTCGGCCAGCTTGGCGGACCGGCTCCGGTGGGCTTCTATAGTGTGGTGGTGGAGACGACGATTGGTGAGTTTCGTGCATGCATCGAAGTTGTTGCCGTAGGGGCGGCAGACCGGATGGGACGTGTTTCCTCGGAGGCTTCCGTCTGTGGAATTGGCCTGTCGGTGTATCGATTGGTGGACGAGACGGTCCATGATCAGACCGTCGTTCTGCGAGAGGGCGAAAAACTGGTGGTCGCTCTCGAGGGGAACCCGACCACTGGATTTGAATGGGAAATCGAGAGTGAGCCGGCCGGTGGATTGCTTCAACGGATTGAAGGACCGGCGTACAGCTCCTCATCCTCGCGCATTGGCACAGGAGGGACGTTCTACTTTCGCTACGTAGCGGTTGTTGCCGGACAAGGCGAATTGACGTTTGTCTACCGCCGGCCCTGGGAAACCGTACTCCCGGAGAAGATCGTTTCTATGCTGGTCTTGGTGCTCTGAATTCGGGATCTCCGTAAGGATTCTCATCTGCGCGGCCGTGTCTAACTGTCGTTCCTCCCAGGCACAATCTCTATAAGATGTCCATTAGTGGACGAACCAGGAGGTGAGACTTCGGACCGATAACGGCAAACCTCACGAATTGCAAAAAAAAGTGAGCGACGCAAAGCCACGGGCC
>Ga0180432_10011488_pt1 | contig 10413 bp, 7 predicted proteins | sample SS_ome_10_FD_132414 | JGI IMG/M metagenome (GOLD analysis project Ga0180432, IMG submission 132414) | Hypersaline lake sediment archaeal communities from the Salton Sea, California, USA - SS_1_MS_2 metaG | ecosystem: Environmental > Aquatic > Non-marine Saline and Alkaline > Hypersaline >...
CGATCAGGACATTCGGGTCGTCGGGCAAGGGGGCCGACAGTAGCGTGACGACGCCGCGGAACCCCGCTTCGACCGTTACCGGGTCGAACAGTTCGATGTGTTCGGCGACCGGCTGGCCGCAGACCACGACGCGGACGTTGTCCGGGACGTGCCCACGCCCGATACCGACCTGATCCTGGCCCTGCATCCCGAAATGTTCGGCTTCGCCCAGGTCTACAAGTCGATGTATCCCGACGCCACGCTGGTCTGCCTGGTGTGGGATGTCAAGAAGTGGCTGATGTACGACCCGGCGTTCAATCCCTTGTTCGAGATTACCCGCGCCGGCCTCGAAATGGCCGACGTGGTATGGGTGCCGACCGAGGATGTGGCCGAGGCCGTCAAGGACGCCTTTGGGGCGGAAGCAAAGGTCATGCCATTTTGGTTCAACCCGCTCCGCAGGCGGCGCAAGGCGTCCGACGGCTCCGTGGTCTTCGTGGGGCGATTCGAGCGACACAAGCGACACGACAGGATTCTCCGGGAACTGGCCGGCATGAACGGGGACCGGCCGAGGGTAAAGCTCATCGGCCGCAACGGCGAAACGGTGGAATGGCTCAAGGAGCTTGTCAAGACCCTCGATGTCGACGTGGACTTCATGGTGGACGCCACTGACGAACAAATGGCGGATGCGGTGGTCAGGGCCGAAGCGTTCATAAACCCCTCCGAACACGACGGGGACGGCGGGCAGGCGGTGCTGCAAGCCCATGCGCTGGGCATCCCCATCAAGCGCACCATCCAGGGCGAGCCGTACAGGCCGCCCCAGACCCTCACCGGCATCAAGTCTGCCACCAACCGATTCATGGCCTCCTTCCAACAGGAGGGGTGGCTATGAGGATATTTTTCGGTGACACCACCAACAGCGGCACCACCTACTACCGGATGCGGGCCTTCATGGAGCCATTGATTGCCCTTGGCCACGACGTGGCCATGGCCGATTGGCACCCCGAGCGGCACTTCGAGGCGGGCTGGGAAAACAAGATAAACGATCTGGCGACCGACACCCACCTGGGGACGCTGATGGACGGGGCCGACGTGGCCGTGTTCCAGATACTTCACGGCGACGGGCCGTTTGACTACGTCCGGGCGCTGCGAAAGCACTGGGGCAAGCCGGTGCTGATGGAGTCCGACGACAACATGTTCGGCATTCAGGCCGACCAGGCGGCCTTCATTGACTGGCACCCCGGGTCGCCGCACGAGCAGAGGGCCATGGCCCAACTCGAATGGTCGGACGGGGTGGTTGTGTCGACCGAATGGCTGGCCGAACTCTACGGCCGGGTGAACAAGCGGGTATACGTGGTCCGCAACGGCATCGACCCGAAGCTGTGGCCCGACCCGGAGCCGGCCGCGAACGGGACGGTGACCATCGGCTGGCAGGGAGGCGCGAGCCATGACCGGGACTTGGGCACTATTAAAGACGTGGTTTTCAGCCTGGCTGATGAGTTTCAGAACAAAGTCAGGTGGCGGTTCATAGGCGGCGTGCCCATGGAGTTCCGACAGCACCCGCGCATTTCGTCGAACACCGACTTCGTGGCGGTCGAGGACTACCCGGCGCGGATGCGCCGCGAGGGGCTTGACATCGGGTTGGCCCCGCTGTGCGACTCGGAGTTTGCCCGCGCCAAGTCCGACCTGCGGTTCCTGGAATACGCCGCCCTTGGCATTCCTACCGTGGCCACCAAGTGCGAGGCGTACAAGACCGTTCAGGATGGCGAGACGGGTTGCGTTGCCGAGACACCCGAGGAATGGGCCTCGATTCTCAGGGAGCTTGTGGCCAACAAGGATCGCCGCAGGGAGATGGGCGGCAAAGCCCGGGCCTGGGTAATGGACAACCGAACCACCACGCACAGCGCCCGGGAATACGAACGGGCGATAAAGAAGTTCATGAAGGCGTGGAAAAAGGACAAGGGCGGTGGCTGATTACCTGACCAGAGGCGACATCGTCGCCCACGTTCAAGACCTGATTGACGACGACTCGTCCCAGATGAAGACCATGATCGAGCGCTGGATCAATCTGTGCTGGCGCGAGGTATGGAATGTCGACCCGCACCATGGGCCGCTGTGGGCCGCGGTAGGGCCAAAGAGCATCTCCCTGACCGCCGGCACGTCCTGCTACAACATGTCCGCCTTCGACCCCGGCCGGATTTACAACGCCAAGGTGCAAGGCTATTCGGACCCACTGGAGCCGGCCGGCGCCCAGAACATCATGAACGAGCACTACTGGAACGTCGAGGTGGGCAACGGCACGCCGAAGCGGTTCCGATTCCGGCGCACGTTCAGCACGGCCGGGGCAGTCAACGCCTACATCGACCTGTTCCCCGCGCCCGATTCGACGCACGACGAAAAGAAACTGTATTTCTGGTACACGCCGCCCTTCAGCGCCTTGAACACGTCAGCTGTGGCGCCGCAGCTTCCGCCCGAATTTCATGACGTGCTGATTTACGGGGCGGCCAAAATGGCGGCTGTCCAGACCGTGGACGCCCAGCAAGCCGGTTTCGCGCAGATGTACGAACGGCGCAAGAAAGACATCCTTCGCTATAACCTGACGCTCATCCCCGAGGCCGGGCGGATGGTGGCCATGCACGCCATTCCGGGCGGTTACGACAACACCAGGGGGGCGTTCTAGTGCGCGAAGACCTCTGGAAATATACGAAGGTCGAGGGGTTCGAGGGCGGTGTCAACCGTGATTGGGCGTCCGACAACCTTAAAAAAAACCAGCACCTGACGCTGAAGAATGTCGACCTGAGCACCCAGCGGGGCGTGGCCAAGCGGCCCGGCACGGAGCGGGTGACCTCGGCCGCCCTGGTGGACGCCACGGAAAAAGTGCGGTCCATGCACCGCTACTACCAGAAGGACGGTGACAAGTATTTCCTGGCGCAGTCCGGCACAAAGTTTTTTTCGATCAACCTCGGCACGGGGGCGGCCACGCAACTAGCAACGGGTTTGCCCGAGGTGGACGCCCGGTGTCTGACCTACAACGATATCGCCTATTGCTTCAACAGCGACGCAAGCGACACGGGCTTCCACAAGTACACCGGGGCGGCCTGGACCTCGAACATCAGCGGCGGGTCCATCCCCGCCAAGGGGTTCACGGGCGGCGTGATCCACGAGGACAAGCTATTTGCCTGGGGCGATGCCGACAACCCAAGCTACCTGTACTTCAGCAACGCTTACGCCCCTGAGACGTTCAGCGCCGGGGACGTGCTGCGTATCCGGGACGATGACGGGGACAAGATCAGGGGCGCCTGCCACTTCGTGGGGGGCCAGCTGCTGGTGCTGAAGGACACCAGCGCCTGGGTGATTAGCGGATCGGACGGCGACAGCTTCAGCATGAAGCCGGCCAGTGACAAGGTGGGCCTGATCGGCAACACGCTTCAGGAGGTGGACGGCCGGCCCATCTGGCTGTCGCCCCTTGGGGTGTGCTGGTACAACCCGTATTCGGCCAACGAGCCCTTCCGCATCATTTCCCGCGACAAAATCAACGAGGAATTGCTGGCCCACTCGAGGGCGGTGCTTGACGCGGCCGTGGGGAAGTTCATCCCGCGCAAGAACATCTACCTGCTGAGCCTGCCCACGGCCAGCACGCCGACCATATACGCCTTCCACTTGAGCATCGTGGCCTACTCCAAGGACGGCCGGCCTTTCAAGACCTTTCCCATCACCAATTATGAGGGCGTGACTGTCACGGCCATCGAGACGGCCGACGGCGCGGGCGATGACGGCACGGCCTACTGGGGCGAACTGGTCGGCCAGATATCGAGTTGTTCCGACTCCGTCTACACGGACAACGGGGCGGACATTGACATCGAGCTTCAGACGGGCTACCTGGACCTCGGCCTGCCCGACCACCACAAGCGCCTCGACCGACTGACCGTCCCGGTGAACATCGTCGGCGACACGACCAACACCGTGTCGGTGCAAATCCAGAAGGACTGGTCGGCATCGGAAACCGTGACCCAAGGAGCGCTGGCCTCCAGTGATGTGCTGATTTGGGATCAGGGCAAGTGGGATGAAAAACTTTGGGGCTCCGACGCCATGGTGAGCAACATCAGGTTCCGGTTCCACAAGGTGGGATTCAACAAATGCTCGGTCATCATCACCAAGTCGAGTGACGGCCGGTTCAGCCTCCACCCATTCACCCTGCGGTGGATTGTCAAGAATCAACGGCGCTGGCTGGAGCAGGCGTCATGAAAACGCTGATTCAAAAAACCGCCACGCTACAAGACCCTGTGGCGGATGAGTTTGCGGACCAAGTGGCCAGGGGGCACGTGCGGTTCCTGGGCTACTTGGATTCCGACCCCGACACGACGGGCTGGGGCACGCCCGAGGTGACCGCATGGTTCACCAAGTCCGGCGGGGCATTCGCTTTGAAATTCTGGGACGGGACGGCAGTCAAGACCGTCACGACGACATAGGAGGCCGTCATGGCTGACTTCACCCCATACGGAGGCAATGAGTCCACCTGGGGGCACTGGGCGCGTGTCTGGGGCAAGGGACACCCGACCGGGACGGGGCTTTACGCCTCTCCCGTCAAGGACATGTTCGCCAGCATTCCGGCATACGAGCGCATGGCCGGAGGCAACTTCGACCGGTTCGAGGCGGCCACCTACGACTCGATGGCCCGGCGAATCAAGGAGCAGGAGCAGCTTGCCTACCGGCGGTACATGGACAGGATGCGCCGCGTGGGCGTGGGTGCTTCCCCGGTGGCTGACGTGACCTGGGGCGAGCGGATGCAGCCCCAGTATGACCAGCGGTACGCCGATGCGGCCGACGCCGCGGTCAAGACCCGGACGACCTTCGAGGCCGACGACCTGGCCCGCTACAACACCGCCATGCAGAGCCGGACGGCCTACATGAACCAGTTGATGGATTCCTGGGCGAATGCCCGCCGGCAGGAAGACTTGCAAAAGTGGCAGGTGAACACCAATGCCGGGTTCAAAAACCGCGAGATGTCTTTGCGTCGAGGCTCGGAAGACGACGGGACGGCCGCCTTACTCGGGGCACTGGGCAAGATCGGTGGCACTGCCCTTGGGGCGTGGATCGGTGGCCCGGCGGGGGCGGCGGCTGGCGGGAATATTGGCCAAGGCGCAATGGCAAGTATTGGCGGCGGCCTTGGCGGCAACTCCCAGACGGCGTGGGCCGACGCTGGGGGCACCTTCTTCATGTAGGGGGGCGAAATGTCTTGGATGAAAGGGCTGGCAGGCGGATTGAGCCAAGGCGTTGACGCCTACCAGCGGTCGTATGACCGCACCCGGCAGAGGGCCTATCTGGACGACAAGATGCGTATGGCCAAGGCCGAGCACCAGTTCAAGCTGGGGCAGCAGAAGGCTTTCCTGTCGTTGATGGGCGACCCCGGGTGGTCGACGGCCCGGGGCGATGCGAGCCTTATGGAAATGATGTCCAGGCATGGCCTGGTGTCTCCGCAGTACATCCAGACGATCCTGAAGCTGAAAGACCCGCGCCGGATCATTTCGGCCACGGATGCCATTGCTTTGCAGCAGGCGTTGCGGGGCAACCCTCAAGAGCAAGCGCGAGCACTAAACTACCTGCGATTGCGGAAAACGGGAATGACGCCAAAGGGTGAGGCCGACCTATACCGACAGAAGCAGGCGGCCAAGGCGGCCCACCGCAAGAAGGGTGGAGGTGGCGGAAGCGGGCCGACGTGGGAGCAAAAGTACAAACAAAGGAAATATGACCAGCTAATGAAGGAGGCCCGCCAACACCGCACGTGGGCCTTGGGAGCGACCACGGAAGCACTGCGAGGGAGGTATCTGAGGCGGGCCGACGAACTGGAGCTAGAAGCGAGACAACTGAAACACGGCTTTTTTGGTGGCTCCCTGGGGCGCACTATAAAGACCAGCAAGGGCCGGAGCGTGACGGTGAGGTAATGCCGACCTACTCCTACAAACTGGGAGAGCGAGAGTATACGTGGCAAGAGCCCAAGGCGCTAACGCCCGCCCAGTTGGACGCGGCGATAGACGATATCGTTTCGTCCGACTTGCCGTTGCCCCCCGAGCCCGAACAGCCAGGCCATTTTCAGCGGGTGCACCAGCAGGCGGAAGCCGCCACGGAGCAGGCCGTGACGACGGCCGCCCCCGCCCCTTCCCCCCATCCACAAGTGATTGATGTTCCACGTGAAACACCGTCTCGGCCCGCGCCGCTGAGATGCTACGGCGAGATTCCCGAAACGGCCGGCATGGCCGCGCCAAAGGCCACCGAGGCCCCGTCCGCGCCCTCGCGCCAAGTCAGAAAGGCGTTCAAGGGGATGCAGGAGTTTGCGGCCCCGACAGCGCCCGGAGTGCTGGACAATCCGCCGCTAAAGTTGCTTCCCGAAAAGCGCGACCCCATCTTGGCCGACCTTAACCGCCAAGACAAGGTGGCCGAGATGGCCCCGGTGGAGCGGTTCTGGGAGACCGACGCCAAGCCGACGTTTAAGAGGATCGCCCGCCTCATCGCAATAGGCGAGGCGACGATGTCCGCCAAGCTGGGGCAGATGGCCTCGTGGATCAACCGCCAGTTTGGCGTCAATCTCGACCGTCCAGACGTCTACACGGCGCGGGCCAAGGCTTTTTTCGAGAAGGCCGACAGGCTGGCCCCCGCCCCCAAGACGTTTTTGGGCAAAGTGATCGAGGGTGTTTTCGGCCACGGCCCCGCCGAACTGTTGTGGCTGATGCTGTTCAAGGGTATGCCGGGCGGTGCGATGGGGCAGTTTGCGGCGGCGTCCTTCGTCTCGGAGGGCACGCGACTTGGTGCCACGCCGGGGTCGACGGCCCTCAGAACCGCTGAGGGCGCCCTCCTTGGCGCGTTTTTGCACAGGGCACAGACCATTTCTAAGCTGGTCACCGCCCCGTCACTGGGGGCTGCGCTCGGGGGCGGCCACCTGTTGGCTACGGGCAACATTGAAGAAGCGGCCGTCATTGCAACTGAGATGATGGTCTTCGAGATGTTCGGCGGCAGGCGCGACCTGAGAAACTATTATGGCGTCCGAGGGGAAGCTCAGTACCGACGGTTCCAGAAGGTCAAGAACGGAATCATCAAGCAACTTGAGAAGCAAGCGACGGCCGAACCCAAGAGGATTCCCCGAGGGGTGTCCCTCAAAGAGGCCCGCCAGAAGGGACTGATAGACGAACAGGCCTATCGACTCGGCCGGCACTTCGAGCGGATGCTGCCCGAGGAAAGCCCCGACACCGTCCTCCAGGTGGTCGATGCCGTGCGGAAGGCGTCGCCCGAGGCGATGAAGGCCGCCGGCCTTTCCGCCACGGAGGGCGGGCGCATTCTTGGCCAAACTCAGGACGTCGGGATGCAAACCGTCATCAGCCTGTTTCGCGGGGCCGACCCTACGACCATCGTTCACGAATGGTATCACCGCCAGTATCGCAACCTGAGTTCGGCCGACCGCCGAATGGTGGATGCTTGGGCCAAGAAATACCAGCCGGGCATGGACCCACAGGAGGTCTTTGCCACCCATGGCGAGCAATACTTCTTCGGCCGCCGGCTGGAAACGCTGGCCGCTGAACCGCGAACCGTTTTTGGCCGGACGAAGAACGCCCTGGTGCGGTTCCTGGCTTCGGTGCGGACGAGCCTCGGCCGCAAGCTCCCGCTGAACAAAGAACTGTTTGCCCACTTGCTCAAGCCCAAGGTCGACCCGAAGGCCTCTCCCCGCGACGTCAGGGACATCTACAACCGTGGGGCCAAGGAGGCGTTCAAAGGCAAGCCGCAGCCTGCGCCGGGGCCGCAACCCAAGAAAACTACGGCCGGGGTTGTCTACAGGCAGTCCGACAAGGCCCCGACTCGCGGCAAGCCCGTGTTCCAGTCCCGCGACGGCATTTCCAAGATGGGTCTGGAAGAAGTCTACCACCACATGGTGCATTCCCGGTACGCAGGTGATTCGCGGGCCGCGCCAAGCGCCCGGCAGGAAATGGGGCGGTTTATCAGGGATCATCTGCCCCGCAAGTTGCTGGTCAGGCTGGTGGAGGGTGGCGGCAGGGTGGCGGCCGTCCAAAATCTTGCCGGGCTGAAGGGCGTGCCTCACTCCGTGCTGGGCATGTATGTTGGGGATTCCAAAACGGCTTTCGTTGCCTCGCGTTTTAAAGAGAAGGGGGCCAAGGACTGGACCCAATTAACGCGCAAGGAACTGCTTGCTGTGGTGGCCCACGAGTTCGGACACATGGCCAACCACCTGACAACCAACGCAGTTCAGCCACACCAGTCCCAGTGGCTTCTCAAGGCCTGGCAGGCCGACATTAAGCGCGGGAAAATACCCGAGGCGCTGAAAAAGTTCTACGAAACCGGCCCCGGCGCCCTTGGGGAAATTTTTGCTGAATCCTTCGCGGCGGTGTTCGGCCTGTCGCACCACAACATTTATACCGCCTTCCCTCGCTCTGTCGAGGTCGTCAAGAATTGGGTTGAGCGGGCCAATTACCAGACCCGCCTTAACACGCCCGAGTTCAAGAAATGGTTCAAAAGTTCGAAGGTGGTGAATGAGGCGGGCGTGCCGCTGATTGTTTATCACGGGACCGGCCAGAACATCAGGACATTCCAGAACAGGGGTGAGTCGCCCACGGTCGGCTACTACTTCACGTCGGACCCCGAATATGCCGCTGGTTACGCTGGCGGCCGGCACGCTCAGGGTAAAGGCGCCGCCCAGGTCGTGCCCGCCCACCTGTCTATCCAGAAGCCGCTGGACCTAGCTGGCCTCAAGGGCAAGGTGACGGTCGAGCAGTTTGGTGCGGCCTTGAAGGCGGCCGGCGTCGAGCTTCGCGGGCGGCTCTATGGCAAGCCGGGCTTGGCCAAGCAGGTCTGGCAGCACATCGCCGCGAACTCCGCTGAGCTTGAGTACACCCTCAAGCAAAAGGGCTTTGACGGCGTCCGGTTGACGGAAAGCTGGAAGGGCAAGCCCCGCGACGTGTGGCTGGCTTACGCACCCGAGCAGATAAAGAGCGTGTTTAACCTGGGCACATGGGATTCCCAAGACGCGAGGATTAACTATCAGGCCCGTCTGGCGGGCACAAAAATAGTAGACGGAAAAGGCAAGCCGATGCTGGTCTATCACGGGGCCGCCAGAGGGGGTGGGGAGCCAAGCCCGGAGCACGGGTGGCAATATTGGTCTGCCAAGCAGAGCAAAGCCCAGTCCTTTGCTGGGAAGGTGGTGGGGGAGCGGGTGGGGGGTAGTCTTATGATGAGGGGCTACCTGAACATTAAAAACCCCCTTCTTGTCGATGGCGGGTTTTATGGGACCATCCCCGAAGTGCTGACACACTTGCGGAAGGCTGGTCTTGATCTTGGGACCAAGGCACCCATAGTGGAACTGGGGGGGTCGAATCTGGTTGGCAAGCCGTTTGGGTATATAAACCCTAGAATTCCAACTATGGTTGATACCCTTATTATGGCTGTGCCGAAACTGGTGGAGCGCAAAGCACGGGCCGCGGGGTTTGACGGTATTGTTCAAAAGATGCCGTTTGATACTGAATATATCACCTTCAACCGCAACCAGTTTATACCAGAATGGTCGTCCGACACCAGGGCAGACCACCAGGTTCGACCCGAACACGTCAAGCAGTCAACGGCCAAGATCAGGGGCCGCAAGGACATCGCCGATAGGTTCAAGCCCGAAGGGGGGTGGGCCAGCCGGATGGAACACCGGATAGCCCGGACCCTGGCCGCCACCATCGACAAGGACTTCGGCATTGAGCGGTTCGAGCGCGAGATAGCTAAGCAACGAGGCTACGCCTTGAGCCCCGAGGAAAGCGGCATGGTCTTGGCCTCGCTTGACCGGGGCATCGGCGGCAAGGTTTGGGAGTCGGTCAAGAAGGGTCGGGTGACTTTCGACGGCGAGACGATTTATGTCCGCAACCACAAGGCCAACCCGAGCGTAGTCGTCGGCCGACCCGGCAAGCACGACAAGCCTTTGATCGTAGGCATGGTGTTCAAGGGCCTGAAGGGCCAGACGATCAAGGACTTTGATGCGTACCTGGTCGACAGGCACACCGTGGCCCGACACGACAAGGTTGGCGACAACATTCAGAAGGACCGGGACATCGGGGACATTCGCAAATCCGTCAAGTGGTTCGAGAACGAATACCCCGACTTCAAGCGAAGGGCCAAGCTGGTCTACATCTGGTTTGACACCCTGCTGTCCCACCTGAAGGACGCCGGCATAATTGACGCAGCGCAGCTTGCCACCATAAAGGCCAAGAACCCCCTTTATGTCCCGACCAAGCGCGTGCATAGTGCCATCGAGGCGGTGCGGGAGTATTACGACGGCGGGCTCTTTGACATCTCCAAGCCGCTGAAGAAAAAGAAGGGGTCCGAACGCGACATCAAGAGCGTGATGGATGGGCTGGTCGGCGAAGCCTACCGAGTGATGCAGATGGCCGACCGCAA
>Ga0180432_10011489_pt1 | contig 10413 bp, 13 predicted proteins | sample SS_ome_10_FD_132414 | JGI IMG/M metagenome (GOLD analysis project Ga0180432, IMG submission 132414) | Hypersaline lake sediment archaeal communities from the Salton Sea, California, USA - SS_1_MS_2 metaG | ecosystem: Environmental > Aquatic > Non-marine Saline and Alkaline > Hypersaline >...
GATCTTGTAGGATAAACTACCTATTTCTTATATCATTATATATTCCATGTAAGATAGATGTGCTAAATGCACCAACAACACCTAATCCAATGCTTTGAACTGAATTAGATTTAAACCCATAATGAGATAATAAATATGCTCCAACACCTCCCATAATACTAGGAGTAAGTTTTAATAATCCGCGGGCAATTTTTTTACTCAAAGATGCTTTTTCTTCTAAAAGCTCTTTTTCAAGATTTTTTGTTTTAGTTTTTGCTAAATTAGCATCATCATATACTTTTTGAATTTGTTCTGAAAACTCTAATTCACTATAAAATTCTTGAATTTGTTCAAATAAGCCATTGATCTTTGGATCCATGTATAAAAAAGTCCTCACTTAGTATTTAAATAAATTTCTATAATCATAACCTTTAAAAGTTGAGAGTATTTCTTAATTTCATCCCTCCGTAGCTCAGTGGTTAGAGCGCCTGGCTGTAGAAAATATCTAGGGTGGAGATTCAATATTAATCAACCTTGAGTCTATCTTAAGGGAAGGTTAAGCGAAGGAAACCGTTAGGTGTCCTCGCATGATAACTATGAAACCTGAGAAGCCAGTTCTTCCAAAGCAGAACCCGGGAGATCCCAAGTTCGAATCTTGGCGGGGGGATTTTATTTTATCATGACAAGAAAAAAGAGATTAAGCACTTTTAGAATTGCAATTGAGTTGATTATATTATATCTTTTCTCTGGTTTGATGTTTTCTCTTGGATATATTACAGGAATATTTTATTTAGTTACAATAACTTTGGCGTTATTTAGTGGAATACTTTTTACAAGAAAGAACATCTCCTGGATGATCATTTTTGGAACAATTCTATCTTATTTTGCAGGAAAATTTGTATTAGTAACAATTGGGAATGCCCTTGCAGGAGATATAGTTGGAGCAAGTATATTTGGAATAATTGCACTCCTTTTGTGGAGTAAAGGCAGAAAATTAAAAAAAGGAAAAAAATAGATTATCCTTTAAAGTGTCCATTAAAACTCCGAAATACTTAAAAACTATTTATTTCTTAAAGATGCAATAAAAATAAGAGGTTGTTTTTTATGACAGAAGATTTCGAAGAAATCTATGATGAAGACGAGGAAGAATTCCTAGACGATATCGACTCTTTAGACCTTGATGACTGAAAGGTACTAATTTCATTTCTTAAATTTTATTTTTTTAAAATAACAGATAAAAATCTATTGTACTTCAAGAGTGAGTTTGTTATTTTCCTTATCTAATTCTTTTTCTGAATAATTAATAAATAATTCTATGTCATCTATATTTAACTTGCCTATAAAAAGGTTAGTAAGAGTAATAATTTTCCCATTTCCTATTTCTAACTCTTCCAATTCAATTTCTTTTAAAGTATCATCTTTCATATTAACTTCAATCACAGCTTCTTTTGATTTTTTTAATCCTAAATTTTTTGCTCTTATTTCAAGTTGCAAGTATCTTCCATTCATACTAGCAGAAGCATTTTCAAATACCAAATCAGGATAATTAGGAACAGAGTAAAGATCATTTATAATTAGAGGGATTTCCTTCCCTATTGTCTGGCTACATTTAGTATACTTATACATAATATTATTTGGATTATCTGAGTGAATGAATCCAAGCACATGTAAAAGTTCATGCATTGCAACATTAGGTTTTTCACATTTAGAGTCTTCTAATAAAAGAATATTTCCATGTAAAATAACATAATAATTACCAGAATAAATTATTTTAGTCGGCCCCCCTTCTCCAGCTATGAACATCCCTTCCTTTATTTTTGTTTTTTCATCACAACTAATAGTTATGTCCTCATTCTCTGAAACTGAATAAAAATCTAATATTGTAATATTTTCAAAAATTTCAAAAGCATATTCCATATCATTTTGCTTTTTTAGGGTGCAGTTATCAATTTTATAAGAAAGCTCATTATTTTCAAATCTCATGTTAGGATAAAATTGAACTTCACTGGTATTCCCATTAATTGTAAAATTATAATTTAAAGGACTGGAAGTAAATTCTAGTTCATTAAAAGGCATAAAGTAGTAAATTAATATTAAAATCATCACTATTACTACAGACATAATTACTATTACTTGTTTAATTCCCATAGTTCATTTATGGATTTTTGTTATATAAATTTAATTAAAAAAATAAAAATAAAAATTAGAATAGAATTACTCTGCTGATTCAGCAGATGGTTCTTCTGAAGATTCTGTAGATGGTTCTTCACTTTCTTCTTTAGATTCTTCTGAAGATTCTGTTTCAGCTTCTGTAGTAACCGGTTCTGAACTTTCTTCACCTGGTGTTTCTGAAACTTCTTCTTTAGGTGCTTCAGGTGCTTCTTCTTCAGAAGGTTCTTCAGCTGTTTCTTCTGTCTCTGAAGATTCTTCTTCACTTTCACTTGTTTCTGAAGCCGGTGTTTCCTCAGTTGGCTTTTCTTCTACTGGAGCTGCTTCTGTAGTTTCAGCAGTCTCTTCTTGAGGAGTTTCTTGTTTTTGTTCTTCTTCCATTTTTATACCTCGCTTTAGTTCACTTTCAAAAGAAAAATTCTTTTTTAAAAGTTTTGGATTACTCTAGAGTATAAAAACATAAGCCTTATTAACTTAAATAAATATAATACTATATGTCAAAAATACTAGACTCTCAAAGGCAAGGAATTATTCTCTTGATTATTGCAGTATTTATTTGGGCACCTATTCCAAACATCCTTCCTTGGAATACTCTGGCTGCAATTGCTCTTGTAGGATTAGGATTGTATAACTTACTTATAAAGTGATTTTTTCCTTATTTTCCTTATCACTTTTTTATAATTGGGGTCTTGAGTTAAATCTTCCCCTCTAAAAGCTCTTTTATAATCAACATACTCCATAACACTCAAAATAATTATAATTTTTCCAAAAATAATAATCCCCCATCCAATAAAAAGATTAAATCCTAATTTGTATATTAAAAAAATACCAATAAAGGAAATAAGGGTTCCTATTAATAAATAGTTTTCATGTTTTTTCATTTTACTTTATAGAGGTATATATTTTCTATCTTTTTACTTGGTTTCCAATCAGGAAATTTCCAATAATATGAAACAATACGAGATTTAGATTTAAGTTCTTTTTTGAGTTTCTTCTTAAGTTTATTCATAATTGTATGAAACTGAAAAAGCATAATAATATCATATTTTTTAAAATTAACTTCCCAAAAATTCTTCCAATGAATAAATGCCTTTCCTTTTAATCCTGCTTTTTTTATTTTCCATCTTGATAATAATATTAAAAGAGGGTTGATTTCATATCCATGTGCTTCTGCACCTGCCTTAGCAAGGGCAATAACAATTCTCCCATCCCCACTTCCCAAATCAACAGCTTTATCCCCTTTTTTTATTCCAGCTAATTTAATCATTTTTTTTACTTTTTTATCCCTTGTAGGTTCAAAGGGGGCTCCAAATAAAAACGGCCACAAAAAAAAGATAGAAAATATCCCAGCAAAAACCCCCAAAAGAGCAATAATCCACCAATTTAAGATTAACATTATATAATCAGAGCAATTTTACAATTATAAAGTTTTATCTAAATGACTTACTAATGTTTGTCCCCCAAAATGAAGGAAGAGGATTTGAAACAAACCCATTAAATTTTTCTGAATAAATGTGAGTTACTCCAGATTCATCTTTAAATTTTTTAAAAAGTTCTTGAGCAGATTTGTAGATTTTTTGTATAATTTTTCTTTCAAAATTTCTTTGCAAAAGAGAACTTGGTTTTAATATCAAAAAATCTGCTTGTCTTAAGATATTTATATCTAGATTAGAAGAATTTTGAGAGATAAACAAGATAGTTAAATTTTTGTGGCGTGCAATTAAAATTAAATCACTAAGGAGTTTATTTGCATTACTCATAGAATCTCTAGAATTAAATAATATCCCTCCTTCATCTATTAATACTATTGCATTGTTTCCTAATTCCTCTATATTGCTTACAACCCTAATCCAACTGGGCATTTCTTCTGGACCAAATCCCATTACATAACATTTTTTTCTTGATTTGGCATAGGCATTTTCTAAAAACTTCATTCCAAAAGCAGTCTTACCAGAACCTCTAGCTCCAAGAATCACTCCTATTTTAGAATCTGACTTATGAATATCATTTTCCCATTCAAGATAATCTCCATCTTTTGTATGAACAACTTTAAAATTTTCATAAAGAGGAATCATTTTCTCTCTCTTTTTCTTCACAGCTTTTTTTCTAGAACTCTCTTGAACTTTATTTGAGGTATATTTTGTTGCCTTGTATATTCCTTTTCCTATATAATAAGGAGTTTTCATTAAAAACCAGACTCCTTTTAATGCTCCAATCCCAGCACTCTTTAATAAAGACCTTTTTTTCTTTGTCATATTTCTAAATATTAATAGAATTATTTAAACTTTGTCCAATTATAATATTTGCCCAGGTTCATATTTTGCTTGTTCTGAATATTTTTTTAATAAGGGGAAACAGTCATGAGCAACCTGTGTTATTTGACTTCCTGCATTACCTGTAAAATATTTTTTATCAGAGAGATTAGATTCAAGGTCCCCTCTTGTAATTCCTGCCTCTTGAAATCTTTTGTCTTTAATTAATCTTGAAACAAGATTAGGGTTTTCCCCTTTTTCTCTCATTGCTAAAGCAGCAGGAATAGCATGTTCCTTTATAACTTCATGGCCTTCTTCTCTTCCTATACCTTTACCTATAGCAGTCATTAACATTTCTGTTCCTGCTAAAAATTCTATATATCTATTTAATTCCTTATCAATCATTGCATGATAAGCACCTAATTCATTTAAAATTGTTAGACCGGTCTCACACATTCCATCCATAGCATAAAACATTCCAGGAATAGCAACTCTTCTAACTGCAGAACATGAAACATCTCCTTCTTCCCACTGGTCTCCTGAATTTTGAGCAAGCATAAATTGATAGCCTTTTAGAATTTTAGAAAAACCACATACTCTTTCAGAACTTCTAGTATTCATTTTATAAGGCATTGCAGTTGAACCTACCTGCCCTTTCTTAAAACCTTCAGTCATAGTTTCATAACCTCCCATTAATCTCATAGTAGTTGCAAAACTCTGTAATGCTGCACTTAATCCAACGAGATTTGCTCCCAAAGCATAATCTAAAGACCTAGGATAAACTTGTCCAGGAGAATTTAATACTCTTTTAAATCCATTTTCTTGAGCAATCCTTTTTTCAAGTTTTAGAACATTTTCCTCACTTCCTAAAAGTTTAATCATATCTAAATGTGTTCCAACAGGACCTTTAATACCTCTAAGAGGATAATCTTCAATAAATTTTTCAAATCTTAAAAGATGATAATGATGTTCTTCTGCCCACATAGAAAATCTTCTTCCAAGTAATGTAGCTTGTGCTGGTTGATGATGTGTTCTTGCAGTCATCACAATATCCCTAAATTCTTTTGCTCTTTCAAGAAAGTGTCTTAATACAGAAACATTTCTTCCAAATATAATCTTGGAAGCATCTCTAATTTGAATCATCTCCACATTGTCTGTTAATGCCCTTGAAGTCATACCTCTATGAACATACTCTCCTGCACCCGCATCTTCAACAAAAGATTCTATTTTTGCTTTAATATCATGTCTTGTTTTTAATTCCTTTTCCCTAATTCTCTCTAAATTAACATTTTCAACTACTCTTTCAAATTTTTCAATATCTTCAGAAGGAATATCATAACCAAGGGCTTTTTGTGCTTTCATCACAGAAAGCCAAAATCTCCTCTCACGAATATTTTTCCCTTTTGCAGAAAAAATTTCATTTATTTCTGGTGTAGCATATCTATCAGATAAAACATCTACATTACCCATAAAAGAATTACTTTTTATTTCTTTTTAAGAATTATTGTACTTCAAAATAAGCGCCCCGACCGTCCACTGCGGTCTTTTGTGATTTTAGAGTGTCTTTTATTAAAATAATTTTTGTCTGCCATCATCTTGCGACACCATAATAAAACTTATATATTCTAACATATAATTTAAAATACCTCTAAAAAGGTAAAAAGAGTCCTTGATAAATATAGAAAATGGAAACAAACCAATTCCCTAAAAAATATAATGGTAGGGTTATTAAAAGCAGACATTTTGGAAAATTACTTTTTTTGGATATACTTTGTGGAGATAAAATAGTGCAAGGAATATTGACAAAAGACTCTCTTAAGGATAGATTCCCAACAAAAAAACAGATACAAAAAGGAGATATAGTAGGTATTGGAGGCGTTAAATCAGATTCTGAGGAAAGAGAATTAAGTGTTGAAGTTAAAGAAATAAATATTCTATCTAAAAACAATACCAAAGATTTAATTGAATCTACCGCAGATAATCTAAAGAGTAGATCAGAATTAACATATAACCTAAGAAGTTTTCTTAGAGGAGAAGATTATGTTGAAGTTGATCTTCCGGTTATTCAGGAGGGTGATACTCCTTCTAAATCTAGATCTTTCTCTACATCTCATGTTACTATTGGAGAGGATCTAACATTAAGAAAATCTATGGATATCTTCTTAAGAAGAATTGCTCTTAGAGGATTAGATAAGATCTACTCTATTGGGCCAAACTTTAGAAATGAATATATCTCTAAGGATAAGATTCCTGAATTTAACATGCTCTCTTTAATAAGTAACTATGCAGGTGTTGAGGATTTAATAGATCTATCTAAAAGATTAATTTCTTTTGTTATATCTCAATCTGATAAAGAAGAGATTTTATGTTCAAAAGAGATTAAGACAATTGATTATAATGAATTTGTTTCTCCTTTCTCTAATACCGAACATCCTTATACTGAGGCGAAGGCCAATATGAAAAAACCAGTGATTATCTATGGGTTGCCTAGTCATTCAAACTCAATAGCAAAGCAAAAAAATGCTAATACTCTGGATGAGTTTAAACTAATCATTAGAGGTTATACTGTTGTTCATGGCTATTCAGACTTAAATGATGCTAAGATTCTAAAAGAAAAATTATCCAAACAAAAGGGGTTTGTTAATTCTGGGGAATTAGAATCTTTATTAAATGAAATGGAAATGGGCTGTCCTCCTTCATCGAGTATGGGTCTAAGCTTAGATAGACTATCAATGCTTATTTGTGGAACTAAAAATATAAGGGATGCTATGGCATTTCCTTTTTCAAGGATAGAAAAACACAATGGATAAAGAAAAAACTATCCCTCCTTATTCTATAGAGTATCTTAAATCTTATTTCTCGATAAATTCCATTGTTGGTTGTACTGTTGATTGTGCTTATTGTTTCTTATCTCCCCTAGGAATAAGCCCTTCAAAACCAAGGAAGGTTATTGATGAAGAATCACTTGTAGACCGTTTAGAGGAGTCAGAATTCTTTATTCCTCATGAGACAGTTTTATCTCTAAATAATAGAACAGAACCTTTTTTGAATAAGTTTACTACTGAAAGTACCTTAAAGATCATGTATATCTTAGATCAAAGAAAATTAAGAAACCCTGTAACTGTTACGTCTAAAGGAAAATTGTCAAAAGAAACAGTCTCGTTTATAGATAATCTTAGAGAAATTAATCCGTTTATTATTGTAACCAATAGTGGTCTTCCTAAGGAAGTGGAACCTTTAGGACATAAGGGACAGATAGAGACCATGAAGAATGTTAGAGATTACTCTGAAAGGATTCATTTACTACACCAATTTAGACCAATCATTCAAGGAATAAATGATAGTGAAGAAGTTATGAAGGATGTTCTTTCTAAGGCACAAGAATATTGTGATGGTTCAATTGTATCTGGATTGAGAATGACACAATTCATAAGAGATAGAATCATTAAATCTGGCGTTAAATTAGATATGCCTCTTTCTCCAGATCATAAATTAATGGATAATGATTTTAGAAAAAGAGTCTACGGCTTTATTAAAGAAACTTATCCAGAATATCCGATCTTTAGTGAAACCTCTTGTGCAATAAGTTGGAGATTAGATATATCTGATATTAATGGTTATTGGAGTAAGGGAGAAGAAAAGGGTATTTGTGATTTAGGATGTCCTAACCATTTTAATTGTTATGATAGAAGACCAAAACCAAATATTAAAAAAATCTCTAATCTCCTTAAGGTAATGAACATTGACTCTAAATTTGAGATAAAGGAAAACCAGATATTTATCTATGGATCGATATCTCAAGAACAAAGATCTTATCTTAGACATAAAAATAGATTTCCAATTAAATCTAGCAGCATTACAAAATCTGAATCAGAAAAGGTGATCTCTCCATGAAGATAGCAGTAACTTTTGATTTTCATGATTTATTTGTTAAATCTAAAGAGGCTTGGATTGAAGCATTTAAACAATTTGATAGTTCTGAAAAATCAATATCACTTCTTGAGGAGGGTGTTTCCCGAAGAGAAATAGCTAAAAAATTGAATATTGATTATAACTCCCTATTAGAAAGCTATAGACAAAATCTTAAATCTATAGAAGAGAATATCTCTCTCCTTAAACAATTATCTAACTATTGTGATAATTATCTTATTTCTCATTCACATAAAGAAAGATTGATGAAGGATATTGAAAAATTTGAATTAGGTAAATATTTTAAGGATATTTTTTCTTCAGAGGATTTTGAAGATCTTAATAGGCTCCTAAATAAGATATTATTGGATGGGGCCTATGATAGGATAATCTTCTTTAACCATGAAAATCCAGACTTTGAGGAGGGAGGTAAAATTGTATATGCTCCAATTGATTTTAAAACAAGATATCATGAATTTAAGGACAAATCTTTTGTTGATCATGCTAAAACCAAAGAGCTTTACAATTCTCTTCCAAAAAAATATCATCTTGCATTAGATAAAAATACTGAGAGAGAAATAAATTTTCTATCTAAGATCTTTAAAGAAAATAACGTTAAAAATATTGTTGATTGTGGGTGTGGGGTTGGGCGTCATTCTGTTCCTCTTAGTAAAAGGGGCTTTGATATGACTGGTGTTGATATTTCTCCAAATATGCTTGAGGTTGCTAAAGAAAACTCTTCTCTAATGAGTAATATAAACTTTATACATCAGGATATAAGAGATCTTAATCTGGATAAAAAAGACTACGATGCAGCTATATGTATGTGGACAACTTACAATTATCTTTCAACAACAGAAGATCTAAAAGATTTTTTTAAGGGGGTATCCAAACATGTTCGTAAAGGGGGGCTGTTGATATTGGATGCTAAGAATATCTCCGGTCTTGAACCAGTTAGGGCATACACAAGATTAAAGAGAGATGAAAGATCTGAAGTTTTTTTACTTATAATTAAGAAGATAATAAAGAACGTTCAAAATGGATTCTATCTTTATTTCATAAAAGAGGGGGAAGAAGATATTTCTTTTCTGTTTGATGAGGAGCTTGCAAAATTCTATAGTCCATTAGAGATAGAAAAGAGTTCAGAAGATAAATTTGAATTGATTGATAGTTTTGGGGATTTTGATTTTAGAGAATTTGATAATAAAAATTCGGAAAGAATGATCCTTATTCTTAAGAAAAAGTAACTTTCTTCTTGTTTCCTTTTTCGAATAAAAAAGCTTCACCAATTATCTTCTTTATCCCTTCTTTTAATATAACTGCGCTTTTATCCGCAATTGCTAAAATATTATATTTCTGTGATTCTTTTAGAATTATTTCGTCTTGGTCTTCCGAATAGTGTGGAGATACAACAAAATTGTACGCACCAAGACCCAGATCTATTGAGATAGTAGATTCATAATCATCCTCTATTCCTCCAATAACTATTGTTGGTTTTCTAAATATCATTGCTCCTGCACTATACCCCACAATTACTCCATTAAAGGACGCTAAGGAATCTAAAAGATCATTATTATCCAATGTTGATAAAAGAAGCTTTGGATCTCCTCCGGTAATAAAGATCAAGAAAGAATCTTTAATTTTATTCTTCATGCTCTCTTTATCTTCTTCATTATCATCAATTTTCTCTACATTAGAAAATCCTCTTTCATTAAACATCTTTCTTATAGAATTAATTCTACTAGCTCTTCTTTCTTTTTCCTTAACAGCAAAAGGGATTATCAAGATTTTTGCATTCTTATCTAGTTCTTTAGTTATGTAGTCGTCTACTTCAGTATTTTCATTTTTCCTATAATCTCCTCCACCAATAAGAATTGCCTTTTCAATCATTATTAAAGTAGGTATTAATATATTTTAAATTTATCGACTATTTGATCCGTTTCATTAAAAAGACAATACTTAATTATCATAAGTACTAAAGCGCCCCGACCGGGAATCGAACCCGGGTCTTAACCGCGACAGGGTTATGTTCTAGCCATTAAACTACCGAAGCATAATTTATTTATCACAAATTTATTTTTAAACCTTTTGAAACCCAGCTCTA
>Ga0180432_10011491_pt1 | contig 10413 bp, 8 predicted proteins | sample SS_ome_10_FD_132414 | JGI IMG/M metagenome (GOLD analysis project Ga0180432, IMG submission 132414) | Hypersaline lake sediment archaeal communities from the Salton Sea, California, USA - SS_1_MS_2 metaG | ecosystem: Environmental > Aquatic > Non-marine Saline and Alkaline > Hypersaline >...
CTATATTATGCCCTTATGACCATATTTATTATATATCTATCACTTAATTGTGTCAAGTGATGACTTTTCCGGCTCGTCTAAAATATGGGAATCATGGCCAGTATATAGGGACGCTCGGGCTGTTGATACATGAAGTGCCGGATTCTGGAATAGACTGGTAATTAGCGTGGAGTAGTCCCAGAAGACGGGAGTTACCCGAGCCTGTTAATTCATCATCGGGCGAGATTTGCCTGTAAGCGATAAAAACCAAAATTGTAGAGTGATGTTCGCTTTTTGGGCATAAGCACAGTATAACTGCCAGGGTTATAAGCGGTTACCGGTCCGTTTTCTCTTATAAGAAATTTGCCATGGATGGGTGTAGAATTCGCTTTATAGCCTTGTTTCACCTGATGATGTAGTGTTCAGTGCAATGGAATTGCAAAGTCCTTCAAATTGTCAGGCAACAATAAGCCGGAGTGTTACCTTGTAATAGTATTTCCCTTTCTGAAATTAATCACACGCCCTGTCTCAAGATTACCATCGTGGACCATAATCATGCCGGTGTATTCATTTTCTTCGCAGAAGTTTGATTCCTCGATTTCTCCCTTAACATCGTTTAATCTTGGCTCCATATGTGACTCAAGATGGGTTGGATAAAGTGAAAGAAGTCCATCGGGCTTCAACACCCGATAAACTTCAGACAACAGTTTTCTCCTGTCCTTTTCTTCTGAAAAATAATAATAGTGTAAAACGTCGTAAAGAAGAACCACATCAACGGATTCATTAACTAACTTAATTGTTGCTTTATCTGATGTATCCACTCTGGTGATGTTCTTCAACCCGACCGATTGAGCCTTACTCATTAATTGATCTAAGGTTTGTTTATCTTCATCCAGTGCGTACACCAAAGCCTGTTCCCCAACCACCCTTGCCGCAGGAATCGTGTAATTACCCGAGCCACAGCCAAAATCCAGTACCTTTTGTCCCTTTTTGACACCAATATATTTCAGGATACTTTCACCAGATTCTTCGACCCATTGGTCTACACCGGTTTTCATGTGGCACCTATCTCCAATTGCTACTGCATTATCTTAAAACCTTGCTGACCGGTAAAGCAACAATGCATCTGTTGGTGAAACCCAAGCCGGTTTTTGCCTGTCCTGTCCTGACCAGGGGTTACACCTTACTTTTTAACCGTATTGACTGACATGCGTAACCAATATGTTACAAGATATTTACCTAAATTTTACCTAAATGGTGCTATCATAGTCATTAGTGGTAGATGTCATTTTTAGGTAAATGAGGTCGTTCAGAGAAGAGAACTATATACTGGTATCGTGTTAGAACAGTACGATTGATGATGCGGTGAGTTATTGTTCTTAAGCTATGAGTCATATTGTTAAGGTGAGTAAGCGTAATCGGGAGAGTTAGGTAGGGAAAAGGTGGTGTTTCTAGGTGTCTGGTAGGTTGGAGGCGGAGTGGCATATATTCTTTCCATCAATACAACCCCGCGATGCAATAAAGGTTACAAAGGGTAATGCTTTTCAGGGGATTTCTACGTTTGTTTAAGCTACACTGTTGACTTAACAATGTATAATTGTGAAAGGGAAAGTAAGTGAATTGAGAAAGGAGTTGCCAATGCGTTGAGGAAGTTATCATGCCTGCAGAAGGTGTAATTTAAGTAGGAGGTTAACATATTTTGAAAAAAGTTATATGGTCCTTTTTTATGTTAGTAATGGTAGCATCATTATTCTTTAGTGTTATCGGTTGCGCTCAGCAAGAGCCAGCGCCGGCACCCGCACCTGCACCAGCGCCAGCGCCAGCGCCGGCAACAGCGCCAGCACCAGCACCCGCGCCAGCACCAACACCTGCAGCGGCGCCTGCGCCAGCCCCGGCGCCCGCCTCGCCTTCGGCAGTAGCCCAGAGCGAGCAGGCAATACAGGCGCTTTACGAAGCCGCTAAAGCTGAGGGAAAAGTAGTCTGGCATATAGCCGGCGCCACTTCAGAATGGGAAGGGTTAGCTAAAGACTTCATGGCAGAGTACCCTGGTATTGAAGTTGAACTGTTTGGCCATAGCCTCAGCCGATTACCGGCCCGTCTTATTACTGAAGCAGAAACTGGCAAGCTTACCATAGACCTCTTTATGAGCAATACCACCCATATCGAACCGTTAATTGAGCGTGATCTTCTGATTAAATTCGACTGGGAGAAGTATTTCCCCGGACGCTCGAAGGTAAGCAAATTCCTCATGGATGGTTATCTGATTAACCTGATGGATGATCCCATGATCTGGGTATATAACACCGATCTGGTCTCTGAATCGGATTCTCCCAAGAGCTGGAACGACCTGCTTAAACCGATGTACAAAGGCAATAAAATATCCATTCGAACCCAGTCGGTTCAGTTCGTCGGTTTATATACCGACTGGCAAACAAACCCGGATAACGTTGTCGCTTACCTGCAAGCCCTTGCCAAGCAGGAAATCATGGGTTCCACCGCTATCACTGAGGCGATGGGTCGCGTAGCCAGTGGTGAATGTATGGTTGGTCTCTTCCGCAGTCCCCAGTACACAATGATGAAAGCCGATGGTGCGCCACTTCAGATAGCCAAGATTGGTCCGGTCGCTACCACTCCTACCGGAACGGTAATGATCAAGGGAGTTGACCATCCCAATGCCGCTCTATTATTGAATATCTGGTTGCACGGTCCGAAAGGAACTGACTCACTTAGAGATAATGCCGCTCGCGGTATCATTACCTCAGACTATCCCACTCCGGTACAGCAGTTGTTACACGAAAACGGGATACGGTTCTTCCGCATTGTAGAAAAACAGGCGGAACTCGAATCATACTACCAATATGACGCAATGGTAAACGCCGCTATGGGCTGGGGTATTAAATAGCATATCCCCCCGCTCTTAGCCGGGCTGGATTTTCAGCCCTGAAATAGTCAATGTAATTCGGAGCACCGCATGGCGGTAAGGTGTCGTGCGGTGCTCCAAGTGCGGTTCTGGTCTATATGTGAGTATGGAAACTAGTCCCGGGAAGATTAGACTTAGAATTTGCACAACTACCAGTAAACTATAAATGATAGTTCCCATGTTGTGTGCTTTCAAACCGCCATTGAGGAGATAAATGTAGAATGGCATCAGTAAGGCAAGTAATTGAGGGCACCAGAAGGTTTGCAGGTTTAAACGCAAGAAAAATCCTTCTGGGAATCGTCTTAATTATTACTGCTTACCTGGTAATTCCCCCCATCGGAATGTTGCTTTTCAGTGCGGTAAGAGGTACCGAGGGGAAGCTACCCTTCGAAGCAACAAATTTTACCCTTGAAAATCTGGCAAGGGTATTTACTTCGGAAATTACGCTGCGGCTTTTCCAGAATACTGCCATCTATGCCATAGGAGCCGTAGTTGTCGGTCTTGGTATCGCAGCACTCTTTTCCTGGTTTCTGGAACGTACTAACGTGCCGGCTCGAAAACTTATGTTTGTCTTGATACTGGCACCGTTAGGTATGCCCATGATTATCACCAGCATGGCCTGGATTCAACTGGTTAACCCTACCAATGGTCTCATTAATGTAATATTACGAGCAATCTTTGGGCTGGAGGGTACCGGACCGTTAAATGTATATTCCATGGGTGGCATGATTATCATTACGGGGCTTACCATTGCCCCGTTGATTTACATCATGATCTCCGGTACGTTTTCCCGAATCGACCCGTCTATCGAAGAAGCAGGCAGGACCAGTGGCGCGGGACCATTTGCCGTACTAAGGCGTATTAGCATGCCACTGTTAGGCCCGGCGCTATTTGCCGCAGTTATTTATTACATAGTAATTGTTATGGAGACTTTTGAGATACCGGCAATGCTGGGGCAACCGAAAGGTATCTTTGTTTTCAGTTCCGCGATATATTATGCTATCAATCCGCTGGAAGGCGGGAAATTATCCGATTATGGTGTAGCTAGCACCTACGGTGTGATACTCCTAATCATTGCGGCTGTCCTTATCTATGTTTACGGACGCTATGTACGCAACGCCGACCGCTTCGCCACAATGACCGGGAAGGGGTATCGCCCCCGGCTGATAGACCTGGGCAAGTGGAAATACCTCCCCACGACGCTTATGTCCATGTATTTCATCATCGTGGTACTATTACCCTTGATGACGCTGCTGTGGACAAGCCTGGCACCGCCGTATGCCCGGTTCTCTATAGCTACATTTTCCAAACTTGATCTCGATGCTTACCGGAATATGTTCCAGGCTACCTATCTGATCAAGTCCGTTAAAAACACGCTGATAATTTCCACTTCCGTTGCCGTTATTGCCACCTTCCTGGTGACGCTTATTTCCTGGTTAAGCGTACGGGGTAAAATAGCCGGTGCCCGGCTCTTAGACCGGCTTAGCTTTGTCATAATCGGGGTACCCGGTATTGTGTTGGCACTGGTACTCATTTTCATCTATGCTTCGATGCCGGTTCCCATATATGGTACTGTGTGGGTCATTGTCGTCGCCGGGGTGACACGTTCTCTGCCCTTTGGCACCAGACTGATGAGTTCGGCTTTCCTGCAGGTTCACCGTGAGCTTGAAGAAGCGGCCGCTACCAGTGGCGCCGGTCTTAAAACAACTTTCTTCCGCATTGTCATGCCGCTGTTGTGGCCAAGCTTTGCCCGCGGTTTTGTCTGGTTTTTTGTAGCTACCATGCGTGATACAACCATGGCACTGATGCTCCATGCCGCCGGTAACCAGACTATTGCCGTAGCATTGTGGATGTTATGGACTGAAGAGGCGAGGTTTGCTGATGCGGCTGCCATAGCGGTACCTATGATGATAGTTACCATGGTACTAACATATATAGTGGCGAAACAGACTATGCTCCAGGAGGACTAGTAGGCTATGTCAGTAACAATAAAAAATCTGCAAAAGACGTTCACTACATCCCGGGGGCTGGTTCAAGCTATCCGTGACCTGGACCTTGAAATCAAAGATGGTGAGTTCTTTAGTCTTCTGGGACCCAGCGGCTGCGGGAAAACAACTACCATACGATGTATTGCCGGACTGGAAACACCGGATGATGGCGAGATATGGCTTGGCGACCAGATGGTATATTCCAAAGCCCGGAATAAGCTGGTACCCGCACACCAGCGTAAGCTCGGCATGGTCTTCCAGTCCTATGCTATCTGGCCTCACATGAATGTCTTTGATAATATAGCTTTTCCCATGAAGCATGGCTCCGGTGGTAAGTATACCAAGACAGAGATTGAGGAAAGCGTAACCAGAGCCTGTAAACTGGTGCAACTGGCAGGTTTTGAATACCGCCCTTCCACCCAGCTAAGCGGCGGTCAACAGCAAAGAGTGGCCCTCGCCCGCTGCCTGGTTAAAGACCCCAATGTCGTCCTGCTGGACGAACCATTGAGCAACCTTGATGCAAAGCTTCGAGCTGAAACCCGCGTAGAGTTACGCCGATTGGTGAAGAGCATCGGAGCCACTGCGGTATATGTTACCCATGACCAGGTGGAAGCTTTCGCGGTATCTGACCGTATCGGCGTTATGCTCAACGGCGAGTTAATCCAGGTAGGAACACCCCAGGAAATTTACCTGAAACCCCAGCATGAATTTATCGCCGACTTCGTTGGCCGAATCAATTTCCTGGATGGAACCGTAGTGCAAGATGATAATCGGCAAGGTGAAAAAGTTGTAGAAACCCAAATAGGCAGATTAGCCAGTAAGGACCTGGAGGATATTCCCGCGGGTAACAAAGTAAAAATAGGAGTCCGGGCTGAAAACATAAAGATACTGGAAAAGATGCCAAAGGATAACGAGAACTGCTTTACGGGTGTGGTGAAGAGTGCGGTTTTCCTTGGGGAGTACATCAGTTGCGAGGTAGAAATAGGTGGTCAGCTTATTGATATAAACGGTCCACCTGAGCATCATATTGTAGTAGGTTCCGAGATTAGCGTTTTGCTCCCGCGAGACCTGATTGTAGTCATCCCGTGTGGTGACAATGTCAAGTGTGAAATTCCGGAAAAAATAATTAGAAAATCAAAGGAGGCACATAGAAAATAATGGCGAAAAATCTTTTGACCAGTGTTAAAGACACGGCACCGGATGAGAGCCTGGTTCCAAGCCGCGGCTTTAACGATATGGATTTAAGGTGGTTGGTTACCGAAGAAAATATGGGGGCCGAATACCTGACCTTTGGCAGGACCGTGTTTGCCCCGGGTGGCTCGTCACGTCACGCCATGCACAGACACCCGAACGCCGAAGAAGTACTCATGGTTTTGCGCGGGAAGGGTGTTTCTCTCGTTGGTGACGAGCGTTATGATATGGTGCCCGGGGATGTCAACTTTATTCCCAAAAATGCTCCTCACTCATTTTTTAACGAGAGCCCGGATGAAGAATGCGAGATAATCTTTGTCTATGGCGGAGGACCTACACTGGAAAAGGCAGGATACGAAGTAGTAGATGGTTAACCAGATAAATTCGCGTTACCCGTGGCGCTTAAGGAAATATAAATAGAAGGAGAAAGCTAAATGGCAAAAATGGTTCATCTTAAGGATCTAATGGCAAACAAAACCTATGAACCCCCCTGTTCTATCTACTTTGGTGTATGTGATGATACGGTTCCGGGGGGTACTCCCATGATAATGGGTTATACCATGTCGGGGCCAGACATGAGAAACGACCGACACTACCATACCGAATGTCCCGTTGGGCAATACAAGATAAAAGGAACCGACCACCTTTTGGTCGGCCCTGATGACAAGATGCGGGAAATCGAATACAAGCCGGGTGATTTTCTGTATATGCCCAAGGGAGAAATACACGGAGCCAAGGGTGTCGGCGAATCCAACGAACTTATCTTTTGCTACATAGGAATCGGCAGCCTGGACAAAGCGGGGACTGTTTTCGGGGATACTAAGGCGTCACCAGCCGCAAAAAGCCCTGATACCAGCGCCAAAGTTGTCCGCATTCCGAAAAAGGATATACAATACGCAGAGCCTCTTATCACCGGTTTTGGCATCAACAGCCAGACGGTAGAGCACCCCGGTTTCATCATGGGAACCTCAACTATGCCGCCCGGAGGTTGGAACCGGCGCCACTATCATTCCAATGTCGACTTAGCCATGTTTAAAATTCGAGGTCACGACCGGATGATGATCGGACCTGATGGTGCCATCGAAGAAATGGACTTTCAGGCAGGCGATTTTATTTATATCCCCAGGGGAGAAATACACGGAGCTATCAACCTGGATAACAAGGAGGGACTCCTCGTTCTCTGTTACGTCGGCGTAGATGACCGCGAAAAAATTCACAAAGAGTATGTGGAACCCGATAAGAAGTATGTTCCTCCTACCGAGTATGACTATGCCAGCAAATTGAAGTAGCTGAGCTGCCGATAAGTAAGCTGCGGTAAAACCGGATAAAGATTCTTGGATTTCCGCTTACCAGGGGCGTTAGATGGGTATCATGGACAAGTGACTGTTACCCATTTAGCGCCCTGATTACTTGGCGGGGAATATGATGTGCAGGCAGTCGGCAAACGTGGGACAGTTCAGTCCGTTGAGACAATGGACACTCATAGGCTGGCTGACTTATACCAGTCGAGAATCTCACTGCCGGTCATGAAAAGGACATCATTATAGGACTTGATATACTGAAAAATCCTATCGAAGTACCGGATTCGATGCGGGACGCCGGTGATATAAGGATGTACCGAAATCGCCATGATGCGCGTGTGAGTGGCACTTTCCTGATACAGGGTATCGAATTGGTCTCGGGCTCGCTCAAATAGCTCAGGTGACCGGTGGTTCTGAACCAGATAAATCGGGACATCGTTAATTTCCATCGAGTAAGGGATAGAGGTTAGGCTACCCTTCTTGACCTTCATGGGATACGGCTGGTCATCATTGGCCCAATCACACAGGTATTCTATTCCCTCTTCCGCCAGAATATCCGGGGTGTCAAATGTCTCAGCCAGTCCGGGACCCAGCCAGCCGCGGGGAGTTTTGCCCGTCTTCTCCTTTATCTTCTGGATAGTCCGCTTTATCGTCGCCCGTTCATCTTTCTCCAGAGGCAGGGCTCGCTGGGTGAAACTGTGGCAGAGTATCTCCCACCCACTGTCAAGGCTCTTGTCCACTATAAACGGGTAGGAGTCACAAATAGAAGCATTCAGGCTAACTGACGCCCTTACCTGGTTCCTGTCCAGTACCTCCTTCAACCGCCAGAACCCAACGCGTAACCCGTAATCGAACCAGCCATAATTAACGATATCAGGAATCACGGTAACTCCCTGAGGGGCAGGTATCACCGTGCGTGCCATCTTTTCATTAATATCCCATTCCTCCACATTGACAATAACCCATACCGCCATCCGGGCATTCCCCGGTAGCTTCAGGGGCTTGCGTGTTGTGATAGGCGAATATTCTGCGCGTGGATTGCTCATGACTATCTCCGTTCTGAAAAGGTAAGGCGAAATTCCCATATAATCTTAATGTCATTCGCCAGCCCGTGTCAATTTCCTGTCCAGGGTATTGCCCGAAATGTGGACAGATTGTGAAGAGATGGTTCCGCTCCTGAAACAAGTAACGGAAGAGAGGAAGGAGCGGAGCAACATATTTGATACCAAAATAGTGGCGGGAAGCAATGCCGGGAGCAGACCTGTTTATGAGGCTAAAACGCCTTAGCCGAAGGCAGAATACAGGCGTACTAAGACTGAATCTGGTCTGTGAGCAGACTTTTTAGTCGGTCCAGAGATACCTCATAGGGTTCCAACGGAATTCCCATCCAATCGGAAAAGGCCAAGATCCCTTCCGGATCACTTTCCATTACCTTTGTATAGTAGCCGATTCCGTCCAGCATAATGGCGCCGCCGCTGTGTTTGGGAAAGTTCTCGTTGGCCAGTCCCTTATCCCATCCCTGAAATACGTAGTGGCGGTATTTCATCCATCCCGGAGTAAGCCAGTAGATATCCTTGTCCTGTGCTATGCTATCCCGTTCCGTGGCACCAGCTATCATATCGACGCAGTGGGTAGCCTTAATCCTGGAAATTTCAATCCCGGGTTCCACCTGTTCCCCGATTATGGTATCTATATTTCGATAGGGATTATCAGCGTTCACATAGCAGAATTTGCCGCCATAGACCACGATTATTTTTCGGGAAAATTTCTTGGCGTTACTAATTTGCCTGGCAAGCTCAGTCTCAAGTTCGCGCGGTATTTCATGTCGCCCCGGTTTGGTATACAGAATTTTTCTGGCGTCCAGAAAGCCGCTATTCTTGAGGTGGTTCAGTTCCATGTTGAGTGTGCCACAGGCTACAATCGAATAGTCGCTGAATGAGATATGCTGTTCCATGATACCCCCTAAAGGTTTAAATCTACTCTGGCTTATTCATTTGGGTGAATATGCCTGCCCGCAAGGAGGTTGCCGTGAACCGGGCAACTGGCAATGAGGGGCACCGGGTGTTCGGGACAGACGCATTTAGCCTGCTCCATCGGACCAACTTCATATTTCTATTGGTGACTGGCGCAGACCACAGGGCGTCACCCGAGCTTGTCCAGCAAACGGTGAATAGGAACAGCAATCTGGTCTTCCTGGACATGAGGTGAGTAGCTGCTGTCAATCTGCACCAGCTTCACCAGCGGCATCTTGCACGCAATAGCTACCGCCAGCTTGTCAACGGTACCCGAAACTATCTCTTCCGAGATTATCTGGGCTCCGATTAGTGTTTCCGTTCTGGTATCGGCGATAAGCCGGTAGCGGGCTGGCCTGCCATCAAATCTCTCTCGAAGCCGGGGAGTATCGACGACCACCGAAACGGTATCCATACCCTTTTCCCGGGCCTCCCTCTCGGTAAAACCTGCTGCTCCTATTTGATAGCCGAACACCCTGGTGATAAAAGGCATAACCGTTCCTTCATAAGCCAGGCGATTTCCCTGTATGGTATTTCTACCCGCTATATAACCCGTCCGTATGGCATTGGTCGCCAGTTGATGCTGCCGCTTTGAGCCGGTAACAACATCCCAGTTCTCCATACAGTCGCCAATGGCATAGATGTCAGGGTTATTGGTCTGGAGGTATCGATTTACCGCTATAGCGCCGGTTTTACCTATCGTTAGCCCGGCGCTACGTGCCAGCGCAACACCGGGTTCCGCACCGGTGCCGAAGAAGACAAAGTCCACTTCCAGCTCCCGGTCAGTAAGACTGAGGCGTTTCTTTTCACCATGACTGGCTATGCTCTCTATCCCGGCGGGAAGGACCAGCTCCACGCCGTTATTGCTGAGCACCGCTTCCAGTTTTTCCGCCATGTCTTCGTCGAGGTGGTTCCGCAGAATAGCCCGCCTGGCTAGGAGGTAGACCTTGCTATAGCCTCGCGCCCTGAGGGCGGCAGCTATTTCCAGGGCTATGAACCCGCCACCAATAACGGCGGCGGTA
>Ga0180432_10011492_pt1 | contig 10412 bp, 10 predicted proteins | sample SS_ome_10_FD_132414 | JGI IMG/M metagenome (GOLD analysis project Ga0180432, IMG submission 132414) | Hypersaline lake sediment archaeal communities from the Salton Sea, California, USA - SS_1_MS_2 metaG | ecosystem: Environmental > Aquatic > Non-marine Saline and Alkaline > Hypersaline >...
CGCATTTCATAAAATAACGATTGAACGGGCGCCCCTTCGGGGGTGCCCGTTTTCTTTTTACCCTTCGCATTACCTGGGGTGAACTTCGAGTTTTTATTTTATACCCAAGGGCAGCTCATAAACATGATATTTACTTGCATTTTGTTTCATTATTACTGAAATTCACCGGCAATAATGTGTCATGTTTATATGAAAGCTTCTCATAGTATATATTTATTAAAACTCGAAATTCGCTCTATTTATCTGACGAGGTTGGACTGACCTGTGGGCAAGTACATCGTGAAACGGCTGGTTCTGGCCATTCCGACCCTACTCGGAGTCATTGTCGGGGCCTTTCTCATCATACATCTCGTGCCCGGCGACCCCGTGGACATCATGCTTTTCAACGCCAACCCCACGCCCGAGCAGGTTACGGAGCTGAGACATCAGCTCGGGCTGGACAAACCGCTGTACGCGCAGTTCGGTACATACCTGTGGGGTCTCATGAGAGGGCGGTTCGGCGAATCGCTTCAGACCCACCGGCCCGTGAGCGATGAGATCGGGGAAAAGCTCGTTCCCACCCTGCAGCTCACCTTCTGCGGCATGGGGATAGCGATCATATTCGGCCTCGCAATGGGCGTCATAGCCGCAATGCGCCCCAACTCGTGGGTTGACAATCTTGCCATGGGTGCGGCCAACGTGGCGGTCGCTATGCCGGCTTTCTGGCTTGGTATACTGCTCATACTGCTGTTCGCGCTCAAGCTCGGGTGGCTGCCCGCTACGGGCCAGGGAGGAGGCGAGCGTCTCATTCTTCCGGCCCTGTCCATCGGAATAGGCTATTCCGCGATCATAGCCCGTCTGGTTCGATCGAACCTCATACAGGTACTCGACAGGGATTACATACTCACGGCCCGCTCGAAAGGGCTCATGGAGCGGATCGTGGTATTCAGGCATGCGCTGAAGAACGCGCTCATTCCCGTTATCACGATGATAGGCCTGCAGTTCGGGAACATGATGGGCGCGGCCGTGGTCATCGAAACCCTTTTCGCACGGATCGGGATCGGGCGTCTGCTCGTGGAGGCGATACTCCAGCGTGACTACCCGCTCATTCAGGGGACCATATTCGTATTCGGCGTCATCTATATCGCATCGAATCTGATCATAGATCTGCTTTACTCGCTCGTGGATCCGAGGATTCGATATTCGTGAATCCGCGGAGATGGAGAACGCATGTTTAAGGCCTTATTCAGCGGAAGACCCGGCGAAGCGGCACAGTCCGGATCGCATACATGGCAGGGAGTCCGGGAGGCTTTGGGCCGTTACGGTCAGAACAAGGCCGCTGTTATCAGCGCGGCTGTACTGCTCGGGATGATCGTCATCGCCGTGTTCGGTCCCTCCCTCGCGCCGTACGACCCCGTGAAGATCGGCGTGGGGGGCAGACTCGAGAGACCGGGCGGCGAGCACCTTTTCGGAACGGACCAGTTCGGCCGGGACGTACTCAGCAGGGTCATCTACGGAACGCGGCTGACTCTCCAGGCCTCCGTGATCGCGGTCGTGGTCGCGGCCGGCATCGGCGTACCGCTCGGGCTCCTGGCGGGTTACGCGGGCAAAGTGACGGACAACATCATCTCCAGGCTCGTGGATATATTGCTGGCATTTCCGGGTATTCTGCTCGCGCTCATCGTGGTCGCCATACTGGGGACGGGGTTGGCCAAGGTACAGCTGGCTGTAGGTGTTTCGCTCATACCCGCGTACGCGCGGCTCGTACGCGGGAGCGTTCTCTCGGCAAAGGAGAACGTTTACGTGGAAGCGGCGCGGGCGGGCGGGTGCGGTGCGTTCAGAATCGCAACGAGGCACATACTGCCGAACATATTCGTACCGCTCCTCGTGCTCTCCACGACCGCCGTGGGATGGGCCATCATCATCGCGACCTCCATCAACTTCATAGGTCTTGGTGTTCAGCCCCCGACTCCGGAATGGGGTGCCGATCTCGGCGCCGCGAGGAGCTATCTCGGCGTGGCCTGGTGGCCCGGGACGTTTCCTGGACTCGCCATACTCGTAACCATACTGTCGATCAACCTCATCGGGGACGGGCTTCAGAACGCCCTCGACCCCCGTTTGAAGAGAAAGGGTGAAGGCCGGAGATGAACGGCGACGTTATCCTCGATATCCAGGGACTGCACACCTCCTTCTCCATGACGCGGGGCACGGTGCGCGCGGTCAACGACGTGTCCTTTAATATTAAAAGCGGCGAGATGCTCGGCGTGGTGGGGGAGAGCGGTTGCGGAAAGAGCGTCACCGGGCTGTCCATCATGCGCCTCGTCCCCTATCCCGGCAGGATAACGGGGGGCAGAATCCTCTTCGAAAACCGCGACCTCCTCGGCCTGGACGAACGGGAGATGCGCACGATCAGGGGGAGCAGCATAGCGATGATATTCCAGGACCCCATGACGTCGCTCAACCCCGTGCTTACCATCTCGAGGCAGCTCACCGAAGCCATCATCGAGCATGAAGGGTGCTCGAAACGGGAGGCCGGGGTCAGGGCGATCGACCTGCTCAGGACCGTGGGCATATCCTCTCCCGAACGGAGGATAAGGGATTATCCCCACCAGTTCAGCGGGGGTATGCGGCAGCGCGTGATGATAGCCATGGCCATATCGTGCGGACCGAAGATCATCATCGCGGACGAACCCACAACGGCGCTGGATGTGACCATTCAGGCCCAGATACTCGAGCTCATGAAAAAGATATGTGAAGATATCGGCACCTCGATCATGCTCATCACGCATGATCTCGGAATAGTCGCGGGACTGTGCAGGGTTGTTGCCGTGATGTACGCGGGGCGTCTCGTGGAGACGGCCGAGGGAAAAACCATCTTCTCCGGACCCGTACACCCCTATACCCACGGCCTGCTGACCTCGACGCCGAGAATGGACAGGGTCTCGGAGCGGCTGCAGCCCATAGGCGGAGTTCCGCCCTCCCTGCTCGATCCGCCCAGGCGGTGCATGTTCGCTCCGCGCTGCAGGTACGCGATCGAGCGGTGCCTGCGGGAGGAACCCGTGCTCGAGGAAGTCTCACCCGGACACGCGGCCGCGTGCTTCAGGAGCGGGGAGAAGCTCTGGTGAGGAGAAACGCGGAGGTGAAGAACCAAAAGGTGAAAGAAGATACGATCCTGCAGGTAAATGACCTGGCCGTGCACTTCGAGGGACAGGAGCCCTTTACGCCGAAGAGCAGGCGCTCCGTTGTAAGGGCCGTTGACGGTGTATCGTTCTCGATACGGAAGGGGGAGGTGCTCGGCCTCGTGGGGGAGTCCGGATGCGGGAAGTCCACCGTGAGCAAGGCCATACTCCGGATCATACCACCTACAACGGGTAAAGTCCTGTTCGAGGGAAGAAACCTCTGCGCACTCGAAGAACGCGAGCTTCGGCCCTTGCGGCGTCGCATTCAGATGATATTCCAGGACCCCTACGCGTCGCTCAATCCGTCCATGACGGTTTACCAGACTATAGCGGAGCTTTTAAAGATACACCGGATCGGGGAAAGGCGGGAGCGGAAAGACAGGATAAATGAGATGCTCAGGGTCGTGGATCTCGATCCGGAGTATGCGGACCGCTACCCCCACGAGTTCAGCGGGGGGCAGCGCCAGCGCATCAGCATCGCCCGCGCGCTGGTGGTCAATCCCGAGTTTCTCGTGGCGGACGAACCCGTCTCGGCACTCGACGTATCGGTACAGGCCCAGATCATCAACCTCTTGCAGGATTTACAGGAGAGGTTCTCGCTTACCTACCTCTTCATATCGCACGATCTGAGTGTTGTCAGGCATATCAGCAACCGTGTCGCCATCATGTACCTCGGCAGGATCGTGGAGATCGCGGACACGAACACGCTGTTCGAGGATCCCCTTCATCCCTACTCGAAGGCCCTGCTTTCCGCTGTTCCCATACCGGACCCGGAGCTCGAGAAGGGCAGGAAGCGGATCATCCTCTCGGGCGAAGTGCCGAGCCCGTACGATATTCCCCGGGGCTGCAGGTTCAATACCAGGTGCTGGAAGAAGATGGACGTCTGTTTCGAGAAGGAGCCCGAGCTCCGGGAGGTGAAGGAGGGACACAGCGCGGCCTGCCATCTCTACGGCTGAGCGTATAAAATAGACTTAAAGGGGGGGACCATGAGGGTCGGACTGCTTATAGATCCCATAGATTCGAAACTGGGCTACGAGGAAAACCTGCGGAAGGCCGCGGAGCTCGGTTTTAAGGTGGTTCAGCTCTGGTTCAAGGATATTAGGGAAGGGCCCGGCGATGTCATGAAGACCCTGGACCGCTTGGGGCTCGAGCTCAAATCGCTTGCCGCATACACGGATATTCTGCACCCTGAAAGGCCGTGGGAGGAAATATTCGGAGAGCTTAAGGAGGCGGTCGATTACGCCTCTTCAAACGGTATCCGGGAAGTGGTGACGGAGTCCGGTGGCGTGCCCGGCAGGATGGAGGGCTGGAACGCCATGATTGAACGGCTGTCGGACCTGGCCCGGTACGGCGGGAAACGCGGCGTACGGATACTCATCGAAAACGGCCCCGGCGTACTCGTGGACGGGACCGGCCGAATGCTTCAAATGATCGAGCAGGTGGGAGAGGGGATCGGCATCAACTTCGATCCCGCGAACCTCAACCTCGTTCCGGACGACGTTGTCGAGGCGGTCCGGCTGCTCGGGGACTCGATCGTGGATACGCACGCAAAGGATTCAATCCTGCTGGAGGCCGGATCGAACAGGACGGTGGACGAAAGACATGTGTTCGTTATGCCCGTGGGGGAAGATTTTATACACCTGCCCCGGGACGTGAAGTGGGTGCTTCCGCCCGTGGGAGAGGGGGACGTTCCGTTTCCCGAATATATCGCGGCTCTTGAGAACGCCGGATTCGGGGGAGACCTCATAATCGAATACCAGGGCGGGGGAAACAGGGAGGAGGCCATTATTCAGAGCAGGACTTTTCTCGAAAATTTACTGTAAGCGGCCTTTCAGCACGGCGGCTGAAAATGGGAGGAGATATATAATGAGCCTGAAGATAAAGAACATAGCGGTAACCGGGGCAAGCGGGAAGATCGGAAGGAACGTTATCCCGGAGCTTTTAAAGGCCGGGTATAAAATCAGGGCCCTGGAGCATGAGGAGCCCGTTCCCGTCGAGGGTGTGGAAATTATAAAAGGGGACCTGGCCGACACCCTGCTCCCGGAACGGTTCATAAAGGACATGGATGCGGTTATACATCTTGCCAACGTGAAGGAGAACAGGGAGACGTTTCTGAACGTCAACGTGGGAGGCACCTTCCGCTTGCTGGACGCGTGCATGAAGGCCGGGCATATACGGCAGTACATACAGGCCGGGTCGGACGCCCGTGCGGGCATTTTCTACTATCCCCATCCCTTTCCGATCGACGAGACCTACCCGCACTCCGCCTATCCCGGGTACTATGCCTTCTCAAAGGTGCTCGAGGAGACGATGTGCGAGCAGTACATCATTCAGTACAAGCTGCCCGTAACCACGCTCAGGTTTTCGTGGGTCTATGCGGAGGACGACGTGCTCGCGCACGCCACGCTCGCGAAGCCGGATTTCGGCGTTCCCGTGTGGGAGGAGCTCGCGGCCACGCCGGAGCAGAAGAAGTACTTCACGGAAGGCCAGGACGGCGCTGCCAGGCTCGTTCATAAAAACGGCAGGCCGGGGATCAGGCAGGTGGTGAGTATACACGACGTGGTGCAGTCCGTTCTGCTCGCGGTCGGAAACGAGTCCGCCCTCTACCAGGCCTTCAACGTATCGGGCCCATCACCCTTCAGCTATGACGTTCTGTCGGATTATATTTCGGAGAAGCTCGATATTCCGGTGGTGGAGTTCGTACTGGGAGACTTTTATGACTTCCGGATAGACCTGAACAAATCGAGATCGGTGCTCGGGTACGATCCGAAGTTCAGCATTATCGATATAGTGGACGAGGCCGTGCAGTACAGGCAGTCGGGCGGCAGGAGATCGTTCCTCAAGTACCCGGGATAAAAAGTACTCGTATTAATATGAACCCGATTTGGGAAAAGGAGTGTGTTATGGAATTCGATCATATCGGATTGAAGACAACGGAGAAGAAGGAAGGCGAGAATTACGTGGAGGCCACGAAGGTCTGGGTGACGAGCCCGAAAGATCACCCTCTGCACGTGGAGTGGCTCCGTTATGAGAAGGACAGCACGGTCCCGAAGGAGGTCCGCGAACAGGCCCACGTCGCGTACCGGGTCGACTCTATAGAGGAGGCGTCAAAGGGCATGCGGGTCCTCATAGAACCCTGGGTCGTGGGCGGTTTCGTGCGCGTCGGGTTCTTCGAATACAGGGACGGTACGGTCGTGGAGTTCATGGAGTACCTCGAGGGGAAAGACGCGTGGTTTCCCGAGTGATCCCGGGGAACCGACCGATTTAACAGGGAGGAGGTCGATTATGGAGAGGATACGGTGCGGTGTCATAGGCCTCGGATGGTTCGGCGCGCATCATGTGGACACGCTGAGCCAGCTTCCGCAGGCGGAGCTTACGGCCGTTTGTACGCGCAGGGAATGGAGGCTGAAGGAAATCGCGGACCAGTACGGGATTAAAAAGACGTACACCGATTACAACGATCTCCTTGCCGACGGGGACATCGACATGGTCAGCGTGGTGACCCACGTGAAGGACCATCTGGGGCCCGCGAAAGCGGCCCTCGAGGCCGGGAAGCACGTGTTTCTCGAAAAGCCCATGGCCGCAGACGCGCGGGAGTGCGACGAGATACTCGAGGCCGCTGCAAAAACGGATAAATTTCTCATGATCGGCCACATATGCCGCTTCGATCCCGCGTATGCCCTGGCAAAAGAGGAGATTGACGGGGGAAATATCGGGAAGATACTCTCCATACACGCGCGAAGAAACCTCGCGTCGAATATGACGGAAACGGTTGTTGACAACATCAGCGCCCTTTTCGGGGACGGCGTGCATGACCTGGACCTCATCCTCTGGTTCACGGGCGCGCGGCCCGCGAGCGTATACGCGCAGACCTCGAATACGCGGCCGGAACACCCTTACGACGATCTCGGCTGGGCCCTGTACCGGCTTGACGACGGAAGCATCGGGGTGATCGAAACCGCCTGGTGCCTTCCGGACAACGCGCCCTTTGCCCTTGACGCGCGTATGGAGATCATAGGTACCGAGGGCGCGATATACATCGACAATTCCGGTTCTCACTACGCGGTACTGACCAAAGACGGCATGCGCTTTCCCCAGTCGACGTACTGGCCGAAGGTCCACGGTTTGAGAAGGGGTTATCTGAAGGAGGAGTTCGACTATTTCCTCAAGTGCATAACCCGGGGAGAAAAGCCCTCCGTAATAACGCCCGAGGAGTCGAGGGACGTGGTGTACGCCGTCAGGATGGCGGAGCAGTCCGCCCGTGAGGGCAAAGTCTTCGTTTTCTGAAGTTATATACGCTCATGCAGGCCGCGGCTCTCCTTCGTTTACCGTTTGTTCGACATACCCTGCCCGGATGATTGCCTTCCTTATTGGGTGATTTTCGATGTAGAATATTCATTGTCCGCCTGTTATAATTTCCCATTCGCTTCGCTCCGTTCATGGAGTTTCCGGTGGATTTATTTTCCAGCCGTCTTTTCCCTGTGCTCCTTCCGCCCCTGGCCGGATTCTGCGTGGGAACTTTGAGCGGTTTTTACGGGGTGGGCGGCGGCTGGCTCATAACACCGGTACTCAACATATTCGGCCTTCCCATGGGTACCGCCATCGGCACGAGCCTCCTGCATATTACGGTGGTTTCCCTGTTCGGCTCATTAAGGCACTGGAAGATGAAAAACCTGGATCCCCGGGCCGGGTTGCTTACGGGTGGTCCCGCGGTCGGAGGCGTGTACGCGGGAAGGGCGCTCGTCATCGCGCTCGAAGAGGCGGGCAGGGCGGACACTGCCATAAGGGTCGCCTACATAGTCTTTCTGCTCGGTGTGGGCGTGTACATGATGTTCGAGAGAGGTGCGCGGCGGGATAAGGTTCATAAGGGGATCCGTTTGCCCGGGCCGGCGATTGAGATACCGGGAGAAAAAGGACGGCCGGTGAAGGTACCCGTTATTCTTCTTATGGTAATCGGGCTCGGAGTCGGGTTTCTCAGCGCCGCGATGGGGGTGGGCGGCGGTTTCGTCCTCCTTCCTCTGCTCATATACGCGGCGGGTTTTCCTGTTGGAAGGGCGGTCGGGACGAGCCTTTTCTCGGTTCTCATCATGGGTGCTACAGGAGGCGCGGTCTATGGCATTGCCGGGAGGCTCAGCTGGCGTGTACTGCTCTTTATGAGCGGACCGGGCATTCTCGGCGTGTACCTCGGATCGGCTGGAGCGGGGCGGGCGCACGGTGAAAAGACGAAAAAACTATTTGCATACACACTGCTCGCGGGCGCGTGCGCGGTACTTTTCAAGCAGTCCGGTCTCGACCGCGTGAGTTCGGTTTTTGTCATCACGGTCATGGTGATCTCCACGGTCCTTATTTTCATAGTCTCGCTTAGACATAAATAATGAAGGGTGAGTAAGGTGATAGGCCAAAGCAGTTTGCGAAAAGGACATTTTTTCTTTATTTTACCTGTGAGCCTGGAAACCATCTCTAAATACATATTAAGGAGTATTACCAATGCCGAAAAAGGAAGAGCTGTCGATCAAAGTTGAGAAGGTTCGGGACTTTATGGATCGGAACGGGTATGCAGGTGCGCTCTTCGGTACACAGCATAATTTTTCATGGTTGACATGCGGCGGAGACGACCAGATCGTACACGGGACTGAACTGGGTCTGGTTCAAATCCTTATTACAAAAGACCGTACCCTGCTCATAACGAACAATATTGAGATGCCGAGGGTGACCGCTGAAGAGACGTCGGATCTCCCGCTCGAGAAGGCGGAGTACGTATGGACCGAGGGATCCGCTGAAGAGAAGGTAAAGGAGGCAATGGGAGGCGGGAAGCTCGCGGCGGATTTCGATTTTCCCGGAGCGGTAAACGAGGCCGCGCCTTTGAGCCTGCTCAGGGTGCCGCTACTCGATGGAGAGGTAGAGCGCTATCGAAAGCTCGCCGGGATGTGCACGAGCGTTATGGAAGGGACTATGCGGGAAATTGCACCCGGGATGAGCGAGTTTGAAATCCAGGGCCTTTTAGGAGGAAAGCTTCTTGCCCTGAACATCATACCCATTGTTCTGCTCGTGGGAACGGATGAAAGGATAATTAATTACAGGCACCCCATGCCCACGGAAAAGAAGCTGAACAAGTACTGCATGGCCGTCATCTGCGCCCAGAGATGGGGAATGGTGCTCAACATGTCCAGGCTCGTACATTTCGGTCCCCTTTCAGGGGATATTGAAAAGCGCTACGACGCACTCCTCCGGGTCGATATGGCCTATACCACGGCTACGAAGCCGGGGAACAGCCTGGAGGATGTCTTCGAGGCCGGAAAGGCGGAGTATGCAAACCAGGGGTTCCCGGGCGAGGAGCGGAAGCACTTTCAGGGAGGGACCTGCGGGTACCTGACAAGGGAGTTGTCGATCGGGCCCGTATCCCCCTATGTGGTCAGAGACGGCGAGATATTCGCGCACTGCCCCTCAATAACGGGAACGAAGACCGAAGACTCGATCATGATCAAAAACGGGAAGTACGAAGTACTGACCCGGTCAAAGGAGTGGCCATCGAGGACCGTGGAGTACGGGGGGGTATCGCTGGAAAGGCCCGAGATATTGATACGCTGATATAATCGATTATCGGTTAGTCCTTGGGAAGTGACCCTTCCTCCACACGGTGAATGTTCGCACCTGCAAGTACATATTTTTCATAGGTGCTGTCCGATAATTCGGCATCTGTAATGATCTTTGTTATTCTGCTCAGTGAGCTGTACGAAATAAATGACGGTTTATTCATCTTTTCGGAGTCCGCAAGTACAAAAGAATCATTGGTTTTATTAAGAATAATTTCATTCATTCGGGCCGTACGTTCATCCATCGTCATGATTCCCTGTTTGATATCAAGACCATCTGCTCCCAGGAAAGCCTTGTTGACGTTGAAGATATTGAGTACCTTCTCGGCGATAACTCCACAGAGATCTTTTCTTTGGAACCTAACCTCTCCACCCACGAGGAGAACTTTACACCAGTTTGCGAGTATTTCAACTACGGACAGTGAGTTGGACAAAACAACAATGCCGTCGATCTTTTTCGTTTGTAGGTTAAGGGAAAGTGCCTCCGCGAGTTTCATTACGGTGGTCCCGCCGTCGAGGAATATCCTGTCGTTGCTGACGATGAGTGTAGCCGCGAATCTGCCGATTGTGCTTTTTTGCTGACTCCTATGATGTGATGAGAGGAAGTAGGAATAGTCGTAGCGGAACTGCGGAGCTATCTTGATTCCTCCGTGAATACGTA
>Ga0180432_10011493_pt1 | contig 10412 bp, 6 predicted proteins | sample SS_ome_10_FD_132414 | JGI IMG/M metagenome (GOLD analysis project Ga0180432, IMG submission 132414) | Hypersaline lake sediment archaeal communities from the Salton Sea, California, USA - SS_1_MS_2 metaG | ecosystem: Environmental > Aquatic > Non-marine Saline and Alkaline > Hypersaline >...
AAGCAATCAAAGATAGAAGAGACTCTCAAAGAAGAGTTGGAACACAACTGGCACAAGCTGCCTGAACCCGGTAACGTATTCACCGAGGAGTACAGCATCGACAGTAGTAGTGCCTCAAGAACCCTCAGCAACGGAATCGACTTCTTCATCATCAGAGCCCTCATGCTGGGCACAAGCAACTACAATAAACCAAAGCTCAGATTCGAGATGGTGAAGGGAATCCGAGACTATAACGTGATCACAGGATTTGAACGGATTCTCCGAGACCTTATCGAGATCGAGATTGTACTGGATAATATTGATGACTTACCCGAGAACAGCATCGTATTGATTGACGGGAACCTCTACGGAAGGTTCACGCATCTTTTACAGGAGCTTCAACTAGGAGGATGGCACCATCTACCCCTTGAACTGCTTGACGCCATACAGAAACTCTTCACAGAATGCGAGAAACGTAATATCATGCTAGTAGGAGTCAGCAAGTTTAGCAAGACAAGGGTACTCACTAGTGCTTTACTCAGACCGAGTTACCCGAACCTCACCGATCCAGAATATCTAGATGTGGAGCTTCTCTACAGATGGAAACACGACCAGACCGGATACACGACTCCATTGATGCTTGGAAGCTATGCGATAGAGAAGGAGATCAAACAGCTTGAAGAAAACCCGGAAAAGTACAGGGAACGCTATTTCAACCATATATCATCTGAGCGCCGAGACTGGGCGACACAGGTAATCTCAGATATACCTTACAGCCCAGCAATTGTTATGTTCCATATGATACCCAAGGCACAAGCGCAACCCCTCAGAATCGATATACCGGCTTGCAGTCTGGGGCTACGGAAAAAGATAACTGATGTACGCCCATTTGAGTTCATACTGCCGGAAAAGGTTCAACAAGTAGCGCAACAGATCACAAGTGATTTCGGTGGAAGAGACGTCTATAACGCGTTGCTCTATATCGTGGACAAAGAGGTCAGGCTGGGAGTGAAGACAGTGGATACTGTGTATAAGTCGGTGCTGAGTAAGGAGCTGGGGTTCCCAATTGATTATGATCGTTCGACACGGAGGTTTACAAATTGATGGATAATATTGCAGGATATATTGTAGGAGAGGTAGACACAGGAAACTTTGGATTCATAAGCGACCTAGATAACTATCCGCCACGCCACGAATACTTGGTTATACCGGGTGTAAGGGAACGAATAGGCACTGAACTCAAAGAAGTTGACGTGCTCGCACAGGTCAACAGGATAAGCAACTACAGCGACATCCTCGGAGACAGCCTAAGCCTTGAAGAACTAGAATCAATAATCAGCCGTTACACAGCCACCACCAAAGTATACGGCACAGCCAAAGTCCTAGGCTATCTGAATGACCGAGACGAGGTAGTGATGCCAAGAAGCGCAGCCATACCCGGACAAAAAGTATACGTGGCTCCATCAGAGATGCTATCTAGCTTCTTCACAAAAAATAGGGGAAAAGGAATCCCAGTCGGTGGACTCATCACGCGAGAAGAAGTTAAGGTACAGATTGATCCCAATGGATTCAGAAAACACGTGGCTGTTATCGCCCAGACAGGAGCTGGTAAGAGCTACTTAGTAGGCTTGATACTGGAGAACCTGTTACCTCTTGGTGCCACTATTATTGTGCTTGACCCTAACAGCGATTATGTGATGATGAAACGTACACCTGATGACAAACCCACAGAGCACCAAGAGGACATGGTGATCTACAGACCCCCCGGAATCAAAGGAAGACGTTACAGCGACGCCGACATAGGGGGAGCAGACAACTACACCATCGACTTTAGCAACCTCTCTGATAGCGAGATATGCGAGGTAGCGGGCATCAGCACCCGCTGGGTTCACATCAGGGGAGCCATCACAGACGCCCTCAAATCAATGGAAGGCACCTACGGACCAAAACAACTAGTAGAACGCCTAAACCACCTAGCACTTGCCGAGGAAGACAGAACAAGACGAGAAGCTGCAAGCAGAGCAGCAAACTACATCAGAAGACTTCAAAACTATAGTATCTGGGGAAGCCAAAGCATACCCATAGACGACCTTGTTAAACCCAAACACATGAGCGTCGTAGACCTAGCTGGACTCCAGAGTCACGTATCACAGTATATTGTTCAGAAAACCCTTGAAGACATATGGAGTCTAGCCGTAACAGGAGGACTACAGTACCCAATATTCGTGGTCCTAGAGGAAGCCCACAACTTTGCACCCGGAGCCCAGATAACCATGGACTCCGCTTGCCTCGGAATTATCGAAAAAATAGCGTCAGAGGGAAGAAAATTTGGCATATTCTTGATGGTAGTCACTCAACGACCCGGCAAGATCAGTAGTAATGTCCTGAGCCAGTGTAACAGTCAGATAATCATGCGTCTCACAAACCCAGATGACATGAGCGCCGTCAGAAGAAGTAGCGAGGGGCTCAGCGAGGACCTGTTCAACGACTTACCCGGCTTGAATAAAGGAGAAGCCGTAGTAGTAGGTGAACTAACCAAGATACCCACCATGATCAAGATCTCAGGCAGAAAAAGCGGAGAAGGAGGCAGCGACATCGACCTAGATGATGCTCTGCGCAGAGCCCTTGAGGCATATAATCGCGGTAAACGCATGGAGCCCGAGAAAGCCAAGGATAAAGAATACGAGACTAAGTGGTAAACGTGGTAAGGATCGTAATCACCGGGGACAATCACCTAAACCTCTACAACCAGAAACTAGGCAGCAAGCTTAGTGAACGCAGAGCCAGAATAGGAAAAGCATGGAGCCAAACCATCAAGTACGCTATCGAAAACCATGCAGACATCTACATCAACACAGGCGACCTATTCGACCAGCTAAGCCCCAGAAACCCACCACGAGCCAGCGTAATCGAAGGCTTCAAACAGCTACAAGAAGCCGGAATATCAGCCTACATCGTGGCTGGAAACCATGAGGTGCCTAGCAGCGAGCGAGAAGGAGTCTCCCCCCATGCATTACTAAGGGAAGCTGGGCTAGCTCATGTATTTGAGAACAGGTTAGAGTTTGAGCAACGTGTTGAGAACATAGGCAATGTAACTGTATCTATCGCTGGTATGAGTTATAACAAGAACCTAGCGCCAAAACAGGACCCACTGGAAGACAAATCTATTCCAGCCGACTCAGACTTGAACATAGCCATACTGCACTACAGCATCGAGGACATAGCGCCACCCATCTGGGAAGAACCAAGAATCCTCAAAGCCAGTATCGAGCGAAATCCCCAGATACAACTCTACGCCATGGGGCACATCCACGAACACATTACCACCAAGATAGGCGACAGCCACATCGTATACCCCGGCGGTACAGAGCACTATGATTTCGGTGAATGCGATAAAACCACAGGCTTCATCGTAGCCGACTATGATGAGGAACTCAGCATAGAGTATGTTCCTATAGAAAGCCAGCCCATGACGCAGCTAAAGCTTCACACAAGTCACCTGAAACATGATAGCATCACGGAGTCAATCACCACAGAGTTAACCAAATCATCAGATCAAGATGGATTAATGCAACTAGTGCTTGAAGGCGAGTTACCGTTCAAGAAATATACTGAGATTGATTTCACAGAGATCAATCGACAAGGCTCAGAGCAGAACTTCTACTTTGAGTACATCGACAAGGTCAAACCCACAGGCGAGGGACTTGAGTTCAACAGTAGCGAAGGACTGAACCCAAGAAAACGCCTAGAAGAAACAGCATTAGAAGCCATCGAGAAAAGCACAGGCGACGAGAAAAAACTCTGGCAGCAAGCCATGAGCTATGCTATCGAGTACTACCTGAAGGAGCGTGACGCCTAGTGTTCAAACTGATATCCCTACGGGCAAGCGGCTTCAAACGTCTAGATATCGAGAATAAACTAGAGTTCCCAGATGGACGCATTCTTGTTCATGGAAGGAATGAGAGCGGTAAGAGCACCTTGATGGAGGCGATCCACTATGCCCTCTATGGACAGGCTCTCCGACCCAGCAAGAACGCAGGAAACGATGACATCATCTGTTATAGCCGAGAAAAAGCAGTCGTAGAACTAGAGTTCAGCATCGAGGACGACCAATATCAGGTACGCCGAGACCTCTACAAGAAAAAAACCAACTACCATATACTCAATAAACGAGAACCCAGCGGAGAACTAACCAGAGTAGCCACAGGGGCACGCAAAGTCAACGAAGAGATCAGCGAGATACTCCACGGAATCGACAGCGACGCACTACTCAACAGCTGCCTAGTAGAACAGAAAGAACTTGGAAAACTTGAGGCATCCAGTAAACAGGAACGCATCAAAGCCATGAGCAGCCTTCTGAACCTTGAAGCCTTCATAGACTCAAAGGACACACTCAAGAAAGAGGCAAGCGACCTCGAAAAAACCCATCTACAGACAATAAACAAGCTCACTGAAGCAGATAAAGCAAAACAGGAATACGAGATAGCCGAGAAACAGCTGAAACAAGCCAAAAAACGACTAGAAGAGATAGAAACCGAACGAGAAACCGTCCAAAACCAATTAGAGCAGTTACAGCGAGACTTGGCAGTCATCCAAGAGATGAAAACACATCAAAACAAGATCAACGAGACCAAAAACAACCTCAAAGCAAAATCAAACGAGTTAGAACTACTCAAAGAACAGTTAGCCGAGATAGAGAAAGCGGAAAAAGAACTGGAAAAAACCAGTGAACAGATACCGGAAGCCACAAAACATGTAGAAGAGCTGGAAAAACAACTAGAGACCATAGAAAAAATATCCAAGCTACATGAACAACTCAGAGAAAAAGAATCCAGCATCGAAAACATCAACCTACGGTACAACGAGACACAGCGAGCATACATCGAGGCATCCGAAGCCCAAACACGAATAACGGAACTAGAAACCCAGATCAAAGAATTTGCGCCAGTAAGAACCGCATCAGAGAAACTATCTGAGCTATCAAACCAGTTCAACAAGCTAAACGCTTCAAACACCGAGATAAACCGGCTCCAAACCGAGCTAGAAACAGTAAAAGAGCGACTTGGCGACACCAAGGATAGCGCCGAGACTCTAAACAAGCTTGAGACACAAGAAACAGAAGCAAAAAACAGACGAGCACAAGCAGAGAAAATGAGAACCTACGGCTTCGCTGCATCAATAGCCGGACTAATACTAGCCCTAGGCTTAGCATACTTCGTTAATCTAACCCCTGGGATAGCTATAGGGCTCATCGGTGTAGCTACTGGAGGCTATTTATTCCTCTCAAACAAACCCAGTGAGACCGATAATGAGCTTGACGATATCCGAAAACAAAGAGAATCCCTACTAGGAGAACAAGCAAGACTACAAGACTACCATGAATCAATAGAAAATCTAGAAACACAACTCAAACAAACACAGGAAAATAACTCAGAGACTCAAGAAACAATCATAGAACTACTAAACCAGTTGCCAGACCAGCCACGAGAATACAAAAGCACAGTAAACCTCACAGAACCAGAAACACTAGATACCCTACGAACACAAATACAAGAAGACACCGAGACACTAACACGATTAAACACAGAGAAAAACAGTCTACAGAAGAAGGCAGACACCCAAGAAACACTACAAATAACACTGGAATCCATCAAACAGGAAAAAGAAAACAAAACCAGTGAAGCAGAAATGCTCAGAAAACAAATCACCGAAACGGAAAAAGAAACAGGCATCAAACGAGAGCAGGAAACAGAAATCAGAAAGAAGCACAACGAAGCCAACAAAAAACTAACCCAGCTAACCACACAGCAAACCAACTACCAGCAAGCACTTGAAAGACGCCCCCAAGTAACAGAAAACATCACAGAAGCCACCAACGAGATCAACCTATTGAAAGCAGCCCAGCAACAAGAAGAAAAACGACTCACGGAACTGGAAAAACAAAACATCAGTCTCGGGGACGAGCCAAGTCTCAACGAGAAAAGAGACCAGAGCCTCAAAACATCAGCGAGCCTAGAAAAAGAGACCCAAGAACGAAACAACGACATAACCGAGTCCCGAGAAATCATCGAGAACACCACAGAGCTACGAGACCAGTATCCGATGCTAGCTGATGAATCAGAACGAGAAACCTTCAGAATAGAAGCCATGCGAAGAGCTACTATACTGCTTGATACCACTCGGGAAAGCATCATGGCGGGTGTCAAGCAGAACGTAGAGAAAAACATGATGCAGTTCCTCCCGACCTTAACCGACAACAGGTATAACCGGGCTCAGATAGACGAAACCAACTACAGGATCGAGGTCTACGACAGAGAAGCAAAAACATGGAGAGGTAAAGGAGTATTCAGCGGAGCCACACAAGACCAGTTCAGTCTTGCTCTGAGGTTAGCATTCGCCATCAGTACAATACCAAGCAGCAGAGGCGCACGCCCCGGGTTCATATTCCTAGATGAACCATTAAGCGGCTTCGATGCACAGCGCAGAACAGGGTTCATACAGTTACTCAGAGAAGACCTATCAAAACACTTCGACCAAATAATCGTCATCAGCCACATCGAAGCACTAGCAGAAGAGTTCCCACAAAGCCTTACAATGGATTCCGGTAGAATAGTGCAGCAGTAGCCCCCACTCTGTTCACAGATTAAGACCATGAGGTGTCAAGACCCCCTTCTCCGTCCCGATATCCAGGGAGCGTCAAACGTTAGAGCTTAGGCTGCTCCCTCCCGGGCCTGACCGTTTTCACCCATCTACTGTCCAGTTGCACCCCTACGGGTGTACACGGAACAACCGCCGACCCCCCTGGGCAGGACATCGACGAAGAGCATCAGGTCCTTCTTGGTCCGCTTCCGATTCCTTTGTAGGTTACTGACCCCTCCATGTATCCCGTTTGAGGTGTGGGGCAGGGCTAGCTCCCCGGTCCTACCTACCGCTGCATCTATAGCTTGTAGGTGTCCGGTAAAAACGTTATGTGATATTAAATGGGAACAAGCCCGAATTTGGATAGGCTTAGAATTATATTCATAAGTATCAAGCCGATGAACCCATAGGTTGCACCAGTGCGGAGACTCTGACCAAAGCTGAATCTTTGTGTAAATTCTCGCCACATTTGTCCGCCGTCCAGTGGCCCAATTGGTAGCATGTTCATCATGGCTAGATTGATTGCTACAAAGTATAACCAGTTGAAGAATATCAACATATAGACTGGCATACTTTGGCCAAAGAAGATGAAAACTGGGATCGTGAGTAGCCCTGTAATTAGATTGATGATACTGCCCATAGCGTAGATACGCATACGAGACCAGATACTAGCCTTCTCCATATCTTCCTCATCAGGCTCAACGGCGCCACCAAAAGTAATAACCGCAAACATAACCGCCGCCGATTTCACCTTCACTCCTTCCACGATACACATTACTCCGTGCCCAAGCTCATGGGACAATATGATTATCCCAGCGGCTAGGAGGAACCAAGGTAAACTGTTTGCACTGATAGTTACGCCGGGTATCAGTGGTTGTACAGGGGATGCTTGTTCTGGAACAAAGATAAAGCTCCAGATATTCTTCAAGAGAATGTATGTAATGAATCCACCCTGACCAACACTAGCGGCAATACCTACGTTTCCGAGAGTTTTCCAGCCTGTTGGGTTTATTGCAGCCAATTTATCGATAACATCATTTAGTCTTGTTGATTTGTAGAGCGCATAGTAAGGCGCAATGTCCCAGCCCTTTTCATCGAACTTGAATTGTTTGGCTAGGAAATAAAACGCGGTCCATCCAACAAGTATTAGCCCCAGTGTGGCGGTCTCTTGTGACATATTCCTTGGTAGTGAGGAACCTCAAAATATAAGTAGACCGCAAAGAAGCTTGAGAGCCTTGCAGGAAAACCAAGTAACCTATACTGCTGAACATTGGGAGACACTTGCGAGGTTACGAGAAGAAGCAAAAAAGATGATGAAGCCTCTCGAAGACTCCCATATACACAATATCGTGTACGGTAGCATAGCTCGTGGTGACGTATCCAAGACCAGTGACATTGATGTTTATCTTCCAACTCCTCCTTCTCCGACGCTTATCACTGCCACACTGGAGTCAGCGGGTATCCGATACACGCGTCGAGAAATAATTCAGGCGACCCCCAGCTACGCAGCCAAAGCATACATCTACCTAGACGAGCTACGAAGTTACAGCTTCCCCCTTGTACCTTTGAACCAATCAGAGGAGGATTTCACAGGCTTCGCTGGTCGCGTAACATATCCACATCTCATCGATGATATCAGAGTACCAGGTGTCAACAAAGACCTAATGCTAATTGAGCCTAACGACAACGGACACACTGAGACCCCGATCGAGGGAATCGAAGGCATAGTTGCGAAGAAACTCGGTGTAGACACCAGAATAGTACTTCAGCGTCAAAGAACCCTTGAGCGACGCATACGAGTAGGCAGAACAGGTGTATACATTAAACGAGAACTAGCCCCCCATGAATCAATAGGCAACGTATTCAACGAGCTAACTAAGAGCAATTCTGCTATTCGTCGTAGACTTAGAAAAAAAAGATAAAAAATATTAGTTTAGGTTGTTGAAGCTGCGTACTTCTACACCGCGTGGAATACGCACGCCTTCAGCTACCCTTTCACCAATAATAGTGTCGATGTCTTTCTCGCGGGCAGTATCAATCAAGCGCCCAGTAACAATACCATCAAAAATAACGGTCTTTACCTCACTTGCGTCTTTTAGTTTCTCAACTAGTTCGCTAACCGGGATACGGCCTTCCTGTTTGCCATCATTCTTTATGAGGACCGCTTCGAGAGTTCCCCTTAGATCCTTAGTTAAACTAACTATCTCCTCTGAGAACCTTGGTGCTTTTTCCTTTGGCTCAGGCTTGGTTTTTGCTTCCTTTAATGACTTTTTAGCGTTTAGCGCTTTTTCAATCTCCCTTGGGCTAAGTTCTTCAACTTCTTTGCCTCGTGGAGCACGTGCAACGTAGGTTGGTGGCGCTACCTGCTTAAGTTCCTGTAGTATTAGGTCGCCGCCTCTGTCTCCGTCTAGGAAAGCAGTTACCTCTTTTCTGTTTGTGAGGTTCTTGATGGTTTTTGGGACCTTAACTCCCTCCATAGCGATGACGCCTGTGACGCCGCTTTTGATGAGGTTATTAACGTCTGCTCTGCCTTCAACGACGATGATCTCGTCGCTTTTGCTGATGTCGGGGGTTGCGGTGAGTCTTTCTCTGCCGTAGTGGACCGCCTTGATCTTTTTGTCCTCTTTTTGGACCTCGTCTAACAGTTTCTCGATCTCTTGGCCATCCTTGACTACCCAGTCGCGCATGAGTTCTTTTGCTCTTTCAACTATTTGTTGACGCTTCTCAACGCGTACATCGGTGATGTTCTCTACGTTTATCTTGGACTCACATGGACCTACCCTGTCTACTGTCTCCATTGCTGCCGCTATTAACGCGGTCTCGGCTCTGTCAAGGCTACTTGGGGCGATGATAACGCCTCTCGTGGTGTCCTTGGAGGATCGCAGATCAATGTCTATTCTACCGATCTTGCCTGATTTCTGGAGCTCACGTAGCTCAAATTCTTTTGGGAAAAGTCCTTCGGTTTGTCCGAAAATTGCCCCGATCACATCGTGTTTTTCGACAACGCCTTCAATTGTAAAGTTAGCTTTTATTACGTATTTTGCGCCTGCGAATTTCTCTGTGTCTTTCACCTGTGATCATCTCTGTATGCTCTGTCACCCTTACCGCAGGGGTCCCTAGAATCGATTAGGACCTGCCGGGGCGTTCTTCTTCTACTCGAATCCCGTTATCCGTATCTATGTATTTTACAGGAGAACCGCATTCATCCGGGGTTCCCCTACATGTGAGAGTGATGATGCGTCTTTGTGACGCAGTTGGGTTTATCGTCTTGGCGAATAAAAAGGTTCCCGAACATGATTAGATTTAAGTCTATGTGGTGTGGTATCAATTGAGGCATCAAGTTGGGCATACGTGTCGCAATTAATGGTTTTGGCCGTACAGGCCGCCTAGCCTTCAGATCCGCCTTCGAGAGAGGGCTTGATATAGAGTTTGTAGCTGTGAACAGGGGTGATCCCGCTAAGCTTGGACATTTACTGAAATATGATAGTGTTCATGGGCGTTTTCCGTTTGATGTGGAGATAGGGAAAGACGGGTTCACGGTTGATGGGCAGATGGTTAAGGTTCTCTATGAATCGAACGCTGAAAAACTTCCATGGAAAGAGTTGGAGGTGGATGTGGTTATTGAGTCTAGTAACCAGTTTAGAGACCGTGAAGGAGCAGGAAAACACCTCAAGGCTGGGGCGAAGAAAGTGATTATCAGTGCACCCGCAAAGGACCCCGACATCACCGTGGTATTGGGTGTTAATGATCACCTGTATGATCCTGAGAAGCATCACATAATCAGTAATGCCTCC
>Ga0180432_10011494_pt1 | contig 10412 bp, 5 predicted proteins | sample SS_ome_10_FD_132414 | JGI IMG/M metagenome (GOLD analysis project Ga0180432, IMG submission 132414) | Hypersaline lake sediment archaeal communities from the Salton Sea, California, USA - SS_1_MS_2 metaG | ecosystem: Environmental > Aquatic > Non-marine Saline and Alkaline > Hypersaline >...
CGCTTGTCGAGAGCACCGCGGCCGGGGCCCTTCGGATAAATCCACGACGCGACATGCCGGACGGTTTCTTTTCGGACATTTTGGGGCTCCCTCTTAGGTTGCGGTGTGTCGTTTGTTTGTCGAAGGCACGGAAAGCATAGGCGAACTATCGGCGCCAATGTCCGAGCCTCTCGGCCAGTGTTAATGGTTGCGAGCCGGTTTTGGTAAACCCGAGGAGACCCCGGGTGGATTATGCTGATAATTGTAACATTGCGGCCTGCCACGGTCAAATTGGAGACGGATTGCAGGCCATTCCGGTTGTCGTTTGGTGACAATGACTTGCGCCATTTTGCGGACAACATGCCTCGATCATCGGCCAGTATCGAGCAGCCCGGCCAGATATTGCCGGTTACAGCGATTCTGGCGACGGCTTTTGATGCCAATCATGTCGGCCGAAACGAACCTAATAAAGAACCACTTACGCCAGTTCGATGAAAAGAGCAGTTCGTTAGGAAAAGTCGGCCTGAATCGTGCCGTCCGAATATAGCGGACGGAGGTGGGGGCAGAGCCCACTGACGGGTTGTCGACGTTACCAAGTACCCATTTCACGGAGGAGGGCCAATGCAATTGTCTGAAAACTCTCGGCTAGCCATGGTGCTGGCCACGGCGGTCTTGTTCAGCGGTTCCAGTTATGCTTGGAGCCAGGGCAATTACGATTATCCCCAGGTGCCCGCCTACACGCAACCGGTTGGGCAGACCTACACGACCGCCAGCTTGGCGGACAGCGAGGACCTGGCCGGGAGAGTCGCCGAGCTCGAGTCGGCATTGGGAAAGATTAAAGCCAAGGAAGCCGCGGCGAAGAAGAAAGCCGCCGGAAAACCGTCCGTCAAGGTTGGCGGTAGAATATTCGCCGATTGGTACGCTTACGACCAGGATGCCGCCAGCATTGGTCAAATCACTAACCAGGAAAACGGCTTCCGCTTCGACACCGTGCGTATCTTCGTCAAGGGTAGCGCCTTCCACGTCGTCGATTACAAGGTGCAGTTCGACTTCGCGGGTACGCAAAAGGCCATCACGAGCGTCGACCCTGGTCCTCCGGCCTCGGGCAGTAGCGGTTCGCTGCAAGCGCCGACGTTCAAGGACGTCTATATCACGGTCAAGGAATTGCCCTTGCTGGGACACGTCAAAGTAGGGCACTTCAAGGAGCCGTTCAGCCTCGAGCAGTTGACCAGTTCCCGCTACATAACGTTCATGGAGCGAAGTCTGGCCGACGTGTTCGTGCCCGGCCGTAACGTGGGCGTCATGGCCTACGACACCCTGGCCGACGACAACATCACATGGGGAATCGGTGCATTCATCAGCGAATGCGGCGACGAACCGCCGATTTTCAAAAATGACAGCAACGCCACCGCGATTACCATGCGAAGCACTTGGACCCCCTGGTACGACGAAGCCAGCGGCGGTCGCGGGTTGATACACTTGGGTGCCTCCTACAGCTATCGCAACATCGCCGACGAAAGCGTAAGCTACGGGACTAAGCCGGAAGCCGGTCTTGGCGACAACCTGCTGAGCGTGGGGCCAATCGATTTCGTGCCCGTCACGGATCTGCTGGGTCTGGAGGCCGCCATGGTATACGGCCCCTTCCGCATCCAATCGGAATACATGCAGGCCTACGTCACTCGTAGCGGGCTGGCCAATCCCCAGTTCGACGGTGCCTACGTGCAGGTCAGCTACTTCCTTACCGGCGAGCATCGCAAGTACAAACGTAGCAACGGCACGTTCAGCGATCGAGTCATCCCGTTCGAGAACTTCTTCCGCGTTCGCGACTGCGACGGATGCGTGCGAACCGGCAAGGGTGCCTGGGAACTGGCCTATCGGTGCTCGTACCTCGATCTCAACGGCGGCGGATTCAACGGCGGCGACGCCACGAACCACACCCTGGGCATCAACTGGTACCTGAACCCCTACACGCGGTTGATGTTCAACTGGATCAACTCCGACCTGCGAGAGGGCGGCACCACCGGCAATATGAACATTGCCGCCACCCGATTCCAGATCGATTTCTAGAACAACAACCCCCTCCGCCGACCGGCGAGCCGTTGCTTGGGGCGCGGCTCGCGGTCGGCGAGTCATATCAGTACAAAAATTGAAGACATGCCCGGTTCACCGGACACGATCATAAGGAGAAAACAAGAATGAGGACATTCATACTGTCGATGGCTGCCGCTCTGCTGGCGGCCGGTTCGGCGTCGGCCGTGGAGCGTTGCGGCGGGCCGCGAGACTGCGGCGCCTGTGGCAAGTCCGACTGCCGCGTCGTCTGCGAGATGAAGACCGTTAAGAAACACTGTTGGGTGGTCGAGTGTGAGCAATTGTGCCCGACGCTGCCGAAGTGCCCCAAATGGTGCTGGGGTTGCTTCAGCTTCTGCGGCGGGAAGTGCTCGAAGAAAGCATGCGGCAGCGGTTGCGGCGAGGACGCCTGCGGCGCCGGATGCGGAGATGCTTGCGGGAAGGGATGCCCATCGAAGCGAATGGTTCCCCCCAAGTGCGGAAAAAAGCGAACGGTCAAGAAGCTCGTGAAGAAGGAATACGAGTGCGAGGTGCCGGTTTACAAGTGCACGGCCTGCGGCGCGTGCGGTTCCTGCGGCGACGGTTGTGGCGAAGAAGCGGCTCCGCCGGCCATGCCCGCCGAAGCTCCCGTTCCGGCCGTGACCCGGGCTCCGATGCCGCGCTCCGTCGGCAGCAGCTATCCAACGCCGGTCCCGCCGATGTAGTCTCGGCGACGGCGTTGCGCGAAAAATCTCTCGTGAAGCGTTACTCCAAATCCGTCGGCGACGGCCATCGCGGCCGTCGCCGAGGGACGGAGTGGCTCAGCCGCTAGCCACCCGATGGTCGAAGACCGGTTTCAAGAGAACGCCTAGCCCTTATCCCAATCGAGCGTTCGGCCCACGGCGTTTTGCCAACGGTTGCATAGCCGCTCCCGTTCTTCGTGGGAAATCCCCGGGTCGAAGCGGCGATCCAGGTCCCAGTTTTTCGCGATGTCGGCCGTGTCTTCCCAGAATCCGACGGCCAAGCCGGCCAGATAGGCGGCGCCCAGAGCGGTCGTTTCGGCAACCTTCGGCCTTGCGACCGCCACGTCCAGCAGATCGGCTTGAAATTGCATCAAGGCGTCGTTCACCGAAGCGCCGCCGTCGACCTTAAGCTCGGTCAAGTCGATGTCGGCGTCGCGGCGCATGGCGTCGAGCAGGTCGCGGCTCTGGAATGCCATCGAATCGACGGCCGCCCGGGCCAGATGGGCCGACGTGGTGCCGCGGGTTATGCCGAAAATGGCTCCCCGGGCGTCAGGGTTCCAATGCGGAGCGCCCAAACCTACGAACGCCGGTACGACGTACACCCCGCCGCTGTCTTCGACCGAGCCGGCCAGCCGCTCGACGTCGGCCGAATCGTCGATGATCCCCAGTCCGTCGCGAAGCCACTGTACGACCGCCCCGGCGATGAACACCGATCCTTCCAGGCAGTAAACCACCTCGTCGCCGATCTTCCAGCCGATGGTGGTCAGGAGATTGTTCTTCGAGGGCACGGCCTTCTCGCCGGTGTTCATTAGCATGAAGCACCCGGTGCCGTATGTATTTTTGGCCGACCCCGGTTGGAAGCATGCCTGACCGAAGGTGGCCGCCTGCTGGTCGCCGGCATCGCCGCTTATGGTAATGGGCTCATCAAAGAGGCCTTCGGCCGTTTGGCCGTAAAGCTCGCTCGACGCGCGGACCTCGGGCAGCATGGCTCGCGGGATGTCGAGTATCGCGAGAAGTTCGTCGTCCCAATCTAGCGTATGGATGTTAAGCAACAACGTGCGGCTGGCATTGCTGAAGTCGGTCAGGTGCAACCGCCCGTCGGTGAGTTTCCAGATGAGCCACGTGTCGATTGTTCCGAAAAGAATCTCGCCTTTGTCCGCCCGCTGTCGCAAACCTTCGTGTTTGTCGAGCAGATACTTGATCTTGGTTCCGGAGAAATAGGCGTCGAGCATCAAGCCGGTCTTGCGACGAAAGGTGTCTTCGAGACCGTCGGCTTGCAACTCGCGGCAGATGTCGGCACTTTGCCGGCTTTGCCATACGATGGCATTGTCGACGGGCCGGCCGGTGTCTCGCTCCCACAGAACGGTCGTTTCCCGTTGATTGGTAATGCCCATCGCGGCGATTCGCGAGGCTTCCAACCCTGCTTTGTTAATGGCGGTCCGAGTGACTTCCAGTTGCGTCTCCCAGATCAGCAGCGGATCATGCTCCACGAACCCCGGCGCCGGCAGAATCTGCTCGAACTCGCGTTGTGCCGATGCGACCACTCGCCCGTCGCGGGAAAAGATTATCGCCCGACAGGACGTGGTTCCCTGGTCGAGAGCGAGGACGTATTTCTCCATGGGAAGGGTCCTTCCATGCTGCCGTCATGCAACGCGGTCTCCGCCGGTTAGACTATCAAGCACACCGACGTGCGTCAACGGGCTCGGCGTCAACTCCAGGAGAACTGCGAAGTCGATTTCGGGCCGTGGTACGAGTGGGGGTGGCTGGGGATGAACCACGAGGCACGAGTGGTGAAGCTCCAGTGATTCAGGTCTGGGGCACCGATGCTCGTGCCTCGCATCTCAGCCCCAGCCACCCGAGAACTGACTTTGCAGTTCCGCTGGCGTCAACTCAGCCCCACTGCCGCCTAAAGGCGGGACTACGAACGGGTTGGCTCGGTTCTCAAACTGACCGAGCATGGCACCCATTGGCCTATTAGACAAACGGGAACTACTTCGCCTTTTCCCCATAACAAACGACGCTGCCGTCCATCAGCGATAGCATCAGTTTCCCGTCGGCGGCAATCATTCCGTCGAACACCGGCGGCGAGGGAAGATCGACCTTCGCCAGTCGGCTTCCGTCGGCGGTGGAAATGGCCAACAACGAACCGCCGTCGCGGCCGCGGACTGCTCTGGTTTGTTCGACCGCCGCTTGCTTCAACTCGTCGTTTTCCGGCTTGTGCCACAGGTCCACTTCGTCGAGCACGTCGGCCGGGCCGGCTATGTAGAGCGCGTCTTCGGTCAACACCATCGCCCGGGCTTGGATTGGCAGGTCCTGCTCGACCCAGTGATAGTTCAGCGCCGAGAGCTGGTTCGTCTTGTACCTCTTTCCGCGGCTAAGCCATCGCGTTTGATCCCATTCGCGTGGGGGTTTTTGCTTCCTTGCGTCCGCGGCCGCTTCTTGAACGCGGGTAACTCCGTCGGCCGACGGGCGCAGATCGGCCTTGTAAAGGTGGTAGTCGATCGTGGGCGCCTGGGCCAGGAATTGCGGCTTCCGGGCAAAACCGTACACCGACTTGCCATCGAACGACATGATGCGGCCAGAGGGAGCGTACTTGGCGGCCTCGAACCATACGTGCCAACCGTAGACGGCCGTTACGCCGTACATCCAGTAGCTGCGATGATGCCAAGCTTCGTCCAGGAGCCCAACCGGGCTGAACAGGTGGGCGTCCTCGCGGTCTTGATTCTTAACCTCCAAGTCGGGCGCTATCCGCAAACGGTTGCCGTCGAGGTCGAACGGCTGGCTACGCATGAATATCCGCTTGCCGTTGCTGCTGAGGATGTCGGCGTTGGCCACGGGCATGGTCAACCCAATCCAGCCGGCTTGCAACTCCTGCAAGTGCTTTCCCGATTGGGGGTCGTTCTCGTCGATCTTTGTCACGGCCAGCAGTTCGCCGGTTTTCGCTCGCAGTTTGTAGAAGCGAAGCCCGCCGTCGAGAAACGCACTGCGGCCAGCCACGAAATAGACGTTTTCGCCCATCGCCAAGACGCTTCCATGCACCGGCCAGGCCGATTCCACCTGGCCATGGGAGACCATTCGCCGGTCGTTGGTCGCGGCCAGGAACTTCCATACCAGTTCCCCGTCGCTTGCGCGAAGGCAGTATACGTATCCGTCGTGCGAGCCGAAGATGATCATGCCGGCATGGAAAGTGGGCGGGGAGTCGACGCGCCCGCCGCAGGTATACTTCCAAATCGGCTCCCCGCTTTCGGCGTCGAAGGCGTGAATCGCGTGGCTGTCGGGCGTGACCGTGACCACCATGTTGTAGGCCGACACGAGGCTAAGCAACCTGCCGTCAAGTTTCGCTTCCCAAAGTTTCTTGGAATCGGCCGGAACGCTGGTCGGCGCGTAACCGCTGCGGGCCGGGTCGCGTCGATACATGGGCCAGGCGGGATCCGTGTCGCAATTCTCGCCGGCAACGTCGCCAAAGGCGGGGCCCTTTTCAAGCCGCTGGGCGTCCGGGATTTCTCGCAATGCATCTCCGCTCTTATCGGCGGGAGCGAAGGCGTTGAAGCCGGATGTCTTCGTTTCCAGAAGACAAGCACACGGATGCGGGCCCGTGTAAATCAACCCGTTGGCCGGCATGATGCCGTACAGGCAGGAGCCGCGAGTCCAGTGGTTGACGTCGACTTTCTCGTTTTCAACATCGACGACTTCGATGCCCGTTCGCGAGGCCAGCAATAACCGCGAGGTTGCCTTCGAGCGGTAGCAACGCGGGTGGAACCACGTCATCTGCGGCGGCGAGAACTCGGATTTTACCTCGCCGGTGTGGATATCCTTGCCGATGAATGACTGCTTGCCCATACCGGCCGACCAGAGCAGGCCGCCGACTATGAGGGCGTCGCCGGGCGATACGTGGCCCGAGCGGGGATGGTCCGATTTCCATAGTAACTTGCCGCTCTCCCGCTCGTAGACGTTGATTGTGCTTTGATGTTGGCACAGCAGCACGTCCTCGTATGAAACCACCGTGGGCGGATGGCGCGTGGTGAGGGTCTTGAACTTGCCGACATCTTCCTGCGTCCATCGCTTGTCGCCCGTCCGGCGGTCGAGGCAGATCAGTTGCTCGCCGCTGTGGAAGTAGACGCTGTCGGCGTCGACGGTGAGCGTGAGTCGGGCGACAGGCGATTTGAATTGCCACAGCCGCTCGCCCGACTTGGCGTCTATGGCCGCGATGTGCTGCTTGTCCTCGGCCGTCCAAATGCCGATCTTGCTCATGGCCCGATTCGACTCGATCCAGCAGTTCTCGTCCTCGGGCTTGAAGACGTCGGGCTTGAAGTTCTCGTGGACCTTCAGAAACAAGGTACCGTCGGAGACGATGATCTCCTCGGTGCCTTCGGTTGCCTCGTATGTCTTGACGGTCTTTCCCGTGGCTGCGTCCAAGGCGGACACCGGCGCGGCCAGACCGACTGTGACATAGACCTTGTCGTCGACGGCCACCAGCCGGCGCGGAATGGTGGCCGGCCCGGCCTTCAGCGGCCACAGGTGGGTTTGCCACTGTGGAATATCTCGCTTCCAAAGTATTACGCCGTTGAAAGCGTCGCGGGCGACAAGTTTCCACTCCGGCGGCAATTGAATCGAACTGCTGGGCCCTTCGTCCATGACATAGAACAGCCGCCCGCCGGCCGAGACCATGGCGTTCATGCCGGACATTTTCTCGTGGGACCGCGTCCACTTCGGCCCGCCGTTCCATTGCAGGCGACGCGGCGAGTCGACGACCGTATCGTCGGCCACCGCGTTGTTGCCGGGGCCGTGCATGAAATGAGTCCACTCGTCGATTTGCTCGGGCCACGGCTTGACCCGCTTGGTCCATCCGTCGTCGCTTTTGACATACGCCACGCCAAGCGGCGCCAGCACCCGCGTCAACTCGTCGTCTGAAACGTCGTACTGGTCTTCAACCACGATCAGATTCACGAGGTTGTCGATATAGGGAAGTTGCTTCCCGTCGAATCGGTCGATGGACACCGGGCCGTAGAGTCCAAGCGACTGGACATTCTTTCGAGCCTTTGAGACTTGTTCGGCGTCGCGGTCGAGTCCATGGACGAGATACGCATCGCCGCCGCGTATTCCAGCGGTCAGTTTCCCATCGCCACATCCCAGATGGACGACCAGCCCGCCGTGGGCGCCAGCGTCCTTAAGAATCCGCTCGGCATCGGCGGCTTGTGCCGCGGTGGATACCCAGCAGGTCAGACTGGAGATTGCTAGAAGGGTAAGAATCGAGTGTATGCGAAGATGCTTGTGGTATGACATGGTTGGGGCTCACTTTGTGTTGAAATATCAGCTTGCCATAATATCAATATAATCGCGGCGATGCTAGCACGCGCTGAATTGGGCAGGAGAAGTGCAAAGTCGTTTTCTGGAGTGAATACGAGTGGGGGGCGGGGACGAACCCCAGCGCGAGTTTTGCCACAACCCAAGGAAAGACGAGCCACGGATCGGCACGAATGAGCACGGATAAGGTTTTGGCGAAGTAGAAAGCCCCAACGGGGCGGCCCTATAAATGTGCAACGGTTTGATTAGGGCCGCCCCCTTGGGGCTTTCTGGTCCATTTGCGCCACGTTCCCGAGGGTTGCACCCTGGGATATCATAGGATCGCCCCGTTGGGTCTGGATAAGTGAAAATCTTCGCGCCGCGCAAAGAAATCAGCCGTTTGCATCACGGAAAGTCTGCTTCACCCTTAAGTCAGGCAGTTGTCGCAATATAAGGGGCCTGCGTAGTCTGGGTTGCGTTGCCTCCCAGGGCACTTGACGCTTCTTCTTACGGCCCGTATGCTTTCGGTTTGGTGACGGCGACTAGACGCCCCGGTAATTGAGGGGTGGCCGTCGGAATTGTATCTTTTGGCCTGGAGGATCTAATCATGCTGAATGCGGCCTGGTTTGACAAGTTTGGAGTTCTGATGGTCGCCGTGGCGATCTGTCTGTTCAGTGGTTGTGAGGGAGCAAAGGCGCCCGCCGAAAGTGAAGGCGAAGAAGCAGCCGAAGAATCGTGCTGCGCCGGCGAAAAGGAAGAGTGCCCAAGCAAACAAAAAGGTTCCGATGAGGAGGGTGACGTGACGAAGAAGGCGGTCGAGTTCAAAGTGGCCTGGTGCACGAACGAAGATCCCAAGGTGGCAGCCGAGACGGCCGTCAAGGACGCCATGGCCAAGTTGGGTGGCGACGCCAAGGGCTTGATCTTCTATGGCTACTACCCCAAGAAGGTCACCGGCGACGACGGCGAAGAGAAGGAAGTACCAGACGCCACGAAGGACGCACAAGTGTACGGCCCCATCGCCGAGGCGGCGGGCGACATACCGGTCATCGGTTGCCGTGCCCGATCGCTGGTTACCGGCGGCACGATGCTTGAAAACACCGTGGCCGTGATGGCCATCGGCGGAGAAGGCGTCCACTGCAAAGCGGCCGTTGCCTCCCTGCAAGACGACCGCATGGCGGTTGGCAAGAGCATCGGCGAGCAATTGGCCGACGTCAAGGACCTGAAGCTGGTCTTTGCTCTTTCGGAGATGTCGCTGTCGTTCGAGACCAAGGAAGGCGTTTCGGTCGAGGACTTTATCCGCGGCGTCAACGAGACGGCCGGCAAGGACGTGGTTCTCTTCGGCGGCAACGGCATGCCGAACGATTATCCCGCCGACAAGGGTGGCGTTCAGTTCCTCGGCGACGAGATGCTCGAGGGAAGCGTCGTGGCCATGGGCATCGGCGGACCAATTGCCGTGCATGCCAACCACACCAACGAGTTTGATCTTTCCGAGGAGACGGTTACCGTCACCGAGGCGAAAGACAAGTGGATCATCAAGATGGACGACAAGCCGGCGGCCGAGGTCTACCGCAAGTTGCGAGGCATGTCGGACGACGAGCAGTTCACCAATGACTCGGAGCATCCCATCGGCGTGTGCGTGGGCGAGGACAAGGTCTACCTGCGAATGATCCTCGACTGGATCGACGCCGAGGGTAAGGACGTGGAAGGCAATCCAAGCGATTTGCCGCCCGGTTCGCTCAAGTTCGTGGCGGCCGTGCCCGAGCAGACGAAGATTAAGATTCTCATCGGTGGCGGCGACGCGAAGAAGATCATCTCTTCGGCGGGTGAGGGAATCAGCGAGTCCCTGGCGAAAGCCGGTGAGGCCGATCCGCTGTTGGTGCTGCTTTCCGACTGCTGTGCCCGCGGCTTCCGTCTGCGTGGCTTGCGTGAAGGCGACGAATGCGAGATCAAGGGCGCCATCCTGCCTGCCATGGGCGAAGACGCCGACTACCCGATCTTCGGTTTCTATGCCTGGGGTGAGTTGGGCCCGATCGCCGGACCCTTCGCGGGCCTGAACTGCATGTACCAGCAGCACACGTTCGTCTCGGCCGTTGTTACTGAAGAGAAGTAAGCGGCGATTGCGAATATTCGCACAAAAAGCCGCCGGGCGAATTGCTCGGCGGCTTTTCTTGTTTCTTGCACGCCATGTACTCCTCACGCTTCGCGTGGGGGGCATGAGCGGCGCGGCCTGGGAAACTCGGCCTTGAATCAGTGTCGGGGGCTTCACTGACCATCACGCGGAGCGTGACGAATACGGCATTTGCTCCGCGCGTCCCTAATCCCTGTCCCCTAACCCCCAGCCCCTCACTTCTCTTCCGCATA
>Ga0180432_10011495_pt1 | contig 10412 bp, 16 predicted proteins | sample SS_ome_10_FD_132414 | JGI IMG/M metagenome (GOLD analysis project Ga0180432, IMG submission 132414) | Hypersaline lake sediment archaeal communities from the Salton Sea, California, USA - SS_1_MS_2 metaG | ecosystem: Environmental > Aquatic > Non-marine Saline and Alkaline > Hypersaline >...
ATCGGCGCCGATCGCCGTCCGGTACGCCTCGCCTATCCGCCCGACGGCCGATTCGAGCGCGGCTTTGTCGGCGGCCGACAGCCTCCGCCGTTTTGTACCTTTGCCTTTGCCGTTGCCTTTGCCGTCCCCGTTGGTCTTTGGGCGTTGGTTGTCGGCTGTTGGCTGTTGGCCTTTTTTGCCGTTGTCTTTGCCGCCGCCGTCCAGTCCGCCAACGGCGCCGCCGCCGTCCCCCCCCTCGGGGGGGGCAGGGGGGGGTATGTGGTTAGTGTTTACTATAAGTGCTTCGTCGGACATTTTGTCCGGGGGGTCCGGACATTTTGTCCGGGGTTTCGTCGATTCGCGGCGGTTCGAACGTCGGACATTTTGTCCGGGGTTGTTTTCGCCGCCGCCGCAACGTCGGACATTTTGTCCGGGGTTGTTGGAGGGTCGGACATTTTGTCCGGGGTCGTTTTCCGCGCCGTTTCGTTTTGGAAATCGGTAGAGCGCCGGCCGTCCTGGCCGCGTTTCGATCTCGATCCATCCGCCGGCGGCCAGGGCGTCGAGCGACCGGCGGACGGACCGCTCGCAGGCCGCGACCATCGCCGCCAGCCGCCCGGCGGACGGCCGGACGCTCGTCGACCGGCCGCGAAGATGGTCGACCAGGGCCGCGAAAACGAGTTTTGCCAGCGGCGGAATCGACGCGTCGGCCATCAGCGCAGAGGGGACCGCCGAGTAACTTCCCTTCGGCAGTATGTCGCCTTTTGTGCGGTACGGCCTGGCAACTGGCAACTGGCAACTGGCAACTGGCAAAGTCATATCGCGCCCCCTTCCGCTCCGAACAGTCCAGACGGCGGCGCCAGGGACGGCCCGTTCAGCACCAGCACTTCCGGCGCGGCGTCGGGTTTCCCGCCTCGGCTGTTCTGCAGCGACATCGATTTGTTCCGGATGCACTCGCGGACCGTCCAGCCGGGGTAAAGGTCCGCCAGGGCGGCGGCCGCGTAATACGACACGACGACGCGGGCCTTCGAAAACCGCGACAGGCCGGCGGCGAGACGCTCGTGGTCGCCGTCGGCGAAATCGTGAGTATACGCCCCGCTGCTTCGCGTCGCGCCCAGGTATGGCGGGTCGACGTATAACGACACACCGGCCGCGTCGTCGATCGAGTCGATCACGTCGAAGCCGTCGCGGCTGAGTATCAGGACGTTTCGCAGGCGCTGATGCCAGGCGGGTATCGTATCGACGGCGTTTCGGAATCGCGCGCCGCCGCCGCCGCCGCCCGGCGTCCAGCGGACGGCGATCTGCTGGTTGGTTTGCGCCGCGGTCGTTCCGGATATACCGTTTCGCCCCATCCAGGACATCGCGAAATAGTCGGCGGCCCGGTCGACGTGGCGATCTTCCACCGCGCGCGGCGACGGCGGCGGGTCCGCCGGCGACGCGGCGATCGCGTCGCGGGCGGCGACATGGACCGCATCGGCCATCAGCGTCCGCGCCAGGCGGTCGTGGAGGTCGGCGCATCGATCGGACGCCAGGACCATCGCCAGATTTATCAGGTCGCCGTGGAGGTCGTTGGCCGTCTCGCACGCCGCCGGCGGTTTTGCCAAAAGAACCGCCATCGATCCGCAGAACGGCTCGAAATACGATCGATGCGGTCCGAGCTCGGCGACTATCGCCGGCGCCAGCGACCGCTTGCCGCCGAACCACGGCGCTATACTCCCGATTTTCGGCCGCTCGTAACTCACGATCCGCCCTCCGCGCCGGGAGTATCGAACAGGGTCGCCTCGACGGCCTTTTCCACGCCGATGGGCGGCGGGCGCATTTGGGAGATGCAGGAATCGCAGAACCAGTCTATCCGGTCCGGCGACCAGGCGATCGCCGTCATTCGCTGGCCGTTTTTCCACGGGATCCGGCAGCCGAAACACTGGCCGCGATCCCCGCGTCCGACCGCGAATTTCTGGCCGACTTTGCGCGCTCTCATCGGTCCTTCCTCCACTGAAACCATCCGGCGATTGCCAGTATCAAAAAAATGCCGTCGCGGGCGGCCAGGGACCACAGCGGCCGACCGCAGCCGACCAGGTGAATGGCGGCCGACAGGGCGTTGGAGAAGATCCACAGGCAGAAGCACGCGCGGCGGCGGGCGTTGTTGAGCAAAACGCCCGCGACGGCGACGACCGTAACGATCCATCCGGCCGCGGCGACGATGTGCGGATCGACGGGGATAAAAGAGGTAAAAGACATCGGGAATCCTTTCCCGTAGAGGCGGGTCCCGGCCCGCCGTAATTCAAAAACGATCCGCCGGGCCGGTGGAGAACACAATTTCGACGCGCTAAAATCGAAAAGTCCGGCCCGGCGGTGATGCGGGAACGTCCCGCGTCAGTTGTCTTTGTGTTTGTGTTTCCGGCCGGTCTCGGGGTCGATCGTCTCGCCGCGATCGGTGCAGAGCTTCGTCTGCGCCGGGGTCGCGCGGTCCGATCCGGTCTGGCGGACGAACAGGGCGCCCTCGCCACCGTCGGTCTGGCCGGCCAGGGCGACCGAGGTCGACGCGGGCCGGACGGGCAATTTCGATTTGGTTATCGCCGATATGCCGAACAAGTCGTCCTCGACCGAGTCGACCGACAGTGTGACCTCGATCGTAAACACCGCCTTTACGCCCTCGGACCGTTCGCGGTGAATGTTTTTGTAGGCGACCAGGCTGTTCTGCAGTTGCGCGAATTCCTCGGCCGCCGCGGCGACGAACCGGCCCTCGTCGATCAGGTCCAGGTCGAGCGGTACGAATCTAGGTTGCTGCATCGTTTGATTCCTTTCGATTGTTGGGTCGGATCGGTCGGTTAAAAAACACGCCCGCGGCCGGCGGCGGGCGCATCCGTTCGCATCGCCGCCGGCCTTCTCACAGGGTGTTTTGCGCGGGGTCAGGCGAGTTCCTTGTACACGTCGACGACGCGCGTCCAGTCCTTAAATGAGATCATTCCGCGGCCGATGATCGCATCGTCGATACTCTCGCTGATGCGGCCGACCATCAGTTCGAACGTCTCGATAACGCGGCGCTGCAGATCGGGGCTCGTGGCCGTCACCGTCACGCGGCCTTCGCGGTCGGCCAGCACGAGCAGGTCGACGGCGATCTCGACCTCATCTTCCCCGACGAACAGGGGGGCTCGAATCACGAGCGTATCGGGCAGGTCGACCGGCTCATTTTTCCGTTCGCCCTGGATTTCCGTCTCGACCATCACGCCGTTTACGGACCGGTTCCCGCGGCCGCGGGCGATCTGCAGCTTCACGTCGCCGCGAATCTGCGCGAACGTCAGGGCGACCTCGCGTCCGTCCGGCTCGACGATAGATCGTCGATGGCGCATAACGAACGCCGCGAAGTCCGTCGCCTCGATCGGATCGTCGAACATACCCACCCACGGCAGTATCAGCGGATGATATACCGGCCGCAAGATGACGACTTCGAAACCGTCGGGGGTCACCGGGTCCAGGCTCGCGTCGATCAGGTTTTCGGGCACGTCGGCCAGGACGACCGGCGACTTTCCGTATTTGTTCAGGAACGGCACGAACCCGTCAACGTCGGAGGACGTGTGGGCGTGTTTCGGCGATTCCATCCGCTTCGGCATATCGAGAGGCTCGGGGCGGACCTGGCGATTGACCATCGCCAGGGTCGTTTTGCGTTCCTTAACATCGCCGTCGGCGCCGGCGATCGCCTCGACGATCTCGATGGCGTTTTCGTCGCCGACGGCCACCGACCGAAGAAACTCGGCGATCGTCGTTTTCGATGCGATTGTTTCAATCTCGTTTTCATTTCTCATTGGTTTGTTTCGTTTTTTTTTTGGGTGACTGCGATCTACAGCGTCAGCGTCCGATACGCCGAGGGGTGGATTTCTATGGCGGGCCTTACCGCGCTCAGGATCGCGCGGCGGGCGATATTGTCGAGGATCCCGATCGTCGCGCCGTCGAGGCGGGTAATGGTTTCGCCGCGATGGGCCGATTCGATCTCGGCGAATACCAGGTCGCGGACGGCCGTTTCGTTGATAATGCGTTTCATGCTTTTTGTTCCTTTTTTGTCCGTCCGGCCGCCGCGCCGCCGCGGCCGGAAATGTCGATCCCGTAGCGTTTGGCCAGCGCCCGCGTCGCGGCCGACGGGCGCGCCGGTCGGATGCGGACCGACGGCGGGCAGACGCGGCCGGCGGCGGCGGCCTCGGCGTCACAGTCGGCCAGGAATTGTTTCACGGCGTCCGGGCGCACGTACCGCACCGATCCGATCGAGAACGTTTCCAGCGGCGCGGCGCCCCGGCAGCCGCGTTGCGTCCATCGCCAGACGGTCGACCGGTTGAGTTTCTTACCCCGTCGCTTGGGCAAATAGTTCGACAGTTCGTTCAGCGGGAACGGTTCGGCGGGTAACGTAATGGCAACCGGCGTTTTCACTTTTCGGCCTCCGTTTCATTGGCGGATGCGAATACGTCCGCCAGGGTTCGCTTGCAGGGTCCGCATAAATAGGTTTCGCCCGGAACTCTCGGCGCGTCGTCGGGCGGGAACGGAGCGCCGCACGAATCGCATCTTTCGGCGATCTCCGTCGCCTCGCAATCACGATTTATCGGCGGGTTTTTCATTCCGTGGATTCCGTGTTTTCCGTGGTGGAAAAATCCGGACCTCGACGCCTCGGCGGATCCCGAATTCGAGGGCCTCTTTGTGGGTCGGAAAAAAACAATCGATGCGGCGCCCCTTTATCGCGCCGCCGCGATCAAGGACCGGCACGGGCCGCCCGCCGTTGTAGCCGTCGACCGAGACGAACGTCCGCAGCGGTATCGACGGATCGGCGGCGACGAATTTTCCGCCGTTTACGGTCACCGGATCGCCCGAGGCGGTAACGCCGTCGGCGAACCGCCCGCAACATTTTTTACACGGGCAGTAGGCCGTCACGGTGTAGCGGCCGGCGACCGGCGGATTCACGGCGCGGCGATCGGCGCCGGTACGATCCGGACGATGTTTCGCTTCGACGCCAGGGAATCGGCGATCTGCGCGGCGGTCGTATACTTCTCGAAGATGTGCGGATGTTTTTTCGACGGCCAGGGCCGCCACAGGTCCCGCTTGACCAGCTCGGGCGCCGCGAATGTCCACGTCTCGATTATGCAGGGATGCATTCGATTCGATCTCCTTATCCGCCGGCGGGCGCGTCCGGCTCCAGGCGACGGCCAGGCACGCGGCGACTATCAGGCCACTCGCGACGATTTCGCCGGACGGTCGGATTGGCCGTCTCGGGCGTCGAGTATGCCGCGGATCATCTTCCGCGCGCCGTCCGGGTCGGCGGCCGCCAGTCGACCGAACGCCCGCAATTGCGCCATCGCCGCGGCCGCCACGCGGTCCGAGCGGCCCGTCGGCGACAACGCCTCCGGATCGGCCAGGACAATCGAGGCGAGAAATGATTCGAGTTTTTTCATTCGGCCGGTCGTCTGGCCGCGCGAACATTGGAGAATCGCCGCCAGTTCGTCGGTCGTCCAGTCGTCTCTCATGGTCGCGACCTCCCGATTGTTCGAAATTCCCCACCGTGGTTGCACGGTGGGTAAAACTTTCCGGTCCGAGGCGGTCCGTCGCACGGTGGGTAAAAACAGTCGCGGATTCCATTCCGTCAGTTCCTTCGCGTCGTCGTATGATTCAGTGGTAATGCTCGAAAATAGAACGCCGGGCGGCGCCGGTTGGAGGAGACCGGGCCGCCCGGCAGGCCGGCGTCGGTCGAGCGCCGGGGATCGGGTTCGTTTGTGGCGACAAGCCGCGACCGAATTTGCATCATGCTTGCGGGCATGGTGATTTTATCGGTAGAAATCCGATGTTTTGTCAATGAAAAAACCAGTAGAAATCCGATGTTTTTCCGATAGTAAACCTAAAAGTCCCGGTCGATACGGTATTTAGGCGAGAAAAGTTTTTTGTTTGTGTGGATTTTTTTCTAGGATTTGGGTCGATGGACTTCCCGCAAAGGCTTAGACAATTGCGAACGGCGCGGGGTATGACGCAGGATCAACTCGCCGCGGCGGCGGGCATCGCGACCGATACAATTTCGCTTTACGAGCGCGGCAGATCGCGCCCGCGCGGGCGCACCGTTACGGCGTTGGCCGCGGCGCTCGATTGCGACGGCGCGTACCTTATGGGCACGCCGCCGGCGATCGACGGCGGCGGCGAGATACTCGACGCCGCCGAGAGCGAACTGGTTTCGATGTTCCGGGCGGTCGGCGACGATTCGGCGCGTCGCGAGCTCCTCGCTTACGTTCGCGGTTTCATCGCGTTTCGTGGACGATCAAAGGCGGGAGGATTGTTACAAGACCTCGACGACGCGGCGCGAGGTCGGCCGCGGCGCGCTGGAGAACCTCGACCACGTCGGGGAGGTTCTCAGGCGGGATAGCCGCCAGGGCCGCGGCGCCTTCGAAGATGAGTCGGTCGCGGTCCGGCGAGGTGGTTATCATGCGCGGCGTCGATTTGGATACGGCCGGATCCCACTCCCAAAACCTCTGGCTATACCGCCCCAGTGCGCACAAAACCGAACATCTCGGACGCGAACGGCTCATCGAAATCGGACCGCGGGCGCAAACGGTCATTCTCGACGGGCAATTCCTCCAGGGCGATCCGGCGGCGTACCTTTTCGCCCCGCCGGCCGGCCGAGGATCGCGCGGCGGCAAGGACTACCGGAAAAAACATCGAGGCGGCCGGTCCGGGCGGACGATGGGAAAGCGATACACGCCGGATTCGTACCGGCGCGCGATCGCGCGCGGATGCAAAGCCGCCGGATGCGACCGATGGTCGCCGCATCAACTCAGACACGCATTCGCAACCGAGGTCCGCCGCCGGTTCGGGATCGAGGCCGCCCGGATAATGCTCGGACACAGATCGGCCGTAACGACCGAAATCTACGCCGAGGCCGACCGCCAGGCGGCAAGGAAAGCGGCCCGGGCGATCGGCTAAAGCGGCCAGGGGGCGATATGTACTTTGCCCGCGGCGTCGACCGTCGCCAGGATACGCGCGATGTGGTAGACGCTGCCGATCATTCGCGATCGGAAACCGGCAGCGGCGGCAAGGTCCGCGAAACGACGACACGAACAACGGGCGACCGCCGTCCCGTCGGCGCTCAGGTCGTTTGTGAACCACGGCGGACCGACGGCCGACAGGACCGCCCGCGAAACGTTCATGCAGCCGGCCGCCAGGTTCCCGTCGCCGAAATGACCGCCGCGCAGATCGCGCGCCGGATGGGCGCCGTAAACGAGATCGCCGGCGGCGGCGAACAGGGCGTCGAGACAATCGGCCGGGGCGCCGCTCGGCGCCGTCGGCGGGCGCGGCGAAATGTCGCGATCGATCAGGACCAGGCGGTCGGACTCGACGCCGGCGGCCGACAGGAACGCCGCGACCTCGCGATTGCGGGCGATCTCGCCGCTTTCGGCGTCGGCGCCGATCCGCCAGGCCAGGCCGCGGCTTTTCAGCCACGACGCAAGAAAGACGTTGGGCTCGCCGCCGATGATTACCGTCCGCACCATCGTCACGTCCCCTCGTAGGTCCAGGGAAAATCTTGCCAGACCGATTCGGAGTCCTGGTATTTGTAGAGATGCCCGGCCTCGTTAAAGCGAACGGCCAGGGCCAGCTTGCAGTTTACCCCGTCAACTATATAGATGTCGCCGTCCGATTGTATCTCGGCGTATTTCGAGGTTGCCACCGGGAGCTTATGCTGGATTTCCTCGTCGCCGGCGTTTATGTGGATGTAAACCTCATCGGCCGTCGCGGCGTATTCGTCCGGCGCCGCGGCCGCGGCCGCGGCGCCGCCGATGCGGACGATCGCCCACTTTTGGCCGGTCCCGCTCTCGGCGTACAGTATCCGCGCCGATCCGTCCGTCGACGACGAGCTCAAATATCCGCGCTGGCCGTTGGCGATCTCGGCGTAAGTGTCGCTGGCCGAGTCCATGTCGACCTTTACCGGCACGACTCCCGAGGCGACCGCCCGGCCGATCGCGCCGTCGACCAGCGGCTCGATCGTCACCACGAAACGACCGGTATGGCTCGCCGTCGCCGGCGTCGCGCCGGTAAACGCCGGGCGGGATTTGAATTCGTCGGAATCGACGCTCTCGCCGATGATCGTCGAACTGATGCCGAGGATCGAAAACCGGTCCAGGTCGTAGCCGGTATCGTTGCGGACGAAAAAGAGCGAGGGGTCGTACATCGACCGCGGCGGCCGCGATGCCGCCGCGCCGCGTCCGGACGCGCCCGCCTCGGCCGCGGCCGTCCAGGCGTTCAGCAGGCCGGCCGGGAGCACCACCTTTTCACCGCTGACGAATCGCTTGAGCATTTTTCCGGGTACTCCATTTTCCGCTACGACGGCGGGGCCAGGTCCGCGAACGCCGAGGCATCGTAGACGCGCTCGACGTAGACGGCCGCCGGCCGCTTTACCAGCTTTTTGGCCACGCCGTCCTCGACGGTCCGGTAAAAAACCCAGAGATATTCGTGACCTTTCTTGGCGATCGAGTCAATGTCGCCGATCTCCAGGCCGGTCTGGTTTTCGATTGCCGAGAATCGCAGGATAACTTCAACGTCGTCGGCCCGCTCGTTTATCTCGGCGCCCTTATACAGGACCGATCCGATCGGAAACTCGATCGACGCGTCGCGAAAATACGCCGTCCAGGCCGCCGAGTTGGTCGTGTACCGCTGCTGGAAAAGTTTCAGGATATAGGCGCTCGTGAAATTCGCGTCGGCGACGTAGTGCTTCTGCGAGAATTCGAACGCGCCTATCCCGATATCGACGCCCTCGACGCCCTCGTCGGTCACGCCGATGAGCTGGTCGAAGTCCGGCGCCGTCTCGCCGTCGGGGGCGTAACTGGCGATCGTTTCCAGCGAATTGGTGATGTGCTGCGTCCCGCCGGCGGTCGACAGATCGAAGTGATGGGTCGCGCCGGTCTCGGGCACGGGCGGCGGGGCCTTTCCAGCCGGTTTGTAGGGGACCGTACCGATCCAGAGGTCCGACCGCTCGGTTTCTTTCACGCGGCACGTTCCGCGTATCTGGCCGTCGAACGTCGACGGCGCGGTCGATTCGAGGTTCGACAGGGCGACCGTAGCGTCGGACGTTCCGAGTATTCGATAGGTAAGTTCCGAACCCTCGGCCGAGTGCGATCGCGACTCGATTTTTTCAGTCACCGTTACGGCCATTTTTTTATCGCGCTCCGATCAGGACATTAACAAATTATACAAATTGCAAAACGAGTTCGCCGGCGTCGGCCTTTTCCAAAAGCCGCTCGATCCCCGCGGCCGCTCTTTCGGCCGCTTTCGCCTGGCGTTGGGCCATCGATCCGCCGGACATTTGGCCGACGTGCGAAGCGTCGAACATCCCGGTCGTCGAGAGTTTCGGCGCCGCGGCCTCGGCGCCGCGGCCGGCGTCGGCCAGGCGGCGGAGCATTTCGTATTTGCGCCGGATGAGGGCCTCGTCGACGCCCTCGGCGGCCGCGGCGGCAAGGGCGGCCTTTTCCTCGAGCGCCAGCAGCGCCATCTTCTTGTCGTGGCCCTTCATGGTCGCGGCGATCTCCAGGCGGGCGATCTCCGACTGCAGGGATTTCTCCGCGTCGAGGCGGATAGCGGCCGCCTCGGCGGCGCGGTCGGCGACGGCTTTGTCGGCGGCCCTCGCCGCGGCGGCCATAGCCTCGCTGACGCGATCCTCGCCGGCGGCGCCCTCGTCGGCGCGGCGGCGGCGCAGGCCGGACAAAACACCGGCCCGGGCGCCGCCTTCGCGGGCCTTTTCGCCCTCGATCAGGGCGTCGATCAACTTTAGCCGTTCGGCGGTCACGGCGCGGATATCGACGATCTCCCGCTCCAGGGCGGTCCGCCGTTTCGCCGCGGCTTGTTCGTCGAGCTCGGCCAGGCGCTTCTGCGCCGCGGCCGCGTCCTGGCGGGCGGCCAGCATCCCGCCGCCTCCGGAGGCGTTTCCCGCCGCGATCGCCTGGCGGAGTTTTTCCGCGTCGCCTTTGGCCCCGCCGGTGGCGGCCGAATCGTCGCCGGCGGTCAGGGCCGCCAGCCGCTTTTTCGCGGCGACCATCCGCGCGACGATCGCGCGCATCCGGCCGGACATTATCCGATTGTATTTGTCCATCCCCTCGGCGCCGCCGAAGGACAGGCCCGACGATTCGGACATTTCTTTCTGCAGTTCGGCGTAGTTGGCTTCGAGTTCGGCCAGGTTGCCGGTCACGTCGGCGATCGCCGCTTCGCGCATCGCGAGATTGAACTTCTTCTGGGCGGCGGCCATGCCCTCGATCTTCCCGGTCGTCGAGTCGATCGACAGGCCGAGATCGCCGTAGCGGTCGGTGAGCGTTTGTATCAGGCCGGCGGCCTCTTTCGTCTGGCGGGCGTTCTTGTCCTCGACGGCCGCCAACTGCCGCAATCGCTCCATCCGGAGCTTGTCGGTCGCGCGGGTCTCGTCGCCTTTC
>Ga0180432_10011496_pt1 | contig 10412 bp, 5 predicted proteins | sample SS_ome_10_FD_132414 | JGI IMG/M metagenome (GOLD analysis project Ga0180432, IMG submission 132414) | Hypersaline lake sediment archaeal communities from the Salton Sea, California, USA - SS_1_MS_2 metaG | ecosystem: Environmental > Aquatic > Non-marine Saline and Alkaline > Hypersaline >...
GGGCGCCGGCAACGGCATCTCGGTCAAATGTAGAAGGACCAACGCCTTTTCAATCGAAGTTATGATCATGCCCGGCAGCCTTCTGCAAGGCGATCGGAAGAGCCCCCGGCACATTATCAGTTGCCGTTATGGCGAGGGTGACGAGGACCTGGATTTCCGCCTGAGCCAGGCAAAATCAAAACTATGTCTGCTCCTCCGCACCGGTACAAAAGAAAGAGAAGCAAGTGTCGCCAGGGTCGACCTGCTGACCCTCAGTACTGCGACACCGAACCATATTGTTATCACCTATAAGCCCGGCGAACTTCTTTGCTATCTCAACGGCGAAGAAATGAAACGAATTGATGCACTTACCAGAGAACTGGAATGGTTTGAGGGAGCTGATGACAATGGGCTGGCATTAGGGGGCGAAGAAGCGAAACGAATTGATGGACTTACCGGTGAACTGGAATGGCTTGAAGGTGCTGATGACAATGGGTTGACATTGGGGGGTGAGCCGAAAACAAACTTGCTTTGGTGGGGGAAGCTTGAACGAATGGCGGTGTTTGCCAGGACGCTCGATCCCGAGGAGGTCACGGCCAATTATGCCGCCAGCAAAAAACTGTTCGATTCCCGCCCACGCATCCCCCACATTATCGTCAAGGCCAAGCTTACGGCCAAATCAATCGTTCCCTCCCTCAACGACATTGCGCCATATACCGACGCGCTCATCATCAACGAATATGAAGTTGTCGAAGTCCTTGATGACACACTGGAAGCGAAAAAAATCCAGGTTTTGCAATGGGGGGTGATAGACAAAACACCGACGCCGATAACTAAGGTTCCAGTCGGGTCCCTTATCAATCTTGAACTTGAACGCAAGATTCATCATCCGGAGATCGGCTCCGAAGCAGTGCGCAGTTCGATCGAGGAGAATCTCGATTCCGATCTCTATCTGGACGTGACCTTTCGCGTTGATGGCATCGTGAAGATCAAGGAATAATGTATCCGGCCGCAGAACCGGGAACGGGCTGCTCGCCTCACCCGCCCTTCCCAGGATAATAACACTAATTGTCCAGCTTGAGCGAAATGTGATATAGACCGGCCACAAGCTCGCGCGCGGCGGCGTCGGAGGTACAGTGGCCGGTGGCTTTCCTACGGTAGCAAGAGCTTCCCACCTCTAGGGCGGCGTGAGGCCGTCTGACTGCGGCGGTTGTTTCAGTGCGCGTTGCCCTCGAATAACGGGATTGCGGCAGGTTCACCGCCGGGCGAGGCGATTCCCCGCCTGTCGAGCAGGGAACCGTCGTGCCGGTGCAGGGTGACTAATGCTCTCAGGTAGTTGACCACCGCTTGGATCTCTGCGATACGGCTTGCGGTAAGGTCGCGCTGTGCTTGGCCCACGAGCAGGGACGTGGATTTGCCGACGCGGAATTTCTCGGTTTCGGATCGGAGCTTTTCTTCCTGCAATGTGCGGGTGGCGAGGGTGGCTGCGATCTGCTGTTGCGCGCGGCTGACTTCGATGTAGGCCACGCGCACGTCCGTCTCTGCGAGCTGCTCGAGGTTTCGCACTGCCTCTGCAGCTTGGGCAAGCTCAAGCCGTGCCCGACGGTCGCGGGCGCGCGCGGCGCGGTTATTAAGCGGATACCGTAGGCTCAGCCCCGCAAGCACATCGTAGGCTTGGCCGTCGATGTTGCCGACCGAGCGCCCGAAGGAGTCGGCATAGCCGGATTTGCCGAGGGTGATGAACAGGTCCATCTTGGGCAGCAGGCCATTCCTGGTCTTGACCACCTCCAGTTCGTTGCGCTGGGCGCTGATGCGTGCCTGGTTGAGGTCTGGCCGCAGTCGCATGGCCACTTCCACGTGCAGGGCCACGTCGTCGAGCTGGATATCCGGCACCTCGGGCTGGTCGCTGAGTGTCAGGATTCGGCCCCAGAAGTCGTTGCCGGGTGCATTAACCATCCTCAGGAGGCGCAGGCGTGCGGCGGCAAGGTCGCTGCGGGCATTGATGACGTCTTCTTGGCGCAGGGCTACCTCTGCCTGGGCGGCCGCTAGCTCCATCTCGGCGAGTTTGCCGATCATGATCCGCTCACGGGTTTCTGAAAGTTGCTGCCGGGCCAGCTTGAGCGATTCATCAAAGATCTCGATTTGCCGGCTGGCCAAGGCAAGAGCCCAATAGCCCAGTTCGACCTCCGCCACCAGTGCCAGGGCGAACCCGCGCAGCTCATATTCCGACGACAGCGTATCGAGACGGGCCTGCCGCAGGCTGGCGAGGTTCGCCCGCAGGCCGCGGCCTCTGAGCAGGGCCTGGTTGATTGTGAGGCCGACCCGCGACGACGCGAAACGGTCGCTGTAAACGCTGGAGTTGGTGGAATCCGTCTGGCCGCTGAGCATGACGGTGGTCCCGGTGGGTGAGTATTTCTCAAGGGAGAGTTCGCCCTCGACGGTGTCGCTGGTGGTCTGGCCTCCGCTGCTGCCCGCGGTGGGCGGCCGCTCGCTCCGGACGCGGCCGGCGGAGACGCCCGCGCCCAGCACCGGGTCAAACTGCGCCCGCTCCTCGTCTTCGTAGGTGCCCCGAATACTGGGACTGAACCGCTCTACCGCAAGGGAGTGGTTATTCTCCAGGGCCATGAGGATGGCATCTTCCACGGTGAGTGTCAGTGGCCCGCTCTCGGGTTTGCCGGGAGCCGCCGTGCGGGCGGTTGTCCCTTGCGGGAACTGCGCGGGGCGCCGGCCGACGTAATCGCTGGGGGCGGGGTATTGCGGCACGCACGATGCCAGCGCCAGGCAGGCGGCCGCTGCCGTACGCCATCCCAGCCGGGCGAGTGCTCCCGCCAGCGCGCAAAGAATTCTACGGCCTGTCATTGGTCGACCTCTGGAATCTGCGGCTGGTCGTGTTGCGGGTGTTTCTTCGGCAGCCAGCCTTCAAACAGCGAGTACACGGTCGGCACGAACAGCAAGGTGATGAGCGTAGAGCTCAGCAGGCCGCCGATGACGGCCCGGGCCATGGGTGCCTGTGCTTCGCCCCCCTCGCCCAGTCCGAGCGCCAGGGGAGTGAGGCCGAGCATGGTTGTGGACGCGGTCATCAGGATCGGCCGCAGGCGCCGGCGGCCCGCCTCCTCGATGGCTTGCCTGAGCTCCATGGCGTCGCGGCGGCGCAGCAGGTTGGTGTGGTCCACGAGGAGGATCGCGTTGTTGACAACGATGCCGCCCAGCATGATGCAGCCGATGAACGATTGAATGTTGAATGTCGTCCTGGTGAGAAACAGCATCAGAACGACTCCGATAAACGCGAGGGGGACCGAGAACATCACCACAAACGGATCGCGCAACGACTCGAACTGGCAGGCCATCACCATATACACGAGCACCAATGCCAGCACGAAGCTCAGCAGCAGCTCGGCGAATGATTTCTGCTGCTCCTCGTAATCGCCCGCGAAAGTGATGGCGAAGTCGCGCGGCACAGGCACCGCCTCCAGCCCCTTGCGGATATCGGACATCACCGAACCCATATCGCGGTCGCTGATGTCCGACATCACGCTGACGATGCGTTCCTGGTCCTTGCGTTCGATGCTCACCGGCCCGGTGCGGGGCCGCATCGATACGACGTTCCTCACCACGACCGGCTCGCCGTCGGCGTTGCTGACGGTCAGGTCGAGGATATCGTCGAGGCTCATTTGTTCGGCGTCCTTGAGCCTGACGCGGATGTTGTACTCGTTGCCCGCCTCGCGATAGTTGCTGGCGCGCGAGCCCGCAAGGGCCGTCTGCAACCTCTCCGCAATCTGCGAAATGCTGAGTTTGAGGTCTGCCGCCTTGAGCCGGTCGATGGTGATCGTCTCTTCCGGGCTGCCCAAATCGCGGCTGACGCGGACGTCGGTGATGCCGTCGACCTGTTCCATTACCTCCTTCACCCGCTGTGCGAGTGCGTCGGAGGTTTGCAGGTCATGCCCGCGAACCTCAACGGCCACCCTGTCGCTGCCCTGCGTCGCCATCCGCAGGATGAAAAGGCCCTGCCCCGCCCTCGTGCGGATGGTGACGCCCGGGATGTTCGAGAGCCTCCTGCGAAGTTCCGCCGCGATCTGGTCGCTGGAGCGAGTCCGCCGGCTTTGGGGCACCAGGGCAATCCTTATGTTACCGGTGGTCCCGCCGGGGCGCCAGCGCGAACTGCCGATGCTCGATACCATGCTCTTGGCCTCGGGCACGGCCTTGCGGACGTTGTCTTCGATCTTGCAGAAGCGTTCGTCGAAGAAGGCCAGCCGCGTGCCGACCTCCATCTCGGCGGTTACGCGCACCTCGCCTTCGTCGGTGGACGGCATCAACTCGACGCCCACCAGAGGCACCAGCAATGCGCTGCCGGCAAGCAGCACGATGCCGCCGAAGAGCGCCAGCAGGCGGTGGCCGAGCGCGAAGTGCAGAGCGCCCTTGTAGCTTTCCTGCAGACCGATGAAAAACCTGCCGACAAGGTTGCTGACTGCACCCAACATGCCCCTGCGAGCATTGTCCGCCGCCCCACGAGATTGCAGGATACGGGCCGACAGCATCGGCACCAGTGTAACGGCCACCCCCAGCGAGCACAGCAGAGAGAAACCCACCACCATCGCAAACTGCTTGAACATCACGCCCGCCATTCCGCGAATGAACACCATTGGCAGGAACACGGCGAGCGTGGTGAGCGTGCTCGCAACGATGGCCGGGGTCACTTCCTCGCTGCCTTGCACCGCCGACTCGATGCGGCCGGCCCCCCCCTCTCGCAGGCGGTAGACGTTCTCCAGCACCACGATGGCATTGTCGACCAGCATGCCGATGCCCAGCGCCAGACCCCCGAGCGTCATGATGTTGAGCGTGAAGCCGCCGAAGTACATCAGGGCGAACGACGCGATGATCGAAATCGGGATCGCGGTAGCGATGACGGTGGTGCTGCGCACGTTTCGCAGGAAGAACAAGAGCACCAGTATCGCAAGGCCGCCCCCGCAGAGAGCCGACGTGCTGACGTTGGAGATCGATCGCTCAATGTAATCGGCAGTATCGACAATGGACACAATGTCTATTTGGGGGATGTCACGGTTGATCTTCTCGATCTCCTTCAGCGCCCGTTTGGACACCTCCACGGTGTTGGTGCCCGACTGCTTGCTGATGGACATCCGCACGCCGGGCTTGCCGTTGACGCGGACTATCCTGCGGACCTTCTGCCACGAGTCGGATACTTCGGCCACTTCATCGAGGCGAATGGGCACGGTGCCGCGGGTGGCGACGACGGTGTTGCGCAGCTCGTCGAGATTGGTGAACTCGCCGGGCACGCGGATGGTCACCTCGTACTTCCCGCGGTCGATCTGCCCCGCCGGCAATGTCACGTTGGCCTGCCGGACGCTTGCCATCACCTCGTCAAAGGAAAGCTCCAGCGCTTTGAGCTCGTCGGCGTTGATGTCAACGTGTACTTCGCGCTGGAGTCCGCCCCAGATGTCGAGAGCTGCGACTCCGGGCACGCGTTCGAGGCGGTACTTGATCCGGTCGTCGATGATCTGGCGCATCTGTACCGGGTCAAGGTTGCTGGAGGCACCCAGGATCAGGATCGGGAAGGCGGCGAGGTCGAACTTGAACAGCGTGGGGCGGGCCACGTCTTCCGGCAGCCGGCCAAGCATGCGGTCGATCCGGTCGCGCATGTCGTTGGAGGCCTCGGAGAGGTCCGTGCCCCACGAGAAGGTGACCCGCACGTTGCTGGTGCCTTCGGCTGAAATCGACGATACCTCTTCCACGCCGGGTACGGCGCTCAGCGCCTCCTCGAGCGGCCGCGTTACCAACTCCTCCATCTCCTCAGGGCTGGCGTTCTCGTAAGTGGTCCGAACCGAGAGCGTCGGGTAGGTGATATCCGGCATGAGGTCGATGGGCAGGCGCACCAGTGAGACCCCGCCCAGGATGATCACGATCAGGGTGACCATAGTGGTGAAGACGGGCCGGTGAATGGCGAACCGGGAAATCCTCATTTGGCGTCCCCCGTCGCGCTGCCCGGCTGCGGCACATCTTCGGGCTCCACCTTGCCGGGCGGTGGCTGCCCGGGCGCCAACGTCTTCTCAGGAAGGTTGATGGCGCTGCCGTCTTCCAGCAGGTGCTGTCCAAGCGTCACGATCCAAACGCGAGGTGCCTCGTTGGCGCCCGGCGCCACGGCCACTATGTCCGCAGGCTGTCCCGAGCCGGATACCAGCGGCCCGTCGATCACCTCGGCATGCTCGCCCTCCACTATGCCCAGCGACACCGGCGCGAAGCGCACTCTCATCTGCTGCATGTCGGCGATGAACACGCCCTGCTCGCCGCCCCGCCGCACCAGCGCGCTCATCGGGATGACCGTAACGCCGACGTGCTCCTCGAATTCGATCCGTGCCCGGATGAACATCCCGGGCTTGAGCAGGTGCTCCTCGTTGGGAACGGCGATCTCGATGCGGGCCTGGCGCGACGCCTCCTTCAACAGGGGCGCCACGCGAGTCACTCTCCCCCCAAACACTCGGCCCGGATACGCGTCCGTCGTCACCCTGACCTCCTGGCCCGGATGCACCTTGGGATAGTCGCGCTCGGTGATGAAGATGACCGCCTTGAGCGTATCGATCTCGAGCACGGAGACGATCGGGTCGTTTGCCTTGAGCATGGCACCTTCGTCCACGAACCGTTCCCCGACCACGCGTGTACCGTCGTCTTCCCACGTCGCGTCTACACGCGTATACGACAGGCGAACCTGGGCCACTTTGAGGGCGGCCTCATTCTGTGCAACTTGGGCCAAGGCCACCTGGTGCTTCGCCTCGCTGGCCTTGAAGCGCGCCTCCGCCTCGTCCAGCTCGGCTTCCGACGCGATCTTCTTGTCTCGCAGCGCGACGTCGCGGTCATACTGCCGCCTGGCAACGTCCAGCGCGCTGCGGCACTCTGCAACGTTGGCCTTCGCCACCTCCAGTTCGGCCCGTGCCTGGTCCACCTGCTGGGCATGCTCTGCGTCTTCCAGCAGGGCGATCAACTCGCCCGATTCCACGCTGTCGCCGATATCGACCAGAATCCTGTCGACTCGGCCGCCGGTCTTGGGAGCCACCACGAACTGCGAAGCCGGCAGCAAGGAGCCGGTGAAGCGGCCAATGTCTTGTATGGATGCGTTACGGATCACCGCCGCAACCTCGACCGGCACCGACGGAATCGGCCGGGCGCTCGGCCTCCCTGTCGCCGTGGTTACCCTGCTGTAAATCTGCCAGCCCAGCAGCCCAAGGCAGGCAAGGACGATCAGGATGACAATTTTCTTCACCGCGCAACTCCTCTACTTCGCATGTCGGTGGCTGGCTCCAGGCCTCAGTTGCCCCACTTGAAAAAAAGGTTTGTGATCATCCCCCGAGATCGGAGGGGAAAGAAGCTTACAGGCGATACGGATGGCGGCAAACAGCCAGCCCACTATGAGAGCCGGGAACAACCAGACGTGTTGAGTCGTCATCGGCCATGCCTCCCCGCTCCGCTGGAAAAGAGGCTGAGCATCTGATCCAACTGCCGCGGGTTCTCGGCGGGGTCGAGGTCCCGGGCGTGCGTCCGGAGCATCCCCAGCAGGTAATGAGCCATCACCTCCGACGGGATGTCCGAGCGCAGCTCCTGGTTCTTGACACCTTTGTCGAGGATCTCCGCCACCGCGGTGATCAGCATCATGCGCTTTGTGAGCCAGCGCTCCTTGAGCTTTTTCCGGCACCAGTACATGCGGCTGCCTTCGGTCTGCATCATTCGGAAAAGCTCGCGGCGGCTGTCGAAAAACGCTCCGATCTCGACGCAGGCGTCCAGCAACTGCTCGCCGAAAGGCGCGTCCTCGGGCACCTTGTTGCTCAGCAGGCGGCACAGCTCATCAAAGCCCGACGTCGCAACCTGGAAAAACAGGTCGTCCTTGTCCTTGAAGTAGCGATAGATTGTGCCCTTGCCAACTTTCGCCGCCTGGGCGATGTCGTCTGTGGTCACCTCATGATAACGCCGGCAGGTGAACAACCGCTCAGCCGCATGCATGATCTGGCGCCGTTTGTCGCCGCGACCCATTGCCGGAGCCTCCAACGGAACTGACTGGTCAGTATCGCTATCATATTATACCTTCTCCCGACCCAGTGTCAAGCCGTGATTTTTCAACGACCTAAATATCATAAGTCCTCCGCACCTGCTGCGGGCCCAATGTCACTCCCGAAAACTCCATCCGCCCAAGTTCTTTTGTGCCAACGTGGATGGGATTTTCGGTAGGGACAACGGAGTTTCTGGGAGGAAAAATCCTGTGGGTACGCTCTTGCGCTAAGTAGTTGTGCAGACAAGACTTACGGCTAATGTAATACCTCGCAACCTCTACCGTGCAAAACAACTTGGGCCCGGGCAGCCGAAAAAAAGCTTGACATGAGTGCACTCTCGGTGTATTATTCTGTGTGATCTACGCACCAGGGGTTCATACAGGACAGCAAGTTTAATTCTACACCCTAACGAAACACACGCACGGTCCTGACGGGCGGGTTCTGTGAATGCCCGGCGGCACGTCTTTTCCGTGAACGGGCGCGGGTCAGACAGGAAGGGTGATCAGCTAAGAAGAACCCCGGGACCTGATTATAGCTTTCTCAGGGAGGTGGACGGCATAAAGCTCTGAAAGGCAGATAAGCCGGCAAGCATTCAGGAACGATACCATGCGGATTCGTTCTAGGACAACCTTCGTATCACCACTTGTAGACAGTCAGGAATACGTCGTGACGTAGCGCGATCCATCTCTGAGGCGCGCAGGATAGGATGCGGTGTCCGTCTCCACCCGAAAGGAGGTAATGCAGGCAGAAGAGAACCTAACAAAGACGTGATTTGTTCGTTTTGTTCTGACCGTACGGCACAATTCAAGGAGTTGAGTGATGAAGAACGTGATTTTAGTTGCAGCGGTGATCAGCTTGATCGTCATGGCAGTCGTCCCCGCAGTGGCCGGCAGGAGCGGGCAAGCCGGGAAGTCGAAAATCGCTCATGTGGACCTGTATCCCCAAGATGGTGATCCTTCAGGCCCTGCCGATCCGGCAGTCGCCGAGATGTACGCCGACGCTTCCGGTCGGATCAAGTACAACCTCGAGGGCGATCTGGAAATCGTGTTCAACGGACACCAGTTGGTGGCGGGGAAGACGTATCAGCTTTACTCCGGCGGCAATGCGCTCGGCGACGCCGTCGTGGCCAATGGCGGCGGGAATGTCCACATCGAAGCGTCCCTGGCTGGAACGACAGCCGCAGACCTGGGCGGCTACATCAATCTGTGGGTGATGGACGGAGCGACAAAGCTGTACCGCGTGGCGAGAGGCGAGGCGGTCAAGTAATACGCCGCGAGTCATAGTCTTTTGAGAGAGGCAGCACGATCAGCCGCGCTGCCTCTCTTGAATGATCTGGCGCTCGGCAGGAGACCGATCCGCGGTCAGGCCATTCGTGCGATGAGAGTGCCTAATCCAAATTCATCGCACCACCGTCCAATGATCTTGTTCAAACCCGAAGTCTCCACTGCGATGCCTATTCCGAAGACGTAGGATAGAACGGAAGGGAATCGGCGTTCGGTGTAATACTGTCCCTCCCCCAGAACTCCATACGCCCAACAAATGCCAGTGTCCCAGGCCGTCCCGGTGAAGGAGGACGTAATTCACGCCCTGCTTGAGCGCCATGTTCTCCGCGGCAAAGGATGTCCGATCGACCAGGAAAGCCCTGAGGAATACCATGGTGACCTGCAGCATACCGCCAATGCACCTCCATTTCCTTGCTGAAAGGCGCAATTTCACAGCAGACCCGATTATTTAGCAAGGGAAATAAGTGCTGCGGTATCAACAAGGAGTAGGTACAGCCAACCTCGGTAACGTTCATCTGCGCCGGTTTCTCACTGATGATCTGCGCCGACGGCCTCTTCAATGCCGGCAAACCCGTCGCGTTCCAGCAGAACAGAAAGCCCGCGGTTGATACGAGCAACCATCCCCGGCGCTTCGTAGACCATGCCGGTGAGTAATTGCACCGCGGCGGCGCCGAGACGTATCTTGCGGTAAGCATCCTCGGCCGTGAACACACCTCCTGCAGCGACGATACACTGTCGTCGTCGGTCGATGCGCCGATAGAGTTCCGCGAGTTGCTCATTGATGAGCCCTTCAACCGGCCGTCGAAATACGTCTTACATGGTTTCTCGATAACACCTATAGGCGGGATCGGAGCAGCACTCAGCCCCAAGTAAGACATTATGCTCGGCAGTGCACGGATGTCAAATACTTTCTTTGGACTGGAGTCAAGAATGCCGGTTTTCCGACCATGCGGGCAGTGCGCGCAGCGGCCGAGTTCAGCTACCCCAGGCGAATCAAAGCTGTTGAAGAAGCCCTGTCGCTCCTGACCGGCGCGGTCCGGGCATGCACCATTGCCTGGGCGGATGGAGGTTCCGGGAGGTACACCCGTTTGAGGGCAGA
>Ga0180432_10011497_pt1 | contig 10412 bp, 21 predicted proteins | sample SS_ome_10_FD_132414 | JGI IMG/M metagenome (GOLD analysis project Ga0180432, IMG submission 132414) | Hypersaline lake sediment archaeal communities from the Salton Sea, California, USA - SS_1_MS_2 metaG | ecosystem: Environmental > Aquatic > Non-marine Saline and Alkaline > Hypersaline >...
AAATTATTATCATGAGGTTGCTTTTCTTGGATTATTAATATTCTCTTTCCATTTTTTAATGATTAAATTTATTAAAAAAAATAAACCAAAAGGTTTATAAATAAAAATCAAAACCCAAAATTTAAGGGTTTAAGGGCTTTAAACAGTAAGTCAAAATAGAAACATTTATATACTTAAATATATTAGGATATATATGGTAGATAAAATAACAACAATCAGAGTAAAAGAATCAACTGTTCAGGAATTGAATAAAATAAAAGAGTATCCTAGAGAAACAAATGAGGAAACTTTAATTAAATTAATAAAAAGTGAAATAAAAAATGATAAAGAAATTGATAAATAAGTATAAAAAGAAAAAAGAAGAATCTTATATAGATTTTACTAATTCAAAATCTAATAAATTTGATAAGTATTTAGGATTAAAGATTATTACTAGACCTTATAAAAAAATTGCTATTTATTCTGCTCTTGTAATACTATTAATTGCAATTATAACTCCATTCACAAACATATTTTTATTTCCTTCAGCATTATGGATAATTAAGAGGTTTGGATAAGAAAATGACAAAAAAATATAAATTAACAGAAAAGAAAGAATTTAAAAAGCAGATTGAAGAAAGAGATAAAATTACTCAAAAAATGAGAGAAAAACTTTGGAAAGTTGAAGATGAAGAATATTTAAAGAAAGTTAAAAAAGTTTTAGGTAATATATATTTAAGAACTTATGGTAGAGGAAAGAATAAAGATTATAGTTTTGTAAAATTAACTGGAATAAACAAAAAGAGAATTGAATGCACAGAGATTTATATTTCTAAAAAAGAAAGATATGGTTTATTTGAATTAATTTCTGGAAAGAAAATAACAAAATTAGAATTATTAAAAAAGATAAAGGAGATTTTAAACTAAATGGAAAATAAAGAATTTAATTTAAGTGAAAAGATAACAGCAAATATGGTGGAATCAAGTTGGTGTAGTGATGGAACTCCCACAGGTTTTGATAATATCCCCTCAATTTATGTAAAAGATGTAAAAGAATTTATTAAGAGGTTGAAAGAAGAATTGGATAAAGAAAATGAATGTAACCCTATAATAAATGAGATTATAGATAAACTTGCAGGAGATAAATTAAATGGAAAATAAAGAATTTGAAACAATAAAAGAATTAGAAGCTGAAAGAGATATGTGTAATCGTAGAGGAACTCTTGATAGATTACAAGCTCTAAAAGATGTCTTAAAGTTGATTGATGAAATTGAGAGAGATGAATGGGCTAATGGTGATGGTTCATGGAAATTAGTTTTTGAAGATTCAAGGATTAAGGTGATAGGAGGTTATAAAGAATGAATATTTGGAAAATAACAACAATAATCCTTTTTTTATTAATAATGGGTTTAGTAACTTATTTAGAATTTGGTATTATAAAAGAAAATTATAAATTTGGAGATTTTGTAATTGAAAAAAAATCTTTTGAAAATATTGTTCAACCTATTGCAAATAATAGAGTTTTTATTTTATGTGATATTAAAAAGGATCAATGTATCCAATTACAAAAAAATGAAAGAACATAATATTATTAAAATGGAGGTAAAAACAAAATGGCAAAAATCACAGATTTTATAAAGCAACAAGGAGAGTTCCTAAAAGCTGATAAGTTACAAGGTGAAACAGAAGCAATTATACTTGCTGAAGCAGAAGTTGTGCATAATGAAAAGTTTAATACCGAAAGATTGCACATATTAGTAGAGATAGATAAAGAACAGTTTACTTTTGACAGCTCGAAAACAAATGCTAGAACAATATCAGAAACATTAGGAGAAGATACATCTACTTGGATTGGAAAAGTTATTATTTTAGAAAAATATAAAACTAAAACCAGTGATGGTTCAATGGTAGATGCAATTAATGTGAAAGAAGTTAAGGGATAATACTCATTACAATAATTTAAGTTAATGAGAATATGGGGGGAGGTTTTAAGGCACCTTCTTTTTCCTCCCCTCATACTATAAAATAATAGTATAGTTAATCTATAATAAATAAAATGGAAATACAAATATTAGGAAAAGCAGAAGCAAAAGAATTAATAAAAACTGAATCTAAAAAGGTTCAAGAAAATTTATTCTTAGAATTAAATAAAATGAGAGAAAGAATTATGAAATTAGAAGAAGAAGTAAGATTACTTCTTAAATATTATACTAAAAAATGAAAACAATAACAATTAATATACAAGCTAGTGAACAAAACTTAATTGAAGGTTTACTTAATATGAAACATTCAGGAGTTTCAGAGGATTATATTTTATTTACAATATGTTTGTATGCTATGTCTAAAGTATGGCATATTGATAAATTAATTTATTATATAAACCTTTTAGAGATAAAAAATAGTGTAGGAAAATGAAACTACAAAAAACAATAAATTGGATAATGGGAGTAAGGTTTGAAAAAGTAGAAGAAAAATGTGGATATGCAAGAGCAAATTTAATGGATCAATTTTGTTTTGATAGGAATTGTAATGGTTATCCAGGTTCTGAAGGTTGTTTTAGATATACCACCTTAAGTCATTTAGAAGATTTTTATAAACAATTTGGCCAATCAGAAAGTGTTATTGAAAAAATAGTAGAGGTAAGAAAATGAATATAATTTATATAAGAACTAGTACAGAAGATCAAAACCCAGAGAACCAACTGAAAGACTGTGAGAGTATAAATAAATATGGACAGTATGAACTATTTATGGACAAGCAATCTGCATGGAAAGATAATATTGAAAGAGATAATTTTGAGATAATCAAAATTAAGATAAAAAATAGGAAAGTTGAACACCTTATAGTATGGGATTTAGATAGATTATACAGGAATAGAAAGAATCTAAAGGCCTTTTTTGAGTTTTGTAAGGTTTATAATTGTAAGATTCATAGCTTTAGACAAGAATGGTTAGAAAACTTGTCAGAGCTTCCATCACCGTTTAATGAAATCTTTTATGAATTTTTATTACAGGTTATGGGATGGATGGCAGAAGACGAATCTACAAAGAAAAGTGAGAGAGTTAAAGCTGCAGTAAGAAAAAAAGGAAAGAGTACATTATCTTATAAAGGGAATAAATGGGGAAGAAAATCCTTAAGTACACAGAAGCTAAATAAAATTAGAGAATTACAGAACCTTAGTCTTAGAAAGATAGCAGATGAATTAAACATATCTAAGAGTGTTGTCCATAAATACTTAAAAGAAATAAGGAAAGAAAAAATACAAAATAAGGGGGTTCATAAATCAGTCAATTAATGGACAATAACCTCTAAGGACTATAATCACCACAAAAGCAATTAACATTAAACTTATCTTGGAAATATTCTATTGGATTATTCATACAAGCATATCCTTGAGTATTTATCAATAGGATCATATAAACAACTAGAATAATTACTATTAATATTCCTAATAATAAAATTATATCAATTAAATCTAATTTTCTCATTGTTATTATTTAGAAGATTCTTCTAACACTCTTCCTACATTAATTATATTTTGATTAAGGATTTCAAGAAGTCTAACTTTTTCTTTTCCTAATTCAATAAGAAGATTATTCTGTGCAGCTAGATAATATCTAAACTCTCCATCTTCTTTGAATTTCTTCTTCATATCCTCCATTGGAACTAATCCAACCTCTTCCTTCTCCTGTTCCTCTTCTTTCTCCTGTTCCTCTATCTCTTGAAGTTTCTTCAATATTTCTTCCTTCTCCTTTGATAAATCTGTTTTTTTCACCATTTTGTTTAATACCTCCTTTCAGTTTATCTGGAATATTTTTCTTTATATTTTTAAATTTTATTAACCAATAAAATAAGATTATTGGGAGTGTTATTATTAAAACTACAACCAACATAACAAAAAAAAATCCAATTATTTGAGCAATAAAAGCTGATGCCATTTATTTGATTCCTGAACCTCCAGAACATATATTATCTAATCCTCCTAATATAGAATCAACCTTTTCCATTACAATTCCTGCAGTTTCAACCCCTTTATTTGTAACAGAAGCTAAATCTAACCATTTGTCGAAGAGTAACCATATCATCACACCTAATAAAACCATATAAGTTATATTAAATATAATCATTCCATATTGTTGCCAGAATCCTGGTTTATCATATCTTTCTTTTAATCCTCTTTGAATCTGTGTTCTTGCATATCTCATTTCTTTATCTAAGAATTTAGCACCAATGCTTCTACTAGATTCATTTAAATCTTCTAATCCAAAATTTATCCATTCACCATCTTGTCTTATAAAATACCAATAAATTTTTCTTCCTGTTTGTAAGGATGGAGTAGGAATATATTTTTTATGTTTTAGAAGATAAAATATTGTATCTCCCCCAGTCGATAATTTAACTTCAGTTGCTCTATCATTTTTAGTTGGTTCAAATCTTCCATTAATGTCCTCGAAGATAATTATCTTTTTATCAAACTTTTTAGATCTAATAAAGAAAAATATACCAATACCAAATACAATAGCTATCAATACAATGATTATAACCCAAGCTATATATCCTATTGCACTACTTCCGAATATACCTATTTTAGGAACAAATCCTTTTATAACATTAGTAGCACTTCCTACTGCGTCTGCCATATTATTTTTTCTCTAACCTCCTCTTTTTTATCTTCTTCTGGTTTTATTTTTTCAACTTCTTTATTATTATAACCATTTAACCTATTCCATTTTTTTGATTTACATTTAGGACATATCGTCGGTAATTCAACCCTTCTAGTCATCCATTCATGTCCACATTTATCACATCTGCATCCATAAGCATTAACTTCTTTTTTCACCATTTTATTATTAATTTATAATTATATATAATTATAATATTAATACCTTTATAAATCTTACCTATGGGTAAAGACTATGTAATAACAACAACAACATAACCATTATAATAGTAGTTATTGTAAAAGATATAATGGGAATTAGCCAATAGTAATAGTTATTAACCAACAACTTCTTTCCATTATATATAATAAAAAGTTTGCTCATCTTGTAAGGGTTGATTCATTCTAATTTTTAGTAATAAGTAATAATAATAATCGTTTACTTGTTAACTATTACTGGTTCATTTTTCCACTTAGAGAGTATAACTCTGTTGGTTTCAACAACTTCTGATAGTTGTTTGAGAGTTTTGATAGGTAAAGATCTAGAAATCCTCTGTAATAGTTCTTTTTTTGTCCTTCTTTCAACTTGAAGAGGAGTTTCACTCTTAACATCAAATGCTTCAGCTAAAGACTTCCTCTTTAATTCTTTATACTCTTCACCGAATGGATCAAACTTTGTAAATCTTCCAACAAAGTCTGCTCTTGGTTTTGCATAACTATTAAAATGTTTTTTTCCATAATTGTATAAGAAGCTCTTCTTCTTTTGTGAGAAATAAGAGAACCTTCCACGATTTAAATCTTTATCAGTATAAACATGGAGGAGGAATCTACTTCTGTCGATAGCAATATATTTATTTAAATCAAAAATACTTGGACTGACAATTATTAAACACATACACTTCTGTCTAATAACTTGTAAAATTTTTATTAGAGTTCTTTGTTCTTTTCTCATTACTTCCTTAGATGAGAACATTAAACTACCCTCATCAATAATTAATAAACTTCCATCAGGTAACTTCTCTAATTTCTTAACAGCATCTTCAGAACCTTCACAAATATTATTTATAGTTATTTTACCGTCAGAGATATACCAACCACAAATAAAACTAAGTGTACTTTTTCCACTTCCTTCCATTCCATCTAAAAGTATAACTGCATCCCAACCCTTCTTCATTATCTTCTTGATGTTATCTAATTTTACTTTTAACTTTCCATCTAAATAAAGACTGTAACCATTAACTTCTACTTTAACCATTAGAACATTGCACTCTCACTTTCATAAGCTGTATCCATCCCATGTGCATCTTGATATTTTCTTGCAAGATTTTCAAATTGATCTAACCATTTTCTTAAAACAACCCAATGTTTTTGATTAACATTTACATTTATTTTATAAGGATAGACACTTTGTCTTTTCTCCTCATGTATTGGATATTTTTCTAACATAGATTTAATTGCATCCTTTAATTTATCTCCTTCTGTTTTCTCTTCTTCAGAACACTGTGGTCTAACTTCCTGGTATAAAGAACAATAACATTCATAAATTATATCATAATTATATCTTCCAAAATCAGGATTAAATGCTAATAGATTAGTTCTTATTTGATTGATAAGATCTAATATCTTATCTAATCTTTTCATCTTTAATGCTGCAGAATTATATTCTGATAATTTTCCTTCATCCGTATTTTGCGATACCCAAGCCATCTTTTATTTCTACCTCCTCATAGTAATTACAATAGAATAATATTAAATTATTTATAACTTCTGAATAAGATTGTCTTTCATGAATTTTTAATTTATCAAGTTTATCTTTAACTTCTGAAGTTATTTTCATTGGTCTTGAACATACCATCTTAATATTATAATTATCTATAATTATCTATAATTATCTATAATAATTATTTATTATACTAAAGTATACTATTCTTTATAAATCTTTCTATAATAATAAAGGGATTAGTGTTAACAATAATGTTAACATCTTTTTGAGGTGAGATATGAAAACAATAATAATTATTAGTTTAGTTCTGTTTATATATTCAATAACATTCATCTCTGCAATGGATATAAGTTTTTATTATTCTGAAACCTGTCCACACTGTCAAACAATATATCCAGTGGTTTTTCAACAGGCAAATAAATATCCTTCACATATTTTTAACTTTTATGAAGTATCAAATAAAGATAATCATGAAAGATTTTTAGGATATGGTTTTACAGGAGTTCCTGCATTTGTTATTAATACCGACGATAAAAGGAAGATTAAGTTTGTTGGAGCTAATGAACCCAAATTAAAATGTGAACTCCAGGAGATGACTACAAAAGATTGTCCAACAAATTCTGCAGATACTTGCACTAAGGAGAGTTGGTTTAAGAAATAAAAATGGCAAATCCAAAAGTAACAGCAAGAGTTGCACAACTTTATAATAAATATATTGTTAAACAAAGTAGACCTGTTGATTCTAGTGATAGAAGAAATTTAACTGCACAAGAAAAGAAACAATTAGATAATTTAGAAAGTAAATGGCAGAGTGGTAATGTTGGAATGTTACAAGGAGTTACTACAGAAAGAGGAGTTGTTTATAAGAGTGTTCCTGGAGGAGGAACTGGAAAGGTTGCTGGAATTGTTGGTGGAGTTGCACAATTTAAACCAGGTTATCAAGGTGTTACAACAAGAGAAGGTGTTGCAGTTGAGGGTACTAATCAAAGGAGTGCTAATGTTGGTGCTAGAGAATTGTTATTAAGGCAGACAGATCAACCAGGTGCTAAAGAATCTCCTTTCTTTACAAGAGAAACTGTTTATGTTGATAAGAAAGTAAAACCAGTTAGTGAAGTTCAACCAGTACAACAAAAAGCTAAAATAAAAGATATTTCTATTAGAGAAACATTTTTTCCAACACAAGGAACTAGAGTCGAAAGAGGTTTAAGAGATGAAAGAGAAGAAGGAAAAGTATTAGGACAAGAATTTATAGAACAAAAGTTTTGGAGTACAGCAGATATAATAACAGAACCAGTATCAAAAAGTATTTCAATAAAACCTGTAAAAGAATTTTTAAGTTATAAAGTACCAGCACCAAGAATTACAGACATAGTAAAGTTTGCTTTTTTCGAACCAGCACTTTTAACAAGTAACCAAGCATTATCAATGGCTATTAGTAAAGGAGGATTAAAACCAGTAACAGAAACACAGTTTAAAGCAGTTATAGAACCTAAAAAAGGTTTATCTGATGTTAAGGTTGTGTCAGAAACAACATCACCTTTTGGAAAGGTTATGGGTGGTTCAAGAGAACTTGTAAAAGATTTAAGTGATGAAGGTTCATTTGGTGTTGGTAAAGGAATAGTTTCAAGAAGATTAAGTCAGGGTATTTTATCTAAAGAAGAAATTATAAAAACAGAATTTATTGGAGCTTCAAAGGGAGTTGGAGAAGCTAGACTTGTTAAACAGGTAGGAGATATTAAGTTATCTGAATCTGCTGGAGAAGGAGTCTTTGGAAGAACATTTGTAAAAGAAACTGATAAATATATAAGAGAATTAAGATTAAAACCAATGAGTCCTAATAAATTATTTGTTAAAAGAAAATATATTTCACCAGAAGGTAATCTCAAAGATTTTGTATCTCCAAAAATTAGTTCTATGAAACAAGATATACATGGAGTATTATTACCTAAAGATGAGAACCTCATACTGTTTGTTGGAAAAAAAGGAAAACCAATAACAAGTATTTCTAAAGAAGGTATTAAATATAAATTAAAAGAACCAGATATTTTAGGAACAATTAAAATTAGTAATATAGATAGAGATGCTTCTTCTAGTTTAGTATCTATTGGTAAAACAAAAACATCTCTTAAACAAGTATCCTCATTAAAAACTCCTGCTGTAGATTCTGCAATAAAACAAGTTGCAGGATTGACTAAGACTGCTGATACACAAATTACTAAAAGTATTGCAGAAATAACTAAACCATTCATAATACCAAAATTTATTGTTGGTAAAAAAGAAATATCTATACAAAAAGAAATTCCTCAAACTAAATCTATATTATTAACAAAACCAGCATTACAGAAATCTAATCTACAAGGATTAACTTTTACTAAAACAAATCTTCCTATTACTAAATTATCAACTTCTTCTAAATCATTGATTGGACAATCTTACTCACCAAGTTTAAGGAGTAAATTAAAAACTAAACAAGAGTTAAATGAAGAACAAAAAAATAAACAATTAATTAAACAAAAAACTTTACAATCTCAAAAAATTAAACAAGAACAAAAATTATCATTAGGATTAAGAACTATATTAAAACCTAGAACTACTTCAAGAATTAAATTATCTGGAATAAATTTAAAACCTAAATTAAAATTTTCTCCTCCTTTATTTGATATAAACTTGGAAGGTAAAACTAAAAAGAAAAAGAAAAAGAAAGGAAAAGGTTATGAAGACATTGGATTTGCAGAAGGATTTACTTCAAGAGTATTAGGTTTAAAACCAATAAGAATAAAAGAGAGTGATGTTTTAAAATATTCTAGTGAACCATTAAGTATAAGAAGACCTATAATAATTAATCAAAATAGGAGGAAAAAGAGATGAGTGAAGTAAATGAATATATAGAACAGATTGAATCAGAATTAAAAGATGAAAGAGAAAGAAGTAGACAATTATCTAATGCACATAATTCTCAAATGTCTTTGTTTACTGCACAACAAGATGATAATCTTATAAGATGGCAATTAGATTTAAAAGAAGATCTTGATAGAATATATCATTTATTAAAAGGGCATAAATTAGATTATGATGAAGAAGGTAATCTAGTATATGTAGAACCTAAAGATGATAATCTAAAACCCTTTAATGAGTTTGGAGTACAACTCTTAATGAATATAATGTCTTTCTATCTTAATAGAAATACAATTCTTTCTAACTATGATGAACATACAATTAATTGGAAAGTCTTAGATTTTGGAAATGAATTAGCTGATTTAATATTTAATAGGTATGAAGAAATGGGTATGGATAATAATGAAAAAATAAAGATGTATCCTATGATAGTAAAAGAATTAATTGATACAGTACATTCTGCTTATCTTCGTGCATATCATGGTGGAGAAAGAGAAAGTTTAAGAACAGCTAGAACAGTAACACAATCAGAACCAATAAATAGATACAATGAATCTCATATAAATCAACAAATGCAAAAAACGAAATGGTATAATCCAACAACATGGTCAGGATAATAAAATGAAAAAAATAAATATCTTCCTATTTATAATATTATTAACAATGCCATTAATAAATTCTTTCTCTTATGATAATTCATATCTTCCAAAGATAACAAGAGAAGAAAATATTATAACATTTAATAATAATACTGCAAATGTAAATTCTTCTGATTGGTGGGATGACTTAAACACCCCTGCAGATATAGCACATAATCTTTTAGATAATTTAGAATGGTCTGTTGCAGGACATATAATTGATACTAATATAGATATGAATGATCATCTAATAGAAGATATGAGTGTTTTAGTATTATCTGGTGGAGGTTATCTTGGAGATTTTGATGGTATTTTAAATATAGCATCTGACTTAAATCCTTATAGTTCTCTTTATTATGATCTAGGTTCTGGTGCTGAAAGATGGAGAAATCTATATGTTGGAAATGTTTCTTCAGATTATGTTGATGCAACTTATGGGATATCTACTCTTGGAAATATAACAGTTGGAGGATTAATTAATGGAATAAATATTTCTAATTTATCAAATCAATATAC
>Ga0180432_10011498_pt1 | contig 10411 bp, 10 predicted proteins | sample SS_ome_10_FD_132414 | JGI IMG/M metagenome (GOLD analysis project Ga0180432, IMG submission 132414) | Hypersaline lake sediment archaeal communities from the Salton Sea, California, USA - SS_1_MS_2 metaG | ecosystem: Environmental > Aquatic > Non-marine Saline and Alkaline > Hypersaline >...
AGCGACCCCGTCAGCGGGTCCCTTAGCCCCTGCTAAGCCATTGCGTCCCCGAAAAAACGCAGAGGCCCAGCAATAAACCAACCCCTTGCACAATCGATTTTTTCACAAGCTCTCCGTGTGATGGTCGGTGAAAACGTTGCTCTGGTTCAAAGCCGGGAGCATGAGACCGCGTCGAGCGTGTCCATCACACGGAGCGTGATGAGTACGTGGAACGGCCTGCAATTTGGCCGTTTCCGTCGATCTGCTTGACATCCACTGGCGTCGGTGCGAGAATCTCGGCTGGAGACTTCGGGGAAGATTGCGGGAGAGTACCTTCCCCGTTTCCGAAAGTTCGTTTAACCCGAAGCCGAAGGCGCAGGCCGTCTTGGTTGGGCGTCGTCATCCGCAAACGACCGTCGCCTTCGGCTTAGGGTTAAGCGAAGAGTCTGTCTGCCCGCGAGTTGTGACCGCAACCTCACCCGAACAGGAGCCTTAGCCATGCGTCTGCTATCTTCCGCGATACTCTCGATGTTTCTCGTATTGACTGTCGTCTTAGCGGTCGCGGTTGAAAACGCCAAGGCCGAGGATTCGGCGGCCGTGAAGGCGTCCTTCGCCAATCCGCCGCGCGAGTATGCCACGGCGCCGCTTTGGGTCTGGAACGACCTTCTGAGCGAAGAGCAAATCCGCGGCACGCTGCAAGATCTGGCCGGACAAAAGGTCATGCAGGCGTTCGTCCATCCCCGACCCGGCCTGATGACACCCTACATGAGCAAGGACTGGTTCCGGCTGTGGAGAATCGCTCTGGACGAGGCCGAAAAGCTCGACATGAACATCTGGATCTATGACGAGAACTCCTATCCCTCGGGCTTCGCCGGCGGATTAGTTCCCGAGGCCATGCCCGAGTCGCGCGGCAAAGACCTGCGCGTAAGCGAGGTCGAGGAACTGGGCGAACTTGGCGACGACCTGTTCGCCGTTTACAGCCTAAGCGACGACGGCTTCAAGGACGTCACCAAGGACGCAAAGGCGGCCAAGAAACTCCCCAAGGGAAAATACCTGGTACTGAACTGGGTACTGGCGCGAAGCAGCGGTTGGTTCGGCGGGAAGTTCTACGTCGATCTGCTCAAGCCGGGCGTTACCGAGAAGTTCATCGAGGTCACCTACGAGAAATACAAGAAGGAATTGGGCGAGCATTTCGGCAAGCGAATACCGGGTATCTTCACCGACGAACCGCATCTGCGGCCGGCCTATGGAATACATTGGAACGACCATCTCAGCGAGGAGTTCAAGAAGCGATGGGGATACGCGCTCGAGGATCATCTGCCCTCGCTGATCAAGCCCGTCGGCGATTGGAAGAAGATTCGCCACAACTACCAGAACGTGCTGCTGGAACAGTTCATCGAGCATTGGAGCATCCCCTGCCACAAGTTCTGCGAGGACAACGGCGTCGAGTTCACCGGCCACTATTGGGAACACGGTTGGCCGGGTGCCAGCCACGGGCCCGACAACATGGCAATGTACGCCTGGCACCAGCGACCAGCCATCGACCAGTTGATGAACCGCTACGCTGAGGGCCCAAACTCGCAGTTCGGCAACTTCCGCGCCGTTAAGGAACTCTCCAGCGTGGCCAACCAATTCGGCCGCAAGCGCACCTTGTGCGAGGCCTACGGGGCCGCCGGTTGGGAACTTCGCTTCGAGGACATGAAACGCATCGGCGATTGGCTGTACGTCTTGGGCGTCAACACGCTCGACGAACACATTTCGTACATCACCATCCGCGGCGCGAGAAAGCGCGACCATCCGCAAGCGTTCTCCTATCACACGCCCTGGTGGGAGTCGTATCACATGATGGCCGAGTATTTCACCCGGTTGTCGCTGGCGTTGTCGTCCGGCTACGAGAAAAACGGCGTGCTGGTGATCGAGCCGACCACCACCGCGTGGATGTACCAGGGCGACCCGAAGTTGCAGCAAATCGGCAACGACTTCCAGAAACTGGTCACCGATTTGTGCAAGGCCCAAGCCGAGTTCGATCTCGGTAGTGAAGACATCATTGCCCGACATGGGAGCTTTCGGGACCTGACACAACTGGACGGCAGTCCTGGCCCGACGGATTTCATCGTCGGCGGGTGCGAGTACCACACGGTAGTCCTTCCCCCGCACACGGAGAACCTCAACGCCGCCACAATGAAGCTGTTACGAGACTTCGCCAATCGCGGCGGACGCGTGTTGTGCGGCGGGCCGCCCCCCTCGTTGATTGATGGAAAACCTTCGCCGCTCGGCAAGGATGTGGCCGAGAACCCCCGTTGGAAGCAGGTTGCCCCGGAAGAGTTGACCGCCGCGATAGTCAAGATCGCCACGCCCAAGTGGGTTTCGTTCGATTGCGAGGACAACGGCGGCATGTTGCTACACCAACGACGCCACCTCGAAGACGGCCAGCTTCTGTTCATGGTCAACACGAGCATCGAAAAACCGGTCATCGGCGAGTTGACCTGTGCATTCGCGGGCATTGAGCGCTGGGACCTCAACACCGGCAAGATCGTTGCCCATCCGTTCGAGAAGACCGACGACGGCTTGAAGGTCGACCTGGACATCGCCCCCTGCGGCAGCCTGCTGCTGTTCCTCTCGGATAAGCCGATCGAGCCGGGCAAGCCGGAGCCGAAGAAGTTTACGGCTATCGCATCCGACGGTCCGACGAATGTTCGCCGCGTGGGCCCCAACGTGATTACGATCGACTACGTCGACGTCACCGCCGGTGGCGAGACGAAGAAGAAAGAATACATATACACGGCCAATCAGTTCGTCTTCCAGAAGCACGGTTTCGAACGCAATCCGTGGGACTGCGCCGTGCAACTTCGCGACAACCTGATTAAGAAGACATTTCCCGCCGGCAGCGGTTTCGAGGCCACGTATCGCTTCAACATCGCCGAAAGCGTGCCAAACTCGTTGGAAATCGTCATCGAGCGGCCGGACCTGTATAAGATCGCCTGTAACGGCAAGCCGGTCACCGCGACCGAGGGAAAGTGGTGGCTCGACAAAGCCTTCGGGCGGATCGACATTGCCGCCGTGGCAAAGGTCGGCCCGAATGAGGTGACGATCAAGGCCTCGCCGATGACCATGTTCCACGAACTGGAGCCGGCATACGTCATTGGCGATTTCGGCCTTGAGTCCGCCGACTCGGGCTTCACGATCGTGCCCGATAAGCCGTTGAAACTCGGTCCGTGGAACAAGCAGGCACACCAGATGCTTGCCGGCAACGTGGCCTATAGCGAGACGTTCGACGTGAAAAACCCCAAGGGGCGTTACTACGTGTCGATGCCGAAGTGGTACGGCAGCGTGGCGAAGGTCAGCGTAAACGGCAAGCCGGTCGGCCATATCTCCTACCAGCCGTGGCGTTGCGAAGTTACCGAGTCAATCAAGCCGGGGGTGAACACGGTCGTTGTCGAGATTATCGGCACGCTAAAGAACACGCTCGGCCCGCACCACAACAACCCGCGTTTGGGATCGGTTTGGCCGTCGGCCTTCCGCAAAGGCCCGGCCAGCGGCCCACCCGCCGGCGAAAGTTACCACACCGTCGAGTACGGCCTGTTCGAGCCGTTCACCCTTCAACAGGTGGAATAGAAGAGTTCGGTGGGAGTCGGAATCAACTGGGTAGCCTCGATTCTTGAATCGAGGTGCGTAGCACAAGAGGCCTTGTGTGCGGTATTTTCAACCGAATGGCGTAGTTGCCTGGTGAGACATCGCGGCGTCCGGAGCCTCTTGCCGCTTCGCGGCTCAGGTTCAAGAACCCGAGCTATCCGGGGCTTGTTACCCCGACACCCGCGTTTCATTGCGTGCCGTCGGTAGATGAACGGAGAATCTTGCGGACAAATGCCGCGACAGCCATTACAGCGGCTCCGACGAGTGCTCCGAAGAATGAGCAAATAGCAACCCCCACTAACGACCCGACGATCTGGCTGAGAATACCCACGAGGAAAAATAGGATCGGCTCGGGGAAGTAAACCGCGTCGGCCGACAAACATCGAACGACCAAGCTACCAATGGAGATCATCAATCCGACGGCGGCAATTAATCCGACGATGACAGCCGTCGCCTTGCCGCCGAACTTCGCCCCCCGCCAGGCTTCCTCGGCGATCAACGCGCCGTGCGGGTTCTTGTTCTCGGGAGAATCGTCCGAAATTGTCGGAGAGGCGTAGGGGTTTTCGGTTTTGGCATCCATCGTTCGACTGTTACCCTTGCCGGCGGCAGCGGGTTTGTGTGGGGCGTACTTGGTAGGCTGAAGGTGAAACTCCCTCCGAGATGAACTCGGCGGCTTCTTTACCCGGTCCTCACTGGCACTCAATCCCCGAACTCTTAGTTCACTTCGACCCGCCGCCAGTTGCCTCTGGAAGGAATTCGCCGTTCTTCAATTGGAAGCGAAGGTCGCCCTCCTGCAATCGGCCCGGGCGGCGGACCGCCGAGCCCTTTTGTTTCGTCGACGAATCGCCGAGTTCCTCTCTCATTCGTTCGGCCAGGGATTCTATTCTCGCGACAACCTCGGGATGCTCGTCGGCAACGTTGTTCGTCTCTCCGACGTCGGCCGTAAGGTCGAACAGCGACAGGCCGATCTTGTCGTGGTCATATCCAACGGGCTTTCCGCCGCTGCCGCCGGGTCGGCCGGCCAGGGTGCGGTATCCGTGGGGGAAGTGCAACTTCCACTTGCCCATCCGCACGGCCTGTAGCTGGCTGCCGTAGTAGAAGAAATATGCCTCGTGCGGGCTTTTCGCCTCGGGTTCTCCGGCGATAAGCGGCCAGATGTCCTTTCCGTCGATCTCGTGCTTCGGCAGTTCGGCGCCGATCAGCTTGGCCACGGTCGGCAGAATGTCGATCGTCATGGCCGGCTCGTTGCAAACGGTTCCGGCGGGAATCTTGCCCGGCCACCACATTATCGTCGGCTCGCGACATCCGCCGTCGAACATTGTGCCCTTACCTTCGCGAAGCGGACCGGCCGAACCGGCATGGTCGCCGTAGCTGAGCCAGGGGCCATTGTCCGCGGTGAAGATGACCATGGTGTTCTCGTCGAGCTTATGTTTCCGCAAGGCCTCGAATATCTGGCCCATCGACCAGTCGAGTTCCATGACGACGTCGCCGAACAGCCCTCGCTTGCTCTTGCCGCGGAACTTTTCCGAAACGTACAGCGGCACGTGGACCATTGAATGGGGAACGTATAGCAGAAAGGGCCGATCCTTGTTGCGGCCGATGAAGTCGACGGCCCGCTCGGTATATTGCGTGGTAAGTTGCGTCTGTTCCTCGCCGGTGACGGCCGTGTCGATTATCTTCGTTCCCTCGATAAGCGGCAGATGCGGCCAACGCTTCAGCCGCTGCTCCATCGGCAGATGCGCAACACCCGGGTGGTAGGGCCACATGTCGTTCGAGTACGGCAGCCCGAAGTATTCGTCGAAGCCGTTGTTCGTTGGCAGAAACTTCGGGTGATGGCCCAAGTGCCACTTGCCGTAACAGGCGGTGGCATAGCCTTTCCGTTTGGCGATTTCTCCCAGCGTCATTTCTTCCGCATTGATCCCGTGCGAGGCATTCGGCCCCAGCGCGCCAAGAATACCGACCCGCACGTTGTAACATCCGGTCAAGAGTCCGGCTCTTGAAGCCGAGCAGACTGCCTGCGTAACGTAGAAATCGGTGAACTTGCGGCCTTCCTTCGCCATGCGATCGAGGTTCGGAGTTTCGTACCCCTCGGCGCCGAAAGGACCAATGTCGGCGTACCCCATATCGTCGATAAACACGATCACGAAGTTGGGAAGCCGCTCGACCTTGGCCCAGCCGGGCGTGGCGAGTATGCATGAAAGCAGAACGCCAAACAGCAAGCGATGGATATTCATTTCGTGTTTCCTTTGAAGATACATTCCCTAAGCCGAAGAATAGCTCATCCCCAGCGGTCCGGGGACCGTTGGGCGTCCTTCAGCGTACAAGCGAATCGGAACTGGTTTTGCAGTCCTTTCCCGGTCCGGCCGAGCCTCCAGCCGATCTGCCGTTCGCACACGCGGGCCTTCTGGGGATTTCCAAGTCTTTCGATTGAACGTTGCCACGACATAACTTGTGCAATTGGAGGGCAAGAATGGACCCTTGTCGGACAATCCGTCGATCAGCGAAGTCGCTCGCCAGCCCACACACATGATTCTAGCGGCGTGAGTGCCAAAGAAAAAGCCACTTGCGACATCAAGTCACAAGCGGCTCATTGTCAGAAAGAAGCGGAGGGCATGGGAATCCCAAAAATGTTTTTGAAAAACCATCGTCACGCGGGCCTTATCTCATTCCATAGCAGTATTTTACATCAACGGGCCAACGCTCTCTCGGTTTGCTTTGCAGACCGCTTATCGGACACTTATCGGACTTCTTGTCGGAAACCGAGGCTTTTTGCCACGAGCGGTCCGTTTGCCCGGCTCCTACTGGACACGCTGCACTGGGGCTCAGTCTCGCGATAAACAAGGACTTTCAGGATGCCGAAGCTGGGCATGGCACCTTCCCGCACCAGTCTCGCCGACGGCGAATCTGCCATCTTCACCGTTTGCTCTGAAGGCCCAATCATTCGGTCACAGACCCGCAATGTCGCCAGAGGCCCCAGGAAGCCCATGCAAGCCCTCTCGCTTCGACCGGGCTCCCGGCAGCTGTTCGCCGCCGGAGGGCTCCAGCGGGCTTGTCCGGCGATTTCAGAGGCTATCGGCCCGCAAGCGGTCCCTGGATGCTACCATTTCAATAACGGACATGTAAAGTAGGTAAGCGTGGTTGTTTGCGATGCAGCATAGCGGCGGCTACGCTGGCTTTCGCCACATGTTCAAAGGCCGGCACTCCAGACGATTATCCCGCCTACACCGGCTCACGCGGTGCAGTGGCCAGCGACAACTCCCTTCGGAAATCTCTTTGAGCTAATGGCAGGCCATAGCCGTCCGCTGTATCATAGGGCGTCTGGCCAACACGCTGCGGGAAAGCCCAGGAGAATATCATGGCAACAAAAGGAAAGAATCCCCCGAACATCCAGGGCTGGATCAAGATGCAGCCCGCCAAGAGCCGGGCCAAGCTCACGAAGCTGGTCAAGGAGCTCAAGCTATTGTTCCGTTCGCCGAACCAGAGCAGCGTGCTGTGGTGCTATGATGTCGGGCGGTGTGTTTCCAAGCTTTTCCCCAGGAAGAAGCGGCATTATGGCGCCAGCGTTGCCGAGCTGCTCGCCGACGAGTTGTCGCCCGGCCGAGATCGGGAAGACAAACGGCTGACGAACCTCTTCTATCAGGCCCGCGACCTCGCCGACAAGTATCGCGACAAACGCTATGTGAAATCGCTTGCCAGGAAGACTTTGGCCAATGGAAAATCACTCACGCTGAACCATCTCAAGAGCCTCGTCAGTATCGATGACGAGAAGCAGCGAGACGAGTTGCTCGCCGAGTGCCTTGCCGACAGTTGGAGTGTACGTCAATTGCGCTGGGAGATACAGAAGTTGGTGGGTCGGAAGCGAAGCCGGGGCGGTCGCACGGCCAAGCCGAGAAAGGCGCCAACTGCCGCCATGGCGCTGCACGACATTCACGTTATGACCACGCAGTGGGTGGACAACTATGAAGTGTGGTTCGCGGGGAAAAAGGCCGCTTTGTCCAAGGTCCCAAAGAGGGAGCAGACAGGAAGGTTACTTGAGAACCTGGAGATTGCGGAAGAGGACCTGCGAAGACTGAAGAAAGCCACGATTGACGGCCTGAAGACGTTGCGGGAACTGAAGAAGACGACCAAGCAGGCCGTTGGGAAGGGTGGGTGAGATGAGTCGCTGCCGGAACAGACTCGCTCTCTCCGCACTCGACACCCGTTTCTGGCAGCTACCTGGACGCTCTCCAACAGTAGTGAGTTGTATCTCCGTCAACTGCGGGCGCCGCACCTGATGACCGAAAGCTCTCTCCCAGCCGATGGGGCCTCAGGGTTATAACCGTCATGTTCCCACCACGTTCCCTGCCCGGTAAAGCTTGCCAGCTCCCCTGGACGATGACCCAGACGCGTTCCATGTGCCTTAACCGGCGGGTTGTCTGACGATGTCCGCCTGAACGGGCTGTTCTCCAGAAATCTAACAGGAGTCTGACCATGGCCGACACTTCCGAGATAGCAAAGCCGCCGACCAAGACCGAGATTCTCACCAACATCGCCAATGCCACGGACCTGACCAAGGACAATGTGGCCGCCGTCCTGGACGCCCTAGCCGCCGAAATCGAGAAGAACCTTGGCGACGATGGGCCCGGGGCGTTTGTCATCCCCGGCCTGTTGAAGATTGAGAAGAAGGAATTTCCGGCCAGAGAAGCGAAGCAGGGCGTCCCCAATCCGTTCAAGCCCGGTGAACTGATGGATGTCGCTGCTCGCCCAGCCAGCAACAAGGTCAAGGTACGGCCCTTGAAGAGCCTAAAAGACATGGCCTGAGGAACGCGACCGCCCATTGGAGCGTCTCCCTCCCACTGCGCCACCGTTGCGCACCCCGGCCCTTAGCTACAGCGACTCCCGTTTCTTCACCGTGTTCAGTTCCGTGTATAACTCAAGGTTAATGGGAACCGTCGAAAGTGAGACTTCTTTCGGGTAGATTGGATGTATTCTAACCTGAAAGGAGTATTTGATGGGCAAGAGATCGGAAGTAACTCTGCCGCAACGGCGGGATGTTGCATCGGCAATGTTCAGCGTCGTCCCAGGCATAATAAATCGGGGCTGCGGAAGGCGATTATTGGGTTAAAGCAACTTACAGGTTCTTATGCCACACCGAAGTGCGACACACGTTCCTAACGCACCCCGACTCGTGGCCGGGCACGCCTTCTTCGCTTTACCCTCGCCGGTTTGGGGTCTGGAGTTTCCTCCTTCGCTTGCGGCGAGATCTCCATTTTCTTACTGAGGCAGGTTTTAACCTCCTCAGCCAACGCACACAGTTCGCTGCGCAGTTTTTCACCGAGATCACCGGTTTCACTGGTGTGAAGCTGGCGAATCCGCTCTCGAACTTTCTTCGCGGACTTGCAAATCCCAAGCTGTGCAGCCATCCATCGAAAACAGGCCTCGTTCTTGGCCTTGTCGTTCCTCGCCTGGCCATTCTTGGCTCGTTTGAGACTCGGCAAGATAGCCTTGAACTTGGTCCAGTCCGAACAGTTTGGATGGGATTGCTTCAGTTCCTTTAGGTCTCGAAACAAGTGCCCCAGCCAACACATAGATAGAAGCTCGGATTTGGAAGTCCTCAGTCGCTGCGCTGCCCTCTTGATAACCTTCTGACCGCGCGTTTGTGGCTTGGTCGGTTGGCCAAGATGCATATTCAGCAACTTTCCGATTTCCATGTGGACCGTTAGCCCGCGTCGCTCATGAGATGTCCACCGCTTGACCAACTTGGCCAGCAATTGACTCTCGTTCATCTTACGGTCACTCTGACCGCTTCTCACACGCGAATCCTGCTCGTTGCAGGAAGTCTCAGAGATCAAAACCATAGACGCTCCCATATTCAGGGGTACGAATCCTCCGCAGCCCCGCAGAATCCTCCAAAGCGGGAAAAACAGGACGACGCCGAATTGTCAAAGAACGGATTCATTTTAGCGAATCGCGAGAGGGGTGTCAAATTTCTGCGGATTACGGATTACGAATTGCCCACTCGTTTCCCCGGCAAACACTCGAAAAACCACCTTTGAAACATCCACGGGTAACTTCTTGCCACGCGGCAAAGGTCGGGACAGTGAAAGCGCCGGGATGAACAGACTCGAAGTTGAGGACGAAAGAGCCTTACGGCAAAAGTCTACGACTCCGCGTTTGGCCCGATGTAGGAGCCGTATGAGGTAGACGGTTACTTCAGCGAACGTTCCCGGCATCTGGAATTCGACAGCCGCGCCCAGGCAATCTGACCCGCGTAGGTCGATGCCGTCCAACGTCGCCTTCAATGGCCCTTCCCGTCCTCCAACGGATTCGTAGCGGCGGCGACCAAAACCAGGACGAGGTTAATCTGCTACTCGTCACCAAGCTCGTCCGGTTCGTCCAGCTCGTCCGACTCTTCAGGCTCGTCCGGCAGGGTCACCACATCAAAGCTCGACGATCTCATAGGTTAGTCTACTTTGCAATCGATCAATGGCCTCTGACACGTCGTCAGGCCCGCCTTCTGAAAGGGGCTCAATGAGAATGGGAATAGCACGTTGACAGGCGTTCTCCCCCATATCGACTTTGAGTTGCTTGTATTCAAACTCACCCAACTCAGTTTTGGGCAGTCCAATCATGTCTGAGAGTTTGTTCATGTCGTGAAATAGTCCCGTGAACCGAAGGTACTCCGGCTGTGGGAGTTCTCCCGCTTCAAGATCATCCGCGGCCTGTTTATCGACTTGTGGAAGGCAAAGACCGTCATCCAATACCTCGTCGGACCACAGGGCGAGAAGTTCCCTCAGGGCCTTCAACTGCGAGGAGTTGG
>Ga0180432_10011500_pt1 | contig 10410 bp, 22 predicted proteins | sample SS_ome_10_FD_132414 | JGI IMG/M metagenome (GOLD analysis project Ga0180432, IMG submission 132414) | Hypersaline lake sediment archaeal communities from the Salton Sea, California, USA - SS_1_MS_2 metaG | ecosystem: Environmental > Aquatic > Non-marine Saline and Alkaline > Hypersaline >...
ATAACTGAAATTTTAGAAGAAATAGATATAGAAAATATAGAAGGTGGTATTTAATGAATGAATATTTATTAAAAAAAATACTCCTTACCCTAGACGATATTTTAACAGTAGTTGAAAAAATAGACAACCAGGAGGACGCTATAACCTATACAACAGTAAATAAAACGGGGACGGATGGGAACATAATTTCGGCCCCAGGAGCTGGTAAACATTTACGAATACATCATATTTATGTTGTTAATACTGATACAACCGACACCGAGTTTTATGTAAGAAACGGATCCGGATCAACTCCCTATTTTCCCTTTTACCTGGCGGCCGGTGGTGGGGCAATAGCTCAAAACCTTAAACGACCGTGGGATCTAAGCACAAACACCGCTCTTTATTATGACCATATTTCAGGGACCACACCGGATCTTTTTATTACAATTGGATATGAAGAGATAACGGAATAAGTTATTATGTCATGGAAAACTTCAATAATACAACCAACTTCTGACTCTTCTCCTAGACAATGGAGCAGTTATCCTTATGTTTGGCATTATCAATGCGTAGACGAATTATTTCCAAATGAAGATCTAGATTATATATGCACAAAGAGAGATAGATATCAGGATTGGTTTAATTTAACGAACTGGGGATCCTGGATAACAAAGCCTTTAAGCCGGTTAATAAAAATAGATAGATTTGTTATTGTCGTTAGGGCAAAAATGTCTAAGTTATCCTTTCCCTCTTGTACAATTTCAATTTTACATAATCTGCCAGATCCTAATATGCAAACTAATAATATATTGACATTAAGGTATTGTGATTATTCAAGAACTGTTTATAGTATAGGGACATTAGGAAATATGAGAAAACCGACTATAAGCGATATTGACAGTTTACAGGTCGGAGTTCAAGCGGGTGTACCAAAAGGAGTTAAAAATGAAGTTAAAGTAACTCAGATTTCAGTAAGTATTTACTGGGATTATAATAAAACTCCAGGTTTTACTTATGTTAATTTTACGCCGTAATATACGGCGTTGGCCTACGGCCAAAATTTTTTTTTGCGAAAAATTTTTTTTGCGTAAGGTTTAAAATCAAAGAGCCGTTAGCCTATTTTTACAGGAAAAACCCTCCTGTTGGGGCTTGTAGCTCAGCTAGGTGGACCTAGCTAAGCATTATTTTACAGGAGGGAGCCGGCCTTATTTTTGTTGTAATCTACTATATTTTACTATATTTCTATAATTGTCTAGACATTGTCTATAACATATAATTCAATTTGTCTATACATTGTCTAGACATACTTCTTTATTGTAATTACAATACTTACAATCATGATTACATGATTTCGGATCCTTACCCTCTATTAATCTTTTAATTACTTCATAATAAGGCTCCCTGGGGTGGATCTTGATCTTATCTAAAGCTTCTTTTATTTCTAGATTCACCTTTATTGTAATTACTGCATATTGGCGGTTTTTTTCCATTATTCCCTTTTTTACAACATAATACAATATATATTACTATCTTGCGTTAGAAGCAAAGAGAAGCAAAGGGAAGCATAGAGAAGCTTATATAGTGGATACTGTATTACAGTACCTTGATAATTATGCCAACAAACAAAACTATTGCCGTTTCCGAGTTTACCCGTGAGCGTATGTATAAAGCTAAATTACACGAAAGAGAAACATTTGACGATCTCATAAACAGATTATTGGATCTACTAACGAAATTCAGCAAACAAAAACAACTAACTAAGAAATAGTTGTCTAGTCTATGTCTAGTCTAGACAATAGTTAGTTAGTTAGTTAGTTAGTTAGGTGGTGGGATTGAGATATCAAATAAATGTAAGAGTCGCAAAGGAAATCTATATGTATTTACACGAACAAGATAATTATTCGCAATATTTAACAGATCTTGTTAATAATGACAGGATAAAAAAAGCGGATCCTAATTTTATTAATTCACAAATTAAGAAATTTGAGAAAAAAATACAGGATCTTAGAGAAATAAAGAAAAATCATAAAGAAAACTCAGAGGACGCAAGACAGATCTTAGAATATGGGCTTAAAGGATATCAGAGAAGAAACTCAGAAGCCTTTATTTCTCCGAGTCAAAACAAGCTATGGATAAGATCCACGGTTTTACCTGAATTAAAAAAAGCCAGGTGTAACAAATACTCCGAGAGTGATCTTTTAAAAATGTTTCAAGAAGGAAATATAAATGAATAAATTTGAAGCGGAAGCAATTAAAAATGTAGCCGTATATACAAGGGTAAGTACAGAAGAACAAGCCCATGAGGGTTTTAGTCTTGATAACCAACTAGATAAGCTTAGGCATTACTGTAAAGCCCGAGATTGGAATATTATAGGGGAATATGTGGACGGTGGATACTCAGGCCGTAACACAAGAAGGCCCAATTATCAAGAAATGCTTCAAGATATGGATAAATGGGACGCTATAGTTATAATTAAAATGGATCGGATACACCGTAACAGTATTAATTTTAATAAAATGATGGTGGATCTAGGGAAACATCATAAACAATTTGTTAGTATGCAAGAGTCTTTTGATACAAGTACCGCTATGGGCCGTTTTTTTATGGATATGACGCAAAGGATCGCTCAATTAGAAAGTGAAATGATCGGGGAACGGGTTTTTACAGGGCAACATCAGAAAGCTAAGGACGACACATCGGGATTTATGGGCCATCGTGTACCGTTTGGCTATAAATGGGACTCTAAAAACAAGAAGTTTATAGAAGTACACCAAGAGCTTGATATTGTAAGAAATGTTTTCCAGATGTATGAGGACGGTTTTTCCATGCGGGAAATAGGATCTAAGATCGGTAAATCAAATACAACAGTTAAGTATTATTTGCATAATTGTTTTTATGCCGGTCTAGAGCGATGGTGTCATTTATTCAAAAAGGCTAATATTGAGCCAATTATAACGGTAGATCAGTTTAACAAATGCCAACAGCTTATGCGGGATCGTTGTCATTCACATAAGAATTATAAGCCGATGTTAATCAAAGATAAAAATAGTTTTAAGCTATCGAATGAGGACCGGAAAGCAATTCCAGTTATTAACAGAGCTAAGCATAATTATAGTTTTTAGTATGGGAGCCAGGGATTAAAAGAAAAATATTTGGTATGTTCAACCGCATTTTACGATCTGTTTTTCATCCCCCTGGCCCCCTCCTCACATTTATACATTAATGTACAAAAACATACATTTATATACACTTTTGCGTATTGCTATCTTGCATATTGGCAAAACGGGACTCACTAGGAGGGGTATTAAATTGGCAAAAGTAACAGAAGAAAAAATAGCAAAAATACTATTGTTAGCAAATGGGGGGTTAAGTACAACGGCAATAGCTAGGGCTTTAAATATTTCTAGTGAAACCGTAAGAAAATATAAAAATGGTGGAAAAAATGGAAAGCCTAAAAATGATAAAAAAAGCCGGCGAAGTAATCAAATTAATAAACTCGGAGGGAGTCGAGATACCGGCCCTATTGGGGATAAAGAAGGACTCGGGGAACTTGAACATAACAATAAGGATAATAATGCCCCTGGAGAGGGATCCGTTAGCGAAGGATCCAACGGATCAATAAATTTTATTGGAGGAAAAAAAACTATGCCGAAAGCTAAAAAAGGAAATGAAGAGGACCAACAGAAGGATTGGACTTGCCCCGAGTGCGGCCATGATTTCGATGGGCAACCGGAAAATTGCCCACATTGCGGATGTGATCTCGAATGGTAAGAAGTAAAAAAATATTAGTTATAACCGGCGGGGATGCAAGAGAAGAGTATTATAATTTGCATTGGTGGAATTTTTTAAAACGTGCATATACGAAAGGAGTCATTTACGCAATAGATTTCGCTCTAAATATGAGGGATTTATATGAAAAAAAAACAAAAGATAAAAAATAAAGAAAAAACTGATCAAATTTGTAAATGTTATAATTGCGGGGCAAGCTTCAGAAATGCGGACTCATGCCCTGTTTGCGGATCTAGAAACATTTACAAAAAATAAGGATAGGGGATCAATTGAGCTTAATTACGGATTTCAACAAAACACCAGGAGATAAAGCAATTAGTGTTGTTAAACAAGCCGGCGGATTACCTGGGGCCGTTAATACTCTTCAGCAAATCAAAGGGGTAACTGATAGCATTAACGGTATAATTTCAAGTGTCAATTTATTAGTTGATAAGATCCGGCCGGCTCAAAGTAATATTAACACAAATCCAACACCATTACAGCAAGAAAAAGCCATGACTCCAAAACAAACACCGGATCAAGATCTTAATATGGATCAATTCCAGAAAATGATACTAGATCCACAAGGCCGTAAAAAACTAACTAAGGGCTTGGATCAATTAGCCGAACTTGTGGGGCCTGGGGCTACAATCAAGGATCTTAAAGAAGCACTTGAATCAATAGATAAAAAAGGTAAGGGTAAATAAATGGATATTGATCTTACAAAAAAAATAGTATGTGTATTCGGCTTAAACTTGAGCGGTAAATCTTATTTTGTAAAAAATGCAGTTATTCCCAATTATAAAAGCTTGATCTTTGATCCAAACGGGGAATATGACCATAATTCCGGCGATGTTTACAGGCCGAAATATAATAATTACCCGAATATTGCCCTAGAAAACGAGGAATTTTTACGTTTTGTTAAACGCAATAAAGGAAATTGGGATCTTGTTATTTGGGACGAAGCGGACGATATTTTCCCATTGAATAAGCCTCTTTTTAGCAATATGGCTAACCTAAAAGGCAAATATCGTCATGATAACTGGGGTAACCTGGGAATAGTTTTTATTTGCAGAAGGCCCGCTCAGTTATATACGGATTTCCCCGAATTGGCCCATTATATTGTAACATTTGGATCTAAGGGGAAAAACGACATTCAGAGAATGAATGATATTAGTAAGGGTTTAGGGGACGATGCAAGGAATTTATCAAATTATGAATATATTTTAGTTAATCCAGATCGAACTTATATTAGGATGCCCCCAATATGATTATATCAATTTATCTTACTAAAAATTCTTTAAATAAAATAGATAGTTTTGCAGAAGCTAAGGACATAAGCCGCTCGAGTGCAATACGGATCGCTATTAACTCTTATCTAAAAGATAATAATTTCTAATTATAAATATTATAAACCTTTTTTATAGATCTTAAAAATAAAAGAGGCTATTTAATGTCAAAAAATGGACTTGCGAAAACACCCTCTAAAAGTATGTTTTACGATGCTATGGGAATAGCGGCCGTTAAGACAATAGAGGAAAGGCTATTAGCCGCAACACCGGTAGGAAACGGGACAATAGGATCTGGAATTGTAAAAGGGATCCTGGGTTTTGCTACTGGTAAGTTAGGCAAAGGAAGTAAACTAACGAACATCGCCGCAACAGCTTTCGTTGTTGATTGTGCAGAGGACATAGTAAACGGAGTAATTGGAATGTTAAAAGGAGCGAATAGCTCAAGTACGGATGTGTGGGCATAATGGGATTTTTAGACGGATTATTTGGAGGAAATGGAAACGCAACAGTACCAAATAGTAGAGTAAGCCGAAATATTAGCAGATATGCTAAAGTTTTAACTGAAGCTGATTTTACAACAACAGATCACCAACTACTTACAAGTACAACCGACTGGACCGAGATTGCATATTATACAGTTCCCGCCGCTCAAAGACTAAGGGCCGGATATGGAGATCCTGGACACCCTGAAAACCAGGGACGGGTATATGTTTATATCCGAACAGGGGAAACAACACCCGCAGAAATAACCGGAAAATGGCGAGTCGTTGTAAGAAACAGGGCTAAAGGATCCTTGTATCATGTAATACAAGAATTTGATGAAGAGCTTACGCATGGAGATCTTAACGACAAACGTAAATTATTGCCATTGCCTGAAGGTGGACCTGTAATCGGTGAGGACGACATACTTTGCATTGAGTTTAAACCTGGGGCCGCTCATGCAACTGCAGGAGCCGGAAACGATAACATAGGTTGGGCCGATGCAACAGAAAGCTTATTAAAAATACCTGTAACAATAGCTGAATAAAAACAGCTATTCTCTATATTTTTCTTTATTTCAAGGTGGAAAAATGATATATCCTAGAGTGTATTCCGAAAGCGAAAGGCAAAGGATGCGATCCAAGAGGCTTTATACTGAAGGATCCGAGCTTTTAACTGTTACAATTTCAAATCTTGCTGCTTCAGCACAAAAACTTTACGGTTTTTCAACTGATGCAACAATACGGAAATATTTACCACTTAATTATATCCGTATTTTTAACGACAGCTCATGCAATTTAAAAGTATATGTTAATAATAGCAGTACAAGTGAGCCGATATTAAAAAATACTATATGGACCTATGAAGGAAACTTTAATACTTTTTTATTAGAAAACATGGACACCGAGAACGAGGCAACCGGAACGGATATTTATTGCACGGTACAACGTAAGCCGCTTGGAGGCTAAAAAGTTGGATAAAAAACAACTTATCATTATTGCAGGTGGACTTGCAGGAGCCGGACTTATTGGCCTTATGCTTGCAGGATCTAAAAAAGAAGCAATAGATTATGGGGCCGGTGGTGGATCCGGCGGCGGGAATCCTGTTAGTGATCCGTTTATAATTGGAGATCTAAGCGGCGGATCTGATCCTGGAGCCGTTAATTATAATTATAATTTCCCTGAGCCTAAATATCCCGAGATTGATCTTAGTGAGTGGGAGTATCCAGCTTATGAAATGGCTATGCCTAATTATAGCTATGCCGGTGGTAACTCTTCAGGTGGTGGAAACATAATTAACCGTATTGTTACACCAGGATATAATCCGGGACTTATTGAAACAACCAAAAAAAGCCATAATTTAAGGCAACAGCACGCTAGCGGATGGGGTGTCTTTGCTTATAATCCGGCGGGATCTAGTGGACTTGTACAAAGACATAATGAATCTAAAAAGGATTATACAAGAATGACACCAATTGATAGGGCAATTGCAGAACGATTTAATTTATAACAGGAGGTAAATAAAAAATGGGAATATTATTTGATAAAGGAGTAGAAGCACACACCGATATATTTAATTATATTTATTCAACTAAAAAAGAAGCCTTTACTTATGCCCCGCAAACAAGCAATACTTTCACAGATCAAAGAAGCTTACAATTTGGCTATGATTTTAGCCCGCAATACATAATTAATAGCCCAAATTCGAGTATGGAGTCTAAAAAAGAGGGGATGAGCCAAGCCCCGACTCTGTTTGTATTACCAAGTCAAGAAGTAAGCCCAGGTTTAAGCGATTATTCCGCTCCAATAACTGATATGGGATCAGAAGCCGGCGGCGGTAATATAATGGGAGATTTAATCTCACTTGGAGCAATAGCTATAATTGCATTTATTCTTTTAAAATACCTTTCAGGCCGTAAGAAGCCTAAAAAAAAGTAGGTGATCTTTAAAATGCCTGGTAGTGATTACGATCGGCTCCCAAGTGATTTACAGGAGCTTATAGACGAATTGGAGTCGATCCTAGATACTCACGATACAGATTTCCAATATTTTAAACAAATGCCGAAATACTGGAATACAATATATTCTGATGAGGTAATGCTTAGGCATGACGGCGTATTTAGTCATACGGGGGCCTTTGGTAAGGAGGACGAATTTACAATAGATCCAACATCGTATAAGGATGCATTAGGGGACGATATACAACTAAGAATTAAGCTTAATATGAGAAGTACAAACGGCGATGCGGTTTTTGTCAGGATCCGTAAAAACGGCGATGACTTTAACCCTGTTTGTGAGTGGAGTACAACAAGTCAAACCTTTGTATCAAAAACTAAGGATCTGGACGGATGGGCCGTTGATGATACAATAGAGCTTTGGATGTATGGCCCCTCTGAAGTTGTTTATTTTGACTTGTGTTTCGATTGGACTCCGAAATATTATTTACAACCTGTATGGGAATGATAAAATGTTAAGTAAAAAAGAAGAAATAACAAGATCTCTTTATAATGCCGGTGATAAAGACACGGAATACAAAAAAAACGACTTTGAAATTAGAGCTAAAAGCAATATTGACCGTATACCATTAAAAAATATTAATTCAAGTGATTTTATAATAAAAAAATCAGGAGATAATTACGAGGGGATAAAAGGATCTTCAGGCCGCAAAGTCGTTAGTAATTCAGATTTTCCAACAGTATTACAATATTGTAACGATAACATAGGCACAAGCGGAAAAATAACGGTTTTAACAGATGTTGTCTGGGATACAAATGTTTCTTTATCTGCAAAGCCTATCCTTATAGATCTAACAAACCATATTGTAACACAAAGCGATGATAAAGACACAACATTACTTACTATGAACAGATATAACTGGATTAAAAACGCTTTTTATGATTTACATTCCCACGCTTTTACAGGTAAGGTAATATTATTCGATGGATCTAACAACTTAGATAGCCAGGGCTATATGACGGGATGTTCAGATATTAGGATCAGATCAACAACGCAACAGGGAACAGGAATCGAGTTATTTGTAGAAGCTGATACTGAAGAAGTCGGATTTATCACCTGTCATAATATAACTCTTAATCATTTACAGTATGGAATCCGGATTAATGCAGATGCGGCGACAGGATCCGCATGGATTAATGCAAATGTTTTCGATAAGATCTTTATTTGTCATAACGAGTATGGAATACATATAAGCCGAGATACCGGAAACGCAAACGCAAATTGTAACAATAATCATTTCAGAAATGTAATGATACAAAGTGATAACGGCGAAGGTGGTGTAGATACTAATGTCTATGTAGAAGGACGGGGAAACCTAATACAGGGCCATGTATTCGATGTTGATACCGAGGGGGCCGCAAATCTTACAAGCGACAGCAAAGACACTTATCTTGATATCGGGGCCACTTTAAGCGATATAACCGACAACGGGACCGACAACATGATTATTGATCCAAAAGAGAGCAATATTGTTTTAGAACATTTAAACAAGGATACAACAAAAAATCTTACTTTATTTAACGGTACAAGTGGAAACCCTTACCTATATATTTACGGGGACGATAGCGGATCCCCGAAATATGGCAAAATGAGAGTACAGAGCGATGGGGATTTTGCAATACAACATCATAGTGCGGCCAATTCCATAATTTTTGCAGATGGTGGGGACTTGGAACTTACTCCAAAAACCGGCGGATCTAATTATGTAGATCTTAAAAACCAGGCCGCAACGGCGGTAACAGGAGAAGCATTAAGCGAATTTTTACTAATTAAAGTAAATGGTGTAACTAAAAAATTGGCCTTGATCGCATGAATAATAAACAATTTGATGAATACAAAGAGCTTTTTTTTGAGCTATGCGGACAAATACCAATAGGTAAATTAGAAAAGTATATAATCACACATGAAAACGATTTAACAAAGGATCTTTACCAGGCTTTAAACAACACATTAAAAAATATTGAACACCCCCGATATAAATCAATTGTTAGAGCGGTGGGGATTATTGCAATTTTTAATTTATACGATCCTTGTTACGGCGATGTTTTCAGATATTTAATAAAACAATTAGATCTTAATTTCGATGTAAAAAACCCTAGAGATTGGAGAATTAATTTATTTCAAAAAGAACACCCTTTATCTATTGAAATGTGGAAAAATGAAATAAAGGAGCGAGCTAGACATGTTAGACAAATATAAAACAATAATTGGATCTGTTGCAATAAGCGGAATTGTTGCCCTGGATGCAATAGCCTTATATCTAGGCCATGACGGCGTATTATTGGCTACAAGTATAGGAGCTATTGGGGCTATTGTCGGCGGCCTTGCCGGATTTGAATACGGATTAAAAAAAAATTAGATAAAAAAATAATAAATCAAGGAGCTATTATATGGAAGTAAATATAGTTATGAATCAATTTGAAGTAATACTTACAAGTATTGCGGGGCCTGTTATTGCAAGTACCTATTTTCTCATTAAAAGATACTTAGATAAAAAATTCCCTGTTGATATTTGGGAGCGGAAATATTGAATAAAAACCTAGAGGAAAAAATTAGAAATACGGTTAAGACTCAAAACAAACGGGCTTATTTGATAGCGAAGGCATTAAAAGCCGTTAGTAAAAATAATGTTACTTTTATTGTATCACAAAAAATAAAACTCGATAATTTAAAAACTAATATAATACAAATTATAACAGAGATCGACATAAGGCCCCAAACTTGGATCCACCATGATAAAACCGAGTCAATAACTGAAATTTTAGAAGAAATAGATATAGAAAATATAGAAGGTGGTATTTAATGAATGAATATTTATTAAAAAAAATACTCCTTACCCTAGACGATATTTTAACAGTAGTTGAAAAAATAG
>Ga0180432_10011501_pt1 | contig 10410 bp, 10 predicted proteins | sample SS_ome_10_FD_132414 | JGI IMG/M metagenome (GOLD analysis project Ga0180432, IMG submission 132414) | Hypersaline lake sediment archaeal communities from the Salton Sea, California, USA - SS_1_MS_2 metaG | ecosystem: Environmental > Aquatic > Non-marine Saline and Alkaline > Hypersaline >...
CTTTTATCTGCGATGTCAAATTTAAAGGCCACATTTTTTTGTATATAATATTGAGACTTAAAGATTTCATCCGGCTTAAAAAACTCCTCAACAATCTCCTTGAAATGGTGCCCTCTGTTATGTTAAATATTATATGTTTGATGTTGGAGTTGATTCTGCAAATGTTGGTTTTGGATTGAAAAGGTTTAAAAGGGGATTCTTATGGAGATTAAAGGCAGGACGGCGATGGTCACTGGGGGGGCGTCGGGCCTCGGGGAGGGGACGGTCAGGGCGATAGCCGCAGAAGGAGGAAACGTCGCGATACTGGATCTGGACGAGGGGGGTGGAGGCGCCCTCGCATCGGAGCTCGGGGAGAGCGTCGTCTTTTACAGGACGGATGTGACATCTGAGGAGGAAGTCAACGCCGCAATCAAGGGGACTATCGAAAAGTTCGGTGCCGTACACTTCCTCGTGAACTGTGCGGGCTACGGGATAGGGATGAGGACGATAACGAAAGAGGGCCCCCACGACCTCGATGCGTTCGAGAGACTGGTAAGGCTGAATCTTATCGGGACGTTCAACACCTCCTCCAAGGTCGCCTTCGAGATGAGCAGGAACGACCCGGACGACGCAGAAGGGGGGGCGGGGGAGAGGGGGGTGATTATAAATGTGTCGAGCGGAGCCGCCTTCGACGGGCAGATCGGTCAGGCCGCCTACGCCGCATCGAAGGCGGGGGTCCACGGGATGACGCTTCCAATGGCGAGGGATTTGTCGATTGTCGGCATCAGGGTGGTCGCGATAGCGCCGGGGCTCTTTCTCACCCCGTTTTTCACCAAATATATGGACGAGGAGAGGATAAAGAAGCTCGGCGAATCGGTCCCCTTCCCGAAGAGGATGGGGGCGATAGGCGAGTTCGGTCAGCTCGTAAGGGATGTCATCAAAAATCCGTACATCAACGGCGAGACGATAAGGCTCGACGGGGCGTTCCGCCTTCCGCCGAAGTAGTCACCGTTTTGAGGTTTCCCTTCCCCCTTGGTCTTGAGGGGCGGCTTGATTAAGGTCGTTACCGTTTTTTTTAGGCGGGGTGATCGGTCACATTGCTTCTCCGGCGTCTTTTTAGGGATGGATCGGTCGAATCGATTCGTTTGGGCTACTCAACCATCTCCCTTCTTCAGCACCCAGATGTACGTGGGAGAGACGAAGTAGGCGACCTTCAGAAGTCCCAGGACGATCTTCTGCTTGACCGAGCCCGGCCTTATCATATCCTGGGCGTGATACCTCTCGGGATCCTCTATTACCTTCAGCGTGTAGTCGTTTATCTCGAAGGAGGAGACCAGTCTCTTGAGCCCCCGGTACGTCAGGTGATTTTCATAGTAGTAAGTTCCCCTCCTCAATATCTTAAGGTAGAGATGGGCCAGCGGCTTCGGGACGACGGAGAGGAGCGGGAGTCCGTAGTGTCCCTCGATGAGGACCAGGCGGTTTCCCGCCGCAAAGTAGCAGATGCCGCCCGTTTTAAGCAGCCTGTATATCTCGGAGAGGAGCCTTTCGGAGTCCGGGACGTGTTCGTAGATGTGGGTGCAGGAGATGACGTCGAACGATTCGTCGTCGAAACCCGTGTCCATCGAATCGGAGACGAGATATCTGATGTTGACCCCCGAGTTATTTTTTTGGGCGTATCGAACCGCCCCTTCGTCGATATCTATTCCTACGACCTCCCCGAAGCTCTGACCGTAGAGCCTTGTCATAAATCCCGTGGAGCAGCCGATGTCGAGGAGGCTTAACTCGGCCGGGTCTTTTCCCTCACTCGACAGATAGTCCAGCATTACAGCGAGGGTCTTGTTCCCCTTTCTGGTCCTCTTTTCGATGTCGTACATCTCGTCCGGGTGCTCCTCGGAGAATCCGTATTGATATTCGTATCCGTCGTTTCCCATTCTAGCTCCGCTCCGGGTTGGAATCAACGGCCCCACAGAAGCCCTGGGCCGTGGTTTTCTACAATTATACGGAAATGATCGGATTTGTCAATTTATCGGGCGGGTTTTTTAGATAGCCTATCTTCAAGGCGGGGGAAGGGGGATTGACTTTACTCAAAAAAGGGCTGTCGAAGCGGTCCGGTTTAATACCTTCGGGATCTTTTACTTATCCTCGTCTTCACATCGGTTTTTTATAAAGAAGAGATAGAGGACATCCTTTTTCAGCAAAAGACTCCGCATGGTCCAGGGAACTATCTTCTCCAGCTTCCAGCCCTCGTCGGCAATCTTGTTGATTATTGTCTCGATCCTCTTTTTGGAAAAGGGATCGAACATGTTCTGCTCGTTGATTATCTCCAGCTTGTAGATATATTTTGTTGAATCCTCGAGGGCTATTTCATACTCTCTGGGGAGGTTGAACGTCTCCTTGCAGTTCGGGCAGGTGAGCTCCAGCTTGTGGGCGAGGAAGCGTCCGTTTATATCCCTTGAAAACTCGCAATTTGGACAGATAACTTCCATTGGCCCTCCGATTTACATATCATATGATTTTGGAAAGAAGCCAATGCAGGACCAAAGATCAAGATTCCTATGATCTTCAATTTTCGTTTTCAGTGAGTCTGGATTCAAACGACGTTCAAATTGCCCGCCGAGGGGTGATGCAGAAATCTGCCGGTCAAGTGCTCAACTGGAGGTTGAGTTTGAGGCCGATTGGAGTTGTAGAATAGAGTGAGATACAAGTTCCTGGCTGATTTTTGTACAAATATAGCAAGGTTTGAATTTCTTGTCAATATAAAACGGTCTTGGTTTTTTTGGCCGTCAAATTTGAAAAAAGGCCTTTTTTCTCCCTTTTAGAAGGAACGGTTCCCCAAAAGACCACCCCTTTTTCAATTTTATAAAGGAAGTGTTTGACATCCAAGACTACTCAAAATATAATCATAAAAAGTCAGCTTAAAGAGAGCCTTCAATATCTATCTTATCTCGGAAAGACCGATCACACGCTTTCGCTCAAATCCGGGGTGGTGTGAGGGCCTGTGTAATTTTTTGTATGGAGGCGGTTTTTAATTTATTTGAGGGGAGGCGTAACTGGAAATATGGGAGATAGTGTAAGAAAGAACCGCGGATTGTTGCAGCTTGTTTTAAAAGAGCTGAAGGGACTCTTCATCTTCTTCATCATTATATTGGGAATCTATTTTTTATTTCGTTTCTCGCCTCTCTATAAAACCTACAGCGTAGATCAATTGAAAGTAGTCCTGGAGAATCTGGGGAACTGGGCCGTGCCGGTTTTTCTCTTGTGCTACGTGGTGCTCCCCCTCTTTATCTTTCCCATCTCCCCTCTGTCCATGGTCTCGGGAGTTATCTTCGGAACGGCGTTCGGTTTTTTACTCTCCGTGTTGGGATATATGGCAAACGCCTGGCTGGCGTTCTTCTTGGCGAGGGGGATGTTCAGGGAGAGGATAGTGGGGGTCGTCTCCGGTAGGGGAATCAACATAGACAGGGGTCTTGTAAAAAACGGCGTTCTCGTAACCTTCCTCCTCAGGTTTGTCCCCGTGACGCCGGTGGCGCTCCAGAACTACGCCGCGGGACTCTCTGGGATTACGTTTAACCAATATACCGTTGGTACGGTTTTAGGCGGTCTGATATGGGTATTCGTCTTCGTTTTCATGGGGGATTCCCTTTTAAAGCCCGGCTCCCGCGAGTTCTTTACGTCTGTCGCCCTGTGGGTAACGCTTTTCTTGATCTCGATTCTGGTATTGATAAAAAACAGGACGGTATTTATGGATTAGTGTGATATCAAAAATTTTTAGATCACAGAGAATCTTTGAGGGGGGAGATTTATGATATCGGAAAAATTTATAAAACTGATCGAGGAAAATGCCACAGAGATCACCGATTACTGGACCAAAGATATCCACAAAAACGAGAGCACACCCTCCTTTCACGGGATGGAGAGAGAAGAGTGTATAGGCTACGGGATGTCGATTCTGCAGGAGCTGGGCAAGTGGTTCGATGAAAAGGAGCGGGGGGGAGATATAAAGGATATCTACATAGAGCTGGGCCGGGCGAGGGCGAAGGAGGGGCGTCCCCTCTCCGACATTGTCAGCGCCCAGCTTCTGCTCAAGAGACATATCTGGCTCTACGTCCTCTCCCACGGTTTTCTCTCCACCGCGTATGAGCTGTATCAGATATTGGAGTTGAACAACAGGGTGGTCTACTTCTTCGACAGGGTAATCTTCTACCTGATCTACGGCTACGAGCTCGAATCGACCGCAAAGATAGGGCGGATGGCGGACCTCTTTAAATAGTTGTGAAGAGATAAAGCTTCGTTATGGGAAAGAAGGTCACTTCAAAAGGGATCAACCGAAAGGAGTATTTGGGCCAGTGTGGCGTTACGGCCGTGAAGGTTCCCATGCCGCTTGTGGTCCCCAGTGCCAACGTCTTTTTCATAGACGGCGACGTTCCGATCCTCATCGACACCGGATATTCGAGCCCCGGCTCGATAGACGTGATCAAAGAGGGGATAAAGGGGGCGGGAAGGGGTATTGAGGATATCGGTCTTATCCTCTTGACGCACGGGCACAGGGATCACTTCGGGATGGCCGATGAGATAAGGGAGATATCGGGAGCCAAGGTTTTTCTAAGTGAAGCAGATGGAGGATTACTTGATAGATATGCGTTTTCCAACTACCTTGATAGGGTAACAGAGCTCTACAGGGAGGTAGGCATAAGCGACGAGAAGTTCCAGTTCCACATCAATTTCACCCATCATGATTCACAAACCGTAGGTCTTAAGGAGTTTGTCCCTGACGGGGGGATATTGGAAGGTGATGAATTTATAACTGGGGCAGGTAAAGTAATTGTTTTTGAAACCCCAGGACATACGGAGGGATCTGTATCCTTTTTTCTCGAAGAATCGGGGATTCTCTTCACTGGTGATCTGTTATCCGCAGTTTACGATCCCCCTCCGCTTGTTATGGTGGAAAGGGACGGCCATGGCTGGATAAATTATTACGATATTTATGTCAATTCCCTTTTGAAGCTCAAAAAGATAGAACCCATTATTCTGGCCCCTGGTCACGGCGCACCTATTAAAAAGTGGGATGATCTTTTAAAAAGGTTTTTTTCCGTTCACGGGGCATTGCCCGAAAAGATAGAAACCATACTCAAGGAAGATTCGGGAATTAAGCTTGGAATACTTGCAGAGAGAATATATCCAAATGCACTTGGTCCGCTGGTAACGCTTGCCATCAACGTAGTAAAGGGGGTACTGGCAAGAATGGAGCGGGAGGGGAGGGTCTCCGTCTCGGAGGAGTATCTTGTAAGTCTCGCCGATCGGTGACCTGATCGTTTCGATCGGATCGGCTCGGGGGTGCCGGCGAGTTTTGTTTTTCGTGTTGGGAATAAATCGTCGAAGCGGAATTTGGATTGGTAAGATTATTTGTTGAAGTAATAAAGGGTGATTCAATGGCAGACAAAAACATTCTTGTGGAAAAGAAAGACTCGGTTCAGATAATTACGATAAACCGCTCGGAGGCGAGAAACGCCCTCTCTCTCTCCATGTTAAAGGAAATCGAAAGCGCCTTCAAGGCGGCCGACGGGGACGAAGACGTGTCGGTGGTGATCTTAACCGGGGCGGGGGAGAAGGCCTTCTCGGCGGGGCTGGATCTCAACGACATGGAGTCCTTCATGAAGGCGGAGAAGGAGTCGAAGTCAAAGGAGCTCTTCGCCGGAGAGGGGGCCTTTCTGGCCGTGCGCAACATGAAGAAGGTGGTTATAGCCGCGGTAAACGGGTACGCCGTCACCGGCGGACTGGAGCTGGTTCTCGGCTGTGATATCGTGATCGCCGCAGATACCGCCAGGTTCGCCGACACCCACGCCCGGGTGGGGATAGTGCCGGGCGCCGGGATGACCCAGATTCTCCCCAGGATAATCGGGACTTACAGGGCAAAACTCATGTCCTTTACAGGGGAGTTCATGGACGCAAACGAGGCGTTGAGCACAGGGCTAGCGAGCAAGGTAGTTCCCGCCGGCGAATTGATGGACGAGGCGATAAGGATAGCGACACTCATAAGCTCCTACAGCCCGGACGCTGTAAGGAGGATGAAGAGGATGATCAACGTGGGAGGGGGCTTGAGCTTAAGCGAGGGGATGAAGGTCGAGGCGAAGGAGTTCTCCGACTGGAAGGGGGGGATAAAGAGCGAAGATGTGGAGGGTGTGAGCACCGACACCATCAAGAAGGAGTAAAGTTATTGAAACGGCAGGGGGGCGGAGGGGACCGTCTCTGTTTGAACGGTGTATGTTAGAGAGAGGTGGATATAGAAATATTTGATATGTTAATATTAATATGGGGGGTAGCAGGCCGGGAAATCGTTAACCGGGGCGGAAGCGGGATATCCTCAAATCGGATGCGAAATCGACGGCTTTTAAGCTGATGGATGGAAACTAAAACAGGGGTCAATTTGAATAACTATTTCTATAAAACGGCACTCATTTATACCGACCTGAAATCTCCATCGACGGCTTTTAGGTTCAAAGATGTCCGGTGGGGCTCCCTGTCGCTGTCGCGCGGATGTGGGCAGTTCCCCTCTATTTTATAGATAACGCCCTGTCCTGCCGTCTGAATCTCTTGAGCTGCGATCGTTTCCGTGAAGCTCCGCGGTTCTTTAACGAGGAGGGCGTTCAAATATACGTCGAGAGGGACGAGAAATGTTTGTGATTTAGGAGGCGGTCAAAGGTGTTTTTTGATTTGCCTGAAGTAATAGAAACAGTTTTTATTCATCCCCTTAAGGGGGACTAATACTAATTTTTAAGGAGGAATATTATGGCGGAAAAAAACCCGTATGCGAAGAAGCCGTGGCTGAAGTTTTACGACGACCATGTGAAGGAGAAGCTTAAGTATCCTAACAAGACCTATGCGGAATTGTTCAAGGAGGCGGTGGAGACCGTGGGAAAGGATCACCCGGCGATCTACTACATGGGATCTGAGATTACCTTCGGGGAGCTCGACATGTACGCCGACAAATTTGCGAATTTTCTGATAAAGATGGGGCTGAAACCGGGAGACACCGTAGGCGTCAACCTCCCCAACATCCCCGCCTATTACATTTCCATTGTCGGCATCCAGAAGGCGGGCTGTGTCCTTACCGGGGTAAGCCCGCTGCTCTCCGCCGAGGAGCTGGAGTACCAGCTTAACGACTCCGGCGCGAAGGTTCTGGTTACGCTTGACGCCCTTTTGCCCAGAGTGGAGAAGATAGTTAGAAATACGGGGGTCAAGGCGGTGGCGGCGGCGGGAATCGCCGATTTTCTCCCGGCCGTAAAGCGATTCCTCGGCAAAGCCCTGAAGAAGATACCGACCGGGAAGATAAGGCCGATCGAGGGGATTACCGTCAAAGGCTATATGGATCTTCTTGAAGAAATGCCCGGAGATCCGGTATTGAAGAAGAGAAAGATGGACGCCCCGTCCCTGATGCAGTACACAGGCGGCACCACCGGCCCGCCGAAGGGAGCCGTTCTTACCCAGAAAAATATCTCCAACCACATAACCCAGATGATGACGTGGCTGGACGGCAAGGTGGGTGAGGAGATCATGCTCTCGGCGTTTCCCCTCTTCCACATGGCCGGCCTCTTCGTCGGGATGATCAGCATGAGTGTGGGGTATTCTCAGGTGGCGATTCCGAATCCGAGGGACCTCGACTTCATAATCTCGGCGATCGACAAATATAAGCCGGACGGAGTTGTGAACGTCCCGACGATCTTCATCGAGCTCTTGAAAAAGCCGAAGTTCAGAAAGCTCGATTTCTCCGGCGTCAAGTGGTTCGTCAGCGGCGCCGCGCCCTTCCCGGCCGAGTACATCAAGGAGTTCGAGAGCGTAGTGGGGGAAGGAAAGCTGCTGGAGGTTTTAGGAATGACGGAGACGAGCCCGGTCACGACCTGCCTTCCCCTTTACGGGGTCAAAAAGCCGGGATCGGTGGGGGTTCCCTATCCGGACACCGAGGTCAAGCTGGTCGATCCCACAACCAAAAAGATCGTACCGATAGGGGAGGCGGGGGAGTTCGTGGTCAAGGGCCCCCAGGTCTTTTCAATCGGTTACCACAACAAGCCGAAGGAGACGAAAAACGCCCTCAAGGGGGGGTGGATGTACACCGGGGACATCTGCGAGATGGACGAGGACGGCTACTTCTACGTCGTGGACAGGCTCAAGGATATGGTCATCGTCTCCGGCTTCAAGGTGTTTACCAGAAACATCGACGATGTCCTGATGGAGCACAAGGATATCGACATGGCGGCCACTATCGGTCTCCCCGACCCGAAGAGGCCCGGCTCGGAGATCGTGGCCACGGCCATCGTCCTCAAATCCGGGGTGGAGGGAACCGACGAGCTGAAAAAGGAGATAATGGAGTATATGAGGGAGAAGGTGGCCAAGTACGAGGTGCCAAAAAGGGTGGATTTTATGGACGAGCTGCCGGTATCGGCCGTGGGCAAGATATTGAAGCGGGAGCTTAGAGACATGATGAAGTAGGGATTGGGGGGAACTGTTTGAACCGTGGTGGGGGGCGATCTTTCGGGTTGCCCCCCCGTTTTTCCATTTTTTTGTATTTGACGGAATTGGATAATGAAGCCCGAGTTGTCCTTCGTTGAGATCGCAGAAAAGCACGGCCTTAAGGCAAGCGAGGACGGAGAAAGGCTCGTGGGACTCGTGAAAAGCTTTCCGGTCTACGTCGAGAAAAGCCCCTTCAAGGAGGGAAAGAGCGTCGTCGTTACCTTGAGATTGAGAAGCTTTGAAGACGTCGAGGGATTTGAGGAGGCTGTGCAAAAGTCGGATATCGTTGACGCCTCGAGGCTTACGATGGACGTGAGGAGGGACTGCATCGATTACGTCTTTCTGCGCACCTCGGAGATGAAATACGGGGATATATTTGATGACAGGGGCGAGGTGGTGGAGCTTATCGGCCTTGTGGAGAGATATCTCGGAAAGCCCAGGGCGGTGTGCGAGAGGTGCGGAAGCGGGGACGTCAAGTTCCCCGTAATCGACGGCCGGGTCCCGGTGCTTCTCTGCGGCGACTGCGCAGGCAGCAGGGTGAAGGATCGAGACGGCCTGAAGGAGACGTACGGGGTCGTCCTACATTCATACGGAAGGGGTGTGAAGCTCGGTCTAATCGGGGTCGTGGCCGGGGGCGTTTTGATGCCGGTTCTTGCTTATCTTACGGGCATGTCCGATCCCAAGATCTATTCGATTCTGATCGCGGTTGTAATACCTTACCTTGTGAAGAGGGGCGTGGGCAGGGTCAACAATTACGTCTATCTGATCAGCGCCGGGTTGGCAATTTTCTCCATCTTCATCGAAAGGACTATTTTCTATCTGCTGTTGGGGGAGAGACCGACAGTGGCGCTAATGGCGTTCTTAACCGGGATAAGATACACTTTTCACGGACGGCTCTTCTTTATTGTCTTGCCCCTTGTTGCCTGTGCCGTAACGCTTCTGGTCTTGAAGAGGCTGGAGCAGAAGGACAGGGTTGCGATATGAGAGGGGGCCTGTCATGGAATCTTTGAGGCGCAAAATACGGAATCTTTAGCTAACAGTGCCGCGGACCCCGAGATAGTTTTAATAATGGGAAGGGGGCACCCCAAGTCTTGGGAGGCCCCCTTCTTTTGATTGAATTCTCTATGTCCACGGCATCTTTTTTATGCCTCGTTGAGTTAAAGTTACGGCATCATTAGGTCACAAAAAATAGAAACTATTATTAAGTACTCAAGTTTAAGTGTAATATGTGCAATCTGTAGGTCTTAGTTTTTATAGTTACTATTTAAAACTATCGAGCCACTTTTCCCCCTCCTCGATTGACGAAAAGGCCTTTTTAAACCTTTGAGACTCTTTATCATAACCTTTAATGACAATGCTTATCAGGGATCCATCTACAATGTCGGCCGTTCTTGTGAGACCTCTTTCTACACAAAGCGTTTGCGTTTTTACATGCAATTCCGCAACACTTTTTGGGGGTGGCTTCATCTGTCTCAAATCTGCTATTGCATCGAAGCCTTTTGAAAGTTTATCGAGGGTTTTTATAAAATCATTGTAGTTTTCTGGAACTTCGTCAACATTTGGCCAAAAGCCCTTGATGGTGTAGTAGAATCTGTTTTTTGCTATGTCCACATGTAGTTCATAAAAGTCATTTTTCGCAATTTCTTCTTTCATTTTTCCTCCTTGGTTGGATTACCAACCTGCTAAAGTGAAAAGTATAGCAGAAATTGATTAAAAACTATCCTTAATGTAACAATATACTATTGTATATATATTATAAATAACTCATCAAGAGAACAATATTGATTTGCCAGCTTACATTTAAAAAATGGCCTATGGTTAAATTATATGTGAAGATACAAATAAAAGCAAGTCCTTATTTCTTGGAAATTGCAGGTTTTTGAAGGAAAGTTGCAGTAAATCTTTGGATTCTGATATAATTTGCAA
>Ga0180432_10011502_pt1 | contig 10410 bp, 7 predicted proteins | sample SS_ome_10_FD_132414 | JGI IMG/M metagenome (GOLD analysis project Ga0180432, IMG submission 132414) | Hypersaline lake sediment archaeal communities from the Salton Sea, California, USA - SS_1_MS_2 metaG | ecosystem: Environmental > Aquatic > Non-marine Saline and Alkaline > Hypersaline >...
ACTCAACAATGTACTGCAAAGAGCACATGGCGAGCCCCGGTGTAATGGGCGGTAAAGCTCCTCGTCCGTCTGTCGAAGATGACATAGACTTCGGCTGGGAAATAGTAAAAAAACTCGGCGAGCTGGACATCGGCCAGGCGGTCGCTGTCAAGGAACGAGAGGTCATCGCGGTAGAAGCAATCGAAGGTACGGCGGCGATGATCGAAAGAGCCGGCTCGCTTTGCAGATCGGGCGGCTGGACGTTGATTAAGACCTCCAAGCCGCAACAGGATATGCGATTCGACGTGCCGTGTGTTGGGCCTGATACTATCAAGGGGCTTGCCGAAAACGGTGGAAAGTGTCTGGTCGTAGAGGCGGGCAAGACGATAATTATCGACAAGCCGGAAACAATAAAGCTCGCCGACAAGCTGGGGATTGTTATTCTCGGCCGCTGACTCGTCCCATGTGACAGGTCGGCAAGGGATCGTATGGACAAAGTTTCGATACAAATCCAGGTCAGCCGCTCGCATTCGACCGAGTGCAAAGGATTGAAGCAGTATCTGCCCGCGCGCAACAAACGCCTGCGTACAAAAGCCGGCAGTTACGTGGCTGAGTTCGACGGCAGCTTCCGTATGGATGCAAAGCCCGAGAATCTTATCGAGCAGATAGAAACCCTGCTGAATACCGGCCAGGTAATCAAAGACGGCGATACCTGCCACGTATCCAGGCTCGTCTGGAACTACGAGGACGTCGTTGTCAAACGATACAATCATAAAGGGCTGATTCATTCGCTGCGGCACACCGTTAAGAAATCGCGCGCGCGCAAGGCATGGCTTCACGCGCGCCGGCTCGGCGCGCTGAATATATCCACTCCCAGGCCGGTGGCTTATGTCGAACATCGTAAAGGACACCTCGTTTGGCAGTCTTATCTGGTGACCGAGTACGTCGATGGGCGGTTGCTGTACGATTTCGTCCGAGACGACGGTATCCCGGAGCAAGAACGTTTTGATGCCGTCCGTAAGGTCGTAAAGATGCTTGATGAGCTTTGGAAGCACGGTGTCACTCACGGCGACCTTAAACACACGAACGTACTGATTACCGAGAACGGCCCGGTCCTGACGGATCTTGACGCGATGGCGGTGCACAGATGGAAGCTGCTCTACAGGAACAGACGCAAAAAAGACATGGAGCGTTTCCTCAAAAAGATGAACGCCTCGACGGATTTGTACGATCATTGCCGGAGCCTGGTTTCGGACGCGACGGGTTCGCCCGGGAAGCTCGCAGACAGCTTCTACAAAACCCGAAAGAACGGCTGGACGATCAGAATTTTAGAGAGCCTCTCTGAGGGCAACATTGCCAGACTGCTCACTCCCGGCAAAGATTCCGAAGGATCGTTTACCAGAGTGCAGTCTTCAGATTTTACCAGAGTTTTCAGGGGAAGCATCGAACATAACGGCACGGATCATTGGCTGTATCTCAAGCAGTATCTTTGCCGTTCGGCGCTGGATTTTGCCAAGCATCTTTTTCGACCGAGTCGCGCCAGACGGGCATTCAACGCCTCATTGATGCTCGGCCAAAACGGATTCGACGCCCCTGCGGTCGTCGGATTGTTCGAGCAGCGATTCGGGCCGTTTTGCACCGGCAATTCTCTACTGACCGACCAGGTCGAGGCGGGCCGGTCGATGGTGGAAGTACTAAACGATCTTTGCCGGGATCGCGGCGCCGGCGCGCTCGCGCGTAAGCGCGCCCTTATAAGGGCTTTTGCCGAAACCGTGGGCCGGATGCACGCCCGCGGTATTTTCCACGGCGATTTGCGGCTGGGCAATGTGCTCGCTGTGCAGAATGGCCAAAATTGGCGTTTCTTCTTTATCGACAACGAACGGACGAAACAGTACCATCGCCTGCCGTCGAGACTGCGTTTGAAAAATCTCGTCCAAGTGAATTTGTTCATACACGGCATTACCAATACCGACCGCCTCAGGTTCTTCACGGAATATCTGGCCGTGAATCCGTCCATTCAGAGGCATTACCGCCGCTGGGCGGAAAAGATAATCGCCAGGACCAACGAGCGGCTGAGCCGAAAAGGCTGGCTCGATGGCTGAGCCGCCATGCCGCGCTTCTAAAGACCGAGCCGTTTGAGATTGACGAAAATGGCGTTCGCCCACATGATTAAGCCCCGTGAATTGTACTTGGGCTTGTAAATATCATACAATCCGAAACCATAGTCGCGCAGAAACAGGTCGATCTCGCTGTAAATCGTGCCGCCTTCGTACAACGAATTGAAGCATATCTCCGTGTATACAAGCAACGTGGAGTCAGCAAGCATACCAGCGGCGCCGCGAAGCGCTTTTAGTTCGGCGCCCTGGATGTCAAATTTCATCACCTCGATAGCAGGGTCGTTATTTCGTTTAGCCCAATTATCGATTGTAACAAGCTCGACTTTCTCATCGGCCTTAACCGCCGCACCATCGGAATCGATGTCCCGGAGGCGCTGTCCCGGCGTAAGCAGCGACGTGTTCCCGGGAGATTCGGTGATGTGAAGCGCAGCAGCGCCTTCGCTGTCGGAAAGCGCCAGGAACTGCGGGTGAAATCTCGGATCTTCTTGCGCATACTGCTTCAACGCAACGGCATACAGCGGATTCGGCTCGAAAGCATAAACCTGAGCATCCGGAAACTTCCGCAACAGTCTTTTGGATATTCGGCCGTTGCTCGCACCGGCATCTATAATCCCGCTTATGGCGCGGCCCTTCAGTAGACGCGGCATAACAGCAAAAGGTTCGTCGAAGGAAACAAGGTTCCTGCCCTTGCCGAACAATTTCTTCCTTGTGAACGAGCTAAACAGATTCGCCATGCTCTTTTTCTAAAGGGTTTCTTCCTGTAGGTTTCTATTTTTGTTTTTTCAGTTGCGGAATTGGACGGCCGGACGTCCAGGGCACGCCGGCGGTCTCAAGATCCTTCTGCAGCTTCACAAAATCCGCCTCAATCAGACGTTTGGCCTTGGCATGAACAGCTTCGAATTCCTCTTTTGCGATCTCGTAGTCCTGACGATTCGTCTTTGTGGGGCCGTAAGTCGACCCGGCACCGCTCATCGCACCACTTATCCGATTCATGATGGAAATACGATCCGGCTCATCGTATCGTGAAATCACCGAGCCGCCGGCAAGCATCTTGCGGATGTCTCTTAGCTTCAACTCCAGACCTCGCGCCTGCTCCAGCAATTCCGGACATCCCTTGCTCGACTGCCGTATCGCCTGCTTGATCTGGCTCAACTGACTCAGCACTTCGTCAACTTTGCCGTTGGCGCCTCGCACGGCTCGTTGAAGTTCGCCGGCCGCCATATAAAACTGAAGCACGCTATTGTGATTCTGAACGGGCAAAGACGGCCTGAGCATTGGCACTACTTCGACCGTTTGCGGGCTGCCGAGCGGCGTTATTTCATCACGGATGCGTTTTTCCGCCGTTACGATATACTTTCCCGGAGCAACTAAAGGCCCGCTGCCCCCGGTGGATGAAAGTGAGGCATAACGCAGGTTCCAGCTAACGCGATGGAATCCGGCGGACGCCGATCCGGCAACACGATTTACTACATTGCCCTTAGTGTCCTTAATCACGAACGTGATGCTCGGGCTTTCTTCTCTCCGCTCCTGCTCGAGAGCATCCCACCCGGGATAGGGATTATCACCGCCCTGCTTTTTGATCTTGCCTTCCTTTTCCTGTCGTTTTTGCTTCAGCGTTTTCAAAGAGTCTTTGAGATAATACGTCAGCACTGCGCCCGAGGGAGGATTGGGCGCTGAAAAGAAACCGTCGCCCTGACTTCCCTTCAGGCTGCCGAGCGCCCGGCCGGGAACATAAAGCCGGGTCTTTCGGATGTCAAAAAGGATGAATTCCTCCTCATCCAGTGTTTTCTCGCCGATCTCGCGCAGGAAGGAGTAGTCGTCCAGAACGAAGAAGCTGCGCCCGAACGAGGCGCCCACCAGATCGTTTTCGCGCCGCTGGATTTCGATGTCCCTGAAGGAAATCGTGGGCACGTTGCCCTTGAGCTTGATCCACTTTTCACCGCGGTCAAGACTGAAATACAATCCGAACTCGGCGCCGAGGAAATAGATATTCGGATCGACGTGGTCCTGCGTGAATCGCCAGAGAATCTGACGATCAGGCAGGCCGCCCGTGATTGAATCCCACGTTCTGCCGCGGTCTTCGCTTCTGACCAGATACGGCTTGAAATCGCCGGTTTTGTGATTGTCGAGCACGGCGTATACCGTATCAACATCATGCAGGTCGGCTTTAACGTCGTTTACGAACGCTTCTTCCGGAACGCCGTAGATTCGTTCAACCTTCCGCCAGTTTCGGCCTCCGTCTTCTGTTACCTGGATAAGCCCGTCATCAGTGCCGACGTATATCAAGCCGGACTTTACCGGGGACTCGGAGATGGACGTTATGTTGCCGTACTGCGACATGGCCCCCGTATCGTATCCCGCGTCGATGCTCCAGACACGGTCCATGTGTTTGAGCTTGTAGCGGTCGCGGTTTCGCGACATATCGGGACTGATCGCGGTCCAGGAATCTCCCCGGTCCTCGCTCTTATGAAGCTTCTTGGAGCCGTAGTAAATTCGCTTGTTCGAGTGCGGGCTGATCAGAATAGGTGAATCCCAGTTGAATCGCAGATCCTTTTCGCCTTTTTCCGGCCGCGGGCGGATGCCTACAGATTCGCCGGTTCGCCGGTCGTAACGACGCAGGTATCCCTGCTGAGATTCGCAATAGATGATATTCGGATCACACGGGTCGATCGCGCAGTCGTGCCCGTCGCCGCCGATGATCGCTTTCCAGTCGCTGTTGCGGATGCCGGAGGAGTTTGCCGTGCGTGCCGGGCCGTACTGCGTTGAGTTATCCTGAGTGCCGCCCACCACGTGGTAGAATGGTTCATCGTAGTCCACGTCCACTTTGTAAAACTGAGTCACGGGAAGATTGGGGAAGAATTCATACGTTTTACCACGATCGAAAGAGCGATAGAGTCCGCCGTCGCAGCCAACGAGCAGAAAATCCGCATCTTTCGGATGAAACACTACGGCGTGATTGTCAACGTGTTTCCATCGGCTCTCAACGGTGTTCCATGTTCTGCCGCCGTCCTCGGTTCGCCCCAGCCGGACATTGGCATGGTAGATCACATCGAACCTGTGCGGATCGCAGTATATTTCCTGATAATAATGAGGCCCGGTGCCGCCGCTGACGTAGTCGCTCATTTTGGTCCAGCTTTCACCGGCGTTCTCAGATCGCCAGAATCCACCCCTGCGTCCGGCAAGCTCGATAGTGGCATATACGACGTCGGGTTTAATTGGCGAAACGGCTACAGACATCTTTCCCTTGTCGGCAGACGGCAGTCCGCTCTTCAACTCTCTCCAGGTTTCGCCGCCGTTTACGGATTTGAAAATGCCCGACTCCGGTCCGGCATTGACCAGCGCCCAAACGGTGCGATGGCGCTGATGCGTAGCGGCGTAGAGCACGTCCGGATCGCGAGGATCGAACGCCATATCCGTTACGCCCGTATACGGCCCTTTTGAAAGGATCAGCTTCCAGTTTTCGCCGCCGTCAGTTGTCTTATAGAGACCTCGCTCCCCGCCGGCAGACCATAGCGGCCCCTGCGCAGCGACATAGACCGTATCGGAGTCGCGAGGATCGACAACGATTTTCGAGATGTGCTCGGTGTCCTTTAGCCCCATGTTCTTGAAGCTTTTGCCGCCGTCGAGGCTCTTGTAGACGCCGTCGCCGTAACCGACGTGGCGTCCTCCGACGTTTTCCCCCGTGCCGACCCATACGACGTGGTGATTCGAAGGATCTATAGTGACACAGCCGATGGAATAAGAGCCGTAGCTGTCGAAGACAGGTGTCCACGTCGTGCCGGCATTGACGGTTTTCCACAGGTTACCCGAACCGACCGCGACGTACCATGTATTAGGCTGCGTATTATCTATTGCGATATCGGCGATGCGCCCCGACATCAATGCCGGACCGATGTTGCGCAGTTTGATGCCGCTGAAAGTCCCGGCGTTGAGTTTTGTCCCTTCTTTCTTCTCGTTATCCTCGTCCGCCGGCAACGGCAAGGCAAAAATGACAATCAGAAGCAGTCCGATTTGTAAGTTTCGCATCGTTCGGGTCTCCATAATAGTTATACAAGATTTAGACCAAACACCGAGATTTACCAAACAATCACTTGTGTCACCATGCTCCCCCGAACTCAAAGCACAATATTACAGCATACGCCTGTGCAGTGCAATACAATAGACAAGTTACTTGCTTTCGAGACAATCTCGGATCAAATTAGTTAACCGATCTCCGATTGCGCTCACATCAAACTCGCGGGCGAACTCACGTCCTTGCTTGCCCATATCCTCACGCAACTTCGGACTTTCGATCAATTGGGTAATTCTCGCGATCCATTCATCATCGCTCTGTGCGAGAAAGCCCGTGATGCCGTCTCGCACATGTTCGGCATTAGTACCTACCGGCGAAGCAACTACAGGCAGTCCGGCGGCGGAGTATTCGAGCACTTTGAAGCTGCACTTCCCCCTCGTGAACGGATTGTCCGGCAACGGCGCAAGTCCGATATTACTTGATGCCAGGTCGGCCCCCAACGTTTCCCTCGACCACGGCCGCTTTTCAACGGAGACATGTTCCAGCTTTGGGAAATCCTCGCATATTACCCGCAAAGCGACATTTTCAAAACGCTCGCCGACTTGCTCAATCGCCGGTTTTATTTCTTCAAGATAGCTCAGCGTGCTTTGACTGCCCACCCAGACAAGGCGCACAGTATCATCGCTCGCGGCGACGGTATCCACCATATAATCACTGACGCTTAGCCCGAGCGGCAGGACTTCTACATTGGAATTGAAAGGCCGCGCATGGTCGGCGAGATAGGAACTGCCGCAAATGACCAGATCGGCAAGTCTGACGGATCGGCGAAAAGGTATGGTATGTGAGCGGCTGTAGCGATCCGGATTCTTGTCGCTGTACATGACCGCATCGTCAAAATTGAAGATGATTCTCCCGGCGTATTTACCGAGCCACATGGCGTCAAGAGGATTAAGCCCTTTTTTGTGAAGGAAAACGCCGTCAAAATCCGCCGCCCTTTTGTACAGCCTGCGTCGCGCCAGAGATCCGCCGGGCATTTTCACAACTTCACAGTTGATGCCCCCGGTCTTCAGTGTATCAAGATACACTCCTATTCGCTGTTTGAAGCTCGCTCGATCCGGATTGTTTGTCACGACTAACAGCTTCATCTGCATACAGGCGATTACTTAATCGCTTCCAGGTTCAGGCTGATTGAAATCTCGCCGCCGTTGACTTTCATCCTTCGGGAAGCGCGGTCTTTGAAATCATGATGTTCGCAATTGTCGGGATCCCAGAGAACAACCTCGCGGAAACCGACTTCTTCGAGCAATTCCGACAGCCGCCGGCGGTTAAACACCGAGTAGTGGATATTGTATTCATGGTCCTGACCGCCCATCAACTGCTTCGAGATGGCGTTTATGTCTTTGCCGGTAGCATTGTACACTTCCACAAGTTTATCGAAATCCGGCACGGACAGTCTCAGGACCCCGCCGGCCTTGAGCACTCTTTTCATCTCCGAAAGAACTCTCTTTAGATCGCTCGCCTTTATGTGTTCCAGAATATGGCACATATACACCATATCGACAGTGCCGGTTGCAAAGTCGCTTAGAGACGTGATGTCATCAGTTGCAATATGCACGTGCGCCAGCGGCCGCGCATCGATGTTAATGAATTCGGGACTGTTCGTTTTTCCGCAGCCAATATGAATCAGAACCTTTCCATCACGATTCTGCGGCAATGCGGGCTTAACGATTAGTCTCCTAATGCAAGACAGTCGGAGCTTCAATCTTCTCCGCAGTGCGTAAAGCTCTTTTCGCATCTATGCCAGTCCCCGGTAATGAATGTCAATCTATGAATTCAAAGGTTGCTTGTTTCCTACAATATATACACATGCTCCGTATGGCGGCTCTAACCAGTGCTCCTTTGTTACGGTAAAATTTGTCTTCCTGCATAGATCCAGGAGATCGTCGTACCCCCATCGGCAGATGTGGCCATCATCCAGGGGCTTGGCCGAATAGACTTTTAGCTCGTATTTCGCCGCCTTTATCATGCCGAGGTTCTTAAGGAGCCTCAGGACCTTTTTGACAATGGGTGAAACATAGACCGGCTGTTCTTTTCGGTCTGCTTCCATGGTGGACTGACCGCCGGTTACGGCCAGTCCGATGAGCAGGTGGCCGTTGTCTTTCAGCACCCGGTATGCTTCGATCATTGCCTGGTATGAATCATTGAAATGGTCGTGCACGGACAGCATATTCACCCAGTCAAAAGTCTTGCTCCTGAACGGAAGGGCCTCAGCATAGCAGGCAAGGAAGTTGCAGGGCTCAGCCAGACACGGATATGCCCGGAGCAGCTCAGGCTGAGAGTCAATACCCTCAAATGACTCCAGAAAGGGATCAACACTGACGTACAACGGGACGTCACTCGATGACAAATAGCCGCGGCTTCGCCCCTGAAAGCCGCCGACATCCAGAACAGAACCCCTGATGTCGAACTCCTCCGCATACATTTTTTTGGCCGAGGCGATCGCATCAAGAAACTGAAGGACCTTCTTACGCCTCTTATGCTTCTTCCGTTTCTCTCCTTCTTCGAATTTGTTCTGTATTTCAGTCCACTTCTCCATGCCGCCCGGCCTGCAATATTCCGGGTGGGTAATGCGAAAATCGAAAACGCCCTTGCGCTTGGGGAAAATAGTACCGCAGGTGTCACAGGTAAATTGATGTTCGGCTGCCGTCAAGCTACTCTTGCATAAAGGGCAACACAACATACCCCGGACCTCCTTGTCTAATTTGTGATACGCTGGCATCTGTCTCCTTTCAACTCAATTGATTGGCTGCCGACTACGTCTGATTCTGAGGCGCGAGTCCTCTAAGAGCAACGAACCCGCCTTATCCTTCCTGATCGCTTCAAGCGGCAACAGTCTCCTGTTATGATGTTTTTCGCCATACTACCCGGTTAACGTAGTCAGTGTAACTGGCTATTATGCGCACGACCTTTTCTGAAACGTTTTTGGCTTTGTAATCGTTTACCATCCTGAAAAGACGTTTATCTCCGCAGAATTGATCGGTGACTATCTTAACGGCTTCCATTACGCGGTCTTTTTTGAGGCCGCACATTATGAGGACGCCTTCGTCCATCCCTTCGGGTCTTTCGTGTGCCTGTCTCATAGTCACTGCGGGGAAATTAAGAATTGAGGATTCCTCCGTTATTGTGCCGCTGTCGCTCAAAACACAGAAAGCATCCTTCTGAAGACGGACATAATCAAGAAATCCAAGGGGTTTCAAAAAGTTGATCCTTTGGTCAAGCGTGACGGTGTCCGGCAGGTTTTCAAGTTTCTTTCTCGTTCTGGGGTGCGTTGAAACAATTACCGGCATCCCGTACGACTCAGCAAGGCAACTAAGCGTTTCCATGAGGTCATTGAAGTTTGTTTCGCTTTCGATATTTTCTTCTCTATGGGCGCTTACCACAAAGTATTTTTTTATATCGAGTTTCATCTTTTCAATGATATTCGAGCTGTCGATTTTGCCTTTATAGTATTCAAGTACTTCTCTCATAGGCGAGCCGGTCACAATTATCGTCTGCGGTTTTATTCCCTCAGCCATTAGATAACGTCGCGCGTGCTCGGAGTACGTCAGGTTAATATCGCTCGTATGGTCGACAATCCTGCGATTGATTTCCTCCGGAACCCTCAAGTCAAAGCAACGATTTCCCGCTTCCATGTGAAAGATCGGGATCTTGAGTCTTTTTGCAGAAATGACAGCCAGGCAACTGTTGGTATCTCCCAAAACAAGCAGCGCATCCGGTTTTTCCTTCGACAGGATTGTGTCGGTCTGTGCTATGACGTTGCCGATGGTTTCGGCGGCCGATTTGGCCGCTGAGTTCATGAAATAATCGGGTTTTCTGATTTCAAGCTGCTTGAAGAATATTTCATTCAGCTCGTAATCGTAGTTCTGCCCGGTGTGGATAATTGTGTGGTCAAAATATTTGTCCAGAGCCGCCATTACCCTTGACAATCGAATAATTTCAGGCCGGGTTCCAATTATTGTTGCGACTTTCATTTCGACTCCGTTAAAACATTCTCATAAAAAGTGTCCGGATCGTCCCTGTCAAAGAGTTCATTTGTCCAGAATAATGTGAGCAGGTCTTCAGCTCCTACGTTCTCGATGCTGTGCGTGTAAAAAATTGGCATTTCTATACTCGCCGGCTTGCTTCCTGAAACGTTATATTCGATAACTTCATCCGTTCCAATCCTTCGCAACCTGATAACAGCCTTGCCTTTGACTACGCAGAATTTTTCCATCTTCCTTGTATGATAGTGATTTCCCCTTG
>Ga0180432_10011504_pt1 | contig 10409 bp, 8 predicted proteins | sample SS_ome_10_FD_132414 | JGI IMG/M metagenome (GOLD analysis project Ga0180432, IMG submission 132414) | Hypersaline lake sediment archaeal communities from the Salton Sea, California, USA - SS_1_MS_2 metaG | ecosystem: Environmental > Aquatic > Non-marine Saline and Alkaline > Hypersaline >...
GCCGCGGGGTGGATCACGCTGTTGTCGCCCACCACCAGCATGACCTGGCACTCCCCGGCGATGCGTTCCGCCCGGGCGAAGGCCTCCCTGGGCAGCATCTCGCCGAACCAGACCACCCCGGGCCGCATCAGCGAGCCGCAGGCCGGGCAGTGCGGGATCTGCTCGAAACCGTCCTCGGGCGTGCCCCGGACCTCCGGACAGGGCGGCCCGACGGGGGCACGCCGGTCCCCGGTGCAGCGGTTGATCCACACGTCCCCGTGCAGCTCGATGACGTCGCGGCTGCCCGCCGCCCGGTGCAGGCCGTCCACGTTCTGCGTGAGGACGGTGAACTGCGGCACCAGCCGGTCGAGGGCCGCCAGGGCGCGATGCCCCGGGTTGGGCCGGCGGTCGCCGAGCTGCTGGCGGCGCATCAGGTAGAAGCGCCACACGTCCTCCGGATCGCGGTGGAACGCCTCCGGAGTGGCCACCTCCTCCGGGCGGCGGCCCTCCCACAGACCGTCCGGGCCGCGGAAGGTGGCCACCCCGCTCTCGGCGGACACCCCCGCGCCGGTCATGCAGCAGGCCTGCTTAGCTTCCGCCAGGACCCGGGCCACCTGTCGAATGTTGTCGAGCAGATCGGGCGTCATGGGCTCCCTCCTGGGCCACAGCTTGACAGCTTGCGGGCTTGGGATCAAGGTGCCGCCCATGGCGCGATCCCGATTCTGGCCGGCCGTTGCGTGGGGCATGCTCCTGCCCGTCTGCGGCTGTCATCAGTGGTTCATCAACCGGGCCGACCGCGAGGTCTACGACCTCATCGAGTCGCGCCAGCAGGCCGCCCTGGGTGAGACCCACCCGGTCCGCATCGACGAGGAGACCGGCCATACCCGTCGCAGCGGTGACCCGTACCGCTTCGCCCCCCACCCGGTGGATTCGGCCGTCCCCGACCCGTTCCGCGAGGCGACCACACCCCGCCCGAAGGGTGCAGACACGCCGCCGACCACTCCGTCAGCCGACCTGCCCGGGCACTCCGCAGGCGTTTCGGCCGAGCGAAGCGACTATCCCCAAGATCCCCTGGCGACCCAGCCGGCCGTCGACCCGGACGACCCCGAGGGCGAGCCACCGGCGGATGCCGACACCATCAGCTTCACACTGGCCGACAGCCTGGCCTACGGCCAGCGGCACTCCCGCGAGTTCCAGACCGCCAAGGAGGACCTCTACCTCTCGGCCCTGGCCCTCTCGCTGGAGCGTTTCCTCTGGACGCCGCAGCTCTCCAGCTCGCTGTCCTACGAGTTCGCCGACTACGGCCAGGTCCGCGACTTCGACCGGGCCATGACCGCCACCGCCACCCTGGCCGCCGAACAGCGCCTCCCCCTCGGCGGAACCGTAACCGCCCAGGTGATCGACCGCTGGATGCGCGACCTCAAGGTCCACACCACCAGCGGCGAAACCGGCCAGGTGATCCTGGCCGCGGACATCCCCCTGCTTCGTGGTGCCGGCCGCGTGGCCTACGAAAGCCGCTACCAGGCCGAACGTGATCTGATTTACGCCGTCCGTACCTTCGAACGCTTCCGCCGCGCGTTCGTCGTCGATATCGCCGCCGACTACTTCAACCTGCTCTCCCTCCGCGACCAGATCGAGAGCGCCAAGGCCCAGGCCAGGAGCCTGCAGGAGGCCTGGGAGCGCGCCCAGGCCCTGGCCTCCGCCGGCCCGGAGGAGGAGCTCAAGGGCACCTGGCTCGACGCCGACCGGGCCGGCGTCCAGTACCGCAGCGCCCGCAACAACATCCTGGCCGCCCGGGAACGCTACGAGACCGCCCTGGACCAGTTCAAGATCCGCCTGGGCATGGACACGGTCACGCCCCTGGCCCTCAGCGAGACCGCGGTCGAGCTGTACGAACCCACCATCACCGAGACCGAGGCCGACGAGGCGGCCCTGCACTACCGCCTCGATCTGCTGAACCGGCTCGATGAGATCGATGACGCCAGGCGCGGCGTCGAGGTCGCCCGGAACAACCTGCTCCCGGACCTCGACTTCACCGGCAGCGTGACCATGGACTCGGACCCCAACCACCCCAACGTAACCTCCTACAACACGGAGCGGACCACCTGGCGGGGGCTGCTCGAGCTGGAGGTCCCGCTGAACCGCCAGGCGGAGCGAAACGAGTTCCGTTCCGCGCTGATCGACCTCCGCCGCGCCGAGCGGCGCTACGACCAGCGCCAGGATGAGATCCGCGCCGAGGTCCGCCGAACCCAGCGGCAGATCGCCCTGGCCCGGGTGAGCCTGGAAATCCAGCGGGAGAACGTCGCGGTGGGCCAGAGGCGGGCCCTGCGTGCCCAGGCCATCTACGAAGCGGGCCGACCCGGGTCCACCATCCGGGACATCATCGAAGCGGAGAACGAGCTGCTCAACGCCCGCAACACCTTCGCCAACGCCCAGGCTGATTACCGCACCCGCATTCTGGAGTTCCTGCTGGCCACCGGCACCCTGCGGGTCGACGACGACGGGCACTGGGCGACCTACCACCAGGTCCCCGGAAGCGATCCGCAGACCCCCCCACGCACAGCCGAGTAAGCGACACCCCAAACTCGGTTCACGAATCGGCGGCGAACGCCGCGGACAACACCCCCACGCAAGAGCAGACACGACGGAGGGACGACTGAAAACTCAGCCGCCCCTCCGCAAAGCCCGGTCGGGTCCCGCCGCAGGCGCCGTCACGCACCATGCGCCGGGAATCCTGCCATCACTCCGCCGGCGTGTCGCTCCGGGCCCCTTCCGGGGTCACCTCAAACCGGACCGTCTCGCCGGTCAGATCCGCGTCGATGCGGATCACCTCGCCCCCCTCGGCGCCTCCAGGCGCAGGACCGCCTTCGAAGGTGAAGCCGATGGTCACGCCATCCTCATCGCCCGGATCCGGCAGGGTGAGCGGCATGCTCGCCCTGCCCTGTTCGTCGAACACCACCTCGCGGACGTCCGTCACCTCGCCGTTCACCTCCGCGGTCACGGTCGCCGTGAACCACCCGCGGACTGCTTCCACGCCGCCCGCCGCGGCGAAGCCGGCACCGCCCAGCAGCAGCACCGCCAGTGCCCCCACCAGAACACGATGGCGACCGACTCGTGAATGCCTGCACAGGCAATCGTGATTTTGCATGAGTCGTTCCTCCAGTTGGATGTTGCGATCCTCCCCGGGCCATCGTTGATGCCGCAGAGAGGTCAACGCCTCGTTCACAGGATCCGGTTGCACGTTCACGGGTTCACCTCCGTCCGTTCAACCTGGTGCGCAGTGCTTCCCTCGCCCGGGCCAGCCGGGACTTCACCGTCCCCGGGCGGCAGCCGATCACCGCCGCCACCTCGTCGACCGTGAGGTCCTCGAGATAGTGCAGAGCCAGCACCGCCTGGTGCTTCGGCGACAGTGTCAACAGGGCCCGTCGGGCCGCGGGCCCGTCCGCCGATCCCTCGCCGGGACCGCCCGGCGCAGTCGCCGGCAACGGCACGTCGACATCCGCGAGGACGAGCCCCCGCCGCCGGCGGCGGATCCATCGGTTGACCGTGTTCGTCGCGATGCGCAGGAGCCAGAACCGCACCGGAACGCCTCGGTACCGATAACGCGGCAGCGTCCGCAGGGCGATCAGGAACACGTCCGCCACGAGGTCCTCGGTGACGTGCACGTCGCCGGTCCGGCGAAACACGTGGCTGGCAACGGCCCGGTAGTGCCGCCGGTACAGCGCGGCGAAGGCCTGGCGGTCGTGTTTCGCCCGCTCGACCAGTTGGCGTTCCTCGTCGCGGGCACTCCCGTCCGGCTGATCCATGCAGGCTGGCAATCGCACGACGGTCATCCGAATCTCCAGGTCGGCCAGGGCAACCTTACACCTACCATAAGCCCGCCGCCGCCTTTCGGTTCCACGGTTTGTGAGCTTTTCCTCCCCGGGGCTGAAGGGCACGATCGCTGGCACAGCCGATCGGGAGCCGCTACACTATGCCCGCAGTTCACGGCCCCCGGCGCTCGGAGGCCCCAGCGGCCACCCGGAACCGTTCCCGGGCGTCGGCCCGTCCAGGACCCGCGCAGGACCGAGCATGGCAGACGGCGAACGAGAACTCGTGCAGTGGTTGCAGGAGCGGACCGGCCCGCCCAAGTGGCCCGTCCTGCTGGGCATCGGCGACGACATGGGCATCGTCGAGGTCGACAACGCCGGCGCGGTCCTCATCACCTGTGACATGCTGCTCGACGGCGTGCATTTCGACACCCGCCGGGATGCCATGGATCAGATCGGCCGCAAGGCCCTGGCGTGCAGCCTCAGCGACTGCGCCGCCATGGCGGTTCGCCCTGTGGCCGCCACCGTCTCCATCGGATGGCCCGCCGGCACCCGCAGCGAGGACATCCGCCGGCTCTTCGACGGGCTCTGCAACCTCGCCGAGGAGTTCTCCTGTGCCGTGGTCGGCGGAGACACCACCAGTTGGCGAACCAACTCTCCCACCCTGGCCATCGACGTGGCCATGATCGCCACGCCCTATCCCGGGCACCCCCCGATCCGCCGCCGGGGCGCCCGAGTGGGAGACACCCTCTACGTCACCGGCCCGCTGGGCGGCAGCCGGCTGGGCCGCCACCTGACCTTCACGCCGCGGGTGCGCGAGGCCTGTCAGATCGCCGCCGCGACCGGTCCCCACCTGCACGCCATGCTGGATCTGAGCGACGGCCTCTCCCTCGACCTGCACCGCATGTGCGAGGCCTCGCAGGTCGGCGCCGAACTCGTCGAGGACCTGCTCACCCAGGTCATCAGCGAGGACGCCCACCGAGCCGCGCAGGAGGACGAGCACTCCCCGCTGGAGCACGCCCTCAACGACGGCGAGGACTTCGAACTGCTCCTGGCCGTCGCCGGCGACGCCCCGGAGCCACCCGCCATCCAGGACGCCTATCTGCACCCCATCGGCACCGTTGTGCCGGCCGGCGTGTCCCTGCGACAGCGGAGCGGCACAAGCGTGCCCATCGAGCCCGCCGGGTGGGATCACCTCAGGTGACCCCGCGGTCCGACACCCTCGAGACTCACAGCCCCGAACAGACCCGCGCCGCCGCGGCCCGCCTGGGGGCTTTGCTCCGCGGCGGGGAAGTGATTGGCCTGATCGGGCCGTTGGGCGCCGGCAAGACGCAGTTCGTGAAGGGTCTGGCGGTCGGAAACGGCCAGGTCGATGCCACCGGAGTAACCAGTCCGACGTTCACCCTGGTCAACGAGTACCCCGGCCGCCTGCACCTCTACCACCTGGACGCCTACCGTCTGGCGAGCGGCGCCGAACTGCTCGCCCTGGGGTTCGAAGAGATGATCACCCCCGAATCGGCCGCCGTCGTCGAGTGGGCCGACCGCGTGCCCGACGCCCTCCCCGAGGATTGCCTGATCATCCGATTCGACACCACGGGTGAGAGCCGTCGTTCCCTGACCTTCGAGGCCAGCGGCCCGTCGGCGGAGCGCCTGTTGGAAGGCCTTTGCCTGCCGCCCGCCGGCGGTCCTCCGGTGACGAAACCCACGTCTCCCTGAGGCCCCTCGCACCGGGTCAACCGGCCATCGGGCGAGCCGGCGTGTCGCCGAGATTCAACATCTCCCGGCCCCCGTTGTTCTGGTTCTGCGCCGGCGATTCCCCACCGACCGCCGATAACATCCGTCCTGCACGCACCACCCCGCCGATGCCGCCGGCCAGCGTTCCGGCCACCGCACCAGCGGCCAACCGGCTCACGTCCCCGCCGCAACCCGCCTTCCCAACCCGCACATCCCGCACAGACGGACCCGGCGCGCTCGTGCCCGGGCGCCGGCGCTGGCGTGCCTGAGAAGGCCACGGCTATCGGACCGTGCCCGCCCGTCGGCCGCCGCCGCGGCAGAGCGTGCCGCCGCGGCTCCGCGGGGTGCGGACCGTGCCACGATCCCTGGCACCGGCGGCCGCACCGCGATCGCCGGCCAGGGGGAGAAGAGAACCGCCACCGGCGGTTCGACCCGCCCCAGGAGGCGGAAGGAAGCGATGACCATCCCGGAGGAGTGCCTGAACAGGCCGGGGAAGAAGCATGCCCACCCCGCGCGGCGCGGGACAGCCGCTCTTCGGAGCGACGGCTCCCGCCCCGCCGGGGCGCCGGGCAGCCGGGCCCTGGCGGGAATTGCGATCGGGGTGGTCCTGCTGGTGATGGCGGGTTCGCTGAGTCCGTTCACGTTCACCCTGGCCACCGGGCGAGCCCCGCACGGCCCGAGCCTGTCGGCCATCGGCTGGCCCGCCTCCGACCTTCACGATCTGCTCACCAACCTCGCCGTGTACCTGCCGGTCGGCGTCGCCGTGGCGGCCTGCCTCCGCCGACGGATGCCGGCCCTGGCCACGGTTGTCCTGACCGGCCTGGCCGGCGGGAGCGCCGCCCTGCTCGCGGAGTGCCTCCAGACCTGCATACCCGTTCGCAGTCCGTCCTGGTGGGACGTCATGGTCAACGTGATGGGAACGCTCTGTGGAGCCCTGCTCGCCGGCCCGGCCTTGTGGTTGGCGGAATGGACCTTTCAGCGGGCCGCCCGGGCCGCTGCCCGCAAACCCATGACCAGCCTGGCGACCGCCCTGATGGCCGGACTCTTCGTCACCGGCCTGGCGCCCTTTGACCTGGTCACCAACACCGGCGAGCTGCACGCCTCCCTGGCCGCATCCCGGTGGATACCGCTGCCCGGCGGCACCGCCTCCGCCGCAACCGGCCCGGCCACCCCGGCCGCCCACGCGGACCTCGCCGCCTGGGGTTTCGCCGGCGTGTTCTTCGCCCTGGGTTTCTTCCTGGCCCTGGCCGGGCGGGAGAACGGCTCGCCCCGGAGAATCGCCTGGGAAAGCGCCATCGGACACGCCGCCCTGCTCGCCGTGCTGATCGAGGCGATGCACTGGTTTGTGATATCCCGTTGCTTCCAGGGCCGCGACGTCGTCCTGGAAGTGATCGCCGCTGCGCTGGGCGCCCACCTGGCCATTTACGCCGTGGACCAGCCCGCGCGGTCCGGATGGCTGGGGCGCCCGGGCCTGGTGCTTCAGCCCGTACTCCTTCTGCCGGCGCTGCTGGTCCAGGCAGGCTACCACCTGCTCTCGGCCGTCGTCTCCTCCGGGTTCCGGCCCTGCCTTACCGGCGTCTCGCCGGCGCCCTGGATCCCCTTTGCCGGTTACTACGGCCGCTCGCTGATCGAGGTGGGCAGCCATTTCGTAGTGCTGGGTGCCGGGGCTGCCATGATGGCCATCACCGTGGTCCTGCTCGTCCGCCGCCTGGACCACCGGACTCGCTGGTTCCTGGCCGGCGCTTCGGTCGTGCTGGTGGCGATCGCCGGCCAGGGTCTCCGCTTTCTCGCCGCCGGCGGTGCCGTCGACCCTGCGGATCCGCTGATCGCCGCTGCCGCCGTGGCGGGCGCCGCCCTGGTCTACGAGGCCATCCGCCGGGCCGCCCGTTCCTATCGGACCGCGACCCGGCTCCAGCCCGTCACCGCTTGACGATCGCCCGGTCCAACGCTAACGTGCGGTTTTGTCCTGCCCCGCAGTAGTGGTGCTTGCGTTTTCCGTGCCGGAACGATCCGTTGAACATCATTGTGGTCTGTTCGGGGTGTTCGGTCATCCCGACGCGGCGCAGCTCACCCAACTCGGGCTGTATGCCCAGCAGCACCGCGGGCAGGAGTCTGCCGGCATCTGCACGACGGACGGCCAGCAGATCAAACGCCATGCCGGCCTGGGCCTGGTCGGCGAGGTCTTCCCCAAGCGCACCATCAACGAACTCCGCAACCCGATTGCCATCGGCCATGTCCGATACTCGACGACCGGATCCAGCACGGTCGAGAACAGCCAGCCTTTACTGTTCCGCTTCTCCGGGGGCGAGGTGGCCATCGCCCACAACGGCAACCTGATCAACGCCGCCCTGCTGCGAGACCGGTACGAGCAGGAAGGCCACATCTTCCAGACGAGCTGCGACACCGAGGTGATCATCCACCTGCTGGCCAAGGCGGCTCACTCGGGCGAGCCGAATCCCCTGCTCCGTGTGTTGGGCGACCTCCAGGGTGCCTTCAGCCTGCTGCTGCTGTTCGCCGACCGCATCGTGGCCGTGCGGGACATCATGGGCTTCAGGCCGCTGGCCCTGGGACGCACCGCGGATGGCGCCTACGTCGTGGCCTCAGAGACCTGCGCCCTGGACATGGTCGACGCAGACTACGTGCGGGACGTCGAGCCCGGCGAGGTGCTCACCATCTCCAAGGACGGGCTCTCCAGCGAGCGGTTCGGGAACGGCAACGGCAACGGCGGCCGCGGGGCGGCCTGCATCTTTGAACTGATCTACTTCGCCGATCCGTCCAGCAGCGTCTTCGGCGAGAACGTCCACGTGGCCCGGGACAGCATGGGGGCCCGACTGGCCCGCGAGGCCCCCGTCGAGGCGGACATGGTCATGCCCGTGCCCAACTGCGCCCGCTGCGCCGCGATGGGCTATGCCCGGGAAAGCGGCATCCCCCTGGGCCGCGGCTTCACCACCAGCCATTACGCCGGGCGGTCGTTCATCATGCCCTCGCAGGCCTCGCGCGACCTGGCGGTGAAGATGAAGCTGAACGTGATCAAGGAAACCGTCCGGGGCAAGCGGCTGGTGGTGGTCGAGGACTCGGTCGTTCGCGGAACCACCACCCGGGGCAAGATGGGCGCCCTGCGGAAGGCGGGCGCCAAGGAGATCCACCTGCGGGTGGCCAGCCCCCCCATCCGCCACCCCTGCTACTTCGGCATCGATTTTCCCGACCCGCGGCGGCTGGCAGCCACCGGGCGCAGCGTCGAGGAGATCCGCGAATACCTGGAGGTGGATTCGCTGCACTACCTGTCGCTCGAGGGGATGCTGGCGTGCGTGCGCATGCCGGCGGCGAAGTACTGCACGGCCTGCTTCTCGGACGACTACCCCATCGATGTGACCGAACCGGTCGAGAAGTTCGCGCTGGAACGGAGACAGCTCCGGCTGTTCCCCTGACCCCGTGATCCGCGGGCCCGGCGCGGAGCGGTCCGCATCACCTCCGGCGGCCCGGGCGGCGTGCGGCGTGTACTGCGGGACGAAGCGGCTTGAAATCCAAACGATCCATCACCTACGCCCAGGCCGGCGTGAGCATCGAGGCCAACGCCCGCTGGGTGGACTCCATCCGCCAGGCCATGGCCAGCACCTACGGCCCCCGGGTCTGCAACCGGCACAACGCCTTCGCCGGGCAGTTCCGCCTGGACTACGACGAGGTGCTCTTCCGCCGGAACTACCGCCGCCCGGTGCTGGTCGGCTGCACCGACGGCGTGGGCACCAAGGTGCTGCTGGGCATCCAGACCGGGCGGGTGGCCGGCCTCGGCGTGGACCTGGTGGCCATGAGCGTCAACGACCTGATCACCTGCGGGGCCGAGCCGCTCTTCTTCCTGGACTACCTGGCCGTCCACCGGCTGGATCCCCCGGCCCTGGCCGAGATCATCGAGGGCGTGGCCGACGGCTGCCGCCAGGCCGGCTGCGCCCTGCTGGGCGGCGAGACCGCCGAGATGCCCGACCTCTACGCCCGGGATCACTTCGACCTGGCCGGCTTCGCCGTCGGCGTCGTCGAGTTCCGCCGCCAGATCGACCCCGATAGGGTGACACCGGGTGACATCCTGATCGGCCTGCCCTCCAGCGGACCGCATTCCAACGGCTACACCCTGATCCGCAAGCTGGTCGATCGCCGGGATCTCGACCGGCACCGGGACGAGTTGGGCGAGACACCCGCCGAGGCCCTGCTGCGCCCCACGCGCATCTACGTGAACGCTGCGCAGGCTGTTCTGCGCCGCTACCGCGTCAAGCGGGTGGTGACCGCCATGGCCCACATCACCGGCGGCGGCCTCCCCGAGAACGTCGGCCGCATCCTGCCGCCCGACTGCGACGCCGTCATCCGCACCAGGAACTGGAAGCCCCCGCCGGTGTTCCCCTTCCTCCAGCGGCAGGGCGTCACCCGCCGCGAGATGTTCCGCGTGTTCAACATGGGCATCGGCTACGTCCTCGCCGTCCGGCCCGCCTTCGCCAACGGCGTGCAGCGCATCCTTCGCCGGGCCGGCGAGCAGCCCGCCGTCATCGGCGAGGTCACCCCAGGATCCGGCAAGGTCCGCCTGCGCTGATCCCCCGCAACGGCTCCACGCGCCGCCACGGCAGCGTTCCCACCACGAAGAAATCAGTGGCCGTGCCGTCACCTGGTGCGAGCACCAACAGCCATCGAAGAGAAGCACCGTTGCCGTACGGAGTCACCGCCCCCACAATCCCCAAGATCGGGAGATTCCTGGTGTCCTGGATATCTTGTCGGCTCCGGGGCGTGAGCCTGGCGACCTGCAAAGGTCCATGCGACACTCCGCCGTGCTGCCCCGGAGGGGCAGATTGAAAGTAGCCCAGCGATTCATCGCTGGGTCGACTGCCCGAAAGAAAACCAAAGTCC
>Ga0180432_10011505_pt1 | contig 10409 bp, 7 predicted proteins | sample SS_ome_10_FD_132414 | JGI IMG/M metagenome (GOLD analysis project Ga0180432, IMG submission 132414) | Hypersaline lake sediment archaeal communities from the Salton Sea, California, USA - SS_1_MS_2 metaG | ecosystem: Environmental > Aquatic > Non-marine Saline and Alkaline > Hypersaline >...
CGATTCTGCTTCCGGCGGCACTTTCCGTACCGCGAAATGTCCTCGGGCGGCTCGGCTTTCCCCTCCGCCCTGCAGGAAATCGCCGCCGATCGCTCGATTCGCGAGGTCGTTCTTAGCGGGGGCGACCCGTTGATTCTGTCCGACCGCGAGTTGGCCGAACTCGCCGAAAAACTGGCCCAAATTCCCCACCTCCGCAGGCTTCGTGTTCACTCTCGAATGCCGGTGATGATCCCTCAACGAGTAACCGACGAGTTGCTTTCCCTGCTTCGGGGGGGGCGATTGTCGACCATGGTTGTGGTCCACGTGAATCATCCGGCCGAGATCGACGCCGCCGTGACCACGGCCTTTGGGCGTTTGATCGATGCCGGCGTCCCGGTTTTGGGGCAGTCGGTGTTGCTGCGGGGTGTCAACGATCGGGCCGACGTGCTGGACGCGTTGTGCCAACGGCTGATCGACTTGCGGGTGATCCCTTATTACCTGCATCAACTCGACGCGGTGGCCGGGGCGGCCCATTTCGAGGTGCCCGTGGCGGCCGGCGTGGCTTTGATCGAAGAGCTTCGAGCCCGGCTGCCCGGCTACGGCGTGCCTCGCTACGTTCGTGAAACACCCGGTGGAGCGAGCAAGGAACCGCTGGCGTAAAACGAGCCGCGAGCGCATGCCGATCTGATTACAGGCCTAAGCCTCCGCTCGCTTTTGGTGCGACACTTCTCCCCCCGTTCTTCGGGGTGTCGCGCTGTCGCGGCACTTGGCGGGGGGGCTGGCATGTTTTCCCAATAACCAGTACCATGAACGACTTGTAAAAACACACTGTCCATTGTTGTTCTCATTGAGGGAGTGATTTTATGTCCGATTACGCGGATCTGTACAATGCTATTTTGACGGGCAACGCCAAGAAGGCCGAAGAGGTCACCAAGGCCGCGATCGCGGAAAAGGTCGATCCCACCGAGTTGGTCCAGAAATACATGATCCCGGCCATGGATGAGGTTGGCAAGCGATTTGAGTGCAACGAATACTTCGTTCCCGAGTTGCTCATTGCCGCTCGCGCCATGAAAACCTCGCTGGAGTTGATCACGCCCTTGTTGACCGACGCCGGCGTGGAGCCGGTCGGTCGTGTGGTGATTGGCACCGTCCAAGGTGATTTGCACGATATCGGCAAGAACCTCGTGGCCTCGATGCTCGAGGGCGGGGGATTTCAGGTGGTCGATCTGGGTGTGGACGTTCCTCCGGAGAAGTTCGCGGAAGCCGCCAAGGAAAAAGACGGTACGATCGTGGCTCTGTCCGCCCTGCTTACCACGACGATGACGATGATGAAGAACGTCATCCAGGCCCTGGAGGCAGCGGGTATCCGTGCCAATACGAAGGTGATGATCGGCGGTGCCCCCATTACCCAGCAGTATGCCGACGAGATCGGCGCCGACGGCTACAGTGACAATGCCAGCGCGGCGGTGGCATTGGCTCGAAAGCTGGCGTAGACGCTCTGTTTTAGCAACCGTGCGACACGATGGGCTTGCTCACGGTGTCGCGCGGTGCCTTGTTTTGGCGGACGCGACAGACGAGTCCGTTGGCCCATGTGGATTTAACGAACGTGACTGCATCAAACAACAGCGTGACTTATCGGGAGATGCTCGCCTCCGACCGTTTTCATTACGGCGCCGAGGTGGTGACGACGCGTGGTCTGGAACCGGTCGATACACCCGGCAACTTGGCTGGATTTGCCAAGGACCTGTTGGCGGACCCGCGGATTGGTTGGATTTCGGTTACCGATAATCCGGGTGGTGGTCCGATGCTTCCCCCCGATTGGCTCGGTGGATTGGTGGCCGAGCACCGTGACCGCGTCGTTCTGCATTTAACCTGCAAGGATTTGAACCGCAACGGCCTGGAAGCCGCGGCGTGGCGCTATGCCTCCGAGGGTTTCAAGAACATTCTGGCCATCACCGGCGACTATCCCACGGGCGGCTTCGGCGGCGTGGCCGAGCCGGTGTTCGATCTCGATTCCGTCAGCCTGATCGCGTTGTTGAAATCGATGAACGACGGGCTGAGCGTGCTGGGGCGTCGCGGCAAACCCGAAACGCTGCCGGCGACCGATTTCTTCGTCGGCTGCGTTGTTTCGCCCTTCAAACGCCACGAGCGCGAGTTGGTGCCGCAGTATTACAAGCTCGTACGAAAGATCGCCGCCGGCGCCCAGTGGGTTGTTCCGCAGCTCGGTTACGATATGCGGAAGTTTCACGAGGTGAAGTTGCTTCTTGAAGCCCGAGGTATCGACGTGCCGGTTATCGGCAATGTGTACCTGTTGACCAAGGGCGTGGCCAAGTTGTTCAACAGCGGCAAGTTGGCCGGCTGCGTGGTCAGCGACGAGTTGCTGCAGACGATTGAGAAGTACGCCGCCGGCCCCGACAAGGGCAAGCAGTTTTGCCGGGAGTTGGCCGCCAAACAGCTGGCGATTTTCAAGGGTCTGGGGTTTGCCGCGGGGTATCTTGGCGGCATCCACAAGGCCGATGGTTTTGGCCCGGTCATCGAGCTTGCCGAGAGCTACGGCGTCGACGATTGGCGCATGTTTATCCGAGAGATTCAATACTCGCAGCCCGACGAGTTTTTCTTCTTCGACCACGACCGCGCCACCGGCCAAAGCGACGCCAGCCGCATTAGTCGCGAGTACCTCGATTCACTGAAGCGTCCGCCGAAGTCGAAAGAGGTCAATCTGAATTATCGGCTTTCGCGGTGGGTTCACAGCGTGGCGTTCACTCGCGACAAGGCGTTATACCCGTTGCTGAAGCGGATTTTCGCCCGGTGGGATAGGAAACCGGGATTCCTCAGCCGGATGGCCTATCGGGTGGAGCGAATCTCGAAGTTGGCGATGTACGGCTGCCAGGACTGCGGTGGTTGCAGCCTGCCCGACTGTGCCTACCTTTGTCCCAAAAAATATTGTTCAAAATGCGATCGCAACGGGCCGTGCGGCGGCTCGGCCAACGGTCGCTGCGAATTGGACGACAAAGAATGTTTTTGGGCGAGAATTTACGAGCGGCTGAAGTTCTACGGCGAGTCGGAGACAATGCTCGATCACCCGGTGACCTTTTACAACGCCTCGTTGAAGGAGACGTCGTCCTGGGCCAATGCGTTCCTCGATCAAGACCATAATGCACCGCAAAAATAGAGATGTAGGGGTTGGAGGCAAGGATTTCGTTCCAATTTCCAATCCTTCTTAAAAAAGGAGCCTTTTTCATGCCACTTCCCGGTTTGACGATTATTGGGGAAACGATCAATGATTCGGTCCCCTCGACAAAGAAACTGTTCGACGCGAACGATATCGAGGGCCTTTTGGAACTCGCCCGAATGCAAGATGAGAAGGGTGCGTCCTACATCGATGTGAACATCGGTCCTCGTTCGCCCGAGTTCATGGCCGACATGGTGAAGAAGGTTCAGGGCGTGACGGCCAAACCGCTGTCGATTGATACGCCCGACCCCGACATCGCAAAGGCCGGTCTGGAGGCCTACGACCAAGACCGAGCAGGCGGCCAAAAGCCGATTCTCAACTCGGTCAGCGCCCTGCGGACGGGGATGTTCGAGTTGTGCAAGGTCCAGCCCTTTAAGCCGATCTTGCTGGTGTCGGAAAATGTGGTGGACGGTCGGTCGAAGCCGTGTCACACTGCCGAAGAAACCTATGAAGCGGCGAAGCAACTGGTGCAAACCTTCCTCGGCCAATGCCCCGGCGCGACCAATGACGACTATATCATCGATCCCGGCATCGCCCCCTTGGGCAGCGACTCGGAGGGCAACATCCATCGATTGATTGCCGCGATGGGGCTAATTCACGCGGACCCGTTTTTTGCCGGCTGCCACGCCTCGGTGGGGCTGAGCAATTTTACCGTGATGCTTCCGCCGAAGCGTCCCGACGGTTCCCCGGTCAAAGGACCGCTGGAGAGCGCGTTTCTTACGAAGGCCATGCCGCTTGGGTTGGACATGGTGATTGGCTCGGTCAAGCGCAAGTATGAGGTGCTTACGGCCGACCATCCCGCCATGGTCTGCCTCGAAGACTGCCTGAAGCTGAAAGGTTTCGACGTATTGATGCGAGTGCGGGAGTTTTATGCGAGCTGAGCTTCAGCGAACGTTGCATAACCGCAAGCAGTTGTTTCACTAGCCCCGAACCCCGAACCACTGACCACTAGCCATGTCCGACTCCACTCGTCCACTGCCGCCCGATATTGAAATCGCCCGTCGCTCGAAGATGTTGCCCATTGAGGAGATTGCCGCCAAGCTGAAGATCGGCGACGACGACCTGGAGCACTATGGCAAAGACAAGGCGAAGGTATCGCTCGATTTATATCGTCGCCTGGAAGACAAGCCCGCCGGCAAGCTGGTGCTGGTGACCGCGATCACGCCGACGCCGGCCGGCGAGGGCAAAACCACGACGAGCATCGGATTGTGCGACGGCCTGAACCGGATCGGTAAGCAAACGGTTGCGTGCCTGCGCGAACCGTCGTTGGGGCCATGTTTTGGCATGAAGGGTGGCGCCGCCGGTGGCGGCTATGCCCAGGTGGTCCCCATGGAGGACATCAACCTCCATTTCACCGGCGACTTCCACGCCATCGAGTTGGCCCACAACCTGCTGTCCGCCATGCTGGACAACCACATCCATCACGGCAACGCTCTTGGCATCGACGTTCGACGCGTTACCTGGAAGCGTGTTGTAGACATGAACGACCGCGCGCTCCGCGACATCACCGTCGCACTGGGCGGACCGGGGAACGGTTTCCCTCGCGAAGATGGCTTCGACATCGTCGTCGCATCGGAAATCATGGCGATCTTCTGTCTCGCGACGGATCTGGAAGACCTCAAGGAGCGCATCGGTCGCATCGTGATTGCCTACACGCGCGACAAGCAGCCGATCTATGCCCGGGACCTCAACGCGCCCGGTGCCATGACAGTGCTCCTGAAAGACGCGCTGTCCCCCAACCTCGTCCAGACGCTGGAAGGAACACCGGCCTTCGTCCACGGTGGCCCGTTCGCGAATATCGCACACGGATGCAACAGCGTGATCGCGACCACCGGTGCGCTACGCCTAGCGGACTACGTCGTCACTGAAGCCGGCTTCGGGGCGGATCTCGGAGCTGAGAAGTTCATCGACATCACCTGTCGTAGCGCTGGTCTACGACCTTCGACTGCAGTGATCGTGGCGACCGTTCGTGCGCTGAAGTTCCACGGCGGTGCAGACGCCAAATCACTAACCGACGAGGATCTCGACGCCCTGAAAGCGGGAATGGTCAACTTGGAAAGGCACATCGCCAATGTGCGTGACCACTACGGAGTTCCGCCCATCGTGTCGATCAATCGTTTCGCATCGGACACGCAAGCCGAGCTCGATCTACTGCGTTCGCATGTCGAGTCCCTGGGGGTTCCGATCGTTCTCGCTGATCACTGGGCCCAGGGTGGCGCCGGTGCGGCCGAATTGGCACGGGTAGTGGTGGAAGTCTGTGACGCTGATGACACCCCGGTCGATGCCGGTCACGATTCCTTCGTCTACGACGACGACGCCTCGCTGTGGGAGAAGGTTGAAGCGATTGCCACGAAGATCTACGGCGCCTCCGAGGTCACGGCTGATGCGAAAGTGCGAACCCGCTTGCGGGAACTTGCACAGGAGGGCTACTCGCACTTGCCGGTATGTATCGCCAAGACTCAATACTCGTTCTCGACGGATCCAACATTGCGCGGCGCTCCGTCTGGACACTCGATGAACATTCGCGAGGTGCGACTCTCGGCGGGAGCCGGATTCATCGTCGTCGTGTGCGGGGACATCATGACGATGCCGGGTTTGCCGAAGGTGCCGTCAAGCGAACGCATCGACGTGGTCGATGGTCAGGTAGTCGGGCTGTTCTGACAGTGGGACACACCACAGATCCCAGGCCGACGACCCGGTTGGAGGACGTCTCGGCCGCCACGTTGCGCGAGATCGATCGCATCGATCGCGTGGTCGTCGAGTCACCCTTGACCATCACCGCTGGCGATCATGTGCTCGCAACCACTATGCGGACTCCGGGCCACGATCTCGATCTTGCTGCCGGCTGGCTGGTCAGTGAAGCCGGGCTGCGTAAGGCCGAGGACATCGTGGCCCTCAAGGCGTTCGCGGCGTCTGCTCAGGCGAAGGACGATTCCGATCCTGCTGCCCCGGAGGAAGTGGACACCGTCCGGGTGCAACTCGCTCTCGGCATCGAGCCGCCGCGTCCTCGCGCCTACATGACATCGAGTTCGTGCGGGGTTTGCAGTGCAGACATCCTGGATGCTTTTCCGGAGCCGTACGCGCCGTTGCATACAGCTGACTGGCGTCTGGAACCACGACAGGCCCTCGAACTGGTTCGGCAGATGCGGGCTCGTCAGAAGATGTTCGACCTGACCGGTGCTCTGCATGCCGCGGCGCTCGTGGGCCCGCAGTCGGAGGTGCTGCACGTGCGCGAGGACGTCGGTCGACACAACGCTGTAGACAAAGTGATCGGACACGCGCTAATGGAAGGTGACCTTCCGCTCACTGATCATGTACTTGTTGTCAGCGGGCGGGTGTCCTACGAGATTGTCGCTAAGGCTCTGAGCGCGTGCGTCGGGGCGCTGGTCGCGGTCTCCGGGCCTACCACCTTGGCTGTCGATGTCGCGCGGGCCCATGATTTCCTGCTCATCGGATTCGCTCGCGATGACCGCATGAACATCTACTCCGGAGGGGCGTGGATCGCCGCATGACGCAAACGTCCACGTTCGACACCTGGTCGGCAGTTACTGCCAAAGAAGTCATCGAACCGATCGCCAGCACACCGGGACCGGTCCTTCGGTGCCTGCAAGCCATGCAAGACCGATTCGGATACGTACCGGCTGATGCGGTGGCATTGATTGCTGAAGCGTGCAACGCCTCGCGTGCAGACGTACACGGTGTCCTGACGTTCTACGCAGACCTTCGGACCACACCTCCTCCTGCGGTTCCAGTACGTCTCTGTGCTTCCGAGGCGTGTCAGGCGGTAGGTGCCCGGCAATTGCGGGCCGACTGGATGCGGCGCTGTGAGCAAGACCCCGAACTGGCCGAAGCAACGGGTACCGATGAGCCGATCTTCTGTCTGGGTAACTGTGCGCTCGGGCCAGCCGCGTTGGTGGCAGATTCCTTGATCGGACTGGCAACTGCGGACCGCATCGAGGCGGCTGTGCGTGCTCGCTGGGAAGCAGGGTCGCGATGACCATCTGGTACGTCCCGCGAGATGCCGCCGCCAAATCGGTTGGCGCCGACCAAGTAGTGGCGGTTCTCGAGGGTCGCGGCGAAACAGTTGTTCGAACGGGCAGTCGGGGCATGCTGTGGCTCGAGCCGCTCGTCGAACGTGCCGATGAGCCCGGTGGCGTTCGAGTCGGCTGGTCGAACGTCACAGCAGATGACGTTGCGAAAGCCGAACTCGATCCGAATGCGGACAACTATCTGGGAGTTGTTGCCGACATCGACTACCTCGCACGGCAAGACCGCTGGGTATTCGACAAGGTTGGCGTCATCGATCCGCTCGATCCTGAGGACTACCTCGCGAATGGGGGTACCGCGGGCCTTCGCGCCGCTCTCGCGAAGAGCCCGGAAGAAGTGGTGACCGAAGTAACCGATTCCGGACTGCGTGGTCGCGGGGGCGCAGGTTTCCCAGCAGGTATCAAGTGGCGGACGGTTGCCCAGACCCCACCACGGCCGCATGCGGGTGATCACGCAAATGCCCTGGCGCACAAGTACGTATGCGTGAACGCGGATGAAGGTGACAGCGGCACTTTTGCCGACCGAATGCTGATCGAAGGTGATCCGTTCTGCCTTCTGGAAGGCATGGCGATCGCTGCCTATGCGGTTGGAGCCGATCGCGGCATTGTGTATTTGCGATCGGAGTACCCCGATGCGATCGAAGTGCTCCAGCAGGCGATTGTTATCGCACGAGAGTGCGGCTGGCTGGGCGGTTCAGTCCTCGAGTCGGATCTTTCCTTCGATGTAGAGGTGATTGTCGGTGCGGGGTCCTACGTCTGCGGTGAGGAAACCGCCATGCTCGAGAGCATCGAGGGGCGCCGCGGCATGGTGCGGGTGAAACCGCCGCTTCCTGCGATCGAGGGTGTATTCGGGACCCCGACGGTGATCAACAACGTCATGACCATTGCGAGTGTTCCCTCGATCATCGCTCGTGGTGCGAGCGAGTACGCGGCGTTAGGGACCGAGAAATCGCAGGGCACCCAGGTCTTCCAACTGGCCGGGAACATCGCCCGCGGGGGTATTGTCGAGACGGCTTTCGGGGTGAGCGCGCGCGAACTCGTCGAGGACTTCGGTGGGGGAACCCGAACCGGACGCCCCGTGCGCGCGGTGCAGATCGGAGGTCCGCTCGGCGCCTACCTTCCCGTGGATCGGCTCGATGTCCCGATGGGCTACGAGACCCTCGCCGAGGCGGGCGGCATGATCGGTCACGGGGGAGTGGTTGTTTTCGACGACACCGTCGATATGGCCGATCAGGCGCGTTTCGCCATGGAGTTCTGCGCCGAGGAATCCTGTGGGAAGTGCACGCCGTGCCGCATCGGTTCCGTTCGTGGGGTGGAAGTGATTGACCGAATCCGCTCAGGGGTGGATCCTGAAGACAACACGGTGCTTCTCAGGGATCTATGCGAGGTGATGACCGACGGCTCGCTGTGTGCCATGGGCGGCCTGACCCCGATGCCTGTGCTCAGCGCGTTAGACAACTTCCCCGAGGACTTCACACCATCGATGAGGAGGACAGATGACCGTTCTCGATGATCGCACCAGCGGTCAGCGCGACGATCAACGCGATCTGGGGACCCCGGCGGTCGATACCCAGACGATCGTCACAGTGCTCATCGACGGCGTGCCGGTCGAGGTGCCGGAAGGCACGTCGGTCATGCGGGCCGCGGCCCTCGCCGGTTCATCCGTGCCGAAGTTGTGTGCAACCGATTCCCTCGCTGCATTCGGCTCGTGCCGCCTGTGCCTGGTCGAGATAGACGGCAAGCCCGGTACTCCTGCGTCCTGCACCACCCCGTGTTCCGATGGATTGTCGGTTCGTACGCAGACGCCCAAGTTGGACAAGCTCCGCAAGGGTGTCATGGAGTTGTACATCTCAGACCATCCGCTCGATTGCCTCACCTGCCCGGCAAATGGCGATTGCGAACTACAGGACATGGCGGGTGTGGTCGGACTACGGGATGTCCGCTACGGCATGGAAGGCGAGAACCACCTCGATGCTCCGAAAGACGAATCGAACCCGTACTTCACCTTCGATGAGAGCAAGTGCATCGCGTGCAGCCGCTGTGTTCGTGCCTGCTCCGAGGTCCAAGGCACATTCGCGCTGACGATCGCCGGACGGGGCTTTGGCTCGAAAGTCTCGGCGAGCGACGGCGTGCCGTTCCTGGAAAGCGAATGCGTCTCCTGCGGCGCCTGTGTGCAGGCCTGTCCTACGGCCACGCTGCAAGAAAAGACGGTCATAGATCTGGGCGTTCCCACTCGCAAGGTCAAGACCACGTGCGCCTACTGCGGAGTGGGCTGCTCCTTCGTAGCCGAGCTGCGTGGCGATGAATTGGTGCGCATGGTTCCGGACAAGACCGGCGGCGCCAACGCTGGACACTCGTGCGTGAAAGGTCGCTTCGCCTGGGGTTATGCCGGCCACGAGGACCGTGTTACCGCCCCGATGATCCGCGAGTCCATCGACGACGAATGGAAGGTAGTCGACTGGGACGAGGCGATCGGGTTCGCGGCATCGCGATTGAAAGAAATCCAGGCCCAATATGGAGTCGACGCCATCGGTGGCATCACATCGTCACGGTGCACGAATGAAGAGGTGTACGTCGTACAGAAGATGGTGCGCACAGCATTCGGAACCAACAATGTCGATACGTGTGCTCGGGTGTGCCACTCGCCTACTGGATACGGACTCAAGCAGACCTTCGGGACGAGTGCGGGAACTCAGGACTTCAAGTCGGTCGAGAAAGCCGACGTCATCATGGTGATCGGCGCTAATCCGACCGACGCCCACCCGGTGTTCGCCTCGCGAATGAAGCGGCGACTGCGGCAGGGGGCGGAGTTGATCGTGGTCGATCCGCGCACCATCGATCTGGTGCGTTCGGCGCACATAGAAGCCAGCCACCACCTGCAGCTTCAGCCGGGGACGAACGTGGCGATCGTGAATGCGATGGGACACGTCGTGGCAACGGAGGGTTGGATCGATCGGGCATTCGTCGAACAGCGGTGCGATCCGGCGTCATTCCAGGCGTGGGAGGAGTTCATCCGGCTGCCGGAGAACAGTCCCGAGGCTCTTGAGGAGGCCACCGGCGTGCCCGCTGACCAGGTGCGCGCAGCGGCTCGCGCCTACGCAACTGCCCCGAATTCGGCGATCTACTACGGGCTAGGCGTCACAGAGCATTCC
>Ga0180432_10011506_pt1 | contig 10409 bp, 17 predicted proteins | sample SS_ome_10_FD_132414 | JGI IMG/M metagenome (GOLD analysis project Ga0180432, IMG submission 132414) | Hypersaline lake sediment archaeal communities from the Salton Sea, California, USA - SS_1_MS_2 metaG | ecosystem: Environmental > Aquatic > Non-marine Saline and Alkaline > Hypersaline >...
ATCATTCATTCTTTTAACCTAAATCAAGAGGGTTCGTTATATACCAACAAAATACGGTTATGCAAGAATGGATTTACTAAAGCTACTGATTCTAAGTTGATAAAGGCCCTAGGTTAATAAATTCATCGAGCAGTGATACCAAAATAAATATAAATAATAATAGGAGACTATTTAGATATGGCTTACGTTCAGAAACGAAGAATTGACGGGATGATTTCAGCTAGTATTAGTGCTACTTCAGCTACTAACATTATTGTTTGTCAGGTTGACCGAGACCGAGTAAATGACGGAGTAGTTTTTGACTGGTCTTCTGGTGCAGAACTTTCGGCGGGACAGATATGGGAAGTTTGGCTTCAGAGTCCAGTTGCCCTTAGTTCCCATACATTATTTGCAGTTAGAGCAACAGGCTCTCTTAAAGTAGATATTTATGAAAACCCCACACCTACGGGGTCGTATACAAATTTAACAACATTTAACAGAAATAGAAATTCTGTTAATATAGGTTCAACTATTGTGAGAGTTTCAGATACCCAAGCAGCGGTATTAGGTACTCTTATAAAACCTTTTCAGATTCATGCTCCTGAAAGTATGCCATTTCAACCGGACTGGCCAGCATATGAGTGGATTATGAAAACTGGATCAGAAGATTATTTATTAAAATTTGAAAATATCGATACAGTTCTGGGTTATGTTAGTCTTGATCTAGTATTCCAGGAGGTATAATGAGCAAATATAGTATTAAGTATATAAAAGAGGATGGATCTGTTGCTTTATCTAATGATTGGATAGCAGGACCTTATCTTATTTCCGCATCTTGTGTTGCTGTTGGTTCTGGAACTTCTGGAATCTCTGCTACTTCTGGCGGAGGTATACTATTTGACGGTTCTAATTTCTATGGTTGGAACGGAACGTCTTTAATTTCATTGGATACGCAGGGTGCAGTGCCAGGAGGTTCTGATCGACAAATTCAATTCAATGATGGGGGAACGCTTAGTGGTACAGCAGGTCTTACATTTACAACTGGAAATGAACTACAATTATCTGGTGGCGTTGGTATCACTGCTTTTTCTAGCGACGGAACAATGGCAGGCAATTCGGATGATGTTGTACCAACCGAGGCCGCGGTAGTTACATTTGTTCAAGCCGCGACAGCTGCCTCACATGTTACTCCTGGAGGTGCTAACAGATACATTCAATTCAATGACAACGGATCTTTTGGAGGAATATTAAATTTTTATCTTAATACTGATTACAGTCTTTTGATGTTTAATTCTCCGGGTATTGTAAGTTATAATAATGGAGGTAATTGGGGTATTGCAGGAACATCATATTCTAGCAACGCTCAAAACGGATCTAATATATCTTTAACTCATGTTAGAGGTACACAAAGTTCACCTTCAACTACTCTTACATACGACCTTCTGGGAAGTATTCAATTTGGTGGCGGAGGAGCATGGGGTGCTGGAACATCAGTTCGGTTTGGTGCCTGGGCATCAGAAGATTGGACAACTACTTCTGCTAGGGGCGGAGAATTTCGCCTGTATACTACACCAAATGGTTCTTTTAGTCCTGTATGGGCTATGACAATAACACATAGCGGTTCCGTAGGTTTGAAGAATGGAACAGCTACTATATATGAACGACTAGATTTGCCTGATGCTTCAGGTATCGGAGCAATAAGAATTGGTGATGCTGTTAATACCGTATCAGGTACAATTAAATATGACGGTAATTACTGGGGACATGATGGTAGTGATTGGGTTAGGTTAGATCTTCCGCAGTCAATAGCCGGTTCAGCAGCAACAGCAGCACAATTTATTTCTAAAGAACCGATGGGGTTTCCTAATCGAACCGATTCGGTGATATCCTTTGATAATGCAACTAGAACTTTGTGGATTACAGCCGCTGCTGGATCTGCTTCTACCTTTGAACATTATTTTCAAGGTAAAAAATATACAACTACTGCTGCATCAGCTCAGATAGCTGATTCAACGGGCACTTGGTATTTTTATTTTGATGAAGGAACATTAACAGCAACCTCAGCTACTAGTTGGGGAGGTGATTATGGAGTAGTCTGTCAAGTAGCAATAGTTTATTGGAATGGCCTTTCTGGCAATGGCGCACTTATTGAAGAAAGACACGGCCTTACAATGGATTGGGCTACACATCAATGGGCCCATTTAACAATAGGTACTAGATATGGTTCTGGTCTTACAATAAGCGCTACTGTCAATGGCACCGGAAATAATAATACTGATGCGACGGTACAACTTACTTCTGGATCTATATTTGATGAAGATTTAAGAATTGATATTACTGACAGTTCTGGTTCTGATTTTTTCAATCAGATATTATCTCCTACAGCACAAATTCCTGTAGTATATCTTTCTGGTGGTCCAGGATATATTCAAAGAATCCCTGCTAGCGATTTTCCGGTATATTATGATGGCACTAGAATAACATATAATGAATTTTCTGGTGGATCTTGGCAAATATCTACTGTCCAGGACCGTTATTATGTTGCGGTATGGTTCTTTGCTTCAAATTCTACTAATAGCCCTGTCATTGCTTTTATGGGACAACGAGAAGATGATAAACTGATAGATGCTGAAGCGAACAATACCTTGGAATCATTATCATTCGGTAATACTACAATTGAAGAATTAAAAGTTTTGTATCGAGTAATATATCAAACTAGAAATATATATGGAAATGATGTTAAAGCTAGAATAGTACATATTGAAGATCTTAGGTCTGTATCTAATTTACCTGCAGGTACATATGTTGCAACAGACCATGGCTCCCTGGCTGGATTGGCAGATGATGATCATCCGCAGTATATTCTTGCTGATAGTACAAGATCGATGGAGGCTGCGTGGAATATAGGTCAGGCTATTAGCGCAACATCAGGAAATTTTACAGGAAAGGTTTCTGTTCAAGGTCTGACAGGAGCAGGAGCTATAGCTTTTGAATCTACTGGGGTTATCCCTATTGTTGCTAATCGAGGATCAGTGACAGGTGGTTTTGTTTATCAAGATTTATATGCTGCTGGTTCTATGCGTTGGAGGTTTGGTAGCAATACTACCTCACACGATTTATTAATCAAAAATGCATCGACAACTACATTACTAACTATTAAACAAGCCGGAAAAATTGAACTTCAGAACGGTACTGATGTTGACGAATTCTCAACGGACGGAACAATGGCAGACAATTCGGATGATGCTGTACCGACAGAGGCTGCAGTGGTTACATATGTTCAAGCAGCAACAGCTGCAGCTACTGCTAGTTTTTCTCCAGCAGGTTCTGATCGACAAATTCAATTCAATGACGGGGGATCATTTGCTGGATCGCCCGGGCTTACATTTACAACTGGAAATGAACTACAATTATCTGGTGGAGTTGGTATCACTGCTTTTTCTAGCGACGGAACAATGGCAGGCAATTCGGATGATGTTGTACCAACCGAGGCTGCAGTCGTAACATTTGTTCAAGCAGCAACAGCTGCAGCAACAGGAACAGCTTCTGCTGGAGGAAATGATACTGAAATACAGTACAATGATAGCGGCGTCCTCGCCGGTTCGTCAAAGTTAGTTTTCAATGGTACGGAAATTCGTTTAAACGACATGGAAGACTTATTCGCATACAGATCGGATGGTAATTCTTTTGGATTCTTTGGTCTTACATATTCTAATACTGCATCGAAAGGTTCTAATATTCAATTAGCTCATAGAGGCGGCTCCTTTGCTTCTCCGGGAACAACCAATAGCGGAGATACTTTAGGTTCTATAATGTTTGGAGGTGGCTGGGCTGCTAGTTGGGGGACCTCAACTAAGATACAAAGTCAAGCTACGGAAGAATGGGTTGACTCTGATCATCGTGGATCTAACTTAAAATTTTTCACAACTCCCAACGGGGCATCAGCTGGGGTATGCATGCTAGCATTAACTGACACCGGTAGAGTTGGGGTTGGTACAGAAACTCCTGGGCTGCCAGTGGATATAGTAGGCAATGTTGACAGCAATGCTATTTTTAGATATAGAAATTATACTAATACTGATGGAACCGGGACACTTTTACAGCTCGCAAGAGCAAAAGGTACCCCGGCTGCTGCACAGGCCGTTGCCGACGGGGATACTATTTCTGGCCTATTATTATACGGACATGATGGAGGATCTTTTGCCCAAGGTGCTAATATCGTCGCATATGCTGCAGGTGCCTGGACTTCGGCATCTCGTCCATGCGAATTAAAATTTTCAACCAGAGATACTACTGGCGATGTTGCAGTTAGAATGATTATTGCCGAGGACGGTGTTATATATGTAGCCAATGCATCTACCATGCCAACCTATAATCCAGTTGCTGGCGCCTTGATTTTTGCCTCTGCCGGTGCGCTTATGGCCAGAGGTGATAGTGGCACCGTAACAGTTGTAGGTCCAGCCGCGCCTCATTGTCCTAATTGCGGAAGAGATTATATCCTTCAGTGGGAAAACCCAGAGAAGGGTGAAAAATTAATGGTTTGCATGTGGTGTTTGGTGCATGAATTAGGAGCAAAAAATTATATTAAGAGAATCAAACGAATTATACCTTCTCCTGATCAAGAAACTTCTAGTTCTTCCGGTTCAGAATCGAACTTAGGCATTCTAGAGGTATTTGAAGAAAAAGAGATAAATGTGCTGGATAGTACGTTGCTTTCAACTCTACAAAAACAGATTCAAGCACTAACAGACAGAATTAGCTCTCTAGAAGCTAGTAAAAAGGAGACATAATAATGGCAGTAGTACTACCGACTTCAGGATCGTACGGATTGATAAATCCACAAATTAAAAATAGATATATGTTTAGCTATCATTTTACTGGACTGAATTTAACACAAGGTGGAGGAGGCGAGGATACTGATCTGCAACTTGATATTAGTCCGGCAGATAGAAACCCTCGAGGCCTTTTCAATAGTATTAGAATGGCTGTTTCAGCTCAGGCACAAATTATCGATGTTGCCCTTAGAACGACTTCAGGGCTGGGTTCACTGAGAAATACTTACCAACAGTTATTTTTATGGGAGGGTATTACCGAAGGTTGGTTTGCGGCGAGTTATGATGGAATGCACATCCCTTTTCAGACAGAACATAACGGAATTTTATACCTAACAGTTAAAAATGTCGGTAATGTTGGAGCAATTCAGCAGGCCTGGGTTACTATTGTGATTGATATCGATTCTGAAGAGATGCGAATGACCCAAGGTAAGTATAGTGTATTAGTATAGGAGATATAATTATGGAACTTAACGTAGACGAAAAAAATAACTGTATTCATCGATGGGTTTATAAGTGGGTAGTAGAAGTACGAGAGGCCAAACCTATATATGATCCAGCTTCACGTACAGAAAAAGTATTCATGAGGCTCAAGAGAGTCAAAAGACGAGTGTGTGTGCATTGTGGAATGATGAAATACAGAGCTACAGGCAACATGTTTAGGAAGGTCAAGAAAGAAAAAGTTGTTATGGACAGAGTTCCTAGGAAGAGCGATAATCCCCAGAAGGAAGGAAAAACCAAAAGACAGCCAGGAGTATTTGATTCAGCATAGGAGGACACGTCCATGAAACAGAGAGAGTTCACACGTTTATTTCTCAGAGCCGACATCAAAATGGACTTCTATAATATATTAATTAATTATTTTGGAAGCGAATCTGAACTTGAACGGGGATTCTTAATTCCTTGTGACTATTACCTTAGGACTCATTTTTCAAAAGGTGTTTATTTTTACGTTACACCTTTTGCAAATCCTTCTAGCAGAATAGGCGTGGGGGTTGAAAAGATCAAAGCACCTGCTGTCCCCGAAGACTCTCCAGTATCCACCATTTCGTCCCGATCAGGTAAATTAGGGATTTCAGTTACAAAAAAGGAAGAAAAAACAATGGTTTTCCCAACTGCAAAATACAATTGGGCAGCAGATACACAAAGACGGGCAAACGGCCTATTAACTGAACTTAAGATCAAGCCCAACTTAAAGACTGTTCCTGTAACAAATCCAATATATATACTAAGTAGGTTTGTGTGGCTAGTGAGAGCATAAGGAGATAAAGTATATGAAGAAATTCAAGTTAGGTAAGTATTTAGTAGGTAAATCATCAGGTAGCGACCTCCCAGGTCATATCAATAACAAGAAACGGAAGGAAGAAAAAGAAAAGGCAACAGACCTAGAGGAATATATGGATGCAATGAAGGGATTTTTCCCTCCAGGAGTGTGCTATGAAGAATGAAGAAACGGTATGGGTCAGAAATAAAATGCGAAAAGAGGCATATAGGGCAAAAATATGGAAATGGACCAAGAAAATCCTATTCCTACTGTTAATTCTTTATATAGTATTTTTACATAACAGGATAGCTTTAGTGGACGAATTCAGGAGTATTGACATTCAAACCATAATACAGATGTTAGATGCAATGCAGGATCGTATAATAGAGCTTGAGGAAATAGTCGCTGATCTAAGGAGACTGTCATGAGCAAACATAAATGTACATGGATAGGCTGTAGTAATGATGCTAGGTTCAAGCTATTAATTAAGGAAAAGGCCCGCAAAGGATATGATCAAACCGTTAAACTATGCCCTCTTCATTTCCGAATTTTCAAGAAAAACAGAGCATTAGGTCGTGCCGAAGCGAAGAAAAATCCTCCTATAGGCCTAAAACGACTGATGTCAGTTTGGCTTAAGGCTCACGGAATAGCGCCGACCAAAGAATTGGAATTTCGAGGACAGGGAAATAATGCAAATAAATGATGTAAAATTAAATATAGGTATCTATAACGAGAAAAAAAGAAAAAAAAAGAACATATAGATAGACAGAGGTATATAATATATAGAGAAAGAAAGAATAAGAAGCGTAGGATATAGATATATAATTGAAAGCAAGGATCCATATAGAGAAAGAAAGAATAAGAAGCGTAGGATCCATATAGATAAAGATAAAGCAGGTAAGTAGGCAAGGATTAGTCGGATCAAACCGATCATCACCTCAAGGATATATTTTTTACGCCTACAACTCATTAATACTACACTACAATCTACGATGCTACTAATGCTACTACATCCTTATGATATATTAGGATTCTTATGATATATTAGGCTAACAAGTATATTAGAAACGGTACTGGCAGGCAGCAAGGCAGGTCGGCTGTTATATTATGAATACAATATTATTATATGATATATTAGGTAAGTAGGGTAGGTCGTTTTCATTAGACTAAGCCTTTATTATAACATATTAGGAAGATATTGTCAATAGATACTCTGTACTAACCGGCGAATCGTTCGGTGTCGTGTTCAGCACCACTAGTAAATCGTTTTGAGGAAGAATATAACATGAGTACAATGGCAGAAAGAATCAGAAAAATAAAATTGGGTTATATAAAAGAACCCAAACCTCGAAAACGAGTGCAGTGCCCGCTACCGGCAGTCTATAGGACAATTATGGAAAAGGAGATAGGACGGAAGTTGTACCCAGGCGAGGTAGTACATCATGCTGATTTGAATACACGAAATAACTACCCGGATAACCTCCTGAATTTCGCAAGTAATGCTGACCACACTAAATTTCATAAGATGATTAGAGAATTTAGTGTCCTCAAGGATGATGAGGAAAAGGTTAAGTATATAAGAAATAATATATAGGAGGATTATTATGGCTATTAATTGGGATGTAGCTGCGACTGCAGCTACTGCCGGGTGCTTATGTAAGAATAAGAGATATTCAGAGATTGATACGTATTGTTCTGGAGGAGATCCTTGTGTTTGTGGAGCAGAAATGTCAGATTTAAATCTTGCACAAGTGGATGAGGATGCCGTAACTAAAGAATATAAGTATGATGCTTATATAGATGTAACATTATCAGGAGGCGGGTAGGTTATAAATTTATAAAGAAGGGTATTCATAATATAACAGCCGACCTACCTACCGGCGACTAGGTCTTAGCCTACGGTTTTTGGATGCTAAGGAACTACTGACGACAGATCTGTCGGGAAACCGTCCTAAGCCTACAGATATATCAGGTCTTATGATATATTAGGCAAGGTATCCTCGGGGCTATATCAGTTAAGAAGCAGGGAAATTCCCCCAGTAGGTTAGGGCGGTATGACCAGCTTACCCTATGAATACATATAAAACAGCATAAAATTCTTATAATAAGCCTACTATATTATATTGAATAAATATATTAAATATGATATAATATAAAGTATATACAGAAGTCAAGTAGGTATATATAAAAAGGCCTCCGGCTACTTGATTACCCTAAAACACTGATTAAACGCAGTTCTTGCTGCGCTTCGAACTAAGGACTTGCTCGAACGAGCCCTACAACCCAAGGAGATATAGGAATATGAAGAATTTCAAAGAATCATGGTTAAGTAAATCTATTGAAGAACGTAAGGATTTGACGTTCCCACCAAAGGCTATAGAAAAGATGATCGATTTACTAGATGTTTTGGTAGTCGATGGGCAGAGTATTGTTGATATAGCACAGGATGTCAAGGGAGAATTCGAGTCTTGGGAAGGAGAAGCCCCGGCAAATCCTAAGTTCACTACAGAAGAAGTTAGGATTATTAATAAATCTGCAAAGGCAATTGAACGTGCAGTAAAAGATATGAAGAAAATCAAATTTCATAACTAGTTATATATAGGCATTGAATGATAGAAAGGAACCTTAGGTATGACATGGAAAGAGATTCAGGAGAAAAATCCAGAAGAATATGAGCGTAGGATGAAGAAAATTAGGCCCCTGCTGCGCACGGGCGAACTTGTGCCTGATTGTGTTGCTCTTATAGATATTGTAGCGCCGACCGCAGAAGCCATAGCTTGGGCCCAAGAGAGATAAAATATGGCGGGCAGAAATAAAACACTATCTGAGATATTAAAACCCAAACTGGAGAGAATAACTCAGGAATCTATAGATGAGATGCTTGACGAACTTGACCAGGAATTAGTAAGACAGTATATGAAGAATCTGAAAGATTTTATCAATGAATTAGATTCTCCTGTAGCTAAGAAATAAACAGTAAGGAGATGTTTTTATGAGTCAAGATACTACAACTAATAAAGAACGGAAGAGTAGAGTTGAGGATCTGATTAAAGTAGGTGCTATTGGTGATCTGTTCTACGGACCTACCCTTGGGAAAGACGAGATACGGGTCCGAAAAGAACCTATCTGTATGGCAAAAAGTAATGAGACGACAACACGCTGGGCATTAGGCTCCGGCGTATAGAAAGGAATAGCATGTTACAGATTAAGAGATTTATGGGTTATGCGGATTTAGACAAAGTAATAGACCTGGAGGAACAATGCTTCCCTCAGGGCGGATATGGCGGATCCGGGGTTGCTGATTATGGATGGAGCGTAGAAGCGTACGAGGAGATCATGCATGATCCCGACCTTAGATTCTATTGTATTTGGGCGCCTGTTCCTATTGAATGGACATCGTCCGCGGGGTCGAAAATTCTGGTTGCTGCTACATTTGGATTCGTCAAGCATATATCGGAACAACCTGAGTTCTGGGTTCAAGGGATATCAGTTGATAAGGCCTACCGGCGAAAAGGCCTTGGTAAGATGTGCTTGACCTTGTTGGAGTTCGAGGCACATAGGGAAGGGTGTTCAAAGATTTTATCTGATTGTAGTACAAAGAATTGGGGAAGTATTCGATTGCACTACGATATGGGCTATGACTCTATCGGAACAACCCAGAACTACTACCGTAACGGGGAAGAGGCCCTACATTTCAGAAAGGAGATATAACATGTTTTTGGATTCTATTGTTGGTATTAGTATTACCCTTGGCATTATAGGTGGTTATCTTTTATGGAATTTAAATTCTTACTGGAAGAAACGTTATGTATCTATAAGATTAGAAGCTAAACATCATTATGTTGTATTACATTGGCCTGAGGGACATCCTAAAGCCGGCGAAACACACGTTTTGCTCCGGACTACGTACCCTGATGGACATATTTATTTTCATCCGGTTGATGCCGGAGGTGATGACATGGTACAGCAAATAGCAGGATTACAAATAAATGATATAATAACGGATAAGACTATAAAAGGTGTAGGAGATAAATAATGAAAACTTTTAAACAATTCAACGAGCTATCGAAAAGTAAGAAGCCTACCGGCGCGGAGAAGGGTGTGAGGCGCGCGATTGAAAGTTTACTTGATAATATGGGGACAATAGTAGGTGGCGGATCTATTGGGGATAAAGCGTTTGTTACAGTTAAGGTTAAACCCGAAGACGAGAAGTCTATAATTAAGAAATTAAAGAAGGCAGGATTCGATGCCCATATGACGGGTGAAGCCAAGCAAAGACTAATGCAAATTATGCGAGGGGGAAATAATGAAGTTTAAACAGTTTGTTAATGAAA
>Ga0180432_10011508_pt1 | contig 10407 bp, 16 predicted proteins | sample SS_ome_10_FD_132414 | JGI IMG/M metagenome (GOLD analysis project Ga0180432, IMG submission 132414) | Hypersaline lake sediment archaeal communities from the Salton Sea, California, USA - SS_1_MS_2 metaG | ecosystem: Environmental > Aquatic > Non-marine Saline and Alkaline > Hypersaline >...
AGTCGACTACCTGGCTCATCACGCAGAAACGATCGCAAAAGCACAGGACGCTACAGGCCTGCCGCTCGAAGACATGCTTGTGGCAGCGGTCAAAGTTGGGCTGAAAGCCGCACAGTCAAAACGAACACTTTTGCCGGTCTGCGGATCCGGCGAGCAAGCCGATGAGTAGATCGATAACAAACACCAACCTGGCAACGATGCTGAGGAAACGAGACCTACAAGTTGCTGATATCGCATGCTTGTGTAAATGCTCCGTCCGCTCGATTCACTTGTATTCCACCGGCCGTAAGCGCATGCCGCGGCTGGAACGCAACCTGGCGAAACTCTTTAAGGTGTCGATCCCGCAACTGCGCCGAATCCTTGATCTCAACCCAACGGAGGAAACGCATGATCAGTCCCGTAGCACAACAACCGCCGGTGGTGCAGGTAACAGAATACGATCATCCAGACGTCGTAGTCGAGGGTAGCTCGTGGGGCGAGGTAACCAACGAGGAATGGACGAACCGCGACTTGGAGCGCATGCAGCGCAAGGGCGCTTGCGCGTTCGTTCGGCACAACGGCGGCGGGAGGATTGCCATCTTCAGGACGATTCGATGATTGACTCCATACCAAACGCTCACGACTGGTACACGTTCGACCAGGTCCGTAAACTACGCGGCGTTTCGGCACGCACGCTGCGCCGCGACCTGGCCGGGCTTTCCGGATCCGCCAAACGCCAGGCGCCGCACAACGGCCGTGGCCGGCCGCCGATGTTGTACCACTATACCGCGTTCCCCGAGCTGGCCGCCCATCACCTCACCAGGCCGAAACACGATCTTCAGCAGCGCGGCCGACCGGCCTCGCAAACCTCCCGTCGGCTCCGCGCCGACACTGCACCGACAAAACCTCCAATCACCACTCCTACCGTCGGCGGCGCTGCTGATCCCGTCTCGCCCGACGATCTGGCCATCGCCCAGCTGCGGCTCACTGCTATAAAGGAGTACGAGCTGCGGTTCAAGACAATGACCCGCGAGGATGCCGCCGGCAAAACCGCGGCGGACTGGAAGCGGCGGGCGCCGGCCCTCAGCGTTACCATAAACGAGAACCTGCCCGGCGGGCATGATCGAACAAAGAAAAAGCGCGTCACCCTCGGCGCGTTCCGGGCCGGAACACTCCGAAAATGGCACCGCTCTATATATAAAGGAAAGAAGCGGCTCCCGGATGCGGACGCGCTGCTCGTCCTCGCGCCGGGCTGGAAAGGCTCTCGCGGGCGCAAGCGTACCCCCATTCCGGAGGCGCTGTTGAACCTGGTCTGGTCGCTGTGTTCCACCAACGATCGCGCCGATGTTACCAAGGCCGTCGCCGCGGCCCGCGAGCACTGGCGCGGGGATTTCCCGGAACTCTCAACCACAACGTGGCAACGGCGGATCCGGGAGTTCGATCCCCGCAAATCCTACCGCGACCTCGGCCATTCCATCGGCCGGTACCGGTCGAACCACAACCCGGATATCGAAGTCGACTGGCTCTCCCTCGGCTACAACCAGCGCTGGGAGGTCGACGACGTCCAGCTCGACTGGTACGCCCACGGCAGCAACCCGGCCAACATCCTGCGCCCCTTCGCCTACGTCATCATGCGTTGCGCGACCCGGCAATGGATCGCCCTGGTCACCTCAGAGACACCGATCACCCAGGAGCAGCTCCGGACGCTGGTCGGCTGCGCGTTTGCATCCGACCAGGGCGGCCTCCCCGAGGAACTGCGCCTGGAGCACGGCACAGTCGCCGGCGACCGGCACTTGGAGTGGCTCTGCGAAACGCTGGGCGTAAAGGTCACCCGCAACCAGTTCGACAACGGCGCGGTGCATAACGCGGCGGTGGAGGATCCCGCCCGCGGCCATCCCCAGGGCAAGGCGATCCTCGAATCGAACAACCGCCGGCAACACAACCTGGAGTGGGATATGCCCCTGCAGGTCGGTCGCGAGGAACGCCACACGGCGCCGCCCCGCTACGAGATTCTCAAGCGCCAGGCGGCCAAGCTCGCCGAGAAGAACGAATTCCTCGTGCTGCCCACCCCCCAACAGTGGCACCGCATGGAGCTGGAGAAACGCGAGGAACACAACAACACTCCGCACTCCGGCCTGCCGAAGATCGTGGACCCGGCTACCGGCAAGCCCCGCCACATGACGCCTAACGAGCGCGCCGTTCAACTCAAGGACGAAGAGATTCGGACCATGGATCCGCGCTATCTGCCGCTATTCTACGTCCGCGGCGAGCGGGTCAAGGTCACCCGCAACGGCTTCCGGCTCCACAATTTCTCCTTTGGCCGGTTCGACGACGAGCTTAAAACCCTCGACCAGGTCACCGCCTACGTCGACCCCGCTAACCCGGAGGCCGCCTTCGTGGTGGAGCTGGGCCGCTGCGTCGAGCTCTACGAGAAGGAACGCGTCGGAGGCTCCTCCCAGTTCGAGCGCCAGAAGCACCAGGAGAAAAAGGCGCGCAACCAGTACCGCGCCGCGGTGGACGCGGCCATGGACATGATCGGCTCCGGCGCCATCATGGTCGACGCAGTCCAGGTCACGCGCAATCCGTTCCCGGAGCGGATATCGCAGGTCAGCCGCAACGAGCTGCTCGACTCCCGCGCCGACGCTCTGGGCAAGGCGCGCCAGGCGTACCGCGCGCGCAAGCAGCAGCACGAGCGCAAGTTCGATGTTCCCGAACAAACGTCACCGGCCCAGGGCGAGGCTCCCGCGAGCCAGACCGAACCCCGGCGCCGCGGAATCCTTGCCCAATCGGACCGCATTCGCCGCCAACTGGCAACTCTTTCCGGATCAACCCAACCAACGGAGGAAAGCGCATGTCAATTCTCGCTGCAATAGGAAAGGTGGCGGCCGTGTTGCTGCTCGTGGACTTCGCCTTCATGCTCGGGCTCTACTACGGCCGTCGGCTTTCCTCCAACCAACCCAACCCCAACAGGAGACACGCACCATGGCACCAACCCGACAGTATCGCGGCATCCCGATAAAGGACCGCACGGAGGCGGACATTCGCGCCGCCCTGGCTGAACAGCAGCCAGAAACCACGCAGGCTTTTGTGGACCTGCACGCCTACGCCCGCGCGAACAAGCTCGGGCTGACCGCGCTGGCACACCAGTCGCACATTCCGAACTCGATCCTTTCGCAATGCTTCAACGGCAGCTACGACAAGGGCGACTACGACGCCATCGGCGAGCGCATCCGCGACTTCTTCTGGCGCATGGAACAAAAAGCCTTGTACGGGGGCCTGCGCGAGTTCAAGGAGACGCAGCTCTGCCAGGGCTTGTGGGCGCTGTTCGAGAAGACCCGCATCATCCGCCGGATCCAGATCATTCAGGGGCCCGAGCAGGTTGGCAAAACCAGATCGGCCGCCGAGTACTCCGCTCGTAACAACTCCGGGCGCACGGTATTCGTAAGCCTGTCCGGGGGGACGAGGCACGGCAGCGGCGATTTCATCTGGACCTTGGCCGAATCCATGGGAATCCCGTACACCGCGAAGCTGCGCGAGAAGAAGCTCCGGATCCGGCAGGGCCTGGAAGCCTGCGACCTGGTCATCATCGACGAAGCGCACCTGTGTTTCGACTGGACCCCCGCCTCTCAGCGCGAATTCTGGAACTACGTCCGGACGGATATCTTTGCCAACGGAGCCCGCGGCGTCGTGTTCCTGGCCACAAATGCCGACATGCTCACCGGCCTGCAGCACTGGCGCCGGCGCGTCGGCTACAACGTCGGCCAGCTCCTCGGGCGCATGCGCAACGAAGTCATGGAGATCGACCCCGTCGAAGACATCACCCCAGAGGACGTTGCGCTCCTGGTTTCGCGCTACTACAAGCCCGGCAAGCGCGCCCTGGCCAAACTGCACGACCTCGCCACCCGTGAGCAGCAGGGGCACTTCGGCCTGCTGGACGACATCATGAACGAGTCCTGGACCCGCGCAAAAAGCGAGGACCGCTCCCTCGACGACGCCACGGTCCTGGACACTGCACGACACATCCTCTCGCAACAGTCCAACCACAAAGACCTCTATAAATAAGGAGTAGCCATGCCGACACGAGTAGCAGACCTCCGATCCCGACTCTCAACCGTAGACCAGGCCGACGACGCGTTCCGACGCTACGCCCTGCTGTGCAAGAAAATCCATGCCGCCGATGCCAGGCTCGAGGAACAGCTCGCCCGCCGCATGGAAACCCACCGCCAGCGCACCGCCGAAGATCGCGACCAGGCCGAATCCCTCAAAGCCGACATCGTTGCCTTTGTGGACAACCACCGCGAGCTGTTCCAGAAACCCCGCACCCGCAAACTGGAGCAGGGCAAATACGGACTGCAAACGGCCAGCGAACTGCTCGTTGCCGACGAAGACGCCCTCTTCAACGCCCTCATGGAACTGGGCTACGAGGACTGCTTCGAAACCGTTCGCAAACCCGTTAAAAAGCGGCTTCGAGAACGGATCAAAAACGGTGAAGCCATCCCGCATTGCACCATCCGCGAAGGCGACACCGTGCTGTGCACCCCCTCGCGTGCGTTTATAGAAGCGGACGAATCGCCCGACGATCACGGAGACTGACCATGGCCCTGCAACGCCGCCAGAAATTTATCATCCATCACTACGCCCGCGCCGCCGGGCTGCCCGAGGCTATGTATCGGCGCATGCTCCGCGTGCACGCCGGCGTTGGCTCCGCCGCCGATCCGTACTTCTCGCAGCAGGGGTTCGATCGCCTCATGGCCGCGTTCGAGACCGTGCTGTTCCAGAAAGTCGATCGCGGCCAGGTTGAGGACCCGCGCGGCAACGATCGTTGGATCCACAACGAATTCTACTGGCGCAACCGCCTCCCGCAGCCCGGCTTCATCAACACGCGCCAGGCCCACCGCATCCGCATTCTCTGGAAGCAGCTCCAGGACTATCTGCCGCCCGAGAAACGATCCGTCGCCTACCTCGCTCGCATCATTCACAAAGCCACAGGAAAAGCCAATGTCGGCTACCAGGCGCTCAAGTTCTGGGAGGCCGAGTACCTGATCGACGCCCTCACGGACCGGCTCTCATACGCCGCACGCAAAACCCCCGCACACATGGTTCATCAACTGGAGGACGTAGCATGCTGAACGCAACCCAGCAAGACCTGTGCTTTATTCCCGGCGCATCGCGCCCGCTAACACCGGCGCCATCGGCCACATCATCGCGCGCCGACGAACTTCCGCGCGATTTTCTGCGCATCATTGGCTACCTCGGCCGCTGCTGCCGCGGGCCCGGCAACGCGGCAACCGCCTCCGCGATCGCCAGCGCCTTGGCGATCGGCGCCAACGACGGGCGCAAGGTTCGCAATCTCCTGTCCATGCATTACCGCGACCTGCCATTTGTCGTCTGCGGCGCCGGCGGCTCCGGCTACTACGTACGGACCGACCCCGAGCAGCTCACCCACGAGCGCCGCTCCCTCTACTCGCGCCTCACCTGCATAGCGCGCCGCATATCCGATCTCGACCACGTCGCCCGCCGCGACGGCTTTACCCGCCACGGCGCCGGGCACCATGTCTCGTACGAAGGCCACCCCACAAACAAGGAGGACCGCAACAAATGAAGACCCTCGCAAAAACCGCCCAGGGCGGAACCGTAGCAGAACTCGCCCCCGAGGAAATCGCCTTCCTCGAGCGACGCACCCAGATTGAAGCCGGCCTGGCCAAACTCGACCGCATTGTCGACCTGGCAAACAACGGCGCGCCGGACCACCGCACCCCGTCCGCAAAAACGTGTAAAAGGCCGCAGAAACCTGCACGGGTTGGCAAAACTCGGTCGCTTAAGCGTGCGCCCGTCAGCAAAAGCGGCGCGGATGCCGCCAGGGCCGCCGCCGTCGCCTTACTCGAGGACGGCGAGCCCCGGACCGCGGCGCAGATACACGAAGCCCTTTGCGCTTCCGGCTTTCAGTTCACCGCCAAGAACCCGCTGCACGCCCTGCGCCAAATGTTAGGCACAAACAAGCACGGCGCCTTCCGTAAAGTATCCAAGGGCCTGTACACCGTGGCGACCAAGCCGCCATCGCGAGCGCCGGAAAAGCCGCTCACAAAAGGCGATCTAAGCCGAGTCGACCGCGAACTGGTCGACGCCGAACCCACCATGCTGACCCAGGAAGCCAAAGAGCGACGCCTCGAACTTTTAAAACAACTGGCCGCCAAATAGACGGCCTCAACAAAAAGGAAACACATCATGACCTGGTGGCAACGCATACTCGCACTCCTTCGCTGGTACCTCAAAAGCAAGCACGGTCCATTCGACCCCGACCCCGACGACGACGCCCAGGACGATACCCCCACACCCGCGCCCGATCCCGCCGGCGACCACATGCTGCGCCGGATATGGAAAGGCCCCACCGCCGCGTACAAGCTCGTCGGCATGATGGCCGTCACCGAGGGGATTCTCGTCACCGTCTGTAACGTCTACCGCGGCGGCAACCGTTCCGAGATCTGGCTCCTGTCCAACCTCGACAAGACCCCTTGCGACGCCGAGCGCATTTACAAAGGCGGCCAGGAAACCATCGGGCAACCCATTAAGTTCGACGGCGTTATTTATTTTCCCGTCGAACATGGCTCCCGCGTGCTCGCGTATAAAGACGGACACGTCTCCACCGCCGGCCCAACAAAAGGCCGATGGAGCGTCTGCGGCGTTGTCTACGACGGACAGCCCTGCATGGCATACAACAACAGCTACGGCGGCGACCGGACGTTCCGGGATTACCCCGTGCTCGCCGACGCCCGCAACGGCCACCTTGTAAAAACCCTTGCCGTCAAAGCCATGCCGCGCAAATTCACCACGCTGAAGGGGCGCGTGTATTTTACGCATAATTTTGGCGACACAGGCATCACCGACCTGGCCGGAAACAACATCAACTGCGACGCCGTCCACTGCCAGGCATTCAACTCCAGGATGTACGTCGGCTATGGCGCCGCCTGGGGCCGCGACGCCGGCGTTCATACCGCCGACGCCTCCATCTGCAGGATCGACATCGACGGCGATCCCCGCACGCTCCTCAACCCCGACTCCGCCGCCATCCAATGCATGGCCGTCATCCAGCGCCGGCTCTACGTCTGCGCCATCGACCCCGATCGGCTATACGCCATGGATGCCGACGAAAACGTCGAGCTCATTGCCGAAGTCAAAGGAGAAACCGCCGCCAACAAAGCTCGCAGCTTCGGTGCGTCTGTTTGCGAGCGCAACGGCATTGTCTTCTGGGGCCGCAGCGACAACGCCCGGGCCCAGGTCTACGCAATAGAAGGCTGACACTTTCGGGGGCGGCCCAAACAAACCAGAGAAAAGGAAATAAGGAATCGGCTATTCCAACCGGGCCGCCCCCGGATTCAAAAAAAGCAGGAGCCATCATGAGAGCACTCATAGAGATCGCCGCTATTATCGTTGTCACAGTTCTGCTCATTCTCGGCTGCTTTCAGGCCATCAGTTGTGCCTGGCGTTCCCCGTCTGTCACCTATAACCAGTCCATTTACTGGGGAACCACCAACCAGGTCCCCACCAACGCCCTGATCGAGATCCAAAGCACCCACGAATTCCTCTACGAAGGCTCCCCGCCCGACATTCATTATAAATGAAAGCTCCGAAACAAAAATGGCCCCGTGCTGACGCCGTCCGCGTAGCCCGCGAGCTCGTTGACGCCATACAGCCCCACTGCGAGCGCCTGGTCGTCGCCGGCAGCCTTCGCCGCCGCAAAAAAACCGTTGGCGACGTCGAGATCCTGTACATATCCAGCGTCGAAGTCCGCCCCGCCCGCGGCGATCTGTTTCGGACGGAGCACGTCAACGTTGCCGAGGAGGCCATACAACGGCTCGAGCACTCCGGCGTCATCGCCCGGCGTCTTAACAAGCGCGGAAACCAGACCTACGGATGCAAGAACAAACTCATGACGCACGTTTCCAGTGGCATACCCGTCGATCTCTTCGCCGCAACCGACGACGTGTGGTGGAACTACCTCGTGTGCCGCACCGGCGGCGCCCAGAACAACATCAATATTGCTCAGGCCGCAAAAGCCATTGGCTGGACGTGGAACCCCTACGGCGTCGGTTTCTCACGCCCTGGCGACGTTCGCCAGGTCAACAGCGAACGGGACGTCTACGAATTCGTCGGGCTCGAGTACCTCGAGCCGTGGGAGAGGCAGTAACCAAGGAGGCATAGATGAGCAAAGCGAGGAAGTACAAGCCGATTCCGAACACGCTGCCATGCCCGTTCTGCGGTGCGCATGCGATCGGCATTAAAGAGGACGAATGTCCGCCGGAGATGGAGACGCCATGGTTCGTGGTCTGCTGCTCCCGCGACACCGTATACCACCACCGCCGTGGGACTGGCTGCCACGCCAGCGTAATGGCTATCGGCGACACCCTCGATCAAGCCGTAGCCCGATGGAACACGCGAGCCTGACATGACCTGGATGACCATCACCTGCGGCAAGTGCGGTCACACGTCGGACATTGACAGATGGACGCGCACCGCCGTTTCCGGCGAGCTGCGCGGCAACGTCTATCAATGCCCCGCCTGCCACTACGCGTTCGAGCGCCGTCCGCGCTCGCCAAAGGATTTTTAACGTCAAGATACCGGCATCAATCCTGAAACAGAAGGGACACCCATGAACTGGCGCAACAAATGCGGCTATCTCGCGATCCAGGCCGCTTATCTCGTTGTGTGGGCACTCCTCCTCTGGGCTGCCCTGTCGTGGCTCGACAGATTCTACGCCGCCATGCCACAATAGCCACAACGTGAAGGTTGACCGGACATGAACAGCGCGACACACAGGCCAGCCTCCAGCGACAGCGTTCGCCGCGCTGTTCATGGTACGGTCGGACCGCTGGTTGGTCATCTCCATCCCGGTGATGTGCTGATTCCACAGGGGCGCAGCTACTGCATCCAGATCGACAAGCTGGTGGATGTGCGCTGCGTAGGATGGGACGGTCGCGTGTACGACACGGCCGAGCCTGGCTATCAACGCGCCGTGGGGACGCGCTACGATCTCACGCCCGAGCGTGAGCCTCTGTATGAGCATGGGATGCCGTTGCATTGTCTCGACCTGCGCCCGGTGGGGCGCGGCATGTTCCGGGACCGCCACGGTCGCAACTGCTGGAGCGACTCGCCCCCGCAATATTGGACGACATGGAAACCACGGTCGGGGCAGCTATGCCTGTTTTGACCAACACCAACATCACGGGCTGAAAGTCCCGTGCATGTGCTGGTTGGCCTCACGGTCGCCAGCACGGAAAGGGAAGACATGGAAATCTATACACAAGAAACGAAGGACGGACTGCCGAGCAAATTCGTGCTCCAGATCGACAAACGCGAGGCACGGACCCTCGTTGAGATATGCCAGGCCGCGTATCAAGCGCACAAGCGAAAGTCCACGTTCCGATCATGGCACAAGAAGATCGAGGAAAAGCTGTGCTGTTTTTGAAGGCCAACTAGGATTATACAGCGGCCGGTTCGTATATTGACATGAAGGACAAAGCGACAGAAAAGGCGATCGCGCAACTGCGCGCGTACTGCCGCCGGAAGCACCTGGCGCTTTCTACGGAGCGGACGTATACGCACTGGTTGCGCCGATACTGCCGGGCCATCCCCAAGATGCCGCGATCCCTGTCCAGCCGGCAACGCGTCGAACGATTCCTATCCGGCCTGGCGCACTCTCGAGTGTCCGCCTCGACCCAAAACCAGGCATTCAACGCGATCCTCTGTTTTTACCGCAACGTACTAGATGTCGACCTGGGCAACATCAGCGCCCTACGCGCGCGCGACCATAAACGCGTCCGCTACGCCCCAACCAAGGCCGAAACAGAAGCCCTCCTCGACGCCGTCCGAGACACCCACAACTACCCCACGCGCCTCATTGTCCATCTGCTCTACGGCTGCGGCCTACGCGTCTCTGAGGCGCTCAATATTCGCGTCAATAACCTGGCACTCGACCGCCGCGAACTTTCCGTCCGAGATAGCAAGACCGACGACCGCGTCGTGCAGATCCCCGCCTGCGTGGCTGGCGAAATACGGCAGCAGATCGAACACGCCCGCATCATGTGGACCCGCGACCAGCAGTCAGAGGTCCCCGTCGCGCTGCCGCACCGCCTCGCCGTCAAGTACCCCTCCGCCTGCCGAGCGTGGGGATGGTACTGGCTCTTCCCCGCGCACAAGACATGCAAGCATCCACGCACCGGGCAAACGGTGCGCTATCGCTGCCACGAATCCAACGTCCAGCGTTGCGTCCGATCCGCCGCCAAGGACCTTGGCCTCGCCGGTCTCATTACCCCGCACTGCCTCCGCCACGCCTACGCCACCCACATGCTGGCGGACGGCTCCAACATCCGCGATGTACAGGCCTCTCTGGGTCACAAGTCACTCGAAACAACAATGGTGTACCTCCACCCG
>Ga0180432_10011509_pt1 | contig 10407 bp, 10 predicted proteins | sample SS_ome_10_FD_132414 | JGI IMG/M metagenome (GOLD analysis project Ga0180432, IMG submission 132414) | Hypersaline lake sediment archaeal communities from the Salton Sea, California, USA - SS_1_MS_2 metaG | ecosystem: Environmental > Aquatic > Non-marine Saline and Alkaline > Hypersaline >...
AACGAAGAAGCCAAGAAGAAGAACCTCAGTGTCGTCTCCGGTCTCTGCTGGCGCTACGACCCGGGTGTGCGGGAAACGATGAAGCGTGTGCTCGACGGAGCGATCGGCCGGATTGTCGCCATTCAGGAAACCTACAACTGCGGCCCGCCCTGGTTCCGCAACAAGGTGCGCAAGCCCGAGTGGATGGAAATGGAATACCAGATGCGCAACTGGTACCCCTTCACTTGGCTTTCCGGCGACCACAACGTCGAGCAGCACGTGCACAGCCTCGACAAGGCGGCCTGGCTGATGCACGACGAACCGCCGTTGAAAGCCTGGGGACTTGGCGGCCGGCAGGTCCATTCCGATGTAACCATCGGGAATATCTACGACCATCACGCCGTGGTGTATGAGTATCCCAACGGCGTGCGACTCTATTCCCATTGCCGTCGCCAGGCCGGATGCTACAACGAGGTTTCCGACCACTTTCTGGGGACCACTGGTCGGGCGAATGTGCTCAAAAACCAGATCGAAGGCCAGACCGAATGGCGCTACCGCGGGCCCAAGGGCAACAAGTACGTCCTCGAACACGAGACGCTGTTCACCTCGATCCGCAACGGCAAACCGGTCAACGACGGCGTGTTCATGGCCCGAAGCACCATGTTGGCCATCCTCGGCCGGATGGTCACCTACACGGGAAAAGAAATCACCTGGGACGCGGCGATCAACTCCTCCCAGCGTCTGGCTCCAGCCAGCTACGCCTGGGACGCCGATCCACCCGTCTTGCCCGATGCCAACGGCAACTACCCGATCGCCGTCCCGGGTGTAACCCAGTTCGCGTAAACCACCTCACCCAACGTCAACCGGAAGGAGTCATCATGCCCAAGTCGGACAATTCCCGCACGGTGTCGCCCCCCTCGCGGCGCGATTTCCTTAAGAGTTCCACAACTGCGCTCGGCGCAGCCATGGTCGGCAGCCTGGCCATCGAGCGGAGCGCCCACGCCGCCGGTGACGAAATGCTGAAATTCGGCCTGATTGGTTGTGGCGGGCGCGGCAGCGGCGCGGCTGTTAACGCGATGAACGGCCATGAGAAGAACGTCTTGGTGGCCATGGCCGACGTGTTCGAAGACAAGGCCAAAGGCAGCCGCGAACGGCTCAGGAAGATCAAGCCCGACCAGGTACAGGTCGATGACGATCATTGCTTCGCGGGTTTTGACGCCTACCAAAAGGTGATCCAAAGCGATCTTGAAGTCGTGCTTATCGCCTGCGCCTCGGCCTTCCACCCCCGGTACATGAAGGCCGCAATCGATGCCGGCAAGCACGTATTCTGCGAAAAGCCGCACGGCGTCGATGCCCCCGGCGTGCGAATGACCGACGCCGTCTGCAAGGAAGCGGCCAAAAAGGGGCTCGCCGTCGTCTCGGGTCTCTGCTGGCGCTATCACCCGGGTGTGCGGGAAACGATGAAGCGGGTACTCGACGGCGCGATCGGCGACATCGTGGCCATCCGCGAGTCGTACATGCGGACTCCCTATCGCATTATCAAACGCGACCCAAGCTGGACCGAAATGCAATGGCAGTTCCGCAATTGGTACCACCTCTCCTGGCTCTCGGGCGACGACATCCTCCAGTCGCTGGTCCACAGCCTCGACAAGGCCAACTGGGCGATGCGCGAGGAGCCGCCCGTTTGCGCATTCGGACTGGGGGGCCGTTCTTCCAGCTTCGAGCCCGTGCACGGCAACCAGTTCGATCACCAGGCCGTCGCCTGGGAATACGCCGATGGAGCCCAGCTCTTCGGCTTCAGCCGGGCGCAGGTCGGGTGCTACAACGAGGTCTCGGACCACGTCCTGGGTACCAAGGGCCGATGCAATCTGATTAAGCACCGTATCGAAGGCGAAACGAACTGGCAATACGACGGGCCCAAGGGAAGCATGACTGATATCGAGCAGAAGGAATTGTTCGACTCGATCAGGGCGGGAAAACCGATCAACAACGGCTCCTACATGGCCAAAAGCACGATGCTCGGCATCATCGGCCGGATGGCCTGCTACACGGGCCAGAAGATCACCTGGGAGCAGGCCATGAACTCGCAAGAGTCGTACCTACCGGAAGACGTCAATTGGGAAATGGAGCCCCCGGTCAAGGCCGGCAAAGACGGCCTATACCCGGTCCCCATCCCCGGCATGACGAAGTTCGTGTGATTGCAGGGCCGCCCAGAGAGGTGGCCCCATCGACAGAGTACAGCCCGTGGCTTATCCCGCCTGGAGCATCCGTTCCACCTGGCGGATGGCATCGTCGACCTTGCAGGTATGCTCGGCCAGTTCAACGGGCGTGCCGGCGGCAATCCAGCCGTCTACGCGGCGTTGGGCGGAGATCACGGTGCTGTGGCTGCGGCGGCCGAAGAAGTGGCCGATCTCGGTCAAGGCGGCACGGGTGTGCTTTCGGGCCAGCCACATTGCCAGCATCCGCGGGTGGCTGACACACTTGACTTTGCGGCCCGATTGCAGGCTGCCGGCATCCAGGCCAAAGACCTCACAAACGGCCTTCTGGATGTCGGGAAGCCGCACCACTCGCCCGCTGTGATGAATCATCTCCGCCAGCGCATCTTCGGCCATCCCCGGCGTGATCGGACGGCCCAACGCATTACTGGTGGCCTCGAGTCGGCAAAGCGCGCCGGACAGCTCCCGGGAATGGCTCCGCAATTGGGAGGCGATGAACTGCTGCACGTCGCGGGGGACTTTGAGTTTCATCCGCCGGGCCATCTCGTCAACGATCCCCAACCGGGTCGCATGGTCCGGTGGCTCGATGCTGCAGACCATGCCGCCTTCCAAACGGGTCGTCAGTTCCAGGCCCAGTTCCGATAGCTCGGCCGGAGGTCGGTCGGCCGCGAAGACCAATTGCCGCCGTGCCCGTAATAGCGTGTCGATTGTGTACAGCAATTCGACCAGGGTGGACCGCTTGCCGCGGAAGAATTGCAGGTCGTCGATGATCAGCATCTCAACTCCGCGGTACTTGCGTCGGAAACTGGGGAGCCCGCTGCCACGCAAAGCGGCCACGTAAAAAGTGGTAAACTGCTCGGCAGAAAGATAGACCGCAGTGATCGCGGGACGCCGCCTCTTGGCAGACGTCCAGATGGCCTCCAGCAGGTGGGTCTTGCCAATGCTGGTCGGTCCGTGAATCAACAGGGGCGAGAACTGGCCCGGATGCTCGGTAACCATTTCGGCCGAAGCCCGGGCGACCCGGTTCGACTGCCCCACGACGAACGAGCTAAAACTGGCGAAGCGTCGCCGGGCAAAACCGTTGGAGCCATTGGGATCGGTTGGTCTCTGCGATGGGTCTTCCGCTGTAACAACCCGCAGTTTCCGCTTGGAGGCGTCGGATGCAACCGAGTGCTCGGGTACCTGAGACTTGCCGAGGGGTGGTTCGGGTAACGCGGAATCGACCTGGAATTCCAACGTCGGACACCTGCCCAACGTCGCCATGCATGCACTTTCGATATGGCCGCGGAAGGTTGTACGGAGCCATCCCTGGAAAAACCGGTTCGGGGTGCCGATGGTTAATGTACCATCGCCGAGTACGAACTGGGTGCTGGCGCCAAACCACAGTTCGAACCGCTCTTTGCCGACCCTGTCAGCCAACGCGGTCCGCAAAGCTGACACGATTTCCGTATCGTCCGTGGTCACTTCCTGACCATCTCCGGCGCACAACTCCCCTACCTTACAACCACTTGATGTCGCTTTGTTCACCCCGTCGAACACGGGGCGAAGCAGGAGGAAAATGCGCGTATTGCGGCGGCAACTGCCACCTTAGTTCCTAAGTTCTCAGTGTGACTGCGAGCCACAGTCGAACATTTCAACAAAAATGCCACGCTGATAGGGTGAAGTCTCACATCCAGCCCTAAGATCTCGTTTCACGAAGAGCTGATTGTAGCCGTGATAGCTCTGCTGTCAAACGTTGCCAGGCGGTTTGGGGCAAAAGATTTTTCGGTTGCGTGGCCGCGTGCGTCTGAATATCCCGAAAGCACCGATTCACCGAAGACAAAAGCAAACGCAGTTTTTCTCGGTCGCTCATCGCCACGCCGTGGAAAAACTGTTCGCCGGCCCTGGTGGCCTCGCGGCAACCGTTGCGATAGTCGGTGCTTGTGACAACGACCTGCGGCAAACTATGACGACGATTCAAAGAACTTCACGTAAACACTTCGCCGATCCCATACCCGAAAACCAACCGCCGAATACATCGCGATTGCCGGTGCATTGCCCGCATCAACCGCCAGAACCAATCGCATCCGGCCCGCCCGGCCCGCAAGAAATTGGGCATGTCGGGCGATGTTTCTCCCCCAAGCGTGCCCCCGGGCTGAAACGACCAGTCCCATGTAGACCAGTTCCCAGTTTTCGTGCTGCGGGTGGTCGGCCAGAAGTAGACAGCCGACATCGCGACCCTCGTGCCGGGCGATCAACCACCGCATAGGGTCATATACACCCGTTGCCCGATATCCGGCCAATACGTCGTCGATCTTCCGTACCTTGTTGAGCCGCGGGCAATCTTGGGTTTGTTGATAGGTGCGCTCGACCAACCGAGCTAGGCAGTCGTAGCCCGCCGCACCGTAAGGCTCGAACTCCAGCGGTCCCGCTGGGCAGGTTTTGGGGAAATTATTTTGTGTGCAAACCATGAAGAGCAGCTCGGCCAACGGTTCGAATTCACCATAGCGCAATATAGTGTCGTCATCGTGTGTGAGGGTTTCCACAAGGACCTCGGCCATACAGATTCGGCCGCTGAGAAGGTATTCATTTGTGGCGTCCAGCAATGCTCGGGCCGTGCTGTCGGGCTCGCCGTCGATGAGCCTCGGCGGCCATAACATGGCAGTTCTGCCCGGCATAAATTGCGAAAATACCGCCCCAACCAACCGGCCCCCGCGACGAGCTTCCAGCAATCCTTCCAGAGGTATTTTGCCTGATTCAATACCGGCCAGAAACATATGCACTTGCTCGGCGCGGTCGTCGGCCGCAAACCGACGGAAGACCAACCGCAAGGCTCGTCCCGCCTGATCGAGTGGTGCAAGACCAATCTCCACTTGGCTACGGGGAACCTTGCCGTTCATGCTAGAGAATACCGCAATTCGCAGGACATAGTCAGCCCGGATGGCAAGCATCAACAAGAAGCGAACCGCAAGCCTTCATTCAGCTGTTTCGGGCCATTTCTTCGATCAGCTTCCGCGGTGCACCGATGTCAAGGACGTGCAGCTTGCCGGTGTACTGGTCGGCACCGGGAACGAAGAAACCGATCTTGGCGGCAGCGAAGGTACAGGTATGATCGGCACGCACGGTGTGCCGGGCGGGCTGCCCTGTGTCACAATCCAACCCGCTGGGCAAATCGACGGCCAATTTCGGGGCAGCCGCAGCGTTGAGCTGGTCGATAACCACATCCAGCGGTGGGCGGGGTTCTCCCTGGGTGCCCGTGCCCAGCAACGCATCTACAACCCACGCGGCGTGGTGTAGTTGCCTTTGCAGCCGCGCCGAGTCGTGAGTAGCGCGGAAGATCTCGATCGGCACATCGGTCTTCTGCAGAATTGAGAAGTTGGTGCCCGCGTCACCTGCCAACTCGGATGGGTCAGCCCACAACAAGACCCGGACGTCGTGGCCTCGCAGATCAAGGTGTCTGGCGATAACGAATCCGTCGCCGGCGTTGTTTCCTTTTCCGCAGCAGATGACAACACATCCAGCGATTCCCAATTGGCACAGCTTATCGGATACGCCACGGCCGGCGTTTTCCATCAATACCAACCCAGACATCCCATATTCTTCCATCGCCCTTCGGTCGAGCCGGCGAACCTGTGAGCGGCTCAGGATAGGGGGGTTCATGGATCAGCTTTCCTATAGTTGTCCACTTTGAGAAAGCAATTAAGGACGAAACACACCATTGCTTCGTCCTTTGTGATTGGCACTGTCCGATCGCGCAACCGCTCGTCTTCGGCCTAAATGCTACGGGATCAGGTATCCAAAGGTTCCCCCCGCGTCCGCTACAGTCTACTATGGGAACCCCCGAAAAACAAGGCACTTGCGGATTCGCAGCCGGGAGCAATCGCGGGGAATCGGGCGGAGGAATTGAGTGTTTATTGAGTGTTGACGATCGGTGTTGCAAAAAACGGGAGGTCCGCGGATACTGAAACGTGGTGCCGGGAAGGCCACCGACGGGTGGCCAAGTGGCCGGGTGAACCGTAGTAGGAACCTCCGTCGCCTACACGGTTCATCTGGCCGACCCGGCCAAAAGAAAGGACGGAGACCATGTCAGAGCAAATTCTTCTTAATCAAGCCCACCTGGAAACCCACTCTTGTTTGGGTTTTCTGCGAGAACTCGCAAGCATCCAAGACGCTTCGGACCAACTCGAAACCCTCCGATCTTGCGTTCGGCATTTATCGCAGGCACTTGCTACGAAGCGGCCGGAATTGAAAAAGTACATGCTGGCCCTGGACACAACGTTTTCCTTGTGTGGCGAAAGCTATCCGAGCGCTCATGCGGCCGTGTTCGGCGTGGCTCAGTCGGTCCTAATCAGAATCGGTGTTGCCACGGGCCAGAAGAATGTTCTACTCCGGGTGAACCCGAAGCGTATCACCAAGGGGAAGCTGGATCGTTGCCGGCGAACCCTGGCATTTCTCGATTCCCGGGAATTGGCGGCTTGGGACGCGCAGCTTGACAACGAGTGTGTCAGGGTCAAGGCGATGGTCCCGATGGAGCCGAAAAAAACGACCCCACCCGATATTCCTGAATATCTAGCAAACTGGCGGGAAATTCTCGTTGCTCTTGGGATGAAAAATAACGTCGAAGACAAACAAAAGGTTTTCCGGCTCAACAAGACTTACTCCGGCCCGATCCAAATTCCAGGACAGGGTAGGCAACCCTTTGTGGAGAAAATGGGGCTGCTGAAATGGTGGGCTGGTTTGAAAACCAAAGTCCAGCAGTCAGAACAGCGACAACGGGACGCGCAAGCTACGGTTGCCAGTGGGTACAATTTCAGCCGGGACGGCGAAGTAACCCCCGACATTTCCGGCGGGGTCAAGAAGCGGCGACGGGACCGGAAGCCCTGACATCGCCAACATCCCAAAACATCGCAAACCTCGCCAACTTCTCTCGGTCGTGTTGCTCTCCATGAATTTATGGAGGGACACGACAAAATGCCCAATCTGCTTTATCCAGAAGAGGTTGACCAGCGGCTAAATTGGCCCCTGGGGCGGGCGAGCAAACTGGCTCGACAACGCCGGCTGCCGTATGTTTTGCTGCCGGATGGCTCTTTTCGCTTTGACTGGAACGAGATTGAGCCACTCGTTGTGCGGGTGCCGGTATCCGTCCCCATTGTAGGCGGGCTCGAACAATTAGGGGCCACGCAATGAACCTCGACCTCGATCCCGCCGACCTCCAGCCGATCATTGCAGCTACGGTTGCCGAGACAATCGACCGGCTCGAAGCCGATCGGGCGCGGCTCAATGGCCGGCTGGCATATCGTGAGGCCGAAGCGGCGGCATTGCTTGGCATCCCTGCACACTCGTTGCGGGATGCGAGGCGACGCGGTGAAATTGTCGCGTCATTAGTGGGCAAGCGCATTCTTTATTCGCGTACTGAACTGCTGGCGTTTTTGCAACGGAGGCGAGTTTCCCCATGATCACCCTCGCCCCACCGCCACCAACCCGACCGACCGCCCAAGCACTCAGAACGGCGGCTACTCAGATTCGGCGAATCATCGAGTATCTCGATGTGTGGGAGCATGATGAGCCGGCGGCGACGGGCGCGCGGGCTATCTGGGGTGCAACTGTGCATCTGGATTGCGCGGCACGGCAAAAACAGGAGGCCACCCAGAGATGAGCACAGCCATTGCAACACCGGTGACTACTCCACCCGCCAAACCAACAGCCGACAAGCTCGAAATCGCCCGAGCACTTAACGTGCTATTCGACTCCGGCGACGTGATCGAGATACGAGCGTTCAAGGGCCGGCGTTGCACGATCAGCGGATACTACAATGACTTCGGCAAGCTGTCGGCCGACGCGGCACGCATCAACCGGCAGGCCGGAGCCGTCTATATCACGCTGAACCAGATCGACCGCGCCCTACTCGCAAGGCGACAGAACCGGACCGAAGAATACGCCAGCACCACGACCAGTGATGACCAGGTGACCCGTCGACGCTGGTTGCCTGTCGACATCGACCCCAAGCGGCCGGCGGACATTTCTTCAAGCGATGCCGAACACACGGCGGCTATCGAGAAAGCCCGGGAGGTTCGCGGGTTCCTGGTTGGGGAGTTAGGTTTCCCCGAGCCGGTTGCAGCCGACAGCGGCAACGGGGCTCATCTGCTATGTAGGATCGACCTGCCCAACGATGACCAGGCCACGGGGTTAGCGCAAGCTTGCCTCGACGCCCTTGACCTTCGATTTTCCGATGAGGTAGTGAGCGTCGACACGGCGGTATTCAACGCTTCTCGAATCTGGAAGCTTTACGGCTCGATCACTGGCAAGGGTGATTCGACAGCCGATCGGCCGCACCGACAAGCGAAGCTCTTGAACGTACCCGACCACGTCGAGGTGGTGCCCGCCGATAAGCTTCGAGCACTTGCTGCAATGGCACCACAACCCCAGCCGGCAGACCGCTACCGAGGCAATGGGCGAGCTGGAACGAACGGCCGGATCGACGTTGATACTTATCTTCGAGAGCATAGTATCGCGGTGTTGCATGATGAGCCGTATCGTTGCAGCCGGGGTAGTGGCCACCGTTGGGTATTAGAGCGGTGTGTGTGGAATCCAGAGCACACAGATAAAAGCGCGTGGGTGATTCAGTGGGACAACGGCGCGGTAGCCGCCGGGTGTGCCCACAACAGTTGTCGGGGCAATGGATGGCATCAACTACGCGATGCGGTGGAGCCGGGATGGAGGGACCGGCGGGGACAAAAAGTTAAGGAAAATTTACCACCACCGGTCGACGCTGCTGAAGACCAGCGCGGCGACCAGCCCCGTGATGAACTCCGCTTTGAGGGTATCACGTGTGCTGAACTCATGCGGACGGAATATGAGATCCGCTTCCTTGTCGATCGTATCCTCGTTGCCGGGCAGCCGTGGGTTATCGGCGGACCCCAGAAAATCTTGAAAACGTCGATCCTGATTGACTTGGCACTGTCGTTATCGCAAGCTGGATTCTTCTTGGGAAAATTCAACGTGCCCGAGGCCGTCACCGTCGGCTTGATGACCGGCGAATCCGGCTTAGCGACGATCCAAGAGACGATTAAGCGTATCAGCCACCAGGCCGGCATTGACCCGTCGGGTATCCGCAATCTCGTTATCTGTGATCGCGTGCCGCGGTTCGGCAACCTTGAACACGATGATGCCGTTAAGCAATTCATCGACGATCATGAGATCGAGGTGCTGGCCGTCGACCCGAGCTACATGGCCTTGGACGGCGAGAACCAGGCAAACCTAGCCGGCCAGGGCGAACAGTTACGAGCTGTCGGGGAAATCTGCCAGGACCGCGGCGTTACCCTCTTGTCGGCACACCACACAAAAAAGGAGACGGCCCGGTTGTATGAGCCCCTTGGGTTGGAATCGCTAACCGGGGCCGGACACGCCGAATTTTACAGGCAGTGGTGCCTGTTGTCCCGTCGGGAAGCATACACGCCCGGGACCGGTTCACACCGCTTGTGGATGGTTGCGGGTGGTTCGGCTGGGCACTCCGGCTTGTGGGGGCTCGACATCGAGGAAGGCGTCTATCATCCCGATGAGCCGCGATTCTGGCAAGTGGACATACTCAATGCAGACGAGACTCGGGAAGCAGCCGAAGGCCAGCGCGAAAAGGACCGGCAGGACCGGGCTCGAAAGCGACTCGACCAGGACAAACAGAAGGTTGTCGACGTGCTGGCCAAATATCCCGCGGGTGAGACCGCCAAGGTGCTACGCGAGACCGCCGGGCTGAATCCGTCGAGATTCAAGCCGGCCCTGGCAGAACTGCTTGAAGACGGCGACGCCCTGCCGTGCGAGATAGCCAAGGGTAATCGAAGCAAGCCATACGAAGCCTACAAACTACCGGAAGGATAACCCCCTATGGGTAGCTACGGAACCAACGGAACAAACCAACGGAACAGGCGAGTTCCCCAGGCGCCAGACCACCAGTGGAACAAGGGGCCTTATAGGCCCTGTTCCAGTTCCACTGGTGGTCACCCGTGGTGGGCCGATTCCAGAGTTGTTCCGGTGGTCCACAATTTCCAATCAGGCTGACCACATGACACGCAAGCGCAAACGCTACCACGAGCAACCGGCACGTCCCCAGCGTCGACATCGTCGCCCGGTGCCGTCGATTTTCGACGCGCCGTCGGGGTTGCCACCGGTGGCCGAACTGGAGCGACTGAGCCAAGAGTCCGGGCCACCGGAGTCGCCCAAGCTGTCGTGGATCGGATGC
>Ga0180432_10011510_pt1 | contig 10406 bp, 5 predicted proteins | sample SS_ome_10_FD_132414 | JGI IMG/M metagenome (GOLD analysis project Ga0180432, IMG submission 132414) | Hypersaline lake sediment archaeal communities from the Salton Sea, California, USA - SS_1_MS_2 metaG | ecosystem: Environmental > Aquatic > Non-marine Saline and Alkaline > Hypersaline >...
CCTTGGCGGTCGGCATCGACCTTTCCAAGCTGGGTTACCCGGCGGGCGCGGCCGTTTCAGGGCTCTTCTTGCAGTCCAACGGTGGTACGGTGGTCGACCCGGTCTTCATTGCCGGCTTGCCGGCACCCGATCCGGAGAATCTCTTGGCCGCGGAGCCGAAGGTTGTCCGGCCGAAGCCGGGCGACTTGCTGCGGACGTTTTTGGAGGGTCCCATGGCCGGGGTTGAGAAAATCGTTTTTGCGGTCCGCGTACCCGGCCGCGACCACTGGTACGCCAACTTCGGCCACTATGCGGCCCCCGTCCGCGAATACCCCTCGCAGCGGCGACCGAAAGGGGAGCCACGCAAGCCGATTTTCTTCGACGGCGGGCGCCTGTGCCTTCTCAACCTGCGAACGAAGAAGCTGACCGTGTTGTTGGACGATCCCACCGGCGGCGTGCGCGATCCCAAGGTGCATTACGACGCCGAAAAGATCCTCTTCTCTTACCGTAAGGGAGGACAGCCATACTATCATCTCTATGAAATCCGTCCCGACGGCACCGGCCTGGTCCAGTTGACCGACGGCCCGTACGATGACATTGAGCCGACCTACCTGCCCGACGGCGGCATTATGTTCTGTTCCAGCCGGGCCCGGCGGTTCGTAAACTGCTGGGTCACGCCCGTGGCGACACTGTATCGCTGCGACGCCCGAGGCAAACACATCCGCATGGTCTCCTGCAACATCGAGCACGACAATACGCCTTGGGTGCTTCACGACGGCCGGGTGATTTACATGCGGTGGGAATACGTGGACCGCAGCCAGGGCACGTTCCATCACCTTTGGACGACCAATCCCGACGGCACCAGCCAGATGGTATTCTACGGCAACCAGCGTCCGGGTTTCGCCATGCTCGATGCCAAGCCGATCCCCGGCACAAAAAAAGTGGTGGTGTCGTTCTCACCCGGCCACGGCCGCCACGAGCACGCGGGCCATGTGACGGTTGTCGATCCCAGCATGGGCCCCGACGTGCCGTTTGCAGCCCAAAATGTCAGCCGCAAGAGACCGGAGTTTCGAGACCCCTTTCCCTTCTCGGAAGACTGTTTCCTGGTGGCCGGCCCAGAGGGCATCCTGCTGATGGACGGAGCGGGCAACAGCGAGCTGGTCTACAAGCTTCCGGCGTCGGATGCCGGCCTGGCGTGCCACGAGCCGCGCCCGTTGTGCCCGCGCCCACGGGAAGCGATCATCCCCCCGCGAACGGACCCCGGCAAGTCGACCGGGCGGCTCGTTCTGGCCGACATCTACGAGGGTCGCAACCTGGAGGGAATCAAGCCCGGCGAAATCAAGAAGCTCCTGGTTCTGGAACAGTTGCCCAAACCGGTCAATTTTTCCGGTGGGATGTGGCCGATCAGCATCGGCGGCACGTTCACGCTCTCGCGGATCTTGGGGACGGTGCCCGTCGAGCCCGATGGCTCGGCCTACATGGAACTGCCGGCCATGCGGTCGCTCTTCTTCGTTGCCCTGGACAAGGATGACCTGTCGGTCAAGCGGATGCAGAGTTTCCTTACGGTGGAGCCGGGCGAAACGACCGGCTGCGTAGGCTGTCACGAGCAGCGACTGCGCACGCCGCTCCGGCAGATCGGTCAGTTGGCTGCCATGGCACGTCCGGCCAGCCGTATCGAGCCGATCGCCAATACGCCCGATGTATTCGACTTTCACCGCGATATCCAGCCAATCCTCGACAAGCACTGTGTCGAGTGCCACAACCCCGACCGGTTTGAAGGCAACGTCGATCTGTGCGGCGACCACACTCCCCTGTTCGCCCAAAGCTACTGGACGATCATCCAGCGGGGCTTGATATCCGACGGGCGTAATGAAGCCCGCGGCAACCGTCCGCCGCGAACCATCGGAAGCTCCGCCAGCCGGTTGATGCAACTGATCGACGGCAGCCACTATGAGGCGAAGCTCTCCGCACGCGAGCGGACGATGATCCGGTTGTGGATCGAGGCCAGTGCTTCCTACGCCGGAACCTACGCGGCGCTGGGGTCCGGGATGTTTCCGGTCGAGTTTCCCGTGGAAGCCATGGAGCGCCGCTGCGGCGAGTGCCACGGCAGCGAACCCAAGGGGAGACGACGTATCGGCAAAGGGATGTACTTCCGATTCGGCGAATCGGGCCCGGCATTGCCGCTGGTGCATACATTCCAGCACTTGCGAGACATCAGGGCGTTTGTCGGCTACTTCAAGTTCGGCAGCGCCCGGCCTCCGCAGTCGTTGTGCAACCTGACCCGGCCCGAAAGATCGCTCCTGTTACGGGCCCCGCTTGCCAAGAAGGCCGGCGGCCTTGGGCTCTGCAAGCCGGAAGTTTTTGCCGATGCCGCCGACCGGGACTATCGGGCGATGCTCGACACCGTTGTTGCCGCCAGTCAAAGGCACGACGAGGGAAAACGCTTCGACATGCCCGGCTTCCGTCCCAACGATTACTACATCTACCAAATGCAGCGCTACGGCGTGCTGCCCACGGATCTGGGCCCCAACGATCCCGTCGATTCCTATGCCACGGATGCGGCCTATTGGCGGCTTTTTGAACACCGTTCGGGGGATCGGGGCCACTAGCCAGCCGGCGGCGTTTCATTGGCAGCCGTGTGCCACCTGGCGTCTCGCCAGTGCGTTAGTTGGGTGCCACTGGCATCTTGCCCGTGCGTAGTTGGCTGCCACTGGCGTCTCGCAGTGCCCAGCTTGGAGCACGGGTAACATGCCAGTGCCACCCACAAATTCAACTGCAATGAGGTACCAAGCACACATCCGCCGGGACGGGTGACTTGGATCGACCACTACGAAAGCCTGGGCGACCGCGTCCCGCCCTGCGATGAGAAATGCGAGTCAGGCACATGCAAACAGGAACAATGGCGTTGATCGTTGTGCCTTTCGATGCCGGACGACTCAGGCTGAGCGTCTCACGGGCGGCCGCGACGCACCCGATCGCGGACGACGATCAGCTCTTTCATCACGCCGTACAACGCGCCGCGGAATCGAGACGTGCCGAAGGCATCGTGCAGCGTTCGGTAAAGCCCGTACAACTCGGCGTAGACCCCGGCTGCCGCCTTGCTGGGTCGGTAGGCCTTCGGCTTCACGCCGCTCATCTGCCGCTGGGCCTGTTGGGTTGTCTTGTAGGCACCCCCGACGACCGCGCCGAAAATCGTGGCTCCCAGGGCACAACTCTGCGCCGACCGGCTGATTTTCATGGGCCGGTTGCAGACGTCGGCGTAGATCTGCATCACGAACGGGTTCTTCTCCGCGATACCGCCGCAGTTGATCACTTCCTTGACCGCAATGCCGGTCTCCTCGATCCGCCGGATGATCGTCAGGGCACCAAACGCCGTGGCCTCAACCAGCGCCCGGTATACCTCCGGCGCGGTCGTGTGGAGGGTCTGGCCGATGAGCAGGCCGGTCAGGAGCGGATCGACCAGCACGCTGCGGTTGCCGTTGTTCCAGTCGAGGGCCAAAAGGCCGCTCTGCCCCGGCTTGAGACGGACCGCCGCCTGGGTCAGATTGCCGTGCGGATCGCCCCCGGCGGTGTACTGTTTCGGCGCCAGATGGGTGACGAACCAATTGAAGATGTCGCCGACGGCCGATTGGCCCGCTTCGAGTCCCCACATGCCGGGGACGATCGAGCCGGGCACGATGCCGCAGAGGCCGGGCACCTCGGGCAGATTGTCGCGCACGGGCACGACCATCATGTCGCACGTGCTGGTGCCCATGATCTTGACCAGCGAGCCGGGCTTGATCCCCGCACCCACCGCACCAAGATGGGCGTCCAACGCGCCGACGGCCACGGGAATGGCCGGCGGTAGGCCCACGCTGCCGGCAAATTCGGCAGTCAAGCGGCCGGCCTTCCGACTTGAAGGCACGGCCTTCGGGGCATAGCGATCACGCAGCAGGGCCAGGTCCGGGTCGAGCCGGGCCAGAAAACGCTTGCTCGGCAAGCCGCCCCAACTGTCGCTATACATGGCCTTGTGCCCGGCGGCACAGATCCCGCGCGGCAGGCGGTCCGGATCGAGGTTGCCCGTGACTAGTGCCGGAATGAAATCGGCCAGCTCCACCCAGGCGTGTGCGGCCGAGAAGACCTTGGGGCTGGCCCGTTTGCAGTGGAGGATTTTCGACCAGTACCACTCGGAGCTGTAGGCCCCGCCGCACCTGTTCAAGTAGCCGGCGCGGCTTTTGCGGGCGGCCTCGGTGATTTGGGCTGCCTCGGCGTGGGCCGTGTGGTCTTTCCAGAGCCAGGCGTGGGCGGCCAGGTCGTTCTTGAATTCCGACTGCAAGGCAAGCGGCATCCCGCTGCGATCGACCGGAAGCGGCGTGGAGCCCGTCGTGTCGATCCCGATACCCACTACGTTCTCGACCCGGAAGCCGCGCTTCCGCTTCGCCGCGCGGACGGCACCCCCGACCGACTCGCGGAAGCCGGCGATGTAATCGGCCGGATTCTGCCGTGCCAGGTTCGGGTTTTTGGGATCGAGCAGGATGCCGTCCCGGCCGCTGGGATAGTCGTACACACAGGTGCCGACCTCCGCGCCGTCGGCCACGTCGACGATCAACGCCCGCACGCTGTTGGTGCCGAAGTCCACGCCTAGTGCGAACCGTTTTGTCGGACTCTTGGGCATTGTCTCCCGCCTCCCGGATGGATCGAGTGTGCCTTGGCCGGCTGGTGCGGCTCCATGCCGCTCAAGGTACCGGAATCGACTCGTTCCGACAAGCGTGGGCGGCCGGAGGCTGAACCCAAAAAAAGCGACGTCCCCCTGTCGCAGCCCGGCTCAGCGCGGTTGTTTTTTTCGGGCCAGCTCGTGCACTTTGTCGACGATGGTCTTTTCGATGGAGGGAGCGAATCGGGCCGGCACGGTGCTGTAGCTCAGAAGCGAGCCGCCCGCTTCGTAGCCTCCCTCCTTCAGAACCCGCAGCGAAGGCAGGTAGTTGTAGATTTCGTTCGAGTATCCGGCAACCCAAACCGCCGGGCCGGCCAGCTCGGCCTTCAAACGAAGCGAGTAGTCGACCACCACTTCCCACGCCAGGGCTACCATGATCAGGTCGTCGCCGAATCGGGCCACGTGGATGTGGTAGGGATAGCTCGTGCGGAGTTTGCCGTTTTCGTCCAACTCCTTGAGCAGTGTCTCGGCCCGGCGGCGTTGGATCCCGTTGGACGACTTGGCCTGCCGCTGGAGTTGTTCGCGAGTGGGCGGCGTATCCAACTTCAACGGGACTTGCTCTAGGGCAACCCGAAGCGGACCGCGAACCGGTCGCGGCTTTGACTTGAGTCCCGTCTGGACGGCGTCGGCCAGGGCCCGACCGTACTGCTGTGCCGACGACATGGCGCCGGTGGGATACGGCCGCTGGTCGCCGCCACAGCCGGTCATGAACAGGGCCGCGGCCCCGGGGTACGCTTCCTCCAGGTACGCTTGTGCGAAACCGGGAAAGTCGCCACAGAACTTGTGTGTCTTGAACGCCACCGCGTGACACGCATAACCGAACAGCACGGCCCGCAGCTTCCCCTCCGGGCTCCTTACGGCCAGGATGGGCACGTCGTGGTCGACGGGGCCGTCCGGGTTGCGGCGCATGGTGTAGCCGCTCGGTGTTTTCAGTCGGCGGTTGCAGGCGAAGTCGGCTTTTGCACAGGAATAAGCCAGTGTGGCCGGTGCCAGGTTGGCAATCGACCGCTCGACAAGGCCCGACAGCCTTCCTTTCAGCCACTGGACGTAGTCGCGGATACGCTGGATTTCCTCCGGCGGGAAGCCGTACAGCACGGCCCGTTTGGCCCTGGTCTCCGGCCCGCTGTGCGTATGCGATGCATTGAGCAACAGGCTCTCCGGGGCGAGCCGGCAGCGTCGGGCGACCTCTTCCTCCATCTCCTTGCGCAAGCTCATGGGAATCATGGCCACGTCGAGCGTGACGATGACCAGCCGCGTCCCTTTGGAATCTTCGATCGCCAGCGCCTTGGCATGAAGATCGTGGATCTTCCCTTCCGACGGCTTTTTCGAGATCCCGCCGCACATCAACATGGGTCGCTCGGGCGTAATGACCACCGAAGCCACACCGGCCTTCCAACCCGTCCCGGCATCCCCTGCTTCGGCACAGACCGAGCCCGACAAAACGACAATCACCACAACAAACCGATACAAACCGGAGGGAAGCGAATGGAACATTTCAAGGTCTCCTCACGCTGGCAATAAGTGACTACTTGTGATTGCGAGCCCGGTGGATATACCGGATTGTAGGGTGGGTCGAGGCACGAGACCCACGCGGGAGGAAGAAACTGGCTGACAAGAACGTGGGTCTCGTGCCTCGACCCACCCTACAGCTTTCTCCTACAACGCTGCAAGTAAGCACTGTCCCCTTTCCCCCTTTTCCCTCCCAAGATCACGTGGGTGCCACTGCTGGCTTGTCCAGCAGTGATTTGGAGTACCCAAGGGATCTGCACTGCTGGACAAGCCAGCAGTGGCACCCCAATTCGTAAACTTGACAGAGCACTAGTGCTTTACACCGAGCAGGTAGCGCATGGCCGGCATCAGCACGTCTTCGACTTCCGGGGTGACCAGGGAGGCGCGTGCACTGGTTTCGTAGCCGCCTTGGCCGTAGGCGATCTTGGTGCCGATGTAGCCCGGCCCGCCTTCGCCGTAAGCGGCCATGCAGACAAAGTCGTCGGGGCGCATTTTCTGCGCCGCCAGTTGATACTCGACGAACAGCTCACCCGGCATGTGCAGCACGTAGGCCGGGCCGACTCGCAAACAGCTCAATTGGATCGGTTGGCCCGACTTCACCCGGCGGATCCATACTGTGAACCGGGCACCGAACATTCGCTTTCTCAGCGGCAAACTCGTATTCTCAAGTTCGCGGAGCGACGTGGCTTCGTTCATGGTTTTGCGGATGGGCAGTTGAACCTGGCGCGTGCGCCAGCTCACGTCGGCGGCAGCTACGGAGATCTTCTTGGTCGAGTCCCATGCGGCCTTCATTCCTTTTTCCAACCGCCGGGCAAGGATCGCGCGGACCGGGACCGAGCCGTCGTTGTACTTGCCCGCCGCGATGTTGCCGCCGGCGCCGTCGAAGTAGATTTGCAGTGCGCCGGGCACGGCAGCCTCACGCGCCGCCCGGGCCATGCCGGGAAACTCATGGCTGACGCCGCCCCGGCCGTAATAGCTTTGTGGATGACAGGCATAATAGCTCATGGCCACCAGCGGCCGGTCGCCGTCCCAAAAACTGATCGTGCGGAGGTAAGGATCGATCGGGCCCTCCGGCTCGGCCCGCACCGCCTCGTTTCGGCAACTGCTGTAGCGAACGCGTTTCACCTTGCCGTTCGGCCCCATGCATCGGCGGGTGGAAGCCACCTTCTCGACCTTACCCATGCCGTAACCGAGGTGGGTCACACGGATGGACTTTTTGACGGCCTCACCCGCGGCGGCGGCGGTCCGCTTGATGGCATCCCGCGCCGCGGCCACGTTGAACATCTGGCCGCCCAGTCCATGGGCCGCCAGGAGTTTCTCCGTGCCGAAGTCGATCCCCGGCGCGTCGTGCTGGTGCACGCAGTGCACGCTGACCCGGTCGCGCGAGGTGCCCACGGCCTCCGCCAATGCTTCCACCCAGGCGTCGTAGCCGCTGTTGCTGATCCGGACCCAATCGAGCGCGCACAGAACAATGGGAGCCTGCCTGGTGATCACGATGATACCGCGGGCCGACAACGGATCGACGATCTTTTTGGCGGGCGGCACGTTTCCATGACACAGCGGGCTTCCCAGCGGCGGCGTGATATCGGCCTGAAAAGTCGCAACCCGAAGTGGGGCCTCCTCAGCACAGACGCCCGCAACCGAGACCAAGCCCGCAAAAACCGCCAACAGAAAAACGTGATGTCGTTTCATGTGAGAGACTCCGATTCACCAGGTGCCGGCGGTTTGGGGGCTCACTTCTTTCGACCCCGGCCAAGCGCCAGTAGAACATCGTAACCGAAGCCGAACCTCAACGCAAACGCGCGTGAAATGCGCGCACACCACTTGCATGCCGGCCGGACGGCTGTTAGCATCGCGGCCATGCGCGAAAAGCAGACATGGGCGTTGGCCACGGGACCGATCGTTGCAGCAGTGGTCGCGGCGTGGCTCGCTTTCGGGGTGCAACTCCCGTGGGCCGCATGCTGGTGCGGAGCGGTCACCGCGCTGTGCGCAGTCTGGTGGATCTTCGAGCCGATCGCCATTCCGGCCACGTCGCTCATCCCATTTGCCGTCTTTCCGTTGGCTGGTGTGATGGACCACCAGGCGGTCGCCAAGTGCTACGGCCATCCGATCATTCTGCTGGTCATCGGTGGACTGATGCTTTCCACCGCGATGGAGAAAAGCGGGGCCCATCGGCGTGTTGCGTTGGGGGTGGTTCGTGCGGTCGGCGGCCGCGGCGGGCGGCGAATCGCCTTGGGGTTTCTCCTTGCCTCGGCCGGGATGAGCATGTGGATGTCGAACACGGCGACCACACTGATCCTCTTGCCCGTGGCCATGGCCGTGTTGGAAGAAGTCGAGGACAGGAAGACACTGGCAGTGCCGATCTTTCTGAGCGTGGCATACGGGGCGAGTATCGGCGGGATCGGCACCCCGGTCGGCTGCGCCACGAACCTCATGTTCATGGCCGTCTACAAACAGAATACCGGCAACGAAGTCACCTTCTGGGGATGGATGAAACTGGGGCTGCCGGTTGTGGTCGTGATGCTGCCCATTGCATGGCTCTGGCTGACGCGGCGCGTCCCGGAGCAGAAACTGCTCGAATTGCCGCGTCCCGGTCAGTGGCGAACCGAAGAGCGGCGGGTGCTGATCGTCTTTGCCCTGACCGCCCTGGCCTGGATCACCCGCGCCGAACCGTTCGGCGGCTGGAGCCGCCTGATCGGCGCGCCGGGCGTCGGCGACAGCACCGTGGCACTGCTGGCCGCCGTGGTGATGTTCATCCTGCCCAACGGACACGGCGGGCGATTGCTCGACTGGAAGTCGGCCGGAAAGATCCCCTGGGGAATCCTGCTTTTGTTGGGTGGGGGTATCGCCATCGCCCAGGCGTTCATGGTCTCGGGGCTTAGCGAGGCGCTGGGGCGGCTGCTGGCCGAACTGGGCACGCTGCCCGCCGTGCTCATGATCGCGTCGATTTGCCTGGGTGTGACGTTCATGACCGAGGTCACGTCGAACACGGCCACGACCGCCCTCTTGATGCCGATCCTCGCCACCGCCGGACTAGCTGCCCAAATCGACCCGGCACTGTTGATGGCCCCCGCCGTGATCAGCGCCAGTTGCGCGTTCATGCTGCCGGTGGCGACCAGCCCGAACGCGATCGTCTTTGGCACCGGTTACGTTCCCGTTCGGGCCATGGCACGAGAGGGACTTGCACTCAACCTGATCGGCGTTCCCGTGGTTACCACCGTTTGTTATCTGCTGCTCGGCCGGTAGACTATGCGGGCACAAACTCCTCCGGCCGGGGCGGCATGGCAAGCACCACGTCGCAGATCTTGTCGATCGTCGAGCCGACCGCCTGCACACCGGCCTCGCTGCACGCCCGCGGAATCGAATCCAGGACCGTCTCGTAGTTGCGGCGGACGCGGTCGTTCGGGTCGGTGTAGTCGTTGTCGTTGTGGGTGATCGTGTGAATGATCGGGATGGCCGGGTCGCGCTCGACGACCTGCCGGACCACGTTTTCGACCAGCACACGGTGGTCGACGTCGGTGTAGTCGGGCCGGAGGTCGCGGTGAAAGAATCGGCCGTTGATTTCGTCGAGCCGGCTGTAGTCGTGAGTCAGCGGCACATTGGCGAATTCGAGATCGCCTTCGAGTTGCCGGAAGCACCGGTGTGGGCGGTGCGGGTCGCGCACGGCACCGGTCCAGATGGAGTTGAGGTCGCGGTAGACTCGGCCCGGCGCCGAGACCGACCCGCCACGGAAACCCAACTCGACCAAAAGCGGAAAGGTGCTGTCGTTGGCCGAGAACGTGCCGGGGCGGAAGTAAAGCGGCCGGCGACCGAATGCGGCCTGCCACATCGCAATTGCTTCGGAAATGGCCATCCGTTGCTCGTTGGCCGTCATCCCGCCAAGGTGTGCCCGATACTTGCCGTCGCTGAATTTCCACGGGTGGAGGTGCAGCCCTTCGATGAACGCTCCGCGGGTTTTGTGCAACTGGTCGAACAGGGCCGCGTGCTTGCCTGCCGCCTCGGGGTGGACAAAAAAGCTTACCGGGAATTCACGCTCGGCCGCCAACTCGGTGTAGGCGCGGATATACGCCTTACTCGTTTGCCAATCCGGCGGGCCGCTGGCAGTCGGATATTGTCGCGGCACCTCCACGTCCATCGTAACCAATACGTAGACTTCCTTCATACTTCCTCCTTATTTCCTGTCCGCCGTGGCATAATGCCGAGCGATCTCTTCCGGGGCCAGTGC
>Ga0180432_10011511_pt1 | contig 10405 bp, 6 predicted proteins | sample SS_ome_10_FD_132414 | JGI IMG/M metagenome (GOLD analysis project Ga0180432, IMG submission 132414) | Hypersaline lake sediment archaeal communities from the Salton Sea, California, USA - SS_1_MS_2 metaG | ecosystem: Environmental > Aquatic > Non-marine Saline and Alkaline > Hypersaline >...
AGGTGAAGGCCTCGTCCACGCCGGCCAGGCGGGCGACGAGCGAGGAGTCCAGCCCGCCGGACAGGAACAGGCTGACCGGCACGTCGGAGCGCAGCCGCAGGCGAACGGAATCCTCCAGCAGCTCGATGAAGCGGTCCACCGCCAGCCGGGGGTCGGCGATCTTGTGATCCACCTGGTGCTGGATGTCCCAGTACGAGCGGGTGGTGCAGGTGCCCCGGCCGGGATCGTGGATGAGGTACTCGCCGGGCCCCAGGGCGAAGATGTCGCGGTAGAGGGTGTGCTCGCTGAAACAGAACTCGAAGAGGTCGAAGACGTCCTGGCTGATGAACTCCAGCCCGTCGAAGGCCTTGATCTCCGAGGCGAACTCGAACGTGCCCGGCGCGCAGCGGTAGAAGAGGGGCTTCTGGCCCATGCGGTCGCGGGCGCAGAAGAAGCGTTGCCCGTCCCAGACCGCCAGGGCGAACATGCCGTTGAAGCGAGTCAGGCAGTCGGGGCCCCACTGGAGGTAGGCCGCCAGGGCCGTCTCCGTATCGGTCCGCGTGCGGAAGGTCCAGCCCAGACCTTCGAGTTCCGTGCGCAGCTCGGGGTGGTTGTAGATCTCCCCGTTGAACAGGATCGTGGCGTCGCCGATCCGCACGGGCAGGTCGATGTCGTTGCGGTCGACGATGTTGAGCCGCGTCTGGCCGAGGACGACCTTGCCGAAGCTCGGGGCGTCCCGGGTGGCCAGGCTGGCCTGATCCGGACCGCGGTGCCTCAGCCGGTCGAGGTGCCGGTGGTCGAGGCCGGTGTTGATCCCGCCCAGGACGCCACACATGGTCACACCTTCACGGCCCGGCAGCTCAGGCCCGCCTCCTGCTCGTCCCAGGCCCGGATGTCCCAGCCCTCCGCGAACCAGGCCCGGAAGGCCTCCGGCTCAAAGCGGTGGCAGTGCTCGGGGTGATACCAGTCGAAGTTGACCACGTTGTTGGTGAAGAAGTCGAACTCGTCGTTCCAGAAGCATTTGAAGAGGTTCCAGTGGAAGAACCGCTGGAGGTCGATCGAGCCCTTGCGGATGCCCAGGATGGGGATGTCCTCGTCGAGGTCGAGGGTCAGGTTCAGGCCGGCCAGCTTCTTGCCCAGCCGGGTGAGGCCTTCGCAGACCTCCAGGGCCTCGTCGACGGGCAGGTGACGGACGCGCTCGCGGATGTAGTCGTCGGTGAACTCCCGGATGACCGCCTTCTTGCGATAGACGTAGCAGCAGATCTGCCCCCCGGGCTTGAGCTTGCGGCGCAGGGCCTCGAAGGAGGCCCGCGGATCGGGCGTGTGGTGGATGACCTGGTCGCAGTTGACCAGGTCGAAGAAGCCGTCGGGGAAGGGCATGCGGTTCAGGTCGGCCTGGACGAAGGCCACGCGGGGATGGTCCACCTGGCTGCGGGCGGCGTTGAGGGCACTGGCCGAGGTATCCACACCGAAGACCACGGCGGGCGAATGCTCGGCGAGGAGCACGGCGTCGCGGCCGGAGCCGGTGCCGGCGTCCAGGATGAACTGGGCGTTCTCCAGGTGCTCCCGCAGTCCGTCGCGATCGCCGAAGCCGTAGCGCTGGAGGTACCACTCGGTATAGAAGCGGGCGGTGTGCTCGCGGTAGTACTGGTGCTTGCTCCACTTCTGATCGAAGGAACGCACGGTCTGCGTGCCGGCCGTCTCCGGCGGCACGAAGCCGGGCACGCCGTTGCGGATGGCATAGGTGCCGTTGTGCCCGGTGGTCAGCGTTCCCTCGAGCACATCGTCGCCCGCCCGGCCGGTGGCGTGCAGCCGCAACGGCTCGAGCGTGTCCGGGTGAACCAGGTGTGCCAGAGCTGCCTCGCGCATGTGGATCTCGCTTCGGCGTGGGTCGCGGGGCGGGCGCGGCCTCGGCGTCAAGGTCGTTCCACGTGGATCCGCCGCCCTCGCTCGGATATTCGGACGTTGCCGGGCGGCGCTTGAGGTAATTATCCGGCCCTCAGCGCCGCCGGGCGGGGCAGGAGTCGGCGCTGCCGGCGGCCCGATAACAAGGCAACGCCGCTTCGCTGTGCCGAAGGCGGGCGCACCGATCGGTCGTCGGGGGGGAGCGATCACTGATCTTCCCGGACCCGCCCCCGTTCGGTGCCGATAACACCAGCACGCAACGGCACAGGCCGTCCGCCGGGCGTGGGCCCCGGCGGCGGCCGGTCGCGCCGTTCAGGGTGAGGGCTGATGGCGGCGGAAGCCTCGGGTGGTGAGCAGGGAAGAGCCGAGCGGGGCGGCTGGGTGGGGCTGGTCTCGCTGCTGGCCGGTGTAGCGGTCCTGATCGTCTACATGATGATCCGGCGCGGGCTGGACGCGACCACGGCCGCCCGCGTGTTTGCGGCCTTGTACTTCCTGGCGTACGCCCCCGGCTACGTCATCCAGCGGTTCGTCTTCCGGATCGGCGCCGCCACGCCGTTCGAATCCCTGGTCGCGGCCCTGCTGCTGGGTGTGCTGGTGACGCCGGCCATCTGGTACGCGCTGTGTTGCGCGGGCCTGTCGTCGGTCTTCGGCCCGGTGATGCTGGCGGCGGGCCTGGCCCTGCCGGTGGTGTGGCTGGGTCGACTCCGCGGCACGAGTCTGACCGTCCCCGCACGGCAGCTCGTGGGCCGCGGCGAAACCCCGGTGCTGTGGATCGCCGTGGGGCTGGCCATGCTGTGGGGCTACGCCCCGGATCCGGTCGAGCTGCAAGGCGGCACGGTCTATATGGGCACCGGCCACGACCACGGCGGGCACACCGCCCTGATCGGCGAACTGTCCCGCGGCACACCGCCGCAGTGCGTTCCCTTCTGCACCGGGGCCCGCCAGATGGGCTATCACCAGATGGGCAACGTCTGGTGTGACATGATGCGCCGGGCGACGGGCACGGACGTGCTGAGCGCCTACTTCGGCTTCGCGGTGGTGCTCCGCTACGTCTTCGTGCTGCTGGCCTGCTACCTGGCGCTGGTGGGGCGTTTCGGACGGCTGGCCGCCACGCTGGGGGCGGCCTGCCTGCTGGGTGCGGCCGGCCACCCCACGAGTCACTCCGCCCTGAACAACGGCGTGATGGTTTACCTGCCGCCCAGTTTCCCCAACGGCTTCGGTCTGCTGGGGGCCTTCCTGACCGTCTACTACGTCGCGATCGCCGCGCGGCGCGAGGATCCCCGGGCCCCCCTGCTGCTGGCCTCGATCCTCTCTGCCCTGCTGCTGTGGTACAAGGCCAACTTCGCTCTGGTGCTGGCCCCGGCCGTCGCGGTGGTGGCCCTCATCCTGCTGGCCCGCCGCCGCGATTGTCGCTGGCTCCTGCTGTGTTGGGTGGTGCAGGCGGGCCTGCTGGGACTGCGGCAGTACGAACTCTCCTCCGCCGATTTCACGGGCACCCTGCTGATCAGGCCGCTGGCCTTCCTGGACTATCTCTGGGGCGAGTTCTCCGGCACCCGCTGGGACGACGTCAGCGCCCGGCTGTCGCTGCCCACGCGGATCCTGGCGGCCGTGTGCCACGGTGTTGACGCCCTGCCCGCCGTCCTGCGCTGGCCGGCGATCTTCGTGCTCTGCACGGTCAAGCTCTTCCACGTCGGGCTGGCCATCCTGGCCTACGCGGTCCTCCGCTGCGGGTTCGCCCGCCGCGGGCGGCGGGCCCACCCGGTCGACCTGGTCATCGTGTTCACGCTGCTGTGCTGCGGCCTGGGCTTCCTGCTCTTCCCGGTCCAGGAAGGGCTGGTGTGGAACGTGTGCTTCAGCCTGTTCGCGCTGATCCACGCCTTGCTGATCGCCCTGCTGGGCCCGGCGCTGGCCGACGCCATGCGGCGGCTGTGGCGGGCCCGCCGGCCCGTGCGCCGGGTAGCGGTCACCGTGGCGGCGGCGGCACTCCTGGCCAACGCCTGGGCCCTCAAGGCCCGGTCCCTGGACCACCAGCACGCCCTGGTCAACGGCATCGACCGGGACCTCTACGCCTGCTTCCGCTACGTGGGAGAGTCGACCCCGCGGGACGCCTGGATCCTCCAGCCGCGGCTGTGCGAGACGGCCATCCTCTGCGGCATGGTCACGCAGCGGCGGGTGGTCTTCGAGGCCGGCGACATCTGGCAGCACTTCTACGACACCGGCCCCATCGTAGCCGACCTCACCGCTTTCTACGCCGGCACGGACGACGGAGCCGCCCGCCGCATTCTTCGGGAGTACGGCGCGGACTACGTGGTGGCCCACGACGACGCCCCGGCCTCGGGGGCGTATTCCTCGGCGCTGACCGAGGTGTTCCGCAGCGGCAAGGCGGCGGTCTACCGGGTGGACCCGGCAGCTACCGACCCGCCGGTCCGCGTCGCGGACCAGCCGTCCGGCCGACGCCCGGTCAGCGGGCTCACACCCGATGCGCTGACCGGCTGCGCAAACACGCCAGCCACGAGCGCCGGCCACTACGCCGGCAGCACGGTTCGCTGAGCCAGGTCGGTCCATTCCTCGACCGAGAGCGTCTCCGGCCGGCGGGTAAGATCGATCCGCTCCTCCGCGGCGGCCAGTTGGGCCTCAGCGAGAATGCGGCCCAGGTTGAACCTCAGCGTCTTGCGGCGGTGGTGGAACGCGTCGCGCAGAAAGGTCAGCAGGCGGGCGATCTGCTCCGGCCCCCCCAGGGAATGCTCGCCCAGGTCGAGGCGCAGCATGGCCGATTCAACCTGCGGCGCCGGCCAGAAGGCGCTGGCCGGCACGCGGGCCACGCGCCGGATGTCGGTTAGCGCCTGGAGGGCGACGCTCAGCGGGCCATACGCCTTGCTGCCGGCCGACGCCTCGATCCGGTCCGCCACGTCGCTCTGCACCGTGAAGCAGAACCGCCGCACCACCGGCAGTTCGTGCAGCAGGTTCATCAGCACCGGCGTCGCCACGTTGTACGGCAGGTTGGCGACCAGCACGGCCCTGCCGCCGCCGGCCGCCTCGGTCACGGCTTCGATCACCTCGGCCGAGAGGCTGCTCTTGCGCCGCAGCACGTCCCCCTCGATCAGCCGGAAGTTCGGCCGCTCGGCGAACCGCCCCCGAAGCCAGGCGGCCAGCGCCCGGTCGATCTCCACCCCGACCACCGCCCGCGCCGCCCCGACCAGCAGATCCGTGAGTCCGCCCGTTCCGCAGCCGACCTCCAGGACCGCGTCCCCGGCATGGAGCTCCGCCGACGCCGCCAGCCGGCGCATGAGGTTCCCGTCGATCAGGAAGTGCTGGCCGAACCGTTTCTGCGGGCCGATGCCCAAGCCGGCCAGCACCTCGCGAATCTCGGTCTTGGTCTGAACGTGCTCGGCCATCATCTCAACAAGTCCCCCCCCTGCACGCCGACGGCGAACCCGAGGGCCGTTCTCCCGGCGCGCCGGGATCGCGGTTCTGATCGGGGGCTGGCCCGCCGGCGGGGCGGGCCCGGGGCAACCCGCCTTCCGAGCGGGTCTGAAATCCGGAATGCGGAGCTTGAGATCTGAAGTTCGAGATCTCAGATCCCAGACGCGGCATCGCCATGGGGCACCCTTCGATTCTGCGGTCCGGGTCGATTCCCGAGTCCCGGTTCCCGATTCCAGTTCCGGGCGCCTGCCCGCCCGCCTGCCGCGGTCGACGTCTCGATCGCAACAGCCGGCCTGCGCTCCTGACGCCCACCGGCCGATTGCGACTCCCGGCCTCCACCTGCCGACCTTCGCCCGCCGACTCCTGCCTCCGGACCGCGGAGTGCTCGCTGTCGCCGCGCACCGCGCCGGCGGACCGGGGCACTTGCCGGGCGACGCCCCCCGGTTGGCAACCCCCGGACCACCGCCCATAATAGCCCCGCCAGAGCGGGGCACGAAGGCCACCTGCTGCCGGAGGGCGGATGGGGAGCCCGGCAGGTGCCGACCGGACCGGCCCCGTGGGGAGACACTGTTCATGCGTTCACACGAGGTTCTGCGGCAGGCGGCCGACGGGATCGGGGTCAAGGCCCTGGCCGGTGCCCTCCGGCTGTCCCCCGCCCTGATCTACAAGTGGTGCCAGCAGGCCGACGCGGCCGATCCGGATGCCAGCGGCGCCCGCAACCCCCTGGACCGCCTCCGCGACATCGTCCAGGCGACGGGCGACATCCAGGTGGTCAACTGGCTCTGCCACGAGGCCAAGGGCTTCTTCGTCCCCAACCCGCAGATCGGCAAGACCGACCTGGACACCGAGCTGCTGATCAACACCCAGCGCCTGGTCGAGGAATTCAGCCGCCTGCTGTCCACCGTGACCAAGTCGATCGAGAACGACGGCATCATCGACGCGGCGGAGGCCGACCGCATCCGCGAGGCCTGGGAGGACCTCAAGAGCACCGCCGAGGCCTTCACCGTGGCCTGTGAGCGCGGCGACTACCGCACCTTTGACGCCACCGGTGCCTAGCGGGCGGCTCCCGTCGCGCTGCGCGGCCCGTCGACCGGCCCGGCGGAAGTGCTCAGGACCAGGCGGACTTCGCGCCGCGGGTCTGGAAGGGAAGCACGGCCTTGTCCCACGTCCGACAGCTTCGCTGTGTCTGTTGCGGCCAGGCCTACCCGGCAAGCCACATCGGCTGCACCTGCCCCGCGTGCGGGCCCCGCGACGGCATCCTGGATGTCGAGTACGACATGCTCGCTGTAGCCCGGGTGCTCACGCTCTCCGACCTGCTGGACGCCCCGCAAACGCAGTGGCGGTACGGGCCCCTGCTGCCGCTGGAGTCGAGGCACTCGGGGCGGGACTGGCCCGTCGGCTGGACACCGCTGATCGAGGCCCGGGCGCTCGCGGCCGAGCTGGGCGTCAGGCGGCTCCGGCTCAAGGATGAGAGCCGGAACTTCACCGGATCGTTCAAGGACCGGGCCTCGGCCCTGGCCGTGGTCCGGGCGGCGGATGCCGGGGCGGGCGCCGTCGCCTGTGCCTCCCTGGGCAACGCGGCCGTTTCCATGGCCGCCTTTGCCGCGGCGGCCGGCATCCCGGCGTACGTGTTTGTGCCCGGCTCCACGCGGGACGGCCGCCTCGCCCGGGCCCTGGCCTGCGGCGCCCGCGTGTTCCGCGTCGACGGCACCTACCAGCAGGCCTGGGACCTCTGCACACAGGCCTGCGAGCGGTTCGGCTGGTACAACCGCTGCTGCGCCTACAACCCCTACCTGGTCGAGGGCAAGAAGACCGGCGGCATGGAACTCGCCGAGCAGGGCTACGCCGATCCGCCCGACTGGGTGGCCGTCAGCGTCGGCGACGGCTGCACCGTCGCGGGCATCGCCAAGGGCCTGCGGCAGATGCGGGAGCTGGAGATCATCGACTGGTCCCCCCGCCTGCTGGGCGTGCAGGCCGCGAGCGTGGCCCCCATCGCCGCCGCGTTCTCGACCGGAATTATGGAACCACTCTCGCCGGCCGGCAACGCGACCTTCGCCCACAGCATCAACGTGCCCGCCCCCCGCAACTGGCGCAAGGCCGTGGCCGCCGTCCGCAGGAGCGAGGGCGGGTTCGTGACCGTGACCGACGACCAGATCGCCCGGGCGTTGTCGCTGACCGCCCGACTCACCGGCGTCTTCGCCGAGCCGGCCGCCGCGGCCAGCGTCGCCGGCATCGCCCGGGCCGTGAGCGATGGTATCATCGACCGGCGGGCCTCCGTGGTGGCCTGCATCACCGGCGGGGGGCTTGCGGACCTCGGTGGGCCGCAGGACCGCCCGGAACAGCCCGGGCAGATCGCACCCGACATCGACGCCCTGGCGGCAGCACTGGGACAGGAGACCGCATGACCACAACCATCAAGAACGCGTGGCTGGTGGACATCGATCCGCCGCGGGCCCGCCGCGGGGCTCTGCGGGTGGCCGACGGCATCATCGTTGACGTCGGAAAGGACGTCCGAAACGAACCGGGAGACGAGGTGCTCGACTGCCGGGGTGCCGTGGTTCTGCCCGGCCTGGTGAACGGCCACGTGCACCTCTGCTCCGCCCTGGCCCTGGGCATGCCGCCCGCCGAGGGGCGGCCGGAGAACTTCCGCCAACTGCTCGAACAGACCGCCTGGCGCTTCGACGCGGCCCTGGACCTGCCGGCCGTCGAAGCCGGCGTGCAGCTCGGAGCCGTCGAGGCCCTGCGCTGCGGAACCACGACCGTGTTCGACCATCACTCCTCCCCGAACTGCGCCGCCGGCGCCCTGGACGCGGTCGAGGGCGCCCTGGAGCGCCTCGGCCTGCGCGGGGTGCTGTGTTTCGAGATCAGCGATCGCAACGGGCCCGACACCCGGCAGGCCGGCGTTGCCGAAACGGAACGCTACCTCGACAAGTGCCAGCGGCGGCACGACGGGCGCTTCGCCGGGCTGGTCGGCGCCCACGCCCTGTTCACCCTGGAGGACGAGACCCTCAACGAGCTGCGCGACCTGGCCCGCAGCTTCGAGATCGGCGTGCACCTGCACCTGGCCGAGGACGCCTACGACGAGGAGGTCTGCAGCGCCGAACACCAGCTCTATCCCCTGGACCGCCTGCGGGCCCACGGCCTGCTCCAGCCGGGGATGGTCTTCGCCCACGGGACGCACCTCAGCGACGAGGACGTGGCGGCGCTGGCCGATGTGCGGGCCGCCGTGGTCCACAACCCCCGGTCGAACATGAAGAGCGGCGTGGGCTACGGGTTTCCGCACCGGCTGATCGGTCGGGCCCCGCTGCTGCTGGGCAGCGACGCTATGCTCTCGGATCTGCTGGCCGAGGTCCAGGCGGCCTGGCTCAAGGCCCGCGACGAGCGGGTGGACCTGCGTCCCGAGCACGCGGCGGCCATGCTGGCCGGCTCGGCCCGCCGGGCGGCGGAACTGCTGCAGGTGCCTCTCGGCCGCCTGGAGTCCCAGCACGCCGCGGACCTCGTGGTCACCGATTACGTGCCCGCCACGCCGCTGGCGGACGAGAACGCCGCGGCCCACCTGGTGCTCGGCGTCGGCGCCCGGCACGTCACCGACGTGATGATTGCCGGCAAGTGGCGGCTGCGCGAGCGCCGGGTACAGGGTCTGGACGAGACCGCGGTGCGGAAGGCGGCGGCACAGGCGGCCGCCGACCTCCGCCAGCGTATGTGACAGTTTTTGGCACCCATCTTCCACAGGACCGCCGACGGCGGCTCACCGGCAACCGCCGGAAGGGAAAGGCAGGACCCATGAACCGCAGGCGAGTCTGCCGCGTGGTGGTGCTGGCCGGCCTGCTGGCGGCGGGCGTCGCCGCGGCCGGCTGTGCGCCGGGGGTGAGAAACCGGCCGTGGCTGGCGAGCGGCACGCAGGGCATGGTGGCCACGGACTGCCCGCACGCCTCGCGGGTGGGCGGAGAGGTCCTGCGGGCGGGCGGCAACGCCTTCGACGCGGCCACCGCGGTGTCGTTCGCCCTGGCGGTCACCCGGCCGGAGAGCACCGGGCTGGGCGGGGGTGGCTTCCTGCTCGCCCGCCTCGGCGCCGGCGGCACCGTCGTGGTCTCCGACTTCCGCGAGACCGCCCCGCGGGCCGCGACCGCAGACATGTACGTGGAAGCGGAACGGCGGGACCCCGCCGGTCCGCCGCCGAGCCGGTACGGCCATCTCGCGGTGGCCGTCCCCGGGCTGGTGGCCGGACGCCTCCAGATGCTCGAACGCTACGGCACCATGCCCCTCGCGGAGCTGGTCGCCCCCGCCGTCCGGCTCGCCCGGGAGGGCTTCCCCGTGGATCGCCACTACGTCCACGCCTGCGCCGCGACTCTGGACAAGTACACCCGGTATCCCAGCCTGCGGCGGAGCTGCGACTACGTCTACCGCGTCCACCTGCGCGGCGGCCGCCTGCCGGAGCCGGGCGACCGGCTGGTCCAGCCCCGGCTGGCCCGGCTGCTGGAGGCCATCGCCACCGGCGGGGCCCGGGCCTTCTACGGCGGGCCGGTGGCCGCCGCCGTGGAAGCCCAGATGGCCGCCCACGGCGGCGTGATCACCGCCGCGGACCTCCGCGGCTACCGCGTCGCCGATCACCGCAAACCCCTGGTGGCGACCTACCGCGATTGCACCCTGGTGACCATGCCCCCCCCGTCCTCCGGAGGGGTGTGCCTGATCGAGACACTCAACATCCTGGAAACGGTGGACCTGGCCGCCCTGCACCGCGAGGAACCCGCCGCCGCCTTCCACTACCTGGCCGAGGCCATGAAACACGCCTTCGCCGACCGGGCCCGCTGGCTGGGCGACAGCGACTTCGAGCCCGTCCCCCTGCGGCTGCTGACCGCCAAGGAATACGCCGCCCAGTTCGCCACCGCCATCGACCCGGACCGGTGTCACGATGTCGACACTTACGGGGCCGTCCAGGTCCCCGACGACGCCGGCACCTCCCACTTCTGCATCGTCGACCGCTGGGGCAACTGCCTGGCCAGCACGGAGACCATCAACAGCACCTTCGGATCCCTGGCGGCGGTGGGCGAGTGGGGGCTGATCCTCAACAACCAGATGGACGACTTCACCACCCGGC